>SDBU01008866.1_pt1 | contig 11361 bp, 17 predicted proteins | sample 2277071 | NCBI WGS metagenome assembly SDBU01 (sample SAMN10397929, study PRJNA504765) | marine sediment metagenome | isolation source: marine sediment core GS08_GC12, 126 cmbsf | place: Arctic Ocean: Gakkel Ridge, Loki's castle | collected 2008 | reverse complement strand
CAAAAAGGGTGTGAATCTGATGACTATACACAAGGCGAAAGGACTGGAGTTCCCCGTAATATTTCTGGTTGGCCTGGTAGAAGGGATCATGCCCTCAAAGAAGGGGGATCAGGAAGAGGAAAGGAGGATCTGCTTTGTGGGAATATCAAGGGCGATGAACCTTCTCTATCTAAGCTACTCACACACCTACCTCGGTACATCTGTAAGAAAGTCCATCTTTCTGGATGAGATCCTGGGGCAGGAAGAGTCAGACGATTCTTCTCAATTAGCCGCCTAAACCTATCAAATCAACTCATAGACAGGTGTTCTGAATTATCCCTATACCAATGGATAGGGAAGGAATGTACACGGTCTATGCTGTTGATTTGACGGTTTAGGGAAAGGAGGTTTGCCTATGTCACAATCAAAAAAGGTATTCTTGAGTATCTACTGTAAGATATACACCGACTCTTTCAGCAATGAGATGGAAAGCAGAATGGCCACAGGTCAGGAGATCTATGACTTCCTCATGAGGGATGCTCAACACTGTCATGACGATGAGGGAAAGGTAATCCCAGGTGACTTAAATCTCTGGTATCTGGGGTGCAACGAGAAGTTTGGTCTCCTTAAATATCAGGATAAAACATGGAGCTGGAGTTTCGGGGAGTCCTCCTTCGATAGGGTAGAGGAGTTCATCCGTGTGGTCTATAAGGATGGGCATTTCACTAAAGAGCAATTTGAGACCCTGATGGACAAGATCCAGGAAGGTCGTCTCATAGATAATATGTACGACATCAGGGAATATCTCATCAGCAAGACAGAGGGGAGGTCATGGTCCAAAACAGAGGGAGCTTATAGATTCAGAGATGAAATGAAGCAGTTTGTTTCTGCAGTCGAAGGGTACTTCCAGGGCAAGGGCTATTGTGTTCTTACACATAAAACCTGAAAGACAGAAGATCTATTTGGAGGAAATATGAAACCGGAGTTCAACAAAAACTACAGGGGAATCAGATGCAGGGTGTGCCTCATCAGAGAAAACACAAAGGGTGACCTTATTCCGATCCTTCAACAAGAAGATGTCTACAACCTGGTAAAGGATGAGCTGGTCAATTCTGATCGGGAAATGTTCCTGTCAGTTATGCTCACATCAAAGAATCACCTGATAGGGGTTGAGACGGTCAGTTTGGGCTCTATCAATGCATCCATCATAACACCAAGGGATGTGTTCAAAAGTGCCATACTGGCCAATGCGGTCTCTGTCATTCTGGGCCACAATCATCCTTCAGGGGATCTGACCCCAAGTAACCAGGATATCGAGATCACCAGACATCTCATTGAAGCAGGCGAGCTTATCGGAGTCAAGGTCCTGGATCACCTTGTGGTTTCAGATCAGGGTTACAGGAGTTTGAGAGATTATCTAAAATTTCCAGAATGAAAGGAGGAAAAGGCTATGTTTGAGATTCAGCATTTTAGAGGATCCGATAAGATCCTAAAAGAAAAACAAATGGAGAAGGATGTCCAGGGAACCCTTGAGTATGTGGAAGATAGCCTCTATGGAACATTGCACAGAAGGGAGCTCCTCCGTCAGGCATTAGAAGAGATGGACTGGAGACAGGATGGGTCCCTGAATATCCTTGAGGGAAGGAGATATCAGTACAAGGGGTTTAAGAAGGATGTGGCAATTGAGGCGAACTTCTCGGCATACGAATATATCCTTGAGGGTCTCTTTAGACTTCAGGTTGGCTATGACAAGGGTATGATTGAAACTGGGATTCTGCTTCTTACATCAAAGAGGAGCGAGAAGAGTCCCTACGGGAGCAGCTCAAAGATGGTCAAGGAAGAGGTAGAGATGCTCTATCCCACCATATCGCTTCCGGTATCAATAGCGCTCTTTGACCTGGGGGAGCCCACCATACCCGGTGAAGAGGGAGGAGGGGAATAGTCATGGCGTATCCGTTTGAACCGATGAGCAATAAAAGGTTAAGGATGTTATCCGCTGTTATCCAGGAGCCAGACTCTAAAGGAAATACGGTCAACAGAGAGATCGAGTTGAGATCTCCTGAAAGTAGCATCCCTCCAGAAACAGACCCGCCCTCTAAAGAACGCAACGCTTCTTATCTCCATCCAGATAGTTTCGATCCTAAAGACTGATTAACCAAAAGCAAACAACCAGCTTGGGAGCCGCCCGTCCGCTTTTATGGATCTGCACCCTGTAGAGTCGTCAGGGGAAATATAATGCACTTGGTGGTGAAAGGTGCATCTCCCAGGTCTCAAATTCATAATGGCATTATGAAATTGAAAAGAAATGCGAGGTGATAATCATGCCGATATTTCAAGTAGGTCATATGTTTCGAGCATCCGGATTTATCATCGTGACCACCAACTCGTTTCTAACCTCAGAGGTAAAACTGGTCATGGGTCGTGGTGCCGCATATGACCTGAAAGTAATAGTCCCGGGGATAGATCTCATATTCGGGAAGATGATCAATGAGACCTGTGGCCACCTTGGCAGGTACGGACTGATCTTTCATGAGAGATACGGGGCAGCTCAGGTCAAATACCGGTTCAACGAAAAGGCCAGGTTGGATTTAGTCAGATACAGCATGACCAGACTCTCCACGGTGGCTAACAGGGATGAGAAAAGTTTCTATAACATCAACTACCCGGGCATTGGAAATGGGGGACTGAAGGAACATGAGGTACGGCCAATTCTTGAGATGCTTCCGATTAACGTGCATGTCTGGAAAAGGAAGGAGGTGTGGTAGATGGCCTATACACCGGAGCTCAGTCAAGAGTCCTCCTGCACATTGAGAAGGATTGCGTGGGCCTTGGGGGTGCCGATGACAAAGGCGATCGAGATGGTCTTTGATCATATCCAAAAGATTGTGGATAGCGAAAAGGTCTGTGAGATGTGCAGGGATAAATCAAGGTGTGATGAGTGTGTTTTTAAAACTTAAAGGAGGTGACTATGAGAAAAACTATGACAACACTGGGAAAGGTATTCGATAAGGTTGACGCCATGTCCAAGAGTTGTACGGACAGGCTTGTCGATGTGAAGGATATCGTATTTGACAAGCTTGAATCTGTCAGTATTGGAATGGAAGCCCACAGGATGAAACCAATTGCTCAAAGATCAATGTCATACAGGCTGGGAATTCCCTTTCAGTATTTAACGCGGTGTCCACCTAATATACAGGCGTTGAACATGAACTACTGGATGGAGAAAGAGAGGAATGATGAGCTGTTCTTCCGATTTGACGGCGATGAGATAAGGGCCTTATTTACCCCAAAGTATAAACCGATGGATAACTTTGAAGTTTTGGAGAGGTTAGATGCCCTTGGATATGATCCCGATACTCCGGTTCAATGTCATTTGGACGATGAGTTCATGCTTCTAAATATCCCTGATGGAAATAAGATCTTCTCTATCAATGGGGATAAGATGACACCCGGTATAGCAATCTCAAACTCTGAAGTGGGTCTTGCCTCCCTATCCATAGCTGCCTTTATCTTGAGATTGGCATGTACCAATGGATTGATTTCCAAGACCCAGGTGTCAGCCTCTTATCGTCATGTCTCAACAAAGATCCTAAAGGAATTTCCACAGGTGCTGGAGAAGGTATCAGTTGAGCTGGGGGCGCAGAGGGATAAGTTCCTCATATCACGTGAGAGTAGAGTGGATGATCCAGTGGAGACGATCAAAAGCTTCAACAGGCAGTTTCAGTTAAGCAGGGATGAACAGGAGGCAGTTGAGTGGGGTTTGGGATTTGAGTTCAGCAATACCATGTATCACATTATCAATGCTTATACCAGGGGAGCTCAATATGAGGGATTACCAGCTGAGTCAAGTTACAGGCTCCAGAAAGTCGCCGGCAATATCCTGGGAATGGTTAACTAAAGGGAGGCGCAACATGAGATATGTTCTAATTACTCTATCAGGGGGGATCATTGATCAGGTGATATTCTACAATGATCCCTCAAGGGCCATCCAGGATCTTGCCCAGTTTGTAAAGACTCATAACATGGAAAAGGATGATGCGGCTCTCTATGACTCTGAGGGACTAGTGGCAAACGCAAAGCACTTCTTAGATGATCACGATGAGTATATGGAAAATAAGCCCTTGATTGCAGAGGTCAGCGAGGAAAGAAAGCAGTCCATATACGTTATCGCCAACCCCTGTCACAGTCTGGGGTTTTTGGTGATCTCACCCTATGAGCCACTGGGATATGATGATCCGTTAAAGGCGTTATCTGTTCTTGAGAAAATGAGGAAGGAGCACGGCACTAATATAGGTCTCTATCGTGTGGAACCGGTAAAGGGAACACTGGTTAAAAGGAAAGATCTGGAGAAATACAATGCTGACCGTGATGTAGGGGATTTTGAATATTCCCTGATAGATGAATATCTCAACTAAAGGGAAAGGAGGAGGATATGGGAAAGAACAGCCTTAGATCGACAGATTATACCAGTTACATCTCCGGTATAACCTTTCGCTTTATTAAACCACGCACCCCGTGCCTGCCAACGGGATATATCAATCTCACACCCTGGATAAGATTTGCCAACTCATTAGAGTCTGCCAACACCAGGATCCCCTATCGAGAGGGAGAGACCAAGAGGAATCTACGCAAGATCTGTAACATCCCAAGAATGTCAACACTGGCCATAGGGGCTATAATCAGTGAGGGCGTATCCCGGATGAAAGACACCCTGGCCTTTGTCAATGTAGGGGTGTGGCATGGATTTACCCTTCTGTCGGCAATAGTCAGCAATCCACAAAAAAGATGCATAGGTGTTGATAATTTCTCAGAGTTTGGCAGCCCCAGAAAGGCCTTTTTCAAGAGATTTAACAGACACAAGAGGGCTCATCATTCCTTCTATGAAATGGACTGCCTTGACTATTTCTCAAAGGTTCATAAAGGGCTGATCGGCTTTTACATGTACGACGGGAACCACAGCCACAAGGATCAATTGAAGGGACTCAAGATGGCCGAGCCCTTTTTCTCAGAGAATTGCATAGTCCTGGTTGATGACGCCAATTATGATGGAGTAAGAAAAGTTACCACCGAGTTTGTGTCCTCAAGCCCTTATAAATACCGGACCCTTTTACACAGAACCACCTATTGTAACTACCATCCTACCTTCTGGAACGGGATTATAGTTCTCCAAAGGGTCAGGTAGTTTGCTTTAAAAAATGAGAAAGGAGGTTTTGCCATGACGAATACATTTGAGATTTACTTCAGAGATCTAACCCCGGAGGCACAGGCTAACCTGCTGGAAGAATTCAACACGACTGAGGAGGCTGAGAACTGGGACACCATCCCCATTGCTGTAACCGAAAGGGAAGAAGAAGATCCTTACCCTTAGATGTTAAATATATGATAAGAGAGGGGAATAATTGGAGGGGAAATAAATGAAAACATCTCTCATATTTGAAATACTGGGAACAACAGGTTCGTTGATCATATGCGCAAGTGCAATTCCACAGATAGTAAAAACATACCGGACCAAAAGTTCAGGTGATCTAAGTATCCTCTACTTTGCCACGTTGATGTTTGGTCTGGTCTTACTGATGGTGTATTGTCTTTATGTGAGAGATTTCGTCTTTATCTTCGGTAACACGCTTGCCTTGTCATCAACAGGGGTCTTGATCTTTCTCTGGTTCAAATATAGGAAACAGGGGTAATAAGACATAACATTCTCCTTGACACAGTATTTCCCTTTCAGTGTTCTAATAATTTCAAAAAAAAGAAAGGAGGTCTTTAACTATATGACTATTGACAGAGTAGAGGATTGGAAGAGATTCTCACAGGCGATGGAGGAATATATCCGGGATGACACTGTTGAGAAATATGGGATCGACAATTCGGTCAGTGGATTGGATCTAATGGCTATCACCCATAGTCCGCTCATCTGTGTGTGGCACATATTGAAATATTCTCTCCGGATCTGGAATAACAGAATGAAGGATAAGGACATCGAAAAGATCGCTCATTATGCCAGTCTGGCCTGGTACTTTTCGGCTGGGAAGATCATTAAAAAGGAGGCAAGGGAAATTAAGTAATCAACAATATTTAAGATAAGGATCATAAGCCGTCTATGCATCGTTGTGTAGGCGGCTTTTTATATTTCAGGAAAGGAAAAACTATGAGATTAGCCGCACAAGCCAAGATGGGTTATTACCCAACACCACCGCTGGTAGTTTCACTGATTTCAGGTATCCTGGTCAGCAATCATCCGGGCACAATTAGAATCCTTGACCCATGTGCAGGTGAGGGTCACGCATTGAAAGAAATAGGTGAATTCCTGCAGTGTGAGTCTTACGGCATTGAACTGGACACAGATCGAGGAAGAATCGCTAAAGAGAACCTGACCCAGTGTCTCATAACCGACTATGAAAATAGCCGTATCAGCAACCAGGCATTTTCCGTTCTCTACCTTAATCCCCCATATGACTGGGGCATTAGAAACGATGAGGTATCAGCGAGTGAGAGATATGAGAGGACATTTCTAAGGAACACTATAAGGTATCTCATACCCGAGGGTGTTTTGGTCTATCTTATTCCTCAGTCGAGATTGGATAAGGCCATCGCCAAGATCCTGGCCTATAGGTTTGATGATATCCGTGTTTTCAGATTTCCAGATGAGGAATACGAGGCATTCAAGCAGGTGGTCATATTCGGGGTTTTAAAGAGAAAACCTGAAACGGATGAAGGATTAATACGTTATCTTATCGATGTAGGACAGAGGCAAGCGATTATCCCTTCTATTGAAAATGCTAACTGTGAATATAACGTTCCTCCCTCTCCTGCGATAAAGAGCTTCCTTTTCAGAACAATCCGGATAGACCCTGAAGAACTTGAAATAGAACTCAATAGACATGGATTGAAAGGGAAGATCAATAGAATAGTTTCACCTCTTTCTCTATCAGAGAAGATAAAACCTATTATGCCACTTCGTCATGGTCATCTGGCTCAGTTGCTCGCATGCGGGATGATGAATGGGGTGGTCTTTGATAAAGATGGCTCAAATCCGCTGGTTGTAAAAGGGATTACCCGAAAAGTGATAGAAACCCGGACAGAACATGAAGGCGGAAAGGAGAAGATAATAGAGACAGACAAGATCGTTATTATCATAAACACTATAAATCAAAGAGGTGAACTTATTACTATAACGTAAAGGAGTTTAAAAAATGAGCCTATCAATTATTAACTCAGGTGGAATTAAGGCCTACTGCTCAGAGCTTATAGTCAACGAAGATCAAGAGATCTATTTCCTGTCAGTGGCAGGGTATCAAACCGCTGTTAAGGGAATAATCGCCAATGTCCTGGAATACGGATCAGTGAGCATAATGATAGATGGTGAATACTTTTACCCCTCCAGATCAACACTGAACTACAACGTCCATTACCAGAAACTACCTTCTGAATTGTTTCAGGGAATAACTCTTTTAAAGATTGCCCTACCTGATAACAAAGATCCAAAGGACAGTTTCCTCGTTATATCTGAGGATAGTTCATCAGTTAAGGATCTGTTTTTCAGACATCTGGAAAATAAAACAGAGATACCCTTACATCCGGTTTGGTCGCGATGGTTATGGAAAACATTTTTGAAAATGGGTTGGCTTACCCCTTTAGATACCCTGGTTGGAGATTTCAAGGGATACCTTGTGGAGATAAATGAGGGGGAGTTGAAAGATATCATCACTAAGGCGATTACCGAGAGGAATCCGGAGGTCATAAGGTGCTTTGAGAAAGGAGAAAAGGATGGAAGAGATAAACTGTTTGAAGGATTTCCTTGATAGTTACGGTCCATCACTGGCAAAGAGAGTCAACGATGAGCTGGAAGTGCTCCATGATCCATTAACCGATAAGGCAGGAGACATGGATAGAATGCTGGATAATCTAAATAAGAGACCCTTTCCTGTTCAAAAAGAGGTTATCAAGGGAGTGGTTAAGTCATTTAAAAACGGAAACAGGTCAGTATATATCACAGCTGAGATGGGCAGCGGGAAAACCTTGATGGGTATTGCTTCAGCCCTTCTGTTAAAGAAAACACCAAGGGTGCTGGTCATGTGTCCCCCTCATCTGGTCAGGAAATGGATAAAGGAGATTAGGGAGACTTCCCCTATTTCAAAGGTGTTTAATCTCAATGGGAGGCAGTGCTTGTCCATGCTGGAAACTTTGAGATCTCCGAAACCAATTACAAGACCGGAGTTTTACGTGATTGGAAGAGAAAGGGCCAAGACCTCATTTCAATGGAAACCGGCTGTTGTTAAAAGAAGATCTGAAAATTACTGCCCCAGGTGTGGAGGTTTGCTTCTTGATAAAGACGGGATTCCCCTGACTGTGTTTGAGAAGAATACCCAAGGGAAATACAAGAGAAAGTATGCCTGCCAGAACATGGTAACTAAATGGCAATGGGACCCTGAAACTGGATCTCATAAACGTACAGAGCGGATATGTGGAGAGCAATTATGGCAGGCTGATAGGGATAACCAGAAATACAGGAAGTATATGCCAGCCCTTTTCATTAAGAATAGACTGATAAACTCCTTTGATGTGCTCATCGCCGATGAAATACATCAATATAGAAATCTCTCAGGACAGGGTTTCGCCTTTGGGATATTGTCCGGGGTCTGTAAATACACGCTTGGTTTAACCGGAACACTGATGGGGGGATACGCATTGGATCTGTTCTATTTGATCTATCGCACTCATCCCGGAGTAATGCTTTCAGATGACAATCACTGGAGCAACCCCACCGGCTTTATGAATAAATACGGGGTGCTTGAAAGAATAACAATCGTTCCAGAGGAGGACGGTCTAACGGTCAAGTCAAAGAAAAGGACTATTGTTAAGGCGAAACCCGGTGTCAGTCCTCTGCTTATGGGAAAGATGTTACTTTCTAACTCAGTCTTTCTCAGATTATCGGATATGTCTGAGAACCTCCCGGACTATGAGGAAGAGGTCATCGAGCTAAAGATGAGCCCCAACCAGGAGGAGGCCTATAAGAGTTTTGAAGATGATATGAAAAAGGCCCTCAAAGAGGCCCTTGCCGTGGGTGATAACTCATTGTTGGGTGCATACCTGAATGCCCTGTTAAGCTATCCCGACAGGATTTATCAGGGAGTTACGGTTTATCATCCCCATACGCATGAGTTGGTCGCCTTCGGTCCTCCTATCCAGGGTGATATGCCCAAAGAGAGGGAACTATTACAAATTATCAATGCTGAGATCTCAACTGACAGAAAGGTCCTGGTCTATATTCAAAATTCCAATACCACTGATATCAGTCCAAGGCTGGTCAAGATGATCGAGAATGAGGGATACAGGGTCAAAGTGCTAAGAGCAGGAGATACAGAGGGAAGGTCAGATAAGATTGATAAATGGGTGAAAAAAGGGCTGGATGTCATGATATGTAATCCCAGATTGGTGGAAACCGGACTTGATCTTTTAGCCTTCCCATCAATTGTCTTTTATCAGTGTGGTTACTCTACATATACCCTGAGACAGGCATCGAGGAGGTCATGGAGAATTACCCAGAGCGAACCGGTGAAGGTCTATTATTTGACCTATTCAGATACCATGCAGATCAGAGCTATGAAGCTTATTGCTACCAAATTGGAAATCAGTTTAGCCCTGGAGGGTGAGTTGACTGATAAAGGATTATCTGCTCTATCTGAAAGCTCTGATTCCATGACAAGAGAACTGGCTCGTGCCCTGGTGGAGCAAATTAGTTTTAATGGCAGTCTCAAGGATATGTGGGCCGCCTATCGCAAGAAAGAGGTTCAGGTGAATTGCAATGTTTACCAAACCAAGCCTGTGGAATTAGGACAGGGGGATCTACCCTTAAATGTGGAGAAAATGACTGTGGAGGCAGAACAGATAGGAGATAAGATTGTCAAGGTCTCATTCATTGAGTATGTGGGTAGAAGGAAAAAGGTGACCAGAATCGAGGTAAAGGAATCTGAACTGGATGAGATAATTAAAGACAGTGATAGACCTGCTTCTATTCAGTTGACCATGTTTTAAAAGGAGATTCATCATTAGAGTGACCAGGGTGGCGAAATTGGCAGACGCATTCGTGACAGGAGGTCGCAACTCCTAATAAGCTGAAGGCAACTCGGCCGAAGGAGCACACGGAGTCGGTGATGAGCCGTGTAGGTTCAAACCCTATCCCTGGTCATTTGATTTGAGATCACAATGTAAGATCTTGCCCACTGTTCAATTTAAATATATAAGGAGCCAGATAAAATGGAAGAGAAACCTTTTATGACATTTGGAGTTGGAAAACCATTTCCTGGACCGGTACCACACCGGGAAGGAGCTATAATGGAGTTGTGGGAAATAGGTTTTGTGGTGGTGATCCAGTATCCGGGGCTAACAAGTGATGAACTGAGCGCTTTTCATGAGGGATTTAAACAGTGCAGTTATTTAGAGAGTCCCACACGTGTGCCCATTGCGGTATGGACCTTTGACTTTCCAGATCCACATGGGAAGATTGATACCTCTTTTAATGCCAGGGTCGTGGAAAAGGATCTTATTGATAATTTCCTGGACACCGGCAAAGGTGGTATCAAGAATGCTCTTCAGTTCTTTCTGCTGGATGGACAGATAATACAAGGCATGAAACTGATATCATTACACCTGGAGGCAATGGAGCTTTTTCATAATACGATCAGGAAGCAACTGGCCATGGATTATGACATGACTGAATTTGCGAGTTGTTTAGCTGGATTTTTTACCCGGTCCACCAGGGAATTGTTTGAGATGGGCCGTAAGTTTCAGCATAAGTGATCTATATTGTGGGGGAATATGGGATTGAGAGTTCTGGTGGGTTTGATCTGAATCACCAGTATATCTATGGATGGGGGAGGAATGTAAATCCTCCCTTCTACCGTTTTAATGATTTAGGGAAGAGATAGGAGACTTCCATATTACATCTGTTACCACTCCCTAAGAAGATTACAAGGAACAAACCCAAATCTCCCGGAAATAGGGTATTTTTTTCTCTTTTGGTTCTTGGGGTTTGGTTAAAATAATTCTCAATCAGGATAACGATAAATATTCAACCCAATCTTCTCATTCCTTTCTGGGACGGACACATTTCCCTCCGTGGAAGCCACTATGATGGTCTTGCCCGACTTAGATTTGCCAAAGTCTTTAGACAGATCTACTTTAATGGTAAGGGTTTCCCCTTCAACGGTCATTTCTATGTTCTTCATCAAACAAATCTCCTTTCTCAATATCTCCGATTTTAAGGAGGAAGGATATCATAGGAATGGGAGTTCTGGCAAGAGGAAATGATAGTGCTAAGGGGATTGTCTAATGAGATGATCGCGTACGTCGGGCGCGCGTATTATAAGGAGCATATAATAC
>SDBU01008865.1_pt1 | contig 11362 bp, 9 predicted proteins | sample 2277071 | NCBI WGS metagenome assembly SDBU01 (sample SAMN10397929, study PRJNA504765) | marine sediment metagenome | isolation source: marine sediment core GS08_GC12, 126 cmbsf | place: Arctic Ocean: Gakkel Ridge, Loki's castle | collected 2008 | reverse complement strand
GGCGGCTTCTGATGCTATTGTGATCGATGCTTCAACCGATGCTGGCGGTGGAATCACCGTTGACTTCGGTACAGGCAACTTCGTTATCACCGGCAACACTGCTGGTGCTGACATGACCGTAGACGTTGATCTACTCAGCATTGACGCTACGGGTGCAGCCAACATCAGCGTTACTGGTGGTGCTGGCGAGGATCTGACCTTATCGCAACTGGGATCAGCCAATGCCAGTGTTATCGTGTCTTCTGCCGGAACAGAGGAATCTGCCGCAACTGAAGCAGATGCAGCCATACAGCTCGTCACGACTACCGGTGGCATAGGTATCCGATCGGCTGTCACTGGTGGAGTGGCCGATGCTATCCGGCTGGAAACCGATGGTGGTGCTTCTGATGTACTTATCCTGCATTCCAACCAGGGTACAGGAGCTACATCAGTTCACCTGTTGTCCGATGTTGGTGGAATTACACTCACAGCATCTGCCGGGCCGATTGTCGTGAATGCTACAGGTGGTTCTGCTGGCGACTACACCCTGACGGTTGGCGATGAATACATCTTGAATGTTGAGGGTGGTATATATTTCGACAGCAACGAAACTGCAGCTGACGCGATCCAGATCAAGGCTGCTGCCGGCGGTGTAGATATTACCGCTACCGGTGCTTACGACATCGATCTGTATGCCAATGGTGGAAGAGTAACGGTCAGCATGACAGAAGGAGCGGCCAGTCAGTTCCATGTAGATGCTCAGGGCACAGTCACAGGTTGGGCGATTATTCTCGAAACGAGCGAGGGCGGTATCCAACTGCTTGCCGATGGCGACACCGAAGGTGACATCGACATCGACGCTGAGAACGATCTCACCGTTACTATTGGCGGTGACGCGACTTTCAACATCACTGGGACGACCAGTTTTTCAGATAAGGATCTGACGCAAATAGGTGACATTAGTGTTGACGACATCCTGATGGATGCCAACGCTGAGATTATGGTAGCCTACCGTACTATCATCAAAACCATCAACGCTGACAGTGACGATGATAACTGCGACTTTGAACTTGACGACACCGCAGCCAATACCAACGAGCAAGTTGTCACTCTGACGAACATCATTCCCGCTTATGCCGAAATAGTATCCATCCAACTGCGTTGTTATGAGACAGTGACAGCTGGTAATACTATGGGCATAGACATTGGTACGTCATCGGGCGGTGCTGAGATTATCGCCACGGCCAACATAGATACGGCGAACGACATAAGTGCTACCGAGGCCACCGGAGGTCCGGAACTGGTTGCCACTAATGCGCAGCGCAGCGTCTATGTCAACTTCACCCCTGGCGTGAACTGGAGTACGCCATTGAATGAGGGTAAGTGGGCTGTGATGGTTACTTATCTCGACTACGGCGCGGTCTATACTCAGGATTCGCCTCCGTAGTAAGAAGTCCGTTCTTTGGGCCAGAGTTGAGGTTTAGTTTCTCCGGCCTTGGCTCTGGTCCATCCTTAGAGGAGTTGTCGCATGGGTAAAGCAAAACCAAAACCCAAAACAGGCGAGATGGCAGAGATCGCGGCTCGGCTCGATAGGCTCGAGAAACGTTTTGAGAAGCTTAAAGAGGCACTGCTGCGATCCCAGCCGCCTCGAGATATTTAACACAGGAGCATGACATGAAAAAGCTATTAATTCCCTTGCTGCTGCTTTGCATGGTTGTTGCGCCATGGGCATCGGCAGGGCCATCGACCCACGGACATCCCTTGGACAACATGTCCGACAATATCAACCAGGCCATCAATGCCAACGCCGAGGTAAAGGTAGAGCCAGAACGCTATGTCGAAGTTGACAAACTAAGCAGCGTTACGGGTTGGGCCGCAGCTGTCGAGGGTGGCGCTACGGACGCGACTACTGCTTCTATTGCCGTAAGCACGGACCATATCCCACACGAAGACAAGCTCCTATCGCTGGAATGGGACAAAGCCAATGGCACTGTTCTCGGTGCTAAGATTGAAAAAACACTGGCCTCCATAGATGCCTCATTCCTGGTTGGTCCGTCAATTATTCAGTGGCACGTCAAGCATGCTAATTTCACCAATGTCGACTATGTCTGGATTCGTGTAGGTAGCAGTGCCGCAAATTATCATGAGTACCGTGTGGACAGTGATGAACTGACATCGGGTCAGTGGAACACGCTGAGTACGCTGGTGGCAAACTACGATGCTCAAGGCGGCACAGGTATGGATATGTCGGACATAGACTACCTGGCTCTTGGCGTAACCATGGATGGTACGGCAAACACTATTGCCAATCTCAGGTTTGAGGAAATAGTATTCCTGTCGGCTACGCATAGCGCTACGTCCATATCTTCGGAAGTACAGGTTGATACGCCCAACATCAATATCCTGAAATTACGAGGTACAGTCATTGGTCGAAATTCTGGCGACGTTGGGAACGATACGCTACGGATAACCAATGCCACCGATGATATTCCGATCGCTTTGACGAACACGAGTATTGGCCTGACCACCGCTTCTGTCGCTACCCAGGGCGGCGTAGGCAGCTTATCTGCTAAACTGCGTCTGGTAACGAGCCAGTTGAATACCATAGATGCAGATACAGGCGCGATCAAAACAGCTGTTGAGCTTATAGACCATCTGACAGCGGCCAACTCTGGCGACAAAGATGCTGCCACGCAGCGAGTTGCAATTGCCACAGACGACATCAATTTAGCGGCCATCAATACCGCTGTTACGAGTGCAATACACGGCAGCAAGACTTTACTCATAGCGAAAATTGATGTCGATCTTACGGGCGGGGCTGATAGCGGTGCTATTATTGGCGCTGAAGCCGGTGAAGTTATCTACGTCGTAGAGTTACTGGTAAACCCCAATGTTCAATGCAACCTTCAATTCACGGACGGGGGTGAGACTGCAAGCACATCGGGCCTTGAGTTATACCTGGCTTCTTACGGCGGTCTGCACTTGAAGCGTGATCCGGGCTACAGGTTCGCCCTTGATTCGAGCGAGGGAATGTTTTTGGATGATATTGCTGGCGGCACGGTCAACGTTCGAGGTTATGTTTGGTACTATCAGGAGTAATGCCATGAAACGAATAATTCTGTTTTTGCTTTTGATGGCCCTACCCGTATTCGGTGCAGCACAAACTTGTACCTGGGATAATGTTGGCGGTGATTACAATTGGCACAATGCTGCCAACTGGGCTACTACGGTTGAAGCTGACAGGGTTCCGCTTACAGGCGATTCTGTTGTTTTCAATAACACCGTCAATGATAATTGTCTTTTGACGAGTAATTCTGCTGCTAACATGACAGACTTGACCATGACTGGCTACACTGGCGTTCTAGCCATGGCAAACAACAATCTTGATTTTGATGGTGATGTGGTTTTGGATGGCATGATAACCGCTTCCATCGGAGCTGTTTTATATTGTAGAGGTGACTTTACCAAAACTACATCTATGACCGCCTTGCCAGTCAGTTTGACTGTTGAACTGAACGGCACAGGCAACGTGACTTGCAATAGTGTAGGTGGAGGTAGGTTGGTAATCAACACATCAGGCACTCATACTGCCATTGGCGCAGGAGCCTGGACAAGGTTTACTATGCAAGGAGGGACTTACAATCCAAACTCTCAAAATCATACCATTGCTTCAGATATTGTTCGCACAGGCGGCACAATGACCCGCAACGGTAAGTTTATTATGACTGGCGCGGGCAATTTGGCTTGGGATAATGAAGGTAGTAGATTTGCTCATTTAGAGCTGCAAGACGCGACGGCCATGACTGGTAGCGTGAGGCTCTTGAAACTCACATTAGGTGCAAGTGCCGTGATAACTGATGGCAGTGGCGCACGAAGGTTTTACTTCTTCAAGCCTAGTTCTAATTTTTGGACTGCCGATACTGCAGCAGTCGTCAATGTAAAGCTGAGTCTATACGTAGAGACTCTGGTTTCGATTGGTACATCGGTTTTGAAGCTCATCAATAAAGATATTGAAATAGACCGAGGAAGTTTTTTGGCTGGTGCAGCTATTGATCTTGGAACGGGAACAGTTCAAGTCAGGGGCGTAGAGGGTACAGCTGACCTTGATATGGCTACTCACTCACTTACTTGTGATGATATCATTTTGGGTTATTCGTCAGGACATAACACAGTGGTTGTTGACTTAGGTAGTGGGTCGCACGCGATCAGCGGGGATATAAAAGCTCATGCAAGTTCTAGTGGAACACTTATCCTGGAGTTGTCTACAAGCAGAGTGGCGTTGATTGGTGAATTCGACGGATCAGGAATTTCTTGCCGATCAGATGCCAGTGGAGTACACCCGGAAATTCATGGCGGAACAGTTAGTAATGTTAGTATGCCATTGGACGATGAGGCTTTGGACTGTACGGACAATGTAACCGACGGCGGCAGTAACGTAAATTGTTGGATGCCTGGAGTCTTGGGTGTTCACTCTGTCATAGGTGGTGGATTCATTGGTTCTGGAGCGGTTCAATAAGCACAACAATAGGGAGTCGGAGTATATGAAAATTGGACACATTTTTTTCAAGAATTGATGTTGCGAAAGGAAATAAGGAATGGCTAACTCTTTGTCGAACGGCGATCGAGCGATAATCAAAGACATAGCTTATGTGGCGGCCAAGGCCATCACGGAAGAACTGGCTAAAACCTTCAAATCAGAACTCAAGTTGCATGAGGCTGTATGCCCAGCCAAGAAAACCATAAGTAGGTTGTGGGTATTACTTCTTGGCGTAGCTATCGGGAGTGGTGGCGGAGTAGCAACAGTTATGAAACTCTTTAAGGTATTCTAACATGGCTCGAAGCACGACCTCAATGTGTAATCTCGCTCTGAATCTGATCGGTGATAAGCAACGAATAACCGAGCTGGATGACGACCAATCCGTAACGGCTAATGTGTGCCGTCTGGTATTTCCGGAAATAAGAGATCAGGTGCTTGCCGAGCCATCTGTTGAATGGGTTTGCGCACGAACACGAAAGCAACTCACATTATTAAGCAGCACCCCTAGCTTCGGATGGAGCTATCAGTACACGGTTCCAGCCGGTTGTCTGCGTGTGGTTGCTGTCGTTGCCAGCAGTGGAGACACCCGAGGCATACCATGGCGGCGTGAATCCAACCGCTTACTGCTCAACAACAACGAGTGCTATATCTTATACATACAGCAAATTGCAGATGTTACTCAATACAGCCCTGCACTTGCAAAAGCGATCTATGTCAAGATGGCCGCTGAATTAGCCACCCGTGTAGCTGGTAATAAAGTCAAGGCCAGAGATCTCCTGCAAGTCTATCTGGAGGAAGCTTTGCCTGAAGCTGTTGCTGCAAATCAGGCAGAAGTGTACGTAGAAGATGAACATGGTCACACGACATGGGTTGATGCTGGATAGTAATCATGGCTGAACAAGAGACGATAATTGTGAGTTCCTTCACTTCTGGCGAATGGTCAGAGCTGATGGACGGTCGGGCAGATCTGGCCAAGTATTACAGTGCCTGCCGGATTCTAGAGAACTTTATACCTCTGCCGACAGGTGGAGCTATGAAAGCACCAGGAACCCTGTTTATTGCCGAAGTCCCTGACAGTGCCTCGGTATGCGTCCTGATCCCCTTTTTGTACTCGGATACCGATGCTTATGTGCTGGAGTTTAGTAGCAGTGGTATAAGGTTCTATCGCACTGTCGATGGCGTGCCGGGCATAATTGCCGATGGCGGCGGAGAAGATCCGTACCAAGTCACTGCAAACTATCCCTACTCCTCAGCTGCTACCTGGTCGGCCAGCGATCTGCCGAAACTGCAGTATGTCCAGACTGGCGACGTGATGTACGCTACGCATCCAGACTACAAACAGCAGCGGTTGACCCGTATGAATCATAACGATTGGGGACTCTCAGCTCCGGAGTTTGTGCGAGGGCCGTTCATAAAAGAAAACACTACCGGCACAACCATAAAAGTCAACGCCTATACGATTGATTCTGATGTTGATGGTGCTGGCGGCGATTTTGTCATAAGTGACGATGGCGATTTGTCAGATATATTCCAAGTGGGGCAATCGTTCAGTATCCACGGCTCTACAGCCAATGACGGCACTTGGACGATACTCAGTACGGCATATTCCGATCCTGATTTTACCATTACCGTAGTAGGAGGGGAAACCGTCGCTGCCTCGGCCACGCTGGGAACCATATGGCCCGATCTTGTCTCGGGCCACGTTGAACTCCAAACAACTTCGCCTATCTTTCAAAGTACCCATGTCGGTGCTTTGTGGCAGATAACATTAAACCGGGATGCTATCAGCTCCAATGGGATTCTCAATGCCAAAGAAACATCCGAGGACGTAACTACGCCTGGACATGTGGAAGTAGCTTACGGCCAGACCGTGACCGTCATAACCAAAGCTACATGGACAGGCACACTGTCTTTAGAAGTCAGCCGGGACCGAGGTGCGACTTATCAGACGGTCAAGCAAATAGCTTCCGTCGATGACAACAACATGAGCGAGGCCGTAGTAGAAGAGTTCGGCGATGCTAGATACCGACTCAATATGATTGCCTTCACCGGAGCCGGAGCTTTGGCGTTCAATCTGGTGGCTGAAGAACACGAAATCAAGGGTGTCGTAAACATACTGAGCGTTACCAGTGGGACTGCTGCAGTAGCCGAGATCAAAGCGACTATTGCCCAAGCCGGGACTGTTACGAAGAAATGGTCGGAAGGAGCTTGGAGCGATTACCGCGGTTGGCCAGTCGCTGTTACCTTGTTTGAGCAGAGGATATTCTTTGCCAGCACAGCTTATGAACCTATAGCGATATGGAGCAGCGTATCGTTGGCAGGTGGTGATTATCATAACTTCCAGGCCGGTACGGACGATGATTCAGCGTTAGTCTTTACCCTCGCTGAAGCTCAACAGGATCCGATCAAATGGCTATCGGACGACGAACGCCTGGTAATCGGAACTGCTGGCGGTGAGTTCACTCTAGGAGCGACCAATGTCAATGAACCCTTGACTCCTACCACAGTGAAAAAAACGAAGAGACATGGTATCCAGGGCAGTGCATCCATTATGCCTGTAAAGACTTCATTGGGCCATCTATTCGTAGAAAAGGGGGGAAAGAAAGTAGACGAGCTGGCGTTTAATTGGGAAAAAGACAAGCTTGTCAATGTGGATATGACCCGGCTGGCTGAACATATCGGAGAGGGCGGTATAACCAAGATTGCTTTTCAGAAGCGCCCCGAACCTATCCTGTGGGCCGTTACCGGCAACGGCAACCTTATCGGCATGGTTTACCTGCGCGAAGAGGAAGTTGTCGGCTGGTTCAGGAGGACGTTTACGGGGGACATTGAAGATATAGCCATAATTCCAGGCAAGGCCGATCCTAGCATTGCCGGGAGCGATGAAGACGAAGTGTGGTTGATTATGCACTTCGATTCCATAAACGGCTCCGAGAAACGATATGTCTGCAAAATGAAACCCTGGAATTGGGGCGACGATCAAGAAGATGCATTTTTGGTCGATTGCGGGCTAACTTATGAATTTACTTCCCCTACCACGAGCATTACCGGCCTTGGCCACCTTGAAGGTGAAGAAGTGGCAGTGTGCGCAGACGGCGGGGCACACGCGAATAAAATCGTATCAAACGCGGCTATAACGCTTGACAGAGCGGCTTCGGTCGTCCACGTCGGCCCAGGTTACACGGCCACCATAAAGCCCATGAAAATAGCCAAAGGCACATTGGGCCTGGGAGGATCGCCCAAGCGAATATCACAAATAGCGATTAATTTCTACAAGACTGCTTACGCCAAGTTCGGCAGCGAATCTTCAGACATGAAGGAAATTCCCTTTCGGGAAGCAGGCGACAGTATGGATACCGCCGTGCCTCTCTATAGCGGGACCAAGGTTATGGCATTCCCCGGCGGGTTTGAAGACGATGCCGCGATAATTATCGAATCGGATAAACCTTTGCCGCTGACCATCCGGTCAATAGCAATGCTACTGGAGACTTCATAATGAAAAAGATACTTTCGCTTGCTTGTGTTTTGCTGTTTGTCTGCAGTTCTATCGCTACAGGTACGATATCGATCTTCGCCAAGGACAGCTACACTGGTGATGGTCAGGTAGCCCAAGAGTTCACTATCACCTTTGAATTCTTTAAAACGGATGAAATAGTAGCCACTACGAGAGTAACAGCGACGGGCGCAGAGGCCGCCCCGCTGACTGAAACAACCGACTATACCATCGCCGGCACTGGCAGCAGCCCCTATACCGGCGGTACGCTTACGCTGGTAAGTTCCCTGGCCGCTACGTCCACCATAACCATCAGCCGGTCAATGGATCAGAATCAGGAGACTGATCTGGAAACGTCCGGCACTCTACCGGCAGACTCACTTGAAGACCAGTACGATAAGCTGGCTATGCAGATACAGGATCTACAGGAGCAGATAAACCGCTCCATCAGAATTCCTGTTACCGATCTGGCCGATGATTCCACTATTGAAGACGATATGGAGTTGGATGATTCGGTCAGTCGAGCTTCAACTTATCTCACCTTTGATTCAGACGGTTCGATCAGCCTCGTTACTGGGGGATTAGATACCACGGTAACGACAACAACCTTTACAGAGAACCTGCTGGACGATGCCAATACGGCAACCTTTCAAACCACGATGGGCTTTTCGTCATTCATCCGCAGTCTTCTTGACGATGCTGACCAGTCGGCGGCCCAGACTACCTTGGGGCTGGCAGCCGCTAGTCAGACCCTGGACAACAATACCTACTTGCTAAGTGATAATTTCGCCGGGACAGGTACGGTTAATCTGATCAAATCCAATACCGCTGATGAGATCGTACTGGGCACACATACCACCATCAACGGCGCGCTAACAACCGGCGCAGGTATTTTTGCTGGCGGTGTATTGGCTATGGACTCTAATAAAATCACCGGCATGGCCTCTGGTACGGCTTCCGGCGATGCTCTGCATGTCGGCCAACTAGGGGGTACGACTATAGAACTGTCCAGCGGCAACGCTGAGATTGTGGCTGGTACTGTTGGGGCGACGCAAATGGCCGCTGGTGCGGCCTGGAGAACCAGCGGAGCGACGGTTTTCAACACGGTATTAGGTGGAGTGAATACTTGGCAGACCTTGAACCTCTCCAGCTATGTGGGGGCTAATGCTGCCTTGGTCTTCTTGGAAGTGGCATCCGACGGTGCTATGTATTTCTACGCCAAGCCCAGCACATCATACGGATCTATCACGGTTACCAACCACCTTATGACCTATGCTAGCGGTGGAGGTAATGTGCAACTCCCTGCTGGTACTCCCTTCACCTACATGACTATGGCAACCCATACTGACGGGAAGATCCAAATAGCTGGCAATAGCACCACACCGACTCTAACAATCAAACTTATTGGGTATCTAAAGTAATGGGTCTACAGATCAGAATGTATAAAGCCGAAGACGCCTTGGAAATTATCGAGGGGCAGGCTAAGCAACCAGGTGGTCTAGGGGCAGCGAAATTGGTGTACGCTTGGGCCCAGGAAAAAGAGCAGAGGGGCCCGTCTCTGAGCGGTTTCTATGACGGCAAGCTGGTAGGCTGCGGCGGGGTGGTTATATTGTGGCCAGGGGTTGCCGAAGCGTGGTGTCTATTCAGCAAGGAAGTTGAAAAGTACGAGTTCAGTGCCAAGATCCAGTTCGCCCGAACCATCAAATCCAAACTCAACGAATGGGTTGTGGAGCACAAACTGGTGCGGATACAGGCTCCCATGAGGGCTGATTTTCTCGATGGGATCCGGATGGCTGAATGGCTGGGCTTTAAGTGTGAAGGCCGATTGCGGCGATACCATGAGGATGGCTGTGACGCTCTGATGTTTGCACGAATTACCGAAGATGCGGAGGATTAGATATGCCCTTTATTGGTACAACGGCACTCGCTACTGCCGGCATGTCGGCTGCTACCCAGGCCGCGGCCATGAGTTTCGCGATCGGGGCCGATATTGCCATCGCCTCAACAGTAGCCACTGGAGCCAGTGCCTATAGCTCAGTAGCCGCCGGGAAGCAGGCCGAGGCCAATGCCAAGGAAAACGCTGCGATTATGCAGAGGCAAGCCCAGGAAGAGGAGCAGGCTGCGTTTTTTGAGGCCTCACGCCTCGCTGAGAGAGGCCGTAGGATTAGAGGCACACAACGGGCCTACTTTGCGAAACAAGGCCTTCAGGGGGCCGGTACACCCCTCCTAGTGCTTCAGGAAACAGAAAATATCTTTAACCAGGATATTGCGATGATTTTGAGGGGTGGTCAGGCAAGAGCCGGCTACAGGAGAAGCCAAAGCCAGATATCCCTCGCCAGTGGGCGAAGTGCTGCCAGGGCGGGGGTAATCGGGGGAATGGGGGCCCTGCTGTCAGGTGGCTCTCAGACCTACTACCGTTACCGCCAGTCTAGGACTACCTAAGATGCCAATACAGATACCCCAACGCCAAGTACCCTACCAGCAGGCCCAGGAGCCGACTGTCCCGCTTGCCCTCGGGGTGGCTGAACACCGGGCCTTGGCTCGAACAGGCCAAGGCTTCAACCAATTGGCCGATGTTATACAGAACCTTCAGATCATGGAAGGCCAGACGGAGGCCAGAAATAACAGCGTGAAAGCGTCTGCGGGGTTGCTGGGTGTTGAGAAACAGTACAATGATCCTGAGTTCCTGGCCGGATTTGGGGGCGGCAATATCTTTGAAATGAGGCCCGATCCGAACAATCCAGGGAAGCTTGTGCTGACAGACACAAAGATAAAGAAAAAACCCGTCAGCACGTTGGCCCAAAGCTATAAAGAAGCAACTGACAAAATCATAGATGACGCATACGGCGATTTCAAAGTAGCTCCTGCAAGACTCCAACAACAATGGTTGGTCAACGCTAAGTTGAACCAAGATCGAAGCATTCTCAGAGTTGCTAATTTGCAGGTGGCTATGGTTCGACAGGAAGCTGCTTTATCTACATACGGACTGATTGATATTGAATTTGAAGGTCTTAAGACGGGTACTAAAACTCTAGAACAGGCCACGAAAAACATTAGCGATTTGGTTACTGACGCGATAGATAGTGGTGCGTGGCCAAATACGACAGCTTCACGAAATATAGAAAAGAAGTTACTGGAGGATGCGAAGACGATTGCCAAGGAAAGGCAGGAAGCGGTATTGGTCGCCGAAGATAACGAATACACCAAGGTCTTGTTAGCCAAGGTTGAGTCTGGAGAACTAAGCATTAAGGAGGCAGTCAAGGTTGCGGCCAAAGCTGACCGCTTTGCCGGTCGAGAGAAAGCCCGTAATGCTTCCCAGGCCAGAATAAAAGAGGTTGGGGCTGCAAATGTCG
>SDBU01008864.1_pt1 | contig 11363 bp, 8 predicted proteins | sample 2277071 | NCBI WGS metagenome assembly SDBU01 (sample SAMN10397929, study PRJNA504765) | marine sediment metagenome | isolation source: marine sediment core GS08_GC12, 126 cmbsf | place: Arctic Ocean: Gakkel Ridge, Loki's castle | collected 2008 | reverse complement strand
CGCCGATAGAGCAGCATCACCTCCTCCGCGCCCAGGCGCAGCGCCGTGCGCGCCGAGTCCATCGCCACGTTGCCGCCGCCGATTACCGCGACCTTCCGGCCGCGAATCACGGGCGTGTCATACTTGGGGAACTGATACGCCTTCATCAGGTTGGACCGGGTCAGATACTCATTCGCCGAATAGACTCCGGCCAGGTTCTCGCCAGGGATGCCCATGAAATTCGGAAGGCCCGCTCCTGTGCCGATGAACACGGCGTCAAAGCCCTGATCGAGCAGCTCGTCCACGGTCTCGATCTTCCCGATGACCGAGTTCAGCTCGATCCGTACGCCGGACTCCTTCAAACCGTCCACTTCTGCCTGGACGATCGCCTTGGGGAGACGAAATTCCGGAATGCCATACACCAGCACGCCGCCCGACTTGTGGAAGGCCTCGAAAATCGTCACTTCATGTCCGAGCTTGGCCAGCTCACCCGCACAGGTGAGGCCGGCCGGACCCGCGCCGACCACAGCCACGCGCTTTCCGATTGGAGACACCGTGTCCGGCTCCGCCGCTTGCCCGCGCTCCCGCTCGTAGTCAGCGGCAAATCGTTCGAGACGGCCTATGGCTACCGGCTCGCCCTTCTTGCCGAGCACACAGGTCTTCTCGCACTGGTCTTCCTGAGGGCAGACCCGGCCGCAGACGGCAGGCAGCGCGTTGTCCTCCTTTATCGTCCGTGCCGCGCCGAGGAAGTCCCCCTCCCGTATCTGGCGGATGAACTTGGTAATCTTCACCTCAACCGGGCAGCCCGGGATGCAGGGGGCTTTCTTGCATTGCAGACAGCGCGACGCTTCGATCTGAGCCGTCTCCGGAGAGTAGCCGCAAGGCACCTCATTGAAATTCTTGACGCGGTCCTCCGGCCGCTGCTCAGGCATGGCCTGCCGCGGAGGGGGTGGCGCTTTCTTCTTCTCTTGCTCAGCCATCTTGTTGGACCTGCTGATTGCCCTTGCTGATCTGGGACTCCAGCCTGCACGATTCGTCTTTTTCAGCCGCAGCACCGGACGACAAATAGGCCTCCATAGACCTTTGTTCCATGTCCAGATAGGCCCGCTGCCGCTTCGTAAGAAGGTCAAAGTCAACTTCGTGGCCGTCGAACTCCGGTCCGTCCACGCACACGAACTTGGTCTTGCCGCCCACGGACACGCGACATCCGCCGCACATGCCGGTGCCGTCCACCATGATGGGGTTCAGGCTGACGACTGTCTTGATTCCGACGCGCCTGGTGACCTCACATATGGCCCGCATCATGAGTACAGGGCCGACCGCCACGGTCAGGTCAATCTGCTCCCCTGCATCTATCATGTCCTGGAGGATTTGCGTGGGAAAACCCTTGGATCCGCAGGAGCCGTCGTCGGTGGCTATTCTGAGCTCATCGGAGTGAGCGCGCATCTCCTCTTCAAGGATCAGAAGCTCCTTTGTGCGGGCGCTGATGAGTGAGGTGACTCGGTTGCCCGCCGCTTTCATGGCGCAGACGATGGGATAGACCGGCGCAATGCCGACCCCGCCGCCGATGCACACCACGTGGCCGAAGTTCTCGATATGGGTGGGCCTGCCCAAGGGACCGACGACGTCGAGGATGGAGTCGCCTTCTCCGAGCGCGGCCAGCAGCCTTGTGCTCTTGCCGACCGTCTGGAAGATCAGGGTGATAGTCCCATCGGCCGGATCCGAATCCGCTATGGTGAGCGGGAACCGCTCGCCCGTCTCGTTCACCCGAAGGATGACGAACTGACCTGCCTTGCGCTTACGGGCGATCTTCGGCGCGTCCACCTTCATAAGATAGACTGCGGGGGCCAGGAGCCGCTTTTCCCTTATCGGAAACATGTTCTCGCCTCTTTAGCGTTGGCCTCCAGAGCCAAAGGAACCTTCCCATCTGGGTAAGCTTGAGCAGCTTTGTTCGCCGCCGGAGAGCTTGAGCGGATGCTGGTCGGCCTGATCTGACGGCTTCAGTATAGCTGAACCTGTGGGACCCCGCAACGTGCATGCGATCCGGCCGCTGCTTGGACGCGAAAAGGGGTCAGGAGCCTTTTGCCGGAACGGCCCGCAGGGTGCCACGCACAGAAGGCTCCTGACCCCGGGTGGTGATGACGGCGCGTCCGGAAGGCGAGCCCTACTCGTTTGACCGGCGCTGGAGGACCAGCCGCGCCAGGTTCGGGATAGTCACCTCGTGGAATCCCTTGAAGTAGAAGCTCTCGCCGCCGTCCGCCACGGCCCTGACCAGCAGCGTCTTCCACGGCCGGTAGTAATAGTGAGCGTCGGTCTCGGGCAGTTCGGTGCGGTATCCGGACGGGATGTCCTGCAGGTCGAAGACGGCGGTGGTGAAGCGGCGAATATGCCTGCCTTCCTGATGCGCGACGTTGCGGGCCATGGCGAGCGCCTTCAAAAAGACCTCCGGCCCCGTTACCGCAGTGCCGAAGTTCAGAAAGACGCCGCCCTCGAGGTCTTCTACGGCGCGGGTAAAGATGAGGAAGTCGCGGTACGATGACTCGCCGAGCGCGGCACCGTCGCAGTTCGGGTGTTCGTGAATAATGTCGTGTCCCACACCGACGTGCACGGTGACCGGAACGCGCAGGCGAAAGCCGGCCGCGCAGATGCTGACCTCACGGTGAGGGAATCGTCCCTCCTGGATGGCGCGCCCCACGGCCTCCCCCATCCCCAAGCCGTCGCGCAGTCCCTCCCGAAATGCGTCGTGAAGCCTGCCGGTTTCCTTCCACAGGCCGAACTGTCCCTCGCGGATATAGCGGGCCACGCTCTCCGATGTAGCCCCCACCAGCGCCAGCTCGAACTCGTGTATTGGACACGCGCCGTTCATGGCGACATGGCTGATAATTCCCCGCTCCATCATATGCACCACGAAGCGCGAGCAGCCCCTCTTCACCACGTGAGCGCCCATCATGAAGATCACCGGCCGCCCGTTCTTCCTGGCCTGGATGATACGGTCCGCGAGCTTTGGCAGATCGGGGTGGTCAAACGCGGCCACTGCAGCGTCCAGCTTCATGACCTGGTCCACGGTAACGTCGTGAACGCGCTCGGAAAGCGGCTTGAGCTTCAGGCGCGACCGGTCGAAGATCGGATATGAAGAAGCCCCCGTCATACGGTCCTCTGCTTCTGCGAACCCGCAGACATCCCCGGGCAGGGGCGCACAGCAGCTCGACTGAGATCGCCGAAATCCGCGCACCCCTACGTACTTTATGAGAGCCAATGCTACTGAAATCCGAATCACGACGCAACAGAGCGCCGACCAAGCGAAGGGTGGAGGCTATTTCGTATTCGGCGGCGCATTGGGTATAATGAGATCGAATGGTCGGTATTCAGTGTAGGATATCCTTTTGGGGCAAGAGGCGTAGCGGTTCAAGGAGTTGCACGTCCCCGAAATCACCATAATGCCCTTGGCGGGGAATTGTCTTGAGAAAGGAGCGGTGCTCATGATGGCCGAGGCCAAGCGAAAACACATGCTGCTAGTGCTGTCCCTGACGATGGGCCTGAGTCTTCTCGCGTGCGGCGCAGGACGTGAGGCGCCGGCATCGGATCGGGATGCGCTGAAACAGGATCTGAAGCGTCTCGCCGAGCAGTCCCAGCCCTTCACGGAACTGTTCAGCAAGACCATTGAGCTGGTCATGCCGTCCGTGGTTAGCATATCAACGATCAGGAAGCAGAGAATGCCGGCGCACAGGTTCGGACCGGAGGACTTCTTCGACCTACCCGATCTGTTCCGGGAGCGGCAGCCTCGGAGGCGCGGGCGGCCACGTGCGCCTTCCCGCGAGCGGGAATTCGAGACCCCCGGGCTGGGCTCCGGCTTTGTGATAGACGCAGAACGGGGATACGTGGTGACCAACGCACACGTCGTGCGTGGCGTAAAAGCGGAGGATATCCGCCTTACGTTTCTGGACGGCGCCGAGGTCACTGCCGAAGAGGTCCTCAGAGACCCGAAGACCGACGTGGCCCTGATCAAGATCGACCCGAAGAACCTCCTTGCGCTGGAGTGGGGAAGCTCCGAAGACCTTCGCGTCGGAGACTGGGTGGTCGCCATCGGCAGCCCCATGGGGTTTGGCAACACGGTCACCGCCGGCATCATCAGCGCCACCAGCACGAAGGACCGCCTGATTGTGGGCGGAAAGCGCCTCCCCTTCCGGGCGATTCGAGATCCGTATGCCTTCGAGGACTACATCCAGACCGACGCGGCGATCAACCCGGGCAACAGCGGCGGGCCGCTGGTCACCCTCGGTGGCAAGGTGATCGGCATTAACACGCTCATCATCAGCAGCACCCGGGCCTTTGCCGGGCTCGGATTTGCTGTGCCGGAGAGGTTCGCGCAGCCGGTGGTGAAGGCGCTGATGGAAGAAGGCAAGGTCGTGCGCGGCCATCTCGGCGTCAGTATCATCCATCCCAACGACATAGACGACGGCGCGGCCCGTGATATGTTCGGGATGGACAGCGCCGAGGAGGTACTCGATCGGTTCCACATCAAGAAGGACGCCGAGGGCGCGCTGGTGGCCGGCGTAGTCCCCGGGGGGCCCGCAGAGGAGGCGGGGATCGAGCGGGGAGACCTCATCGTATCCATTGACGACACGCGGACTCCGGATGTGGACACGGTTCGCGGCGTGATCGCCAGGACTAAGCCGGGAACGAAGGTCGCCGTCGGCATTCAGCGCAAGGGCCGTGAGAAGCGAATTCCCGTGGAACTCGGCGAGCAGCCGGAGGGCGTCGTATCGGTGGCCGCCATTATGGGCCGGGCGTTTACGCATGACGAGCTTGGTCTGTCGGTCCAGACGCTCACGCCGGAAATCGCCGAAGCCCTCGGATACTCGAAGGACCTGGAAGGCGTGGTGGTCACGAATGTGAAGTCGGACTCGCCTGCGCAACGCGCGGGGCTTCAGCGCAACGACGTCATCATACAGATCGGACGTAGGGCCGTCACCAACGTGGCCGAGTTCAAGGAAGCCGCTGAGCACCCCGGGCCGCAGGGCGTCGCGTTTCTGATCAAGCGGGGGGACGAGACGCGGTTCATACCGATCAGACCTTAGACGGATGTTCAGTGAGATCGAGGTGTGCCTGCTTTGCGGGTGCCGCGCTTGCGCGCCGAAGCGCTACAGCGCGCAGGCACGGCGGGTTTTGTCCCGCCGTGACATTTTCCAGATCGCGGCTCACGGCCGGGCAGGCTTGCCCGTCTTGGGCGGGACCGGCCACGCCACGGTGCGCAAGTGTGTCACCCGGCCTTCATTTTTCTGAAAGACTATCCAGCCTGGTCCAGGGCCATCCGGAAGGGACCTCGGGTCCGTGAAGCGGCCCTGCCTCAGACGTGAAATACCTTGGGGCCGGGACTGGTCTCCTTGAGATAGCGCTCGAGCAGCAGCAACGTCTCTTCCAGCCCTCCGGCCAGGTCCACGTCGAGCGCGTTCACGCGGTCAGCGTTCCGCTCCAGCCAGCTCCATGCAATCTGAAGTTCCTCGCCTTCCGTGGGGCTGTCCGCCGGCGGCGGGCCCTGGCCGAAGAAGAATTCGGCGAGGGTCGGGCGCAGTCGCCCTGCGTCGCGCCGCGGGGCCTTCATTTGCCTCATGGCCCGGTTGCCATAAAGCATGAACACCTCGGCAACGGCCGGATTGGTCGACGGGAGCACGATCACCAAGCGGCGTCTCGGCTCTTTGCCGGCTGCAGGTCGTTCATGCACGTCGAATTGGATGTTGATGCGGGGCTGCAAGTCTCGGATCGCCTCGACCTCCGCAAGAAGCGCCGCCAATTCCGATCCGCATTTCTCCACTTCTATCCGGGATACTCCCTGCAGGATACGCTCCGATTTTTCATCGCGTTCGACGACCGGACGGAAATAGCCGCTCACGCGCTTTCTGAGGTTGATCGCTTTGCCCACGTAGATCGCGTCGCCGTTCGCGTCGCGCATGATGTAGATGCCCGGGCTCTCCGGAAGGCCATCCAGGAACTCCCTGTCGAACTCATATGCCGAGAAGTCAACCTGGAGCTTCCTGGGATACTGCCGCCCCAACCACTCCTCCGGCTCCCCCAGACCCAACTCCTTCCGTGACGCAAGCATGGCTGCCAGCAACTCGCACGTGAATTGCGCCTTGTCCCGGGCGGACGCGGGCTCCCGAACCGGGACACCCAGGATAGCGGCAAGCGCCTCGGGGGAGCGGGCATCGAGACCGAACAGACGCCTGCCCAACATCTCGAGGGAAAGCAACGGCGCAACGGCGCCTGCGCTAACGAGCGTCCTGGCCACGCCGGCCTGAAACGGACCGGGGCGAGACGAAACCACCGCCGAGCCGCGTGACAGATCGGTCGCCGCCGCGACGGCCTCGCCGAGGCTGGGTGCACTCGCGACGGCGCCCCGAAGGCGTGCCGGGATCGGCTCACCTCTGAGCCTTGGCTCGGGCCTGATCGCCGAGCCCGCTCTCTCCGCCTCGCGTCCGGCATGGTCAAGGCGCACCCCCGCCCACTCCAAAGGCGCCTTCCTGCCAGGACCGGCAAGGTCGAGCGTCTCTATGACTGTGTACGCAGCCGCGTCGAGCGGGGCAGCCAGCGCCTTCCGCGCCGCCCACTTTCCGCTCGGCAGTTCGACGAAGCGCGGATCGGAAGCCAGCACGCTCCGGATCAGCCGTTCGCACAACTCGGGCGGCGCCGAAGCCGGGCACAGGAAGACGTCGGCCAGCTCAGCCATCGTGACGCCGCGCTCTCCTCGGGCCTCAACGAAGTCATACAACTTATCCGAGACATGGCGCAAGGTACTACTCCATCATAACTTGCGATATAGTAATGATCGGGGTCCCGGTTGTCAACGGTTGACAACGGCCGCAAGTGGGCGGCTTCGGAAAGTTGACGTGACAGCACAGGCGTTTCAGAAACGCTGTACGGGTGAGCTGTAGAATTTCGCAGTAGAAGACTTACACACAGGCGTATTTGTGCGATAATACTGATGGATGTGGGATAAGCTCGGAGGGACGGAGATGGGGACCGCGCCGGAAATCGAGATCATTACGATGGAGGGCCCAGTCACGGTTGCGTATAGAGAGGTTGAAGGCGAATGGCACGCCACGGCGCTGGAGTTTGACATCCTGGGAACCGGGGCAACAAGGGACGCAGCCTTCAACGAATTGCGTGGCTTGGTCAATGACTACCTGTTCGAGATCATCAACACACCAGGTCGGGTCCGCCTTGAAAATCCCGCAGAAGGTCGTGAATGGGCCGTGCCCGACAAGGAGTTCTACCACGTGGTTGCTGCGGTTGTAAGACCCCCTCATGCACGACGACTGGCATATCGCAGACGGTACAACATGGCCGCGATGAGGTCGCTGCGGAATCGTATTCGCACGATTGACCTGGTACGGGCGGGAGTATAGCTCCGTGCGCCACCTACAGCTTGTGTGGGGCGGTCGCCATGGGGGCACATCGAGATGGGCAACGAGTGGAAACTAGATGATTTCAAGAGACTCTTCCGACCCCACGGCGTAAGTTTTGGCTATACGAAGAGCGGCTATCTGAAGCTGACACGTTCCGTAGGTGGGGAAATGCGTCTATATCCTGTCCCTTTAATCCGTGGCCGACATGTCAAAGAGATATACATACGTAAGGCCCGAAGGGCATTGAGCCTCCTACCGCAGGACGGATACCCGGATTCCGCTTTCTTCGATCATCGCTGAAAAACTCCATTCATACCTCACTTCCTCGCCGAACTTTCCTTTTGGCGGCCCGATGCATTTCCACAGAAGTAGCCCCACCGAGGACACGCTGCCTGGCCCTCTCTGCCGTTCTACGCCCGCTCCTGGCCTCCCACAAAACGTCTCTTCAGGGACCCGCCCCAGACCCTACTGAAATGCCCTCACCAGACGGCGCGTATCCGCCTTGTAGGTTCCATGGAAAAACCTGGTTGATTACTCCGGGATCTGGTCTACGGGCCTTTGCGCGGGTGGCTTCGAAAAGCTGACGTGACACCACAGGCGCTTCAGAAATACTGCTGAATATGCTTGACTCGCGCGAAAACCCCTCGATTAATAAGGCAGTCGGACAAGGGATGGCTTGGGCTAGCCGGGATAGGGGTGATCTAAGAATGAGCCGTGAAAAGTGTGGCGCTTGTCGTCATTGGACACTCGTCGATCATCACGGGCGAGGCCTGTGTCGCTTCAATCCGCCGCAGCTCGATCAGAGCGACGTGATAAATGGCGCGAGTTGGCCGCAAACCCGCGAAGATGGTCGGTGTGGTCAATATTCTCCCAAACAGAAAGCATCGAGCTAATCCCCGACGGGAGCGTTCATCTCATCGCGTGCGACTGCTTGCGCGACGGCCGGCAGTCACTCGCCACGCACGAGGCGGATCTTCGCAACGCGCTTTGGTTATGGTCCATGTCCCGGCCCTTCACACGTCCTGACCCTCCCGGAATGCCCCCATCACCTCCACGGCGCGGCGAATGTCCCCCGGCATCGGCGCCTCGACGGTGACGCGCTTTCCAGTGGCCGGGTGAGGGAAGGTCACCCGAAATGAGTGAAGGGCCTGACGATCGAGAAGCAGTGCATCCTCCTCGCCGGGCCGAAGTGGACGGACGCCGGACAGGCGCAGCTCCTTTCTCACGCCGTAGGACTTGTCGCATACCACCGGATGGCCCAGCGCCTGCAGGTGCACTCGGATCTGGTGCTGTCTGCCCGTGACGAGCGTGGCGTGCATCAGGGTGAACGACCTGAAGCGCCGCATGACCTCGAACTCCGTGCGTGACGGCGCGCCATCCGGCGTTACGATGCGCAGGGCGGTGTTCGGATCCTTTCCGCCCTCTCGTCCCAGAGGGAGGTCTATCGAACCGGAATCATCTTTGACGACGCCCTCCGCGAGAACGAGATACTCCTTGCGCACGTCGGCATGCTCGAAGACAAGCGGCATCCCCCGCTCATGGCGTCGGGTCTTGCAGGCCACCAGCACGCCGCTCGTTTCGCGGTCTATGCGGTGGGCAAGCTTCGGTATGACGTCCTTCTCCGGGTCATTCAGGCGGCGATACCGGAGGTGGAGCGCATTGATAAGGGTGTTATAGCGATGCGGCCCGACTGGGTGCACTACGAGGTTCGGCTGCTTGTTCACCGCCACAATGAGGTCGTCCTCGTACAGGATTTCCAGGGGAATCTCATCAATGCGAAACGCCTCCTCCGGAGGCGGCGGGAGCGGGATACGGATCTCCTCCCGCGGCTTCACACGATATGAACGGCCGACCCGCACGCCGCCGGCGGTAATCGCTCGGGTCTCGATGAGTTCCTGAACCTTCGTCCTGGAGCGCCATTTGAGCTTGACCTTCAGGAATTGGTCCAGCCGCATCCCGGCCTGATTGAGATGCACAACGAAGATCTCCGCGTCCTGCGGGACGATGAGCTTGTCCGGGAGGGGCCGCTTGGGCCATTCCGGCGGGCCGCCTCGCTTTGACTTGCCTGTTGCCATTCGTACTGAACGCGCTCCCATGTCGAATGCAGGATAATACGGTGTGGTTAACGGGTCAAGGCGCAAGGCACCGCGGCTTGACAATTCCACGGCTTGCGCTATCCTGCGAGTCGGACCGGTCGGCCCGTTGAGGTCTTGCAGGGAGAGTGCTTATGTCAAAGGTGATGCTGGCGGAAATGTGCCAGGCGGATCTGCGCGGCACGTCGTTCGAGGTCGCTGTGCTGCCGATCGGATCGTGCGAGGTGCACGGCATGCACTTGCCCTTCGGCAACGACACTCTGCAGGTCGGCGCCGTCGCCCGCCTCGCCGCGGAGCGGGCCGCGCAGAGAGGGGCGCGTGTGCTCGTGCTCCCCGCGTTGCCCTTCGGCTGCGACCAGAATGTGATGGAGTTCCCCTATACGGTCAGCCTGCAGCCCACCACGATTATTACGATATTCGACGACCTCATCAGCTCCCTGGCTAAACACGGCCTGAGAAAATTCCTGCTGCTGAACGGGCATGGCGGCAATACGGGCACGCTCGACGCGACGTTGCGAGAGCTTTACGGAAAGCATGGCGTCTTCATAGCGCGCCTTGATTTCTGGCTCGTCGCTGCTGACGTGGTTGCCGAGGTCCAGGAGACTTCGGAGATCGAGCATGCCGACGAAATCGAGACGTCCATCGCCCTGGCTCTCCACCCGGAACTCGTGAATATGAGCATTGCCGAGCCAACCGCCACCAGCCGGTCACGCCTTGGCAAGCTTGAGGAGTATGGCGGCAAGTTCTCCAGGCCGTGGCACTTGTTCACAAAGAACGGCGGCGTCGGCGACCCCACAAAGGCCAATGCCGAGAAGGGCAAGAAGGTCATCGAGGCGACAGTGGAAAGGCTTGCAGATGTCCTGACGGAACTGTCCGCCGCCGACCATGACGAACGTTTTCCGTACTAGGTCTCAAGCCGGAGATCGGCCACAATGGCAGATTCGCGTTCAAGAGGACGGCTGATCACTGTGGAGGGCTCGGACGGCAGCGGCAAGGCCACGCAGAGCCGCCTGCTGCTGAAGCGCCTCCGCCAGGAGGGATATCCTGCTGAACGCACATCTTTTCCCGGATACGGCCGCTCCTTCTTCGGCAGAATGGTCGGGGCCTACCTGCGAGGGGAGTTCGGCGAGGCCGGGACCGTGGACCCCCATCTCGCCGCGGTGATCTACGCAGCCGACCGTTGGGAGGCGCGCGAAAAGCTTCTTGGATGGATTGGCTTTATAAACATTTTGGTGGTTTTTCAAGTGAGAACATTCCGTCAGAGATGACAGTAAATTGCTTTACTTTAGAGGGAAAAAAGAAAGATGTTTCAAGAGAGCGAATAGAGTTTCTACCTGAATTTATATCAAAATTAGAAGAAAATAATGCTGAAAATGAAGATCCGGTATTTGCCAGGTCATATGCTCGTGCAATTTCTGTTCCCGGTGTACAATTGACAGGTGAGTACAATGTCTATCAGATCATGGATTTTAGTTATTGTCCACATTTATTTGAGCTGAAGCATATCAAAGGTTATAATCTTCAGTGGTCTTTTTCGGACGATTCAACTGAATCTGTTGAATTTGATCGGGTAGATACTTTTGATAATTTATTATCGGCAGCAGATTTTGGTACCGTTGGTCATGGAATATTAGAAAACTGGTTTTCACAGGATAACGATAGCAAAGAAAATTTCATGGATTTTTGTGAAAGGAAAATAAATGAGAATAAATTATCCGGCAGTCTGGCAGATTCTCAAAAGAAAAAATTAATCAATATTTTCAGTGAGTTCAGCCATTCTGATCTTTTTCAAGATATATCAGGTGCAATAGAATGTTTCAGTGAGGTTCCATTCGAATTATCCATGAGTGGAAAACTTATCCGCGGGAGAATTGATCTGGTATATAAT
>SDBU01008863.1_pt1 | contig 11363 bp, 8 predicted proteins | sample 2277071 | NCBI WGS metagenome assembly SDBU01 (sample SAMN10397929, study PRJNA504765) | marine sediment metagenome | isolation source: marine sediment core GS08_GC12, 126 cmbsf | place: Arctic Ocean: Gakkel Ridge, Loki's castle | collected 2008 | reverse complement strand
ACTGAAGATAGGGAGTATATTGTTAGAAAAGAGTTAAGGAAAGTTGCATAAAAAAGTTTAAAATTATCTTGATTTTTCAGATGGGAAGTTCAGGTCTTGCAATATCACTTTTTATCTTCTCGTTTTAATTTTTTTAATCGCCCTGCTCACTGTAGTATATTCACGCCAATATATTTTGCTATCCATTTGTTATATTGCAAGACCTGACCCCGCACTCTTCTTATTACATGCTCGTATCCTTTTACAGATAGTTGCCTTCCAAACTGACCTTCTATCCTACCATGTGGTGAATTTGAATGATATGATGATAAAACTTCTTTCTCCCTTAGATAAAATCGATGAATTTCTCTAATCCGATCTTTTTTTTCATTAAAATACCTCTTGAATTATAATTGAACTAGCATGCCTTATTATTTGTCTAATTTTGAAGTAAAATACTAATTGTCTAAAAAATGGGTGTCTGTCCCTATTATGCTTAAAACAATCTTCCTAAATATTATTATTTTAAAAATATTTGAATTGTCTCTGCCTGTTTTTCGTCTATTAATAACTTTTTAAAATATTACACTTCTTTAAATTCTCTCTTTTCAATTACATCTAGTATAATAGAATAGAGCAGGGAAAAGAGACACCTTTCCTGCATCACTCTTTTCTATATTCGGCAAAAGTTTTAAAAATCCTTCTTTTTTTTAATTAAAATTTTAAAAAATGAAAAAGAGCTTCGTGTCAAACATCATAAATTCACATTTTCATCAATTCCTATACTCGATTTGATGATGAAATTATTTTCTTTATATCTTCTACTCAACACATTTGCTACCATTGGATTTCCGATTTCAAGCAGGTTAACTATCTCTTTATTTAATTAAAATAGGAACACATCCTATTTTTTCTATGGTTTAATTTTCCATTTTACGAGGTTTTCATTTAAGACGTCTATCTATAATAATATTTAAAGCCTCAGCCATCTGGTTAAGAAACTCCTCAGAGCCTATAGGTTTTCAACTAAAAATTACCGAATTATTGACCTGGTATACCTGTCCCTATTATATTTTTCAAATTCCCTTTCGAAGTGTAAAACATCTACAAATACCTCGTATTTAGAAATATCAAACTTCGCTGGATCTACCTTCTCCGATACCCTTAAAACTAAATCACTGGCTTTTATAGTAAAAAATTCAGGCATGGTTTCCCTTTTTGTTTATTGGAATTGGTGAGTAACGAATATCTTAACATATCTTTGATTCCCATAAAAAATTAAATCTTTGTCAGAACAATAACACTTTCTCTGATTCTTTTAGAATCTTGTTGTCCACTAGATTTCAAATATCGGGCAACTCTGATATCATCTACCTGAAATTTATTCATTTCAGCAAGTTCGCCTATAATTGCATCGGTTTCTATAATTGAGTTGAAATAAGATGAGTTTCCAACATTGATATAAGCTTTAGAGTTACTTTTCATCTTTTTATAAAGACTCTTAAGTATTATGTTCATATCAATAAAATATCCTTTTATCATTTCAGGTATCGAATTGTTCCAAAACTCTTTTCTATGCTTTTCTATTTCTTTAAGGGTTTTTTCTAGTTTTTTTATTTTAAGGGTTTCTCCTTCATGCCAAGCGATTTGCACATGAGATCGCAGTGTGTTTTTTCGCAATTCCCTCTCATCTTTATATGTTTTCAAGTATCCAAGAATCCATAACTCAAGTCTATAGATGTCCGTGTAATCACGAGAATTTAGATATGGAGGAGAAGTTATTACCAGATCTATAGATCGATCTTCCACTTCTTTGATCAGCTTTCTAGCGTCACCCTCCCTGCAGAAGGAAGAATTATCTATCCCATTGTCATTTGGGGTAATGTGCAACAAATCTCTTAGAATGATATCTTTGCAAAAACCGATAAATTTTTTATGGACATCTTGCCGTGATATTCCATTATTTGACCAATTGCGCTTATATGATAAACACTTCCCATTTCTAAATATATTGCTAATATTTATAAGATTAGAAGCTAGTGCAATTTTAAGAAGGAGTTTATACTTTCCTTCAGTTTTATTTGATAATTTGTAAATTTCATTTAAAATATCAAATATTCCCCAGGCAACTTCTCTATTGAATATCCACTTCTTGAGATCTTCTCTTTCAAATAAGGTCTGTGTTTCAATATTTGGATACTCCCAGGTTCTTTTACACAACTGCAAATTTTGGTCTATTCTTCTGATTATATTTTCCAATTTTTGTTCATCATATCCTTTGTTAATTTTTACTTTCATAAGATCAAATAAAAAGGGATTTACTTCAAAAGAATAGCATTTGATGTCAAGTTGTTGACAGGCTAATGGAGTTGTTCCACTTCCGGCAAAAGGATCAAGACAACATGATGGAGTATAATCTACTTCATCAATAATTGACTTAACAAAATTACTAGAGAATCCTTCAACAAAGGGATACCATCTATGGATAGGTTCATTTTTATTATTTCTAAAGTGAACCTCATTATTGTATTTCTTAATGTAATTTTTAATTTTGATAAGCTTTTTCATAATCTCAACTTTTTTTCTTAATTTCTTTATATATTCTTTTAGCTTTAACTGATGCGCTTTCTGATTCTAGAAAGAATCTCATGGGTTTTTTATCTATCTTTTGATGCCATTTAATATTAGGATGCCAGGTTATCTCTTCATTATTCACTCTTCCATCATATATAATAAGAATTCCTGTTTTTGCAACTTTTTCGTCTTTTAAATATTCACAGAGTTGAATAAGCCCCTCATTGGCCCAATCGTCATTATATTTTTTTGAGCCTGCTTTGCCTAAGCATTTTATTTCCATAATATACATATCTTCATCCTCAAAAGTAATAATTCTAATGTCAGTCCTATCCTCTGATCCAGATATAGTAGCACCTCTTTCAACGTAACCATCTACGACATTCAAATCGAGATAAGAATATAAATTCTTGTTAAATTGAATTTCAGGATTACATTTCAAAATTCTATGGGTTTTATTTTGCCAATACTTAAAACTGCCTTTTTCTTTATAAACATGTCTATTATGGTGATTCTCAATCAATTTTCGATATTCTCTTGCAGGAAGCTTTTCGGGAGTATCAACCCCCGCACGAGAAGATTGCATGATATTTGCAATGTAACCGATTGCCTTACCGTTCATGAAGAGATGAACTTCCATATATCTAATAAAAAAAACTAATCGAGATTCTTTTTCTGAAAACTCTTCCGCTTCAACATAATCATTGATATAGATCCCCTTGATAACCTTTATCACATTTCCTTTGGGGTTGCTTAAAATTACATTATTTTCATCCAATAAACCTTTTTTTATCTTTGAGGCCAGCACACCGTTATCAAATATATTCCATTCTCCTTGATTCTCGAAAGTTAGTGCTATGCAAAGGATGAATTTTTTACCGACCTCTCCGTAAGGAATATCCCTTTTGAGGAGAGCTTCTAGCTGATTGTAGAAGCTTACCAATTTTATTTTCTGCGTTCCTCTGAAGACTTTTAGTGTAATACTACTGGTGATAATTTTAAATATTTTATTCTTATCTATCATTTTATACCTGCGCCTTCTCCGATAAATACTCTACATATAGATATTCAAAAAATGCTAACAAAACCATTTCCAAGTCTAACTTGTATTTTTCCCTATCAAAATTTGGAGGAAGAGCTTTTTCGGCCTTTTCTAAAAAATAAATTAACTCCATAGTTAGAGTGTTCTTATTTCCCATAGGAATAAATTTCCCTTTTATGTTTCTTTGACTAATTTCATGAAAGGATGGTTCTTGATAAACAAGATCAATAATTTTATCCACTCCACTATATTCTTCCCTAAGGCCAAAAGCATTTGTATATGCGTCTATTAATTTCAAAATAATCCTAATCCATTGCAATTTTTCTTTTTCCATTGGGTCGTGAATTAAGTCTTCAACTAAAGATTTTCCGGCTTCTGTTATTTTATAGTTAGCATATGAATTTTTTCTTCTATGTATCGTAAACGAGTCAACCTCAATTCCACCCAGAGCAACCAAATAGTCTAATATGTTTTGTATATCTTTTGAATATGGACCTTTATGTAAATATATGAAGTTTAGAAATGATAGGATTATCTCTTTCAAAGGGGATAAAATCTCAGACAAATATATACACTTCTGAATTCCGATTTTGGATAAGAAAGGCAAAGCTAATTCATCTGCTGAATAAAAGACATATAGAATCTCATTTGACCTTTTAAAGGTCTTATTATCCAGTAGCATCTGGGGGCTATTTTCAAATATTAAAGAGTTCTTTAAGTATCTCATCAAATCCACCCTTATCTCTTTCTTGTTCTTCACTGAGTCTTCCGATCTCTAGGAAATTTAACACTCTATTCGAAATGTCTTTTTTAGTCTTTTCTATCAAAACTCTTAGAAAATCAGTTCTACCGAGGTTTGATATAACCAGTAGGTAAGAGTCAGCACTGTAAAACCTCGAAATAGTCTCTGCAAGGATTCTTGCATTGCCTATATCAAAAGTCCCCTCTGATGTCTCAATAACGAGAAGAGTTTCATTTCCTGTAATTTGCTTAAACAACTCACATAAAGACATTCTAAAAGCATATTCCAAAAATATAGCTTCAGATTTCGAAACATGACTGGCAAAAATCCTCTCACGTCCATTAAATTTTGGAATAAATACCTTGAGACTTATCATGCTTCCTTTTGGTTTCCGACCTTCTACTACTAAATCACACTCATCAATAAATCTATTTATATATTCCTTGAACTTTCTTGCCAGAGCATTACTCATCTTCTCAAGTGTTTGATTGAATTCATTATTTTTCTTTTTTAAATCGTCCAAGGCTTTAGCGCGATTATACTTAGCTTTATCTATTATATTTTGATAATAGTTTACTTGTTCCTGAAGTATTTTAATATCTCTGTCGTACACGGCTATTTCTTCTGGTCTTTCTATCGAGGGTCTTGAAAGCTTTAATTTTAAATCATCAATTGCCAAAATATGACTTTCAATTTCCACTTCCGCTTTGTTTTTTCCTATCAACAGCACTTTTAATTTTTTACTCAGATCATCCAGGTGTTTTTGTTTTAGAGAAAGTTCTCTTTTTTTCTCTTTAGATACTTTTCTTTTCTTGACCAAATCTTCCACTAATCTCGTTTTATCTCTTTCATCTATGTGATCCTCAATCTCACGTTTAAATTCAGAACTACACACCGGACATCTTTTCTTTTTCTCAATTTCGTCCACTATGCTCCGTACTTTCTCTATTGGGATTTTCTTATTACAAAACATACAGATTTGATAATATTTTAACTTGTGATCCGCCAATTGAATCTTAGGATCATTATAAACAGATTTAAAAAATATATTTTCTATCCTTATTATTTCAGAATCCAATTCTTCAATTCCATTGCTCAGACCATGGATAATTTGAGTGCTTTGTTTCTTATCCCTTTCCATATTTTCAATCTTCTCTAAAATGCTTTTATAAGAAGAATGTAATGCGACTTTTTCTTTATTCAATTCCTCAAGACATTTTTCAAGTTCTTGCAGACCAAATCCTTCCATATTTTTTATATTACTAGATTTCTGCTCCTTTATTGAATCTAATCTTTTCCTAAATTGAGCTTGAGTGTCTTGCTGACCTCTTACATCGGTGTCGAACTTCCGAACATCACCCTCAATTTTTCTAAATTCTTCATCAAATCTCTCATAATTAAAAAGCAATCTCAATACCCTTATCTGAGCTTCAGGATCCCAAAGTAAATAATTCCCCTCTTCTTCTCTGATTAATAATTTTTCTAGAAGGAATTTATAGTCATCCAAGGAAGATATATTAGCCATACTCACTATCTCCTTGGAATATATTTCTTCCAAGATTTGAGCGTCGACCTTTTTGTAGATTTTCCTGTTTATCGAAAGATAATTTATTTGAGAATTCAATAAATTGCGTTCAATTTCAATGCAATTGGAACCTATGTCAAAATTTAGTCGGACAGTAGGTCTCGCGTCTTTTATTTGTTCTCTATGTACCACCAAACGGTCTGAGAAAAAATTTTTGTTTTCTTGTGGTATTCCAACAATTCCATACAGGATAATGTACACCGTTGTGGTTTTACCAAGGCGATTACCACCTACAAATAAATTTAATCCGTTTTTAAACTCATATTTCCAATCCAAATTGAACAAATCATATCTTTTTACCTCAATTTCTTTGATAATTGGCAATTTGATGTATTCGTCTTTCATTGGGTTCCCCTTTAATTTATCTAAATTTATACAGTTTAGATTTCATCTTCTATCCTTAAATTCCTTTACTTTCTTATTCCTTCCTTTCATTCCTAGATATATCCATATGAGCTATCATCGCACAATTTGTTAATCTCTCAGCCGGAAATATAATTTTGGATCCATTTTTTTCTAAACCAGAACCAGACCGTTTCTCACACATTTCATTGTTCGTTAGGTACAGTTCGACTTAAAGATTGAATGAATTTCCTTTCTCTGCCATCATTCTATCTAACCGTTTAAGGTAATAAGATGCTGTTAATATTACTAAATGAAGACGAAATGTACTGTCTTCTTCATCAGACAATCCTGGATGAGAACCTTGTGGATGTAGCCGTCTCCAAAGTCCCTGTAAAAAACCACCTTTACCACTCACTACCCACTCATTAAGAGTAGATAACAAAAAAGGTGGATTTAGTTTAACTAGGAGTTCGCAGCTTTTTTGATATCCCGACAGTGGTAACCCTTTTTTATCATCAGTCAGTCTTTTAGCAATTGAATCAAATAGACTTTCCATAAATGATCTTAATTGTGCATTTGCTGAAGCCCAGTCACTCCTTGTATGTGCACTTATTGCCTGTTCTAAGTGCCCTTTTGCTGTAGCAAATCCAAACTTCTCTAATAACAAATCTAATTCGTTTTCTTTCTCTGTAAGCTGGATATTCTCTGGTAACACTGTTTTGAGCCTCCCATCTCTAATGAGATAGCCATCACGCTTAAGAGAATTTACCAATTTAGGAAGCTGTTCCTCTATTGAGAGATTAGGATAATCAGACAATCTCCGTTCTATCAGTTCCTCGATTAATTCAAAATTCAGATTTCCTCCAAAAGGACCTTTTTTATCGGGATTATCGATAAGATACTTTATTAAAGCGTTTAATCTAGAAGTTTTTGAGCCCAAATTTTTAGAAGCTACTTCCTCCAATCCAAATTTCAATAGAAGTCTGCCAATTTCAGCATGGGTTAAGTAGTCCAATGAACCAATAGCTTCAATAGTTGTAATTCGAGAAAATTGAGCCACAATTACTCACTCCAATATGAATCGAATTTTGTCTAACGGAATCGGTGTAAAAGAAGTTCGCCAATATACGAATTTGGACGGAGCAAAGCGTGATCTTTTACACCGTGGTATGCTATGTATTGGCGTTTCATTCTTCTGTTGTTTTTCCATAAGCCATTTTCAATAAGTTGGTTATTAATTCTTTATGTTTGTTAACCTCTTGTTTAGAGAGTTTTATTCTGTATCTCCCCCATTTTTTATCATAATTCATCAAATCCAATCCTGCCTCTTCAAGCATTTTTTCGATCTCATCTGATTGCTTTAATCTTAACTCCATATTTAAACTGCTCTTTCTAGCTCTAAAAATTGCGAAGTTGTCTGGTTGTTCATCCTTTGCCAAACCAATGTAAAACTTATTATACTTTAGTTCATACCCTGGTACAAATTCGGATATCATATTTAAGAGTTCATCAGCAATTGCAACAGTTTTTTTTGTTCCCCTTACTGTTTCCCAATAATTTCTATCTGTTACTTCTCTTGTTTCTTCTTCTTCCAACAATCCTAAAGTCATCTCATCTAAAACTGTTGTGGATAATAGAAAATAATCGTCTTTGACTTTGTAAGCATTCATTTGTATAGCAATCAAGGGAATAAAGCCATTAAAGATACTTATGATATTTAAAAACCTACTTGTTATGTCTTCAGCAATTATTACAGCACAGTGATCATATTGGGGATATCTTTTTCTTTCAATATCCCAATATTCTATTGTTCTAATAATATGACCTTCGTTAACTTTTCCTAATTGGATTTCTACTTCATATCTACGATTTGTCTCCGGGTCTTGTAATAATAGATCTAGCCTCCCTGCTTTAGGTTGAATTCTTTCCTTGTCTTTTAAAATTAACTCCCCCAACCCTAATATTGAAGGATCTTTTGCAATAACTTCTTGTACCCATTTCTCATTTAATGTAGGGTAATTTAATAGATTTATTTTTTCGGGTTTAATCAGATTAACTTTGTCCATAGTTATTTTCCTCCATTTTAAAATTTGAAAAGGTCGGGCTTTACAATTTCACAAAACAAAAATCATAAAAGCTTTTACTTTTCGATATTACCTTAATACCTCTCTATAATTTTTTAATTTAATAGGGACACATCCTTGTATTAATTTTCCCTTTTACTAGGTTTTGCTTTGGCATTCTATCTATAGTAATACCTAAAGCCTCAATCATCTGGATAAGAAACTCCTCAGTCCCCAAAGGTTTTTCGCAAAAAGTTACCGAATTATTGACTTGGCACACCTTCCCTATTTATTAATTATATTAAATTTCTAATTTACTAATATAATTCTTAAAAGCTTCTTCTAATTTAACCATTCCTTCAATCATTTTTTCCTGTATTTCGCCCCATGTTGTTCTATCATCAAGAGTAGAGAAATTATACTTTTTACGTATTTCAGAAAAGATTTGACCATCCTTCCTTTCCCAGCTTAATTCTTCCCCAAAAATTTCTTCTATTTCCTTTTTATGTTCATATAAGCTATCAAATATTTTCTTATTCTCTTCCTTTTTATCCTTCCCTCTATCGATATATAACTTAACTTGACCAAAATTATTAGTAATTGTGAAATAAAAATATAGCCCGCTCTTCCCATCTTCTTTTCCAATAAAATTATTAGTACTTGGAGATATATCTTCATAAACGTTTGTCGAATTTTTTCTACGCTCTAATAAACTTTTCCAAAAATCTAATCTTAATACATATCCTTTGGCTATTCTATTTTTATCATCTATTAATTTCTTATACTCTTTATTTTCAATTGCAATTTTATCTAAATATCTATCAATCGCTTCAGTCAGTTTAACCATTCCATTCACCATATCATTTTGAAGCTTTATCCAATTTTCTTTGTCCGTTAATCCACTATATTCACATTTTTTAAAAATAAAGCATGATCTTGTATTTGGTGAACTATCCCACATTAAAGTATCATTAAATAACTCTTCAATGGCTTTTTTGTTTTCAGACAGCATTTCAAAGATAAATTTATTCTCTTTTTTATCTCCTCTATTAATATAAACTCCTATTGTTCCGTAATTTAAAGTTATAGAGTAATAATAAGCTATTCCACCAATGCCCGATCCTCCGCTAGTGCTACCATTTTCGCTCGGTTTGCAATTTGAAAAGCGCCATATCTTTTCATTGCTGAGCTTTAGCAAACCCTTCCAAAATTCTTTACGCTCTTCACCTACTTTTTTTCTAATTATGTCTGGCTCAATTATTGGTTCCCCTTCCCATTTCCAAATTTTAACTGCCTCTTTTGAAAATTCTTTATTTCTACTTTCAATATCATCAAAAATCCATTTTTCTTTATCTTTCAATATATTAGTTATAGGAAAATCTGATTTTACATAATCAATTTTTTTCTGCGCGAATATCCGATTTGACATACTTCTATTCCAAGCTTCTTTAATGATGGTTAAATTTCCGATCTTATTAAGCATCTCTTCATGCGACACTATTACTTGATTTTTATCCTTCCCGGTTTGATTTTGCAAATCATTTATCCATTGCTCACTTAAAGTTTGAGGCATAATGTGTTCTGTTTCAATTTCTTTAATATCCAATATTGTTTCACCGGTAGGTTTACAAAGTTTCCATAAAATATATTTTGTGCGTTGTTCTCCAAATTTAAAATTCCTTGAGGCAAAATTATGTTTAAATATTTCGTCATCAACATTCTCTTTAACATAACGAGATAATTTTCCCTCAATATAAGCTAAATATTCTTCGAACTTTTTCTGTTTTAGTCCATCACAAATCTCATTATATATCTGGTCTAAACTACCTGTTGATTGACCACAAATACCCCACCTAATATGAAAGGTCTCTATCAATTCCAAAATCTTTAAGATGTCATCTCTTCTAGATTTTTTATCTTCTTCATAGAGAGGCATAATTTTAATTAATAATGTAAAACTCGGGGATACTTCAACTGTTTTTAACTCATCTAGTTTTTTATTAATTTTTTTATCATCGAATGAGCTGTCAAAAATCTTTTTATATATTGAGGAACTAAAATTTAATTCTTTAGCAAACTGTAAATATTGATTAGGGAGATTATTTTCTAACCGGCTTCTTACATGTTGATATAGATTACTTTCAGAAAATTTTCCTTTATAATTTGCCAACATATATCGCCGAATAAATTTTACCGGACTTTTATCTCTTATTTTTTGATACATTTCCTCCCATTCATTAATACAATTATTAAAGATATCTTTATTTGTAGATGTATTCATCAATAAAAAGTTTTTAATTAAATCTGCAGCCGAGAGTTCTAACCCTCTATCATTTAAAGTTTCAAACAATTTGAATGCATTAAAATAGTCGTGAGCATTAATATAAACAACAAAAATATTTTTTAATATTACTGCCCAGGTATCATCTGAATATTTTGCATTTTTATAAAATTCGTAACACTTATAAATAGGATGTCCTTCCTCTTTTATATTTCCTTCTAGTATATTTTTTAAATGTTTATTATCATATTCCCCCAATTCGAATTTTGGAAAGGAAAATATTTTACCCTTCAAGAAAGCATTAGAGGATAAAAAACTATCACTTATGTATTTTGCAAGTCCATCATTTTTTTCTTTCATTTTATCTCTTATTGCAGAAAGCCAAATTAATATTGTGGCTAATCTTTGTTGACCATCAATAACATAAAATGATTTTACTCCTTTATCCGGCTCTTGCGTAGGTACGACTACAATAGCTCCAAAAAAATGAATACCGTCTTTGGGTAGCGAAAGAATATCTTCTAATAAATCTGCCCACTGGTCTTTAGTCCAGGCATAAGGCCTTTGATATAAGGGTAACTTAAAAACTTCTGTTGGTTGATTTAAAAGTTTCTGCAAACTTATTTCATTTGCATCAATAAATGACATAATACCCTCCTCTATCTTATCTTATAAACTATTTAAATTAATAAATATTGTCTTATATTTTAAAGATAACTTTTGAGATATAATGCATCTAGTCGATTAGATGC
>SDBU01008862.1_pt1 | contig 11364 bp, 7 predicted proteins | sample 2277071 | NCBI WGS metagenome assembly SDBU01 (sample SAMN10397929, study PRJNA504765) | marine sediment metagenome | isolation source: marine sediment core GS08_GC12, 126 cmbsf | place: Arctic Ocean: Gakkel Ridge, Loki's castle | collected 2008 | reverse complement strand
TGAGAATTGCTATCAAGCTGATAGTAACCACCAGTATTGAATTTCAAACACTGGTGCGCCTGGCAGGACTCGAACCCGCGGCCCGCGGTTTAGGAAACCTATGACCCGGGATTTTGGGAACCCCACTAAATGAGCAAATGCTTGATCTAGATTAGCTTCCAGCTTTTTTGTGTTCCTACCAATTTAGCTGAATTTGTGTCAATTTGTACTGATTATAGTCACAAATTGGTCACAAAAAATCACCCCTTTTCCAGACCTATACCAATTGTTCCTCTTTAGCCAATAGTATCATCTAAGATTTGGAATACTTGTTTTTCGATCTTATAACGTTCCTACTGTGTACGAACCTGCAAAGCAGGTTGGACGAACGGGTGAATGCCCCGAAGTCGCATACGGTATGCTATCGACCGTTTCTTGAAAATCCCCGCGGACAATGGTCGATTGCCGATACCTCTGGCGACTTAATTATTGTATTCACCGTCACTGCGATCTTGTCAGCGAACCAGATTAGTCTTTGATCGTTGAACCACTTTAGGACCTTCCCAAATTCGAGCTTGAATTCTTCTCCACCGACCATGTATGACCTGGAATCGACACCGGGTTCAGAGTAGACGCCATTCGTATGGATTGTGTTCCGGGCCTCTCCAAGCACATCCAGAAACGGCTTTAGTTCCTGCTTTCCTGTTACTTCGAGAATCTTCGTGTAGATCTTTTTTGGAGTTGGATGTCCGCAGATAGAGAACACATTTGGCGCAGCGCGTCGAATCGCACCAAATGTCTCGTCGAGTGCCAGTGCCAGAGTATGAAAGGTGAACCACTTGACCATCAGCACGAATTCCTTTATAACAGACATCCTCTTTTCATCACTCACCGCTTCTACTTTGGCTTCCCACCACGATAGATCAGTAAGTTGATCACGCACTAGGCTAAAGCTCAACTAAACGCTTTCCAAGACTGTGATGGCTGTTGTGTAGAATTCCCGACGTGCATCATGGGTCAAATAGTCCTGGGATACAGCATCGCGTTGGACTCGCCAACTAGGAAAATCAAAGCCGATAGCAACCTTCATACGACGGACCTTTTCCGCGACCCCACGCAAAGAGCTGATAATTCTTTCCATAATAGCTCGCCGTTAAATCATAGATTGGGTGGTATTCATACTACGTCACCGAAACAGGAACGGTCGATAACAGTCGGCGTGTATCTGAACTTTGCCCAAAGGGCAAAGTTAGGCGAAGTACTGAAGGCGCGTAGCCTAATACACGTCTGTTATGTTATATGACCGAGCTGAAAGTGAGACAAGGAAACCGAGGATTTCCGTAGGGTTGTCCCCATTTTAGGCTGTATGCTCGTTACTTTTACTCCTTACCCTGTCCTTTTTTGGAAAAAGTTCCTTCAAACATTGATTTGACTTCTTTATAACTATCTGGGTAGATTTCTTCTACGGGGCGAAATTCAAGAAAATCCCAACAACCTGTGAAATTAAAGTCAGGTAATCCCCGTATTAAGTCCCATTTGTGAGCAAATCTTACTGACAATGTTTCTCCATTTCTAGCGGATGTTTCTGTAAAATGATATTCTCCAATAGAGGATTTGTCTAATTTTGCCTTCAAATTAGCCTCTAATTTGTCACAAGTTCTGGGATAATCTCTCCAATCCTCTTCTGGTAATATTTCCTTTTCTATTAAATCCTTAAGATTAACTCCTAAGGTCGTTACAAATATGCCTTTAGTAATCTTTTTTCCTTTCTTGGACAATTTCTTTACTACAGTGTCAACTATTCCATCAATACCTTCACTTTCGTAATCAAGATATGCAACATCTTCATGTATTCCAACGATTTTGGTGTCATCCAGCTTAATAGGCAGGATGAATTCTGTTTTCCTTTTTCTTACTTCTTGTCTTGCGATAGAGAATTCAAAGTCAGACCAGTCTTTTATGGGATAGTACTTTGATATCAAAATCATGACGTATCTTGCTTTTGGTCCGTAGATTTCTTGAAAGTACTTTGTGAGCTTCTTTCCCCATATGTCGCTCTTATGGAATCTATCATAAAATACCTTGACTTCTTCGATTAACAGTGCATTTGCAATATCTTCTGCTATTTTTCTATCTTCACCTGCAAACGATAAGGCAACGTCAAACTGATATCTATCCACACTAATAGCTCCTTCTTCAGCTCTATTTCTTAAATAAGGATCCGCGTACTGTCTTACCAGACTCAACATCTCCCTGCGAACCTGCTCAAGTTCCTCCGTATCTACTTCTGAGAACTGGCGACGGGAACACAATGCAACAATGGACTCAACTGGGACCCGAAAAGGTCCAGAGATTGGCGCTCGATAGCTCATAAAGCCATAGAACTATCGACTTTGGCACTAGCCGACCTCTGCCTTAAGCATCACTACTACATCAAACAGATTGAAGCCCAGAAGACAAATTCCCCCCTTCCCCACACTTATCCGAGCTATATAACATTTATATTTTTAAGCTCTCAGCGATTAAAATGCCCCTGCTATTAAACGCTACATCATATAGTTTTATTTCATTACCTATCTCTTTCTGCAGTGCATTGTATATAGCATCCTTTTTATCAATATCATAGATAGAAAAAATAGCTGGACCAACGGAACTTAAACCACAAACATCCGTTCCAACACTTTTTAGAACGCCTAAAATTGTATATATTTTTTTCCCAAAGTCTTCATATGATTGTATAATACTTAAATGAGTACCTGAAAATTGAATATCCCATACATATTTGCCAAATTTGGTAAAATCATCAAAGCATAATGCAGGAATAATATCCATTAATATATTATATGATTTAGTATATCTGTATGATAAATCAAGGAAAAATGTTCTTTCTAACATATCCATAGATTCTGGTTGATCAATATTAGGTCTCGTTGTTTTTGGGTCGATTAATAACAAAGCTTTGTTTGCAGGAATAGGCTTATTAAATATTTCTATTAAATCATTAGCTACAACAGAAATACCGCCTCGTAAAATTACTGAAGTGCCAACACCTGTTTCTAATCCTTTGGTTAGTTTACCATTATATTCTTCTACGAAATTATATGCTACCAGTCTTCTAATTTGATCAATTGTTAAGGGGTTCCCAAATAATTTGTTTAATCCAAAAATAGTAGCACATCCAACTGATGTTGAAGAACCTAAGCCAAAATGTTGTATTATTAGATCTGATAGTTTAAGGTTAAATTTGAAGGTAATTTCAGTACTGAAAATTGTTTTTATAATTCTATTATAATGAGAAATAATAGGAGCATATCTATTGGAATTAGAATTAATCTTGTCAATCTCATGATTTACTTCAATATCTAATTGATTTTGTAAATCGACAGCAAAACCTATACCTCCTCCACCTGGTTTCCCAAAAGCAAAACGATTACAATCAATTGGAGTTATATGTATTCTACCAGGAAAGATCATTTTAATTCTTGATAATTTTAAATCTGATTTAATATTTATTCCCAAATTATCAATTTGATCTCCAGCATCAAATGTTTTAAACTCCATCTATCACTCTTTAACCATATTATTATTTGATTTTATTTCGTATACTTCATCTAAAGTAGGAACTTTTGAAAGTTTTCTATCTTTCCATATTCGCTCAAAATGTGTAAGATATTTTTCAAATAAGATACCACTCTCTTTCAAAGTTAGAATATATGCATTTCTACTTCTCTCTTGTATAAAGTAAGGACCAACCCACATTATACTATCCATTCGGAGAATATTAGTAAACGGGATAGCATCATACCATTTAATTACTATCTTTGAGTTTTGTAATTTCAAGATAGTTTCTGTAGTGTCCAATATTTCACTTTTTATTTTGCCAAATTTATCACCTTCTTCATAATCTCTCATTTTGCAATTTGGATTTTTTGGATTCAAAACTAATATTCTAATTGTAAAAAGCCGTGACCAATAATTTAATTCATTCCTATTGTCCTCAACAAAAGTATGAAGTCCAAATCCTAATATATCAAATGATTTTTTAGTTTTTTTTCTAGCTTCTTCATATTTTTCATAAAGTAGTCTTTTATCATTAATATCCACTATACCAAATCTCTTTATTAATTCTAATATTTTTTTATCTTTCTTGGTATAACTGTCTTTTATCAATAATGCCCAAAAAACTATGTATGCGCTCATTCCAGTAGCTGTTAAAGAACCACCAATAGATTCATAATTAAAAAGAATTAAAATAATTCCGAATAATAAAATTAAAGTGTTTACTAAAAAATATATTATCATTACTTCTTTCCTCATTTTATTATTCCTAATTTATTTCATTATAGCATTATCAAGTTCAACTATTAGATTTTGAATATTTCCTATATTCCTAACTACTATATTTGCTTCTTTTTTTATTTCTTCCATTCCCCATTGTTCTTCTATTGTTGCCAAATCTTTAAATTCAGAATATGAGAGAGGCGTTTTATCATGTCTTATTTTGTTTCGTAAATATCGTAATTGAAAAGACGAATCAATAAAAATTACAAATGCGTATGAATATTTTTCTTTTAGAAATTTAATTTCTTTTATTCCTCTTACACCTGAAATAATGAGTTGATTCTCCAATGCATTATGATGCATTTTTGTCAAATTATTTATAAAAAAATAAGGGCCATTTTCTTTCAACATTTTATTTATAAATGGTACTAAATCAATGCTATTCTTGACCATTCTATCTGCAATTTTTTCTATCAAAGAGCTTGCTTCAATATAATTAAAATCATACTTTTTACTAAGATATAAAGAGGAGGTAGTTTTTCCTGCACAAGTATACCCAGTAATAACGATGAGAGGGGGAGTAAATAAAGACAACTGACCATATATTGATTTACTTTTTCTTTTATAAATAAAAGATGAATTTTCAATAATAGAGATGAATTGAGATAATCTATGTAATAATTTTCTTAATGCTTGTAACCTTACATCATATTGATAGGAATCTTCAACAGCTAAATTGCTTAGAACTCTACTTTCTCCATTAGGTATAAAATAATTGATTGGGGATCTTTCACTTAGCCAAACTGGCTGTTTTTCCTTCGAAATAACCGGTAGTTTCTCAACAATTTCTCCATTTATACAACCTGTAAAAACTTCAGGTTCATCAAGTCCTGGAATGTGTAGGCTTAATCTTGAAATTATTGAAGCTCTTCTGTCATTGCCCTTAGATTTTATTAACGTATCTATATCATTAAAGGAATTTTGCTTAAAAAACTCTTTAGTAGCGAGACCCGGATATTCCTTATTATTAGATGAAAGTGCTTCAATTTTCATTGTAGTATCTTCAATGAAAAACAAACCTAAATGTTGTAGTTTTTTTGTTACATATCTTACACTACGTCTTAATAGCTCATTCGGGTCTAGTGAATAATCTTCTTCATATGTCTTAAATAAGTCTTTATAAAATCTTACAGGTATTCCAAAGAGATCACATAAGTGACAGATATGAGTCGATTTAGTTTTATTCGAACTCACAAAATAGAGATTTAATCTAATATTAGAATATGTAAATTTATCTACATAACTCATAATGGTTCTCCACGGGTTATGGCATAGAGGATAAGGATACGTGTATTCTTATAATCGTAACCAATTCAAAAACTCAAACCTAGCATCATTTATTCACCCTTTCTCCAGACCTATACCAATTCTTCCTCCTTGGCCGATAGTATTGTTTAACTTGTTTTCATATGATGAAACCGGTCGTTTGATTTTTTTATTTATCCTCTTTTCCATAACGATTTGCGTATAACCTACGCCAAGACATTTATAAACAACAACACATTTAAAACTAAATAAATTAGAAATTTGCATCAAATTTCAAAAAACCAGCGAGCCCTTGGCGTCAGGTTCATATTAATTATTGAAAATAATTACAAAGAAAAAGATGGTATATTTAAATTATCGCTATAAAAAATAACTTCGTTTCCCTTTTTAGGTTTGTTAATACTGTAATTTATATCAAAAAATATATGGCGTTTATCAGAATAGAGTTCGATTATTTCGGGGACGTTATCATAAGATAAAATCCAATTAGTTCGAAGATGTTTTTTTATATAGTTGGCAAGACGATCGTGGTCAGATTTTGTGTAAAAATTTAAATATAGACCTTTTCCTTTTTTGTAATATGGGGGGTCTAAATATACTAAGAAATCATAATCATTTAATTCTGTTATCAAATCGAAGGCATCTTCATTCGTTACTTTTATTCTTTCTTTAAAATACGATATCTTTAACACTCTTTTTACCAAATCATTTTTGTTAAACCTGGCATCAATTTTCCACCTACCTTCTTGCTTCCGTCCCCCTATTGGGCCAGCACTTATTACTCCTGAATGATTGCAGCGATTCAAAAAAAATGTAGAAAAACCAACATCAATAATATTGCAATCTTTGCTATTGCTAATTACACTTTTTGATTTATGCCAATTATCAATGTTTATATCTGCATCCAATATCAATTCAATAAATTCTTCAGTTCTATTAAGAATTGAGTACCACAAGCAATAAATATTATAATCTGCATCGTTAATCCAAATAGAATTAACATATTCTAAGAATAATAGATTAAGAGCGGCACCAGCACCCCCGGCAAACGGCTCAATATAAGTTATATTTCTTAGTCTATTAATTTTTATCAACTCGGAAAAGTGTTTTGTAAGACAGCTTTTCCCTCCCGGATATCTTAAAGGGCTGGATGTTAGGTTCATAATTCTCATGGCTCCAATAATATTTCACGAAATACACACTCTAATTTTGACCAGATTCGTCTCAATTCATCCTCTCGCAAGCTATATTCCTCATTATGCATTATCGAATTTAGTGCGTTTAATGAGGCTTTATCGCTTGCAGATTTGAATTGTCGAAGTATTTTCTTTGTATTATCTTCTAATATAGACATCTCCCTTTTAGTTACACAATCAATAATATCACCCAAGAATAACTCTTCTAATTTTTTTTCTAATTTTTCGCCATTTTCAATAATGGTTAGTTTTCGTATGTTTTTCTTCTTTAAAAACATACGAATTGATTTTTCTAAAAAAGCTCTCAATGTCGTAGCGACAGAATTAGGATAAGACTTGACAGACAATTTCTTTAGTTCATCATAGAAGTATTTAAGGTTTGTTGCACCTTCCAGCGTAAACGGGATTCCCCTGGGTATAATTCCGGATGTTTGCTGAACTGACCTTTTTGTTTTAGATTTTTTTGTTATGGATATTTTTATTGGGGCACCAGTATCTTTAATCAAATCTTTGTGATTAAATTTCCCGGATGTAGTTGGTGCAAATTCGATTATCTGCTCCGCATATTTTTCAAAGTCTTCCTTTTTATTTAAAGTACGTGTATTTATTTTTTCTTCGACGATGTCTTCAATAATTCTTGTATATGCCTTTTTGAAATCCTCTTTTTTCGTTGTACCCCTTATATAACCAGATGAGTCAAAATCAAATTTTAATGAATCTCTCATTATTTGAGAATCATAAATTCGTTCGAGAACAGAGGCATTGAACCTTTGTTTGTCAAATAGTTTAAGTTTTATATTATCATCACTGTATTCCAAGTTGCATGCTATATCGTACATGTTCATCAATTTTAGAAAAGAGGTGATCTCTGGTTTTGTTTTATTATACTTCGAAGCTAATTCATCAAGGGATATTTCATTTTTCAATTGTCTCTTATAAAATTCAGCTTGCATTATTCTTGACCATGGCATAACTGTTCTTTCTGTATGCTCCTTAAATACTATCGGATTTGCTGATTCTCTCGATGGTGCAATAATAACTTTTATTTTTAGAATATAATTCTCATCTATAATAGTATTAAGTCTCTTGAATTTACTTTTTGACCTCCCGGTTACAATATCAGGGGTTAATAATGTTTTTAGTGCGGCGAGTCTCCTATTTCCTTCAAGAACGATATGGCCATTTTTCTCAATTATAGCGATTAAATTCTTATCAGGGAAGAATCCATCTTCAGCTATTGACCGGGCTAATTCATAAACTTTATAATTATCGATCATCTCATTAATTAACTCATTTTGTGTGACATTTTGTTGCATGTGTGACAGACGAGGATTTCTATCATCTAATCTTAATTTTGTTGTACTGATCGATTTTTCTTGCCAGCTTGAGTAATTAAGCATTTTACGATCCTTTCCTTACAGTTATGGTGTTTAGATTTTCACTTTATTTATTTGAATAATAGTCAAATGTTCACCTGCCAGAGGGCTTAGAAGTATGGGCGCTAGGATTTGTAAATAACATAAACGTGCCCTGAGCGTGCGTTTTTTCTGGAATCATACATGTATCGAATCATTTACCGCCCTCCACAATCCCTATCTCTTTCTCGGTTAAACCATAAAGTTTGTACACCATTTGGTCAATTTTTCGTTCTATCTCCTCTGCCTTCGCCTGCTTTTGGGAATTATCGGAATAATCAGGGTCTTTGGTAATGGAGAGAATGTGGTCTACATAGTCTAGAAATGGCTTTTGCTCGGATTCTGGGATTTTAGGAACGGGGAGTTGCTCCACAAATTGCTTTATCCACCTTGTTCCTTTTTCGCCAAGAGAATATGAAATTTGTTTTTGATAGAAATCAATGAGCTTAGAGTTCAAAACACTCAGTAGATACTTAATAGAAACTTTTCTTTCGTATGAAATCAGTATATAGGCTGTTTGGTTCGTGTATAATCTATTTACATCTAATATAAAGGATGGTTTTTCAGAAATCTCCCGCCACACGATCTTCTCTTTTTCAAAGTCTTGATAGTAAGTACAATCCCTCAATTCCCACCAGTAATTGCCCTTGTCGTCCCTATCAAAGAGTCCTTTGCCCTTTCCTTTTTTACCTGCATAAGAGATTAGATGCCTATAAATGGCTGGATACTGTTGCTCAAAGAATTCCTTTGGATCCACATTTCCCCTATGTCTATTTGTCCATCCAGCCTCAATTTTGATCATCCATAATCCCACCCACTTGTAATAATACCTTTTAATATCCCTTCCTCTCAAAATTGGCTTAAGGACTTCAGCGCTTCGGGGGTCTTCTCTGCAAAGGCACTTTTTTGCCTCGTCATCAATAATGAAGGCTTTGTTATAGCCTGTTAAAACACCCCTATTTATCTTCACATCCCAATTTCTTAAAGGCACACCTACTTTTTCAATCTTCTCTTTTAACTTTAAAACTTTCTCATCTGCGAGTGTCCAGCAAGAAGAGTTAAGTTTTTTCTGCAAAATGCTATTTTGATTTTCTTCAATATGGGTGATCAAATCCTTCTCTTCTAATTCATTTTTCATATTTACATACTTTAGTTGATGCTCCCCATAAGGCTTTGTTTTTTTGAACAAGATTATGTTCGTATCAACCGTTGCCTCAAAAACTGGATATCCGCCAAAATCAATGAGGTTAAGAACTTCTGTATTTTCTTTGACAAAGTGCCTTAACTTTTCTCCATATTTTGCTCGCATCCACTTATTCGATGAGATAAAACAGAGGAATTTATCAGGAGCAAGTATATCAAAACTCTTTTCATAAAAATATGTGTATATATCGGAAGTAGAGTTGTAAACTTTATATCCTGATTTTTGAAGTAGAGGTTTATAGACTTTAATTCTTTCCTGCCTTACATATGGCGGATTGGCAATGGCAACATCAAAGCCTTTATTTTCGTGAAATACCTCTGAAAAATTGATTTTAAAATCAAAGTTCACCTTATATCCAAGACTTTTTTCTGTGTTCTTGAATAAATTATAGATAGAGTAATCAATCTGTTCTCTTAATTCGTTTTTTTCTTTTGGACGAGTTTCATTGAAAAACAGTTCTTTTAATTTCTCAACTTTTTCAAGTCCCATTGGAGTATATGGATAGCCCAACAGCGAATTACCACACACAATTTTATAGTCCAGGTTTGGCAGTGGCTTAATCTGTTTGATATCTTCCTCATCCACCATCAGCGACAGCCACAAACGCAGTTTGGCAATTTCCACTGCGCCTGGGTCAATATCCACACCATAAAGGGATTTCTCAATGCATTCGCGTTTGAAGTGGTAAACGGTTCTATTGTCATCGCGAGTGCCAGCGCAGCGATCCCCAATCTGAGATTGCTTCGTCGCTTGGGCTTCTCGCAACGACAGAAAAGCCGTCAACACATTTCTGGTTTTGACGATCTCGTGCATCATACTTACGGGAAAGGCACCGCTGCCGATAGCTGGATCACAGACTTTGATGCTGGCCAGCTTTTCGTCAATCAATTTGGCATTTTTTCGGATGCCTGCCGGTAATTTGACTTCTATTGATGTACTTTGTTGCTTCCCGTCCGCAATATTTCGCTCCTTTTCAAGAGCAATTGTCTCATTTTCACCAAACTGTTCACCATATTTGATAAGGATTTCAATGTCTTCCTTCGTTATCTTGAGACCTGACTTATGTTTCACAGTTAAATCTAACTGGCCAACTTTTGCTTCGTTGCCAAAAGCATTGGTTTGAATATCGCCAATATCTTGATATAGAGTAACCCCTTTATTCAGTTCTGTATTGAGATAGTTGATTAAACTTTGCTGACACATATAGTGAACAATTTCACGGGGAGTATAGTAAGTTCCTTTGGATTTGCGGTCTTTAACTTCCAAGAGGTTCTCAAAAACCTTGCCCAACATCTCCGGGTCAACGGCTACTTCTTTTTCCAGTGGTTCGTCTTCTTTTACGGTAAAATTGTAGCGGTCAAAGATGTCCAGAATACCGTTTCCCGTATCCCCTTCTTTAGTCTTGTTCTCGTTTGAAAACAGTCTATTAGGTAGAAGAATATCGGTATGCACCCAGTCGTAGCGTCCAATGGGGTCAAAGAGTCCTCCATTGAGAAAAGGAATTTTGCAGTTGAAACGGCTGTAATAATCATCATCGTGGTGGCGGTCTGTACGGAGTGCCTCATAAAAGAGGGGTTCTAAAATATCGTTGAAGAAATTGCCGTATTGTCCATGTCTGCCTTGAAAGAGTTCTCTTAGGAACTGTTTCGTGCCCGTTCCCCATTCAGCATCGCGCTCCACACCAAACCAGCCCTTTTTCTGCAAAAAGTAGAGAAAGACGACTTGCCCTAAAAGTTTCTTGGCAAAGTCAATAGTGTTGACACCCTTGGCCTCAAAATCAGCCTTAATTTTAGTGTCTCGCTCAACAATCTTATCCAGCGTTTCTTGTGTCCACAAAAAGAGCTCACGGTATTTACCAAAGAATTCTTTGGTAACTTTTTCAATATTGAATGCTTCTTCCATCTGGGCAAGTGTGGGATTGCGCTCATCATCAGCGAGACGAGGAACAAGACGGCTCTGAGCT
>SDBU01008861.1_pt1 | contig 11365 bp, 8 predicted proteins | sample 2277071 | NCBI WGS metagenome assembly SDBU01 (sample SAMN10397929, study PRJNA504765) | marine sediment metagenome | isolation source: marine sediment core GS08_GC12, 126 cmbsf | place: Arctic Ocean: Gakkel Ridge, Loki's castle | collected 2008 | reverse complement strand
GGCCTACTTGTTGGCCGTGCTTGAGCCGATCTGAAACGTCGTCGGAAGCCGAAACCGCTACGGCACTGCTTGCAAGCAAGCAGTGGCACACAAACCGTCGGTTTGACGGTCGAGCAGGGCCACGACGTTTCTGAGGCCGTGAAGGCGAACCTGCTGGCAGACGGGCCGGACCTCGTGGACGTGATAGTCCACCTGGAGGCTTACGAAGAGGGCCGCGCGCGCCTTAGCACTACAACGTTAATCCACCACGGAGGCACCGAGAGCGCGGAGAACGGCAACGCTCGTGCTACGTAGCGAAGCGCCCTGAACTCTAATTCATAATTCATAATTGTCGTCTCTCTGTGTCCTCTGCGCCTCCGTGGTGAGAAGTCTGACGTTGTAGGCCTAATCCGGCTTGGCGGTGCAGGCGGGCGAGGGAACGGCTGACCGTGCGGCGCTCGAAGCACTTCCACATGCGCAGTTCCTTGCCCAGCAGATCGCGCATGTGGAACCGCAGCACAGCGCTCATGGCTGGGAACCCCTCGGCGGTGCGCGATGGCATCGTCGGCTGAGCTTCGTCGCCTGGGCGCGCTTCGACGTGGGTGTTGAGGGCCGCAAGGGTCTTCAGCACCTGGGCGCTGACGGTGGTCGTTCGGTGGAGCCGGGCGTGGGGCTGGCCCCGCAACTCGTTTTCGCAGGCCTTGCAGAGGGGCCCGCCGGCCTGTGGGCTGAAGAGCACCGCTCCCCGTGCGGGCAGCTTCCTCTTGCATTCGGTGCAGGCGTCGAAGGCCGGGCAGGACCCGTGTTCCCGCAGCGCCGCCAGCTCCAGCAGCAACACGTTGAGGCCGAGGGCCTTTCCCGATGCGAAGGCGCGCACGGCGCGCAGCAGCGACTCGTATAGCGACGGGCAGGGATCGCCCTCCACGGTGAAGTTCAGGACAAGCTCGGCGGCGTAGTAGGCGCACAGCATCCTTTCCAGTGCGGCGCGCAGGTCGTGGAAACTCTCGCGCATCCAACGATTGGTCAGGTTGTGCAGGGACCCGCTGCGCCGCGCGGTGTAGGTCAGTTCATAGCGGCCCAGCAGGTCGAAGCCGGTGCGAACGCCTTTCTTGGGGGCGCGGGTCACCCCCTTGGCCATAAAGGAAAGCCGTCCGGCGTCGGGGGTCAGGAAGCTGGCCACCTGGCTGGTGTTGCTGTACTCGATTCTGCGCAGGCAGAGGCCCTCTGTGTGTTGGTATTTCGCCATGTCGGTGAAGGGCCGTCAGCGCTTGATCAGGACGCGGCGCACCCGTCTCTTGTCGCTTTGCAGAATGTGGATCAGCACGCCGTTGGCCCGGAACTCCTCGCCGGGTTCCGGCACACGCGCGAAGTGGTCCATCACGTAGCCGCCGACCGTGTCGTAATCCTCGTCTTCGAGGATGTTCAGGTCCAGCAAGTCGTTGAGCTCGCCTATGTGCACTCTGGCGTCCACCTCGATGGCGCCCGAGGAACGGCGAAGGATGCGGTTCTCGTGGTCCTCCTCATCGTATTCGTCTTCGATCTCGCCGACGATCTCTTCCATGATGTCTTCGACGGTGACGACGCCGTTGACGCCGCCGTACTCATCGAGCACCACGGCGATCTGCACGTGCTGGTTCTGGAACTGCTGCAGGAGCGGGCCGACCGTCTTCGTCTCGGGCACAAAGAGCGGCTCCCGCATCACGTCGCGCAAGGTGATCCCGTCGTTGTCCTCCCGGGTTAAGGCCGCCAGGAGATCCTTGACGTACACGATGCCGATCACCTGGTCCAGCATGTCCTCATAGACCGGTATGCGGCTGTGGTGAAGCGACTGGAGTTCCTTGACCGCCTGGCGCACGGGCATGCCGGCCTCGAGACATTCTATGTCGGGTCTTGGGGTCATGATCTCGGCAACGTCCACGTCGCGGAACTTCAGGATGCCCTCGATCATCTGCATTTCTTCGGCTTCCAGGGCGCCTTCGGCCGCGCCGTCCTCCAGGGCGACCCGGATCTCTTCCTTGGCGGCGTCAACCACCTCCGGCTCTGGCTCTTCGTTGTCCCCGACAGCCGGCCGGCGCCCCGTCACCCGGAGGGGACGGAGCGGATAGGACAGCCAGGAGACCGGAGGCAGCAAGACCAGAAGGATCCCGGTGGACCACTTCCGCCCGATGGCCCTTGCCGCCAACTGGGCGAGCACAAGCAGCGCAGCGGCGGCCAGGGCTGCGGGAAGCAGCCGCGCGGAGTCTTGGATTGCCTGCTGGATGACCAGAGCCACGAAGGCCACGCTGCAAACCACCCGCGCCAGCACGCAGAAGGCCGAGGCCGCCCGCTCATGCTCCAGGTACCGCGAGTAGCGTCCCTTCGCGCCCGGGCTTTTCAGTTCTTCTTCGAGCTTGGACAGCGAGACGAAACGCAGAGCCGTCTCCGCCAGCGCCGCCAGGAACACGGCCGCCCATAAGAGCGGCAACTCAGCGCCTCCAAACAAGATGCGTTCCTCCCAAAGAAGCGTCAGAATGCCACGACTCGTCCGGCTGCGCGCAGGATGTCCTGTTCGCGCCGGCGCATCCGTTGGGTCGCTTCGGGACTGTCATCGTCGTAACCCAACAGATGAAGCAGGCCGTGGACGACGTATAACATCAGTTCATCCGCAGCGCCGTGGGGCCTGGCGGCCGACTCGCGCACCGCCAACTCCGCATTGGCAACGATCTCGCCGTTGATGAACTTGCCCTCGCTTTCGTAGGGGAAGGCCAGGACGTCGGTGACGGCGTCGCTGCCCAGAAAGCGTTCGTTCAGCACCGCCATCTCCGCGTCGCCGACCAGTGCCACGCTCAGTTCGGCGTCTCTGCCCTCCTTTTCCAGGGCCAGGCGGATGACTTCCCGAACGGCCTCGGCCGGGCACTCAAGGGCGCTTTGCCTGTTGCACACTTCCACCTGCATTGCTGTTGCTCCGGGCCGATGCGGCGGTTTCCTGCCCCTTCTCTTCCTGGCGTTCCGGCTTCTCCTGGTCGGGGTAGCTGACGCGGTTGTGGAACACGGCCGTCAGGCCCCGCACCAGGCTGTCTTCCAATTGCTTCATACCGGTTATGGTCAGGCCGGACCCGTCGAGCTGACCGTCGTCCAGCCTGTCGAGGATGATGCCCCGGACAAGGTTGCGGAGCTGGCCCGTCGAGGGGGATTTCAACGATCGGGCGGCGCTCTCCACGGCGTCGCACAGCATCACGACGGCGGCTTCTCTGCTCTTGGGTTTGGGCATGCGGTAGCGGAAGGTCCGCTCTTCCATCTCGCTGTGCTGGGTGCCGCTGGCGCTGCGCTCGGCTTCCTTGTCCTTCGCTTTGCCCCAGAAGTATTTGACTACGCTGGAGCCGTGGGACTGGAGTATGACGTCCCGCACTTCCAGCGGCACGCCGTATGTCTCCGCCATCTCCGCCCCCTCCTTGGGGTGCGCGGTGATAATGAGGCTGCTCATGGTGGGGGAGAGTTCGTCGTGGGGGTTCGTGGCCCCCTCGGGCAGGTTCTCAGCGAAGTATTCCGGCTTCTTCAGCTTGCCGACGTCGTGAAAATACGCGCTGACGCGGGCCAGCAATGGGTTTGCGCCGATGGCCTCGGCGGCCTCGGCGGCCAGGCTTCCCACCACCATGCTGTGGTGGTAGGTGCCCGGTGCGTCCAGCAGCAGGCGCTGGAGAAGCGGCTGGCTCGGATCGCTCCATTCCAGCAGACGGATGTCCGTCGTGATGCCGAACAGCCTTTCAATGCCGGGCAGGATGCCGCTGACGACAAAGCCGCTCAGAACGCCGTTGGCCAGCCCCACCAGGGACATGACCAGCAGGGGCGACTGCCAGAAGCGCAGCGGCACCACGGTGCCGTCCAGTGCCGATATCAGGCCCACGCCCCACACTGCCCAGAACTGGACGGTGCCCGTCAGTATGCCGGCCACGATCAACGTGCTGCGCGCTCGCACCTTGCCGGTGAGCAGTGCGGCAACCGTCCCCCCGAGGAATAGGACGAAGAACTCCAGGTCCGCCCCGGCGCAGCCGAGCCGCACCAGCAGCGCGTAGAAGAATGCGACGCCCACGCCGAACGGCTGGTCGTAGACCAGGCACATGATCATCACCATCATCGGCACGGGCACCCACAGCGGGCTGATGCCGTACGTCACGCAGAGCCGTGCCGTGGCCACCAGCGCCAGCGTCAGCAGCGCAAAGGACAGCATCTGAGGCCTTTGTGCCAGCAGTTCGGGGCGGTAGCGCTTCACGTAGGCCACCGCTCCGCCCATTACGATGAGCAGCAGCACGGCCAGTCCGAAGAGCTGTTGAATGTGCACCATCCGACCCTCGGGGCTGGCCCAGTACTCGTTCCGCTCCTTGCGCAGGTCGTCAATGTGCTGGCTGCGCGCTTCGCTTCCCTTGGCCAGCAGGAGGCGCCCCTTCTCGACCGGCTCAGTGACCTCTGGCTGTCCCTGCCCGGCCTGTTCGGCGTTCTCCACGGTGCGCTCCAGGTCCAGCTCCACGTTGGGCATCAGCACCAGAGCAAACCCCTGACGGGCCAGCGCCGCCTCAGGGGCCTCCAGGCCTTCCAGGGCCGGCGCAAAGGCCTTGCGGAACTGCTCTGTCTCGCCGTCCAGAGGCACAAGGGCCGAGATGGGAACTTCGCGCCCTTCGCCCGAGGGCTCACGCAGCAGGGCCTGCGGCGTTTCCTTTGCCTGCACGAGGGGCCGCGCCAGATCGGCGGGGCTGACCAGATACTGCTGCGACAGGTTCTGGAGCGCTTCAGTGACGCGGTCGAGCTTGTCCTGAACCGTCGGCGTCAGCCGGGCCATGCCGCCGCTGTCGAAGCCGTCCGGCATTCCCTGCCAGAGCAGCGATTCCTGGCCCTCCTGGAGGGCGGTGAGCAGCTTCTCGACACCCAGGTCCCACTGGCCCCGGACGAGCCGAAATACCGGGGGTTCATCCAGCTTGGCCTGTTCCTGGGCGGCCCGCGTCGCCTCCTGGTTCGTGCGCTCGAAACCGGTGCGAGCCTTGAAATCCCTGAGGGATACCTTGCCCTGTTCAACTCCCAGCGGGGGCTGGCCGGACACCAGCAGCCCATAAACCGCGCCAGCGAAGAGCAGGAACAGCACGGCGCCACCGACGCCTACCTTGGGCAGTGCCAGCCGGCGTCGGGCAGCCCGCCCGCGCTTCTTCTCGCCCCCGGAACGCGTTTCCTGCATCTTATCCTGAGCCATCCGCCGGCTCCTCTGCGTCAGGTTTGGCCCCGGGTGAGTTGGTCGGGTCTCGATGGTAGGCGTTCAGTATCAGGCGCACCAACGGGTGCCGCACAATATCCTTCTCGGTGAGCCAGATGACTCTGATGCCGGGCACGTCTCTCAGCCTCTCCTGGGCGTCCACCAGTCCGCTTTTCTCACTGGACGGCAGGTCCACTTGTGTGATGTCGCCCGTGACCACCAGTCTGGCACGAACGCCCAGTCGGGTCAAGAAAGTCTTCATCTGGCTGACGGTGCAATTCTGGGCTTCATCCAGGATGATGAAGGCGTTGTCCAGCGTCCGCCCGCGCACGAAGGCCAGAGGAAGTATCTCGATAACGTCGGTGTCAATATATCGTTTCACCTTGGGGACGTCCATCAGGTCGTGCAGCGCGTCGTAGAGCGGCCGCAGGTAGGGATTCACTTTGGCGTACATGTCGCCGGGCAGGAACCCCAGGTTCTCGCCGGCTTCCACCGCCGGACGACACAGCACGATCCGGCTCAGGGAACCCCGGCGCAGGTAGTGCAGGGCCATGGCAACGCCCAGGAACGTCTTGCCGGTGCCTGCCGGCCCGATGCAGAAGACGACGTCGCTGCCCAGCATGGCCCTGACGTAGGCGGCCTGGCCCGGCGTGCGCGGCGCGGCCCCGGGCCACAGCTCCTGGTCTTCAGCGCCTTGCGTCGGGGTCTGGGGCGGCCCTGCCTTCTGCTTCTCGATCAGCCGCTCGACCATCTCTTGCGTTACGGTGCCTCCCTTGTTCAGCTCCTGCTCCATTGCCATCAAGGCGGCCTCGCATCGGCGTACATTCTCCTCCGGGCCGTCAATGCGCAGCTCGCCCGCCCGCGCGACCAGCTGCACTTCGAAAGCGCTGCGGAGCTGCTTCAGGTAGTTGTCGCGCGGTCCGAACAGCCTGACCACTTCATCCTGCCCACCGACATGTAAGGTCCTCTGCAATGTCCTTGACCCCTTCAGGCTCACACGCAGAAGCAAAGGAAGAACAGATAGCTCACCGGAGCTACGAACAGCACGTCGTCAACAAGGTCCAGCATGCCGCCCATGCCTGGCAGAATCCGGGCCGAGTCCTTCAGGCCCGCCTGGCGCTTGAGCAGGGAAGTGGCCAGATCCCCCAGTATCGCCACTATCGCCGCCGCCACTCCGTAGAGGAGAGCCGTCCTTGCGCTCATGACGGCCCAGGGGGAGAAGCTCAGGGCACAGGCGGCGGCCACGCTAGCCACGATGGCCCCCACTGCGCCGGCAATCGTTTTGTTTGGGCTCACTGTGGGCGCCAGTTTGGCGCGGCCAAGGGACTTCCCGGCGAAGTAAGCGCCCGAAGATCCTACCTTGCACACGGTCAGCGCAGTGACCAGCCCCGCCACGCCCCACTGGATGCGGATGGCCGTCAGAAAACCCAGGAGCATCGGGATATACAGCAATCCTGCCATGGTCACTGCCACGCTCTGGGCGGCGCCTTCGATCTCCGCCCGCAGGACGCGGCCCGTGAGCATGCCCATAAGGATCAGGCCCAGGAACACGGAACCCGAAACCCACGGGTCGGGGAAAAGGTTCGGCCAGGCCCAGCCTGCCCATTGCACAAGGAACAGCGCAACGCCGCAGACCACCAGAAACGGCCTGCTCACGTCTGTGCCTGTGCGCCGGACAAGGCGTGCGTACTCGTCCAGCGCAACGGCGACGATGGCCGCTCCGGCGACTGCATAGACAAAGCCGGCGTCCCACGTCGAGTCCACGGCGAACAGCAGCACAACCGCAGCGACCACCAGCAGGCCGATCCCCGTGCGCCCCAGCACGGAGGTCCTATGGCCGGTGGCGACCTGCGTGGGCATCTCCGCCGCCGGTAGGTCCATTTCCTTTCCGCTGGTACTGGGAGAACTCATCTGTTGGGGCCTGTCTTCCTGTCCTCTTTGCGCAGGGCGCCGAAGCGGCGCTCCCTGCCTGCGAAGTCTCGGAGGGCTTCGACCAATTCCTCCTGGCCAAAGTCCGGCCAGAGAACGTCAGTCAGATACAACTCGGCGTAGTACAGTTGCCAGAGCAGGAAGTTGCTGACCCGCCTGCGCTTCTCGGCGCCCGTGCGGATCAGCAGGTCCAGCGCCGGCAGCCCCTCCGTGTAGAGGTGCTCCTCAACGGAGTCCTCGTCTATGTCTTCGGGGTCGAGGTCCCCCTGCTTCACCTTGCGCGCGATGGCCCGCACGGCGTCGGTGATTTCTCGATGTGCGCCGTAGTTGATGGCCACCGCGAGCGTCAGGGCGCGGCAGTCGGCGGTGGCCTCCTCGGCCAGGCGCAAGAGCCGCTGCACGCCGCGAGGCAGCTCGTCGGGACTGCCGATGTGTTTGAAGCGAATGCCCTTCTCGACAAGCTCCGGCGTCTTTTCGCGGAGGAACCTGCTGAAGCTCCTCATCAGGAACTGGATCTCGGAACGGGGACGCCGCTGCAGGTTCTCCGTGCTGAGCGCGAAGACCGTCAGGACCGGAATGCCCAGGTCAATGCAACACCGAGTGATGGTGCCCAGGTTCTCCATCCCGGCCCGATGCCCTTCGTTGCGGGAGAGGCCCTGCCGGCGCGCCCAGCGCCCGTTGCCGTCCATCATGATGGCCACGTGGCCAGGCAGTTTTTCTGGGGCCTTAGCCATCGGCCTCGCGTTCGATTACCTGTTTGCTTTCGGGGCCGACGGAGACGAACTCCACCGGTGCGCCCGCCAGTTCTTCCACCACCGCCAGGTAGCGTCGGGCTTGCGGGGGAAGCTCCTCCCACCTGGTCACTGCGGAGACGTCGCAACGCCAGCCTTCCAGCTCTTCGTAGACCGGTTCGGCTCTTTCCACGGCCGCGAGGCTCGCGGGGAAACTGTGCAGCTCTCGGCCGTTCAGCCTGTAAGACGTGCAGACCTTGAGCGTTTCGAATGCGCTCAGCACGTCCAGCATCCCGACGGCCAGCCCGGTCACGCCGTTCAGCTCGGCGGTGTGGCGCAGCACCACGCCGTCCAGCCATCCGCAGCGTCGCGGCCGGCCCGTCACGGAGCCGCGCTCGCGCCCGCCGTGCATCTCGATGGTGCGGTGGATGGCTTTGCCGATCTCGTTGTCCTGTTCCGTGGGGAACGGCCCGGTGCCGACCCGCGAGCAGTATGCCTTGACGACGCCGATGACGCGGTCTATCCGGGTGGGCGGGATGCCCGTGCCCACTGTGGCGCCGCCGACCACCTCGCTGCTGGTCACGTAGGGATAAGTGCCGAAGTTCAGGTCCAGCATGCTTCCCTGGGCGCCCTCCAGAAGGACGTTCTTCCCGTCCCTGAGCGCCTGTCGTAGCAGCGTCACGGTGTCCTGGACGTGGGGCTTCAGCTCCTCGGCGTAGCGGCAGTACTCCTCGTAAGCAGCGTCAACGTCCACGGGCTCGGCGCCGTAAACCTGTGTCAGGATGCGGTTGTTGATCTCCAGCACCGCAACCAGCCGCTCATGGAACACATCCGGCTCCAGCATCTCGGCGAAGCGTATGCCGCAGCGCGACGCCTTATCGGCGTAGCACGGGCCGATGCCGTTGCGCGTGGTGCCGAGCCGGTCCTTGCCGCGGGCCGCTTCGCGCGCCTCGTCCAGGGCCTTGTGATGCGGCAGGACCACGTGGGCCCTGTCGCTGATCACTAGGTTCTCACCCACCTCCACGCCCCGCTGGCGCAGCCCCGCTATCTCGGCCGTCAGGGCAACGGGGTCCACGACGACGCCGTTGGCGATGACGCAGAGGGTGCCGGGATGCAGAATCCCGCTGGGCACCAGGCGCAGGATGAACTCCTCCTGGCCGATGTGGATGGTATGCCCGGCGTTGGCTCCTCCCTGGAAGCGCACGACGAGGTCAAACCGCTCCGAGAGGGCATCTATGACCTTGCCCTTCCCCTCGTCTCCCCACTGCAACCCTACCAGTAGGACCGTTTGCCCCATGCTCTTTGTCCTTTCATGAAACGAGGACGATTCGCCAGCGCACGATCTTCCCGCCGAAGGCCGTTCTCAGGCGACCCCGCGGTGAGGAAAAAGGGCGGAGCAGAACCGTCCCGGTACGAAATGCTCCGGGCTATCGGATTGGTTTTCTGGGTAACTGAGGCACATTTTCAGCTTCGAGGAACGCCTGTATTCGAGCGGAATCGAAGGCACGCGACACAAGCTTAATGCCCACCCGCCGGAGCCTCGCCCCCGGCCCCTTGGCAACATCCGGTGATATCAACGCTGCCACAAGTCGGTATTATATGCCACCTGCTGCGGCAAGTCAAGTCCGGATAGGCCGCGCTGGCACCACTTAACATCGCGTCTGATAACGGCTTATGGCTCTGGCAGGGCGGGCGGGGGAGACGGGGCGTCGCTGCGGAGGGGGGATTCTGCCAGCCAGCGGCGGTTCAGCTCCTGTAGGTGGTCGCGGTATGGCGTGAAACCTGTCATTTCCAGGTCATGCAACTGCAGGCCCGGCCGGGAGAGCAGAGCGATCTGCCGGGCTTCCGCCCAGCTCAAATGGGCGTGCGAGAGCAGGCCGAGGGCCAGCAGCCCCGCCGCCAGCACGGGCACCATGCTCCGGCGCACGGTCCGCCGGAAGTGTCCGACCCGCGCGTCGGACGGGGCCGACTGCGCCACCCGGGCCAGGACGTAGGCGAACAGCACAATCACCATCCCACCGGCGACCAACAGGATCGCACGCAGGAGTTCGTCGTTGATGGCCAGCACGTAGTGCAGGGCTATGACGGCGGCGATGGCCATGCCGATCGCCCCCACGACGGCTACCGGGAGCGATATGACGCCGCGCCCGAACAGGCCAAGTGCCGTCCGGAGGGAGTGCCACCGCCAGCCCTGGTGGCGCAACTGCCACAGAACGAACAGCAGTGGGAACGCTACGACTGCGGCGACCATCCCGCAAGAGCGTGCAGCCGATTCCCCCGCGTCTCCAAGCCACAGTAGGGCCAGGCCGAAGGCCGCGACGCCCACGCCCACGGACAACGCTGCCGCCGCAAGGCCTGAGCGCACGTTGCGCAGAGGATTCAGATGGCCGGGCGGGCCCACTTCCATACCCGCCTCGATGCAGCGCCGGCGCACCGCTTCGTAAGTTGCCCAGGTCATGGCGAACATCACCAGGAGGTAGAGAACCCCGATCTCCGCCATCCGCTGCCAGAAGTGGTAGAGCCCGAGCCTCAGGCCGCCGAAAGGCAGGACGCGCGTCCAGGCCCAGTAGAGCCCCAGCGGGACGGCCAGGCCTGCCAGCAGCACCCCGGCCAGCCGCTTCCACCCGATGAAGAACAGCTTCGGCCCGTCGTCCGCTCCAGCACGTTGCCAAGCGCTCCAGGCGGACGCCACCGCCAGCAACGCCGTCAGCAAGGCGAAGACGCCGGTGAGGATGCCGAGCGCCAACCGGTCCAGGAACACGTGCTCGGCACGGCGAAGGGGTGTGTTGAAATCCCAGAACGCCGCTGTAGGGTTGGCGGCCATCAGGCCTGATCCGATGGCGCTGCCCTCGGTCAGGAGGCGGGCCTGGTACTCGTCGGCGCGCCGCTTGCCGGCGGCGCGCAAGCGGTTGTAGACCCCGAGCGTCCTCTCGAACGACTGCCGGGCCTCGGCCGCCTCTGCGGGTCGTCCGAGCTGTTTGAGGATCTGCGGCGCCTGCCCGGCGGTGTGGGTGAACCCCCAGTGGCCCACCAGAAGCTCGATCACCCACCAGGCGTCTGCGCCCATTTGCACGCCAGGACGGTGCATCACTGAGGCCAGCGCGGCGGCGCCCTCGGTGTCCCCGCCCTCGGCCAGCAGGACGGCGTAGCCGGGCAGGTGCCTCAAGACCACCCGCTGTACGCTTAGGTGCGGCATCAGCATTGCGCAGTGCTGCAAGGTTTGCGCCAGCCACTCGGTCAGTGTGCGGGGCCGCCGCCAGAGTCCTTCCCTGAGCCGGACGACGTCCCCCGAGTGGCTTGTGTAGTGCGGCTTCTCCATACCCTCGTAGACCTCGCGCATGGCCCGCTCGAACATCTCCTCGTCGAGGATCGTGAGGCGGCAACCGCGTCTCTGAACGGTTCCGCCTTCCTCTGCGTCAGGGCTGGGGTATTCGAAGGAGATGCCCTCGTCCGCTTCTGCGCGGGAGGAGCCCATCATGAGCAGCGACGCCTTCAAGTAGTCATAGAA
>SDBU01008860.1_pt1 | contig 11366 bp, 16 predicted proteins | sample 2277071 | NCBI WGS metagenome assembly SDBU01 (sample SAMN10397929, study PRJNA504765) | marine sediment metagenome | isolation source: marine sediment core GS08_GC12, 126 cmbsf | place: Arctic Ocean: Gakkel Ridge, Loki's castle | collected 2008 | reverse complement strand
CAAAAAGATTTAAAGAAGACATATTAAATTTCTCAGATGCTTTTACACCTAATTCATAAATCTTAGTTATACTATTTTTAACAATATCCCACTCTTTTTTATTTGAAAAACTCTCAGCAATCAAATATAAAATAGGAATATTTCTAGATGCGTTAGATTCAATCAAAGTATTGCAAATAGTAGTTCCTTCATCAGCAATAAGATTCTTCAAAACACTAATTCCTAAAGTTTTGTAACTTTTAGGCAAAGGTTTTTTAGAACTAAAATCCAAAACTTTTTGTTTAGGAGAAACTTCAACAGAGTCTGCGAAAATAAAACCATAACCTTCACAAGCTAAAAGAACTTCTTCAAGTTTAGGAGAAATATTAATTGAATAATGTTTTTTCTGCTTTTCTGCCTCTGCTTTAGTAATTTGAATAGTTTCTTGAGATTCTCTATTAACTTGAGAACTTCTATCCTTATAGACTGGTGCTTTTTTAAGAACGTTTTTTACATCAAGCTTTTTTCCTGAAAGAAGTCTTTCAGAATCATCTTTCATAGTGTCTGCAACTTTTGAAATGTCTTTATCAACATTAAAGTACTCTGTATCAACATTAGAAATAGGAATATCAAAATCTAGCTCTTCAGGTTCTTCATCTATGGTTTCAACAGAAGGAATACCTTCAGTATTAGTTACTTGAGATTTAGTTAAATTAGGATCCTCAAAATACTCAACAAAGTCATCAAAAGGGTTATGTTCTAATTTAATAAGGTCTTCTTCTCTAATAGTAATCTCATATTGTAATTTTCTAAGTTCTTCAGGAACAAAAGATTCGCCTTTAAGCCAGTTAACAAGAAACTGAGTTTTATCAGGATTTAAATCGAAATTAAAAAAACTAATGTTATTATCAGGCCAAACAGCAAAATAAAAAGCGAATTCACCAAAACTACCTTCATATAATTTCTCTGCTTCATGGATATATGATTCTAAAGCCATTGCTTGGTCTTTTTCAGGAATTCTTTGGCTTATAGCAAAATAATTTTGTTTAGGCCTTGTTTCACATTGATTTTTGAAAGAATCTAAATTACGCATAATATCGGCACATTTCATAATCTCTGCGTCAATAGGTGCGTAATGCTGTACTGAAACACCATTAAAATTAATATTCAAGAGATTAACTAAAACTTCTTCTTTCAATAACTTTTCAAGACCTGGATCAAGTTTATCAATTAAATCTTCTGAATTCATTATTCCCCCTATACTACTGGGAGATAACAAATCATATATAAAGATATCGTGTTTTACATCCTTTTGCCATCATACTTCTTAATAAGGGCTTTGAAGACTACAGGAGTGATTACTGTTATAATCAAACCCATAAGAATTAAAGAACTGAAAATCACATCAGAAATAATTTTTACTTCTAAAGCTAAAGAAGCAAGAACAAAACCAATATCTCCTTTAGGAGAAAGCCCAAAGCCTAAGATAACCCCATCTTTGAATTTTCCCTTGGTTAATTTTACAGCAAGAATAGTGCCGCCAATAACACCAACTAAAGCAATTACCACTAGAAGAAAAATAAATCTATAATGTGTTATCAAAGTACCAAAATTAGTGTTTAAACCAATCCAAACAAAAAACAAGGGAATAAGGAAACCAAAAGAAATAATGTGTATTGAACGAGCAATATCATGCTCTTCCCAATTAGGAATCTTTTTGTCCCTGAAAATACTGCTTCTAATAACCATACCTGCAATCAAAGCACCAATTAAAGCACCTAAGCCAAGAGCTTCTGATAATGACACTATGAAAAAAACAATTATAATTGCAGCCATAAATCTAGATGTGGATGAACTTTCCCTATCAAAAAACCTAATTGTAAAAGGAACAAAAGCCAGTCTTGCGAAGAAGATGAATAAAATAAACATCAAAAGATTAAAGAAAAATCTTGGCAAAGTAATTTGAGCTAAATTAAATTGAAACATAGCAAGAACAATACCAACAATAAGAATTTCTATAATATCAGTTATAATGCCAACACTTAGCAAATAATTTGCAATTTTTGTTTTTAACAATTTTAATTCTTCAATAATACTCATAGAAACTGATAAAGCTCCTGCTGAGAGGGATACGCCGATGATAACGCTTGTCAAGAAATTCAAATTAAAAACATAACGCATTATAAAAAAACCCATTAATAACGGTAAGAAAGCCTTGAAAATAGAAATAGTAAAAGATTTTTTAAATCTCTTTGCAAAAATTGAGAAGTCTAATTCTAAACCAATGTAGTAAAAGAGAAGTATAATACCTAAGTTTGCTAAGAAAGATAAAACTTTGACATTTTCTGGAGTGAATATCAATAAGTTAATTGAAGACATACCTAAAATCAAACCAGCAGAGATTTGACCAATAACTTTAGGAAGTTTGAAAAGTTTGAAAAATTCTGAAAGTATAAAAGCTAGTACTAAACAAATTAAAATCATTAACACTGGTGAAATCATAGTTACCTCTTTTTCTTTTAATTATGGTTATAATACTTATAAAGTTTACCGTAAAAGTTAAATATGTTTAAGATAATGTTTTAGAAAAGGAGGTTTAAATTATGGCACTTGATTGGTTGTTTGGAGCAGCACTAGGTACATTTGTTGCTGCAAATATGATATTAGCAATGCTATTATTTGCAGGAATTTATATTTTTACAGCACTAGCATTAATGGTAATAGCTAAAAAAACAAAAACAGAAAATGCTTGGTTAGCATGGATACCAGTAGCAAACTTATATTTAATGACAAAAATTGCTGGAGTATCTTGGTGGACATTATTAATAGTGTTATTTGGAAACTTTATTCCAATACTAGGCGGAATAGCAGCACTAGCCGTAATGATTTGGTGGTGGTGGAAGATTGCAGAAGCACGGAATAAACCAGGCTGGTATGGAATATTAATGCTGATACCAATAGTTAATCTGATTGTAATGGCTATTTTAGCTTGGGCAGATTAATTATTTTTTTTATTTTTTTATGATATCAAAAGAAATTTACAACAGGAAAGCAAAAATCTACGATTGGTTAATGAATAAAGCAAAGTATGGAGAAAGTCTGAAAAAACTGATTAAAAAAATTACCTGTTAATTCTAAAGTAAAAATTTTAGAGTTAGGCTGCGGCTCAGGAATATCAACAGAAGCATTAATTTCTAAGTTTCCTAAAGCAAAAATAACAGGATTTGATTATTCAAAAGAAATGTTAAAACTTTGTTCTAAAAGATTTCCTGATTTGAAATTAATTCAAGGAGATTTTAACAAAGCCAAAGCATTTGAAAAATTAGGGAAGTATGACTTTATCTTTAGCACAGGAGCAATAACAGAATATAGTCAGTTGGATATATCGCTTCCATTAATTTACAAACATTTGAAGAAAAAAGGAACTTTGATTTTAATTGGAATCAATAGAAATGTTGTTGGTAAAGTAATGTCAAAACTATGGAAATTTGAGTTAAGAGGTAAAGAGAAAATAATTTCTGCATTAAAAAAAACAAAATTTAGAAAAATTGAAGTGGTGCCTGTTTCGTGGAAACTGTTTCCTACCAGTTATGTAAAATTTGTTGTAAAGGCTAGGAAAGCTTGAAATCGTACCAAATCTTTAAATAATTCTAAATAAGTATTAATAACATTAATAATGGTTGTTTAACGTTATTATAGTAAAGAGGTTAGAAAAGTTGGTTTGAAGTTTTGGTGTATGTAAAAACATACCAAAAGCTTTTATTATTAAAGGTTATTTAACCTTATTATAGTAAAGAGGTGAAGTAAATGGTACTTAAAACATTTAATGTGAATAAAGAAGTATATGCAGAGTTTTCTGGGTTTTGCAGAGACCATGGCATTAGCATGAGCAAACAAGTAGAACTGTTTATGCAATCAATGCTAGAAGAAGATATAGACAAACAAAAAGAACATATGGAGAAACTAGATAGAACAAGAAAAGGGAACTTTAAAACAATGTATTATACAGTGTGATATTATTGATTTAGTTTAATTATAAATTAGGAATTAATTAGTGAGTCTTAGTGGCTCAAACTATAAAGCAAAGTTTATATAATCCAATATATTAGATTTTACAATGGCAAGAACATTTCATGTAATAATAGAACAAGATGAAGACGGCATTTATATAGGCAAAGTACCTGAGCTAATTGGCTGCATAACCCAAGGAAGCACATTAGATGAATTAATGAAAAATGTAAAAGAAGCCATAGAACTATGTCTTGAAGTGCAACAAAAAGAAAAAACAAAAATCGACCAAGAACAGATAAAATTTGTTGGGGTGCAGGAAATTCAGGTGGAAGTTTGAAACTACCTATTCTTTCTTCTAAAGAAGTCTGCAAATTTTTAGAAAAAGAGGGTTTTAAATCAATAAGACAAAAAGGCAGCCATAAATTCTATAGAAATTCTGATGGAAGAACAACATTAGTCCCTATTCACACAAACAAACCTATAAGCAGAGGATTATTGCAAGGCATTCTCAAAGAAATAAAAATGGATAGAAAAGAATTCTTTGAAAAATATAAATAAATCTAGTTTGATTTAATCGTGCAAACAAAAAGCCTTTTAAATAAACATCAAATTTCTAGAGTTATGAAACTAATATCGCAAGGAGCAGAAGCAAAACTTTATTCAGACGGTAAAGAAGTAGTAAAAGAAAGACTGAGTAAAGGTTATAGAGTTCCTGAGCTAGATAAAAGTCTAAGACAGTTTAGAACAAGAAGAGAAGCAAAAGTTTTAGAAAAAGTAAAAGAAATAGGCATTCTTGCTCCTGAACTTATTTCTTCATGTGACAAAGAAATGAAAATAAAAATGAAGTTTATAGATGGTGAAAAGTTAAGAGATTGTTTAACACCTGAGTTATCTAAGAAAGCAGGAGAGATAGTCGGTAAATTACACGACAATATAATAATTCATTCTGATTTGACCACATCAAATATGTTAGTAAAAAATAAAGAAATTTATTTAATTGATTTTGGTTTAAGCTTTTTTAGTGAAAAAATAGAAGATATGGCAGTAGACTTACACTTATTTGACAAAGCATTGGAGAGTCGACATTCAGAAATTTATTCAAAATGTTTTGACAGTTTTATAGACGGGTATAAGAATTCTTTTTCAAAAGCAGCAGATGTTTTGAAAAGATTAGAAGTTGTTAATCAAAGAGGACGTTATAAAAAATCTATTTAATACTTAATTTCTTTAATTCTTTAGACCACATTTCGCCTATATTTTCCATGTCTTTAGAGAATCTAGGACTGATTTTGTAAGTTTTTTTGTACAAGTCATAGTCGATAAGACCCATAGATTTCATTGGAGTGAGAATTCTGTCGTAGAATTGGCGCTTGTTGTATGAGAGTTTTACTTTCTTGCCTTTGTAAGGCGGTTCGTGTAAGACGCAAACATAATTACCCTCGTGCAGAGCAGTAGCAAATTCACTCATCTGAGTTTTAGTAATTTCATTCTTAAGATCATGCATGAATTTTAAAAGTTCTTTAGCGACGATCCTTTGCTGAGATGTAGAAAAAATTATCTCAAAGACGTCGTCTGGAAGATTAAAACGATCAAATAAGATTACCATTCTAGACTATACAAAGATATACTGCTCTTATAAATGTTATGCTTGCAAGGGAAAAGTATAGTGGTTTAGTCAAAAACGAAACCTTTAAATACTACCCCAGTATACAAAAGTATGATAATTGTGAGTTTTGTGATACTGAATAAAGGGGCTTAAGAAACTCATATTGTCGACGGGAAAAGAGGGAAAAAGAGGTAAATCATACTCAAAGGCTCTCCACTGTTTCTTTTCCCCAAGATACCACCCCCCCTGGAAATATAATCATGGAGAGCCTTTCCTAATAAATTGAAATAGCGGAGGTCAATAAGATGGATTTACTCGTAAAAAGTGCATTAGCGCAGGAAACGCAAAAAGAAGAAAGCTTTGACTTTGGTCAAGCCAACATTAGAGTTGTTGGAGTAGGTGGTGCTGGTAATAATATGGTCAGTTGGCTTTATAAAAAGGGTATTAAAGGAGCAGAAGTCATATCTTGTAATACAGACAAACAACACCTTGATATTTCTGAATCAGATAAAAAGATCCTAATTGGAAAAGATCTAACAAGAGGATTAGGATGCGGCGGATTTCCACAAAAAGGAGCAGAAGCAGCACAAGAAAGCATGATGCAATTAAAAGAATTATTAAGAAATTCAGACATGGTATTTGTCTGCGCAGGAATGGGCGGCGGAACAGGAACAGGAGCTGCACCAATTGTAGCAAACATTTCAAAAGAACTAGGCGCAATTGTAATAGGCACAGTAACAATGCCATTTGAAATAGAAAGAGCAAGAATAGACAAAGCAGAATACGGATTACAACAACTAAGACAATTCTGTGACACAGTTGTAGTAATTGATAATAACAGATTAGTACAAATTGCAGGAAACTTACCAGTACAACAAGCATTTGCAGTAGCAAACGAACTAATTGCAACAATGATTAAAGGAATCGTAGAAACAATCGCAATCCCAAGCTTAGTAAACTTAGATTATGCAGATGTAAAAGCAATAATGACAAACGGCGGAGTAGCAGCAATCGGAGTAGGAAGCAGTGACACAAACAACAGAGTAGAAGAAGCAGTCAAAGGAGCTTTAAGTAATCCATTACTAGACATAGCATACCAAGGAGCAACCGGAGCATTAATCCATATTTCAGGCGGACCTGACTTAACTTTAGAAGAAATAAGTAAAATAGGAACCTTAGTAACAGAAACAATGGATGAAGATGCAAATGTAATCTGGGGAGCAAGAGTTTCAGAAGACATGAAAGGCAAACTAATGGTTATGACAATCATAACAGGAGTAAAAAGCCCATGGATTCTAGGAAAAGAAGCTAACCCAACACCAAATACTGTAAGAGTAAACAAAGAATTAGGCATAGAAATGCTTTAATTTTCTTTTTTTTAAAAAATGATAGATCCATTAAAAAAACAAATATCAGACTATCTTTATAGTGGCGAAAGCAATCTAACATCAAAAGAAATATTAAACAATGGTTTGGTTGTAACAATACACAAAGAAATCACAGATAAAGTTGTTTCTTGTTTACAAAATGATCAAGTAATACCTCAAATATTAGCAGATACATATAATTCTATAGAAAAATATCGTGCGCAAAAAATTGAAGACGCTTACACAAGAATGATGATGGACATAGTAAAAATTTTTGATTCAGATCAAGAAATATCAACACAGCAATTAAACAGTTATATTAAAGTCAGAGAAATGTATGATCTAATAGGCGAACCTAATGCGGCATAAAAAAATAATATTACTTATTCTAGGAAGTTTGTTTGTTGTTATAGGGTTTTTTGGAATAATGATGCCAAGTATATTTGTAAACTTGTTTTTTAACATGAACTTTTCTTTACCGCGATTGTTGTCATGGCTGTTGATAACAGTATTCTTTATCTTAGGTATACTTTGCATATACAAGTCTCAAAAAAGAAAAGGATAAAATTATTGAATTTTGTATCCTTTTCTTAATAGCAAGGAATATTAAACTATAATTCCTTGCTAAAAAAGAAAATAATATAATAACTAACACATTGTAAGGTTTTATGAAACTAACATGGCTAGGGCATAGTAGTTTGAAAATAGAAACAGGAGATAAAACAATATTTATAGACCCATATGCAGGTAATGAGAACGATTATTATCCTTGTTTTTTGATTTTAATATCACAATGGTCATTTGACCACTGCAATGTTGGATATGTAAGAAAAGCAATAGGAAATCAAACACATGTTTTAGGAACTAAAGAAGTTGCAGCTAATATTTATCCCTGCGGAATATTAAGAAAAGGAGAAAGAAGAACTTTTGAAGACATAGAAATAGTAGGAGTAGAATCATTTAATGACAAACCAACATTTAGAAATGAAGAAAAAGTTAAAATGCTGGGATTTTTAATAAAAGCAGAAGGGAAAACAATATATTTTATGGGAGACAGTGACTTTTTTGAAGAACTAATGAATTTAAAGCCAGACTTGTTATTAATTCCAACAGGCGGAACATACACAATGAATGCAGAAAACGCAGCAAAAGCAGCAGAATTAATAAACCCAAAACAATCTATACCAATACATTGGGGAAGATTAGAAGGAACAAGAGATGAAGCAGAACTTTTTAAGGACATTGTGCGAGAAAAAGGCGGAATTGTTAAGATATTAGAACCAGGAGAACATTATGAGCTGTAAAAAACAACACATTGGCGGACAAGCAGTAATAGAAGGAGTATTGATAGTTTCGCCTAAAAAAATATCAATAGCAGTAAGAACAGAAAAAGGAAAAATAAAAACACTAAAACAAAAAAGAAAACCCTTCTTAGAGAAATACCCAATATTCAAAATACCATTTGTACGAGGCATATTTTATCTGATTGAAATGTTAGTAACAGGAATGAAAGCTTTGACTTGGAGTTCAGAACAACAAGGAGAAGAAGAAAAATTAGGATTTTGGGGGTTGTTTATCACATTTGGACTGGCAATAATTTTAACAATAGGACTTTTTATTATATTACCATACTTTCTTTCAAAAATATTTTTTAATCCACCATCATTTTCATTTAATTTACTTGATGGATTTTTTAGATTACTAGTGTTTTTTGGATATTTGGTTTTGATTGGTCAAATGAAAGATGTGAAAAGAATGTTTCAATATCACGGAGCAGAACACAAAGCAGTACACTGCTATGAAGCAGGGAAAAAATTGACAGTGAAAAATGTAAGGAGATATGCAAAAGAACATGCTAGATGTGGAACAAGCTTCTTGATATATGTAATTGTTATAAGTATATTATTATTTTCAGTTATTAAAACAGGAGTATGGTACTGGAACATCTTATTTAGAATCTTATTAATACCAGTAGTAGCAGGAATATCATATGAATTACTAAAAATAAGTTCAAAATATCAAGAATTTTTCTTATTTAGATGGCTAGTGAAGCCAGGAATCTGGACACAGAAACTTACAACTAGGAAACCAACAGATAAACAACTAGAAGTAGGAATAAAAGCAGTAAAAGGTGCATTGTGAACCTTAGAAAAATAACTGGAATTATAGGAATAGTTGTTTTAGTTTTAAACTTAATATTAAAAGCATTTAATTTAATAACCTGGCAATTATTCTGGGTAATAATAATATTCTTTGGCGTAGTTGCTTATTTTATAAAGCCTAGAATAAAGTGAATTCTGATTTTCTAAATTCTCCATTCAGAGATTTTTAATAAATTCATCTATTTTTTTAATCCAGTCAAGGTTAGAATAATCAAATTTGTCAGAATAATGAAGGTGATTATATCCTTTTAAATAATTTTTTAATATTTTTTCATCAGATAAATCTGGTATTTCTGCGTAAATTTCATTTGCTCTGGCTGATGACTCAGGTTGATCTTTTAGGTCCCATGGGTTTCTGGCTTTAGGAAATTCTTTTTTAAATTTAGAATCAGCATCTCTTTGAAATTGATCTCCCATTATATCATTTGGATCATGTATCAAAGCCAAATCTAATTGTTCTGGTTCATATTCTCTTAGTTTTTCTGCTACATATATTGCTGTTCTTCCACTCACTATATCATCCTCAAATAAAATCACTTTTTTGTCTTTTATTTTTAAATTGTCAATTCTATCTACCCATTTAAATGTCTTAGGTTCGTCTTCTTTGTGCGCATGTGCTTCAATTACTCTTGTTTCCAATCCAAAAAAGTCAAAAAGATATGTTAAAAATAAGCCTCCTTTTGCTATTCCTATGCCAATATCATAATTTCCTGCTATTCTATGAGCCATGTTTGCATGTTTACATAAATTAGAAAAAGAAATAATGTGAGGTGTAACATATTCAAACCCTTTATCGCTATACCATTTTCGAAAACTTTTGAGAAATTTAAATTTATTTTCAGCATCAAAATAAGAATCAAAAGCTTCTTCAACTAAATATTTTTTATCTATTTTTTTCCCTGCTGCCTCTATAACTTTTAATAAACCTTTTTTATTGTTTGTTGCACTAAAAGCACGAACAGCATCACGACTTTCAAGACATTTAAAACCTATTTCATTAATCCTTTCTTCCATTATATCAAATGCAAGAATTAACTTCTTTATAAATCTTTTGTAAATCATTCACTTGATAGTAACTAACTATCTTAAAACAAGAACATTATCTCTTGAAAAAATCATCATGGTGGCCAAGTTTTGCAAACAAAATAAACTTTTTTTGCTTGTCTACTTTAAATAAAAGCACAAAACTTTTGTCTATGTGTGAATGCTTGTATTGTTTTAAGTTATGACTGCAATTATGATATCTGTCTATAGAATTAATGTTGTTATTGATGATTTCTTTGATTTTCTTGTTTAAGATTTCAACTCTTTTTTTATCTTTTTTCACAAGCTTTTTGACGATAAATCTAAGCTCGTCAGACAGGTCAAATTCAAACATTTCATACCTCACACAGCTTGTCTAATTCTTTCAAAGACATTTTTCTATTTTTGTGTTTTTTCAAATGATCTTCACAAGTGTTAATCAATTTTTTAACTGCTTTTTCATTCATTTCTTTTTCAATAAATTCCTGACCATACATTTCAGCAAATTTGTTTATTGCTTCAGATTTGTCTTTAAGACCATATTTCTCCTTAATAACACCAAGCACCCTATTAGCATATTCAGAAATTTTAGCTCTTAAATTAGTTGTCATAATCTCACCTAAAGTGAGTTAAAATCACTTTAATATATAAATGTTTCTATTCAAACAATTCTTTAGCGAGATTTTGGGCTTTTTCTAAGTGTTCTCTGGTTCCTATGTCTAGACCTTTATCTATAACTTCGTATTCTACTGCTTTTCCTTGGTCTATTAGGGCTTGAATAGCATCTGTAATCTCATATTCATTCCTAGGGCTTAAAGGAACTTTTTTACAGAAATCAAAAATCTTTTTTGGAAAGAAATAAATACTGATATTGGCAAGATTAGAAGGTGGATTATCGCTCTTTTCAACAATTCTTTTAACTTTACCATTAGTTGATTCAATAGTACCAAATCTAGAAGGATCCTGAACTTTACAAACAGTTAAAACAGCATCTGCATTAGGATGATTTTTTAATCTTTCAAGAACATCTGTAGGAAACAAAGAATCACCAGCAATAACAAAGAACTTATCTTCTTTAATATAAGGTTCTGCAGTAAGAACAGCACTTGCAGTGCCTTTAACATCTTTTTGCTCAGCGTAAATTATGTTCATACCGTAAATATTATTACCAATTTTTTCAATAATTTTTTCTTTTTGATGATTAACAACAATAATAAC
>SDBU01008859.1_pt1 | contig 11366 bp, 7 predicted proteins | sample 2277071 | NCBI WGS metagenome assembly SDBU01 (sample SAMN10397929, study PRJNA504765) | marine sediment metagenome | isolation source: marine sediment core GS08_GC12, 126 cmbsf | place: Arctic Ocean: Gakkel Ridge, Loki's castle | collected 2008 | reverse complement strand
GAAAATACCTGGCGTATTTTCCGGGGTTCATTACATCGAACCGGGTACTATCCCGATGCTGTTCTGGCATTCGACGCCGATAATGAAATACTTGAAATACCAACCGAATTTTTCATCAGCAATAATTATCCCAATCCATTTAACCCCGTGACCCAGGTTGCTATTCACCTGCCGCAGGCCAATCATGTTGCCGCCATGATTTATGATCTAAATGGAAGGCTGGTTGCGGAATTGATTAATCGTGATTTACCAGCCGGTATCCATCAGCTGGTATGGAACGGTAAGAATCAGCAATCCCTCCCAATGGCCTCCGGCATCTATTTCATGCGCGTTTCGACCAAGGTCCGGATCGAAACAATTAAAATGGCTTTGATTAAATAAAATGAATTTGATTAAGACCAGGTAGTACATTTACTTTTGGTCATCCAATCCATTGGAGTAATGCAGTAAATGTTGATAAAAAAATTACAAATTGTTTTATTGATTATAGTAACATTAAGTGTTATTAAGGCCCTCGATTTTCCGGCCGATTCATCATATCATATTGATGAACAGATTCACTTAGGGGATGGATCACCAAATCCGAATTATGGACTGTTAATTGCTACTGGATTGTGTGTCAACGTGGATTTTGGTACTCAGCTTGAGATATCTGATACCACCGTTAAATTAACGGTAATAATGGGAGATAATGAACCGATCCGGGGCTTTCAGATGGATTTTATCCACAATGCTCCGGGACTGTTAGTTTATACGGGAATGGGTTCTATCGAAAAAGGGGAGAAATTGGAAAATGTAACCGATGAGAACGGGGCGCCCAGTTTCATGAACCTGTTGGCCAATAATAACGGAGATACTGTGCGTGTGATGGCTTACAGCACTAACCGGGCTCAGACTGCCGGTGACGAACAGGTGGAAACGCTGTTTTACCTTACTTATGGAATACCACCGGACGGTTTGGCATCTTTACCGGATAATATTTCTTTTCATATTGATAACTGCTTGATTGCGGGGACATCTTTATACCCACCTCGCAATGTTATCTGCACGTATCCGGATTCATTAAATCCGGTTTCCTTTGAAGTTACGTTAGGCACCCACTTGGTCAATTCACAATTGCCCACGGAATATAAATTAAATCAAAATTATCCCAATCCATTTAACCCTTCCACTAAAATCAACTTTGCGATACCGGAAGTAAGTGATGTTCGACTGAATATTTATAATTTATTAGGCCAGACTATAATCACTTTGGTCGAAGATCAATTGGCGCCGGGAAGGTATGAAATCAAGTGGAATGGTTTAGATGCCAGCAATCAACAGGTTGCTTCCGGAGTATATTTTTATGAGTTGAAAGCTAATAAATTCATTGTCCAGAAAAAAATGTTATTCCTGCGCTAGTATTATGTCAAGTGTGTAATGTGCAAAAAGTCACCGGAATTTTTGTCGATAACAAGGTGAATATTTTCAGTCCGCCAGCTGGCGGATTGAAATATTTAACGAAGTTTGCAGCGAAAAGAAATAGACTTGGTTGCGCTAATACAGGGTTGACTCAACATTATTAATTCGGTTCAGAAATAGTATGAAAATATTCGTCCTCTGTCAATTTTATAGACAAAGGAATTTTTTTATGAATAAGATAGTAACAGTAATATTTGCGGTTTTAATTAGCACACCTGGTATTCTTTCCGCCCAGACCCCCAGCTATGCCATTCAGCAGCATGAAAAAGAATGGCAAGAGTATACCACATTTCAGCGAGATGAATTGTTATCATTTTGTGGGTATTGTTACACGGAAGGCTTTTATGATCGCGCCATTCTCGGGTATTTCCAGTATTTGTATCGTTTCCCGGGTGACAGTATTGAACCGCTGATAACCTATCGGATTGCCCGCTGTTACCAGGTAACCGGTAAAACAGAATTAGCCCTGTCCTATTTTAATCGGGTGCGTGAACTAACGCCTGAGAAATCGGAAGTCGGTAAGTTAGCCTGGTACCAGATGGTGGCCATATTTCTGGAGGAAAACCAGTATGATACTGTACTGACCCTGACAGAAAATGCCAGCGATCCATTTGATCTGACGTTTCGCGGTTATGTGCATCTGCATCGAATGGAGTGGTTTGAAGCACGTCAGGCACTTAAAGCAGCTGAAGCAAAATTCAATAACAGGCATTATTCGCGCTTATTACGTCCACTTTTCCAGGCTATTGATGAGGCTAACCAGGTTCCCCGAAAGCGGGTAGCTCTGGCTTTACTTTCCGGGCTGGTTCCGGGAGGTGGTTTTGCCTATCTTGAAGCTTGGGATTCAGCTGTTGCATCGGCGCTGTCAGTTAGTGGATTAATCATTGCTGGTGTTGTCTATCGCTCCGAACCGAAAGTACTAATTCCACTTACTGTCACAGGAATGGCTATATATGGAGCCAGCATTTGGCGAGCGGGAACCAAGGTACGCGGGACAAATCACAATAATTTACAGCGCTATATTGATTTTATTATCTCGCGTTATCCGGTTAGTCGATTTGTTATTCTTGATGAACCGGAGATTTAATTCAGTGTTGTCCAAGTTAATTTTTCCTGCTGTTATTCGGGGCTAAGCTGACCCATTCATTGACCAGAATATGTTTTACTGAGTCATCCGGTAACGGAAATTCGTTTACACGCCTACGCAGAAAGTCCCGGCTGTGAAGGGGGCTCCACTTGTTTGTAGGCATCATTTTTCTTCCGGCCTATAACTAATTTCAGCCACATTGTCCTTTTCTGGACTGCCCCCACAGGACAGTTTCTTTCTTAAAAAACAGTATTGGACAGACCTGTCAATTATTTGGTTTGCGGTAAAAATACCTGCTTCCTGTTCAAATTATTACTAATTTTCAAAACGGAAATTGACGTAGTTTTCGGTGAATGGAATCTTTCCGGTAACCGACTAATTACCAAGAGATTGAACTCTGCAGACGCGAACCTTGACATATTTTCAACTGAACAACAGGGCCGGTAATCCGACCGAAGTGTTAGGATTATGTTCGGCCTGTGATTACCAGTCCAATTTTATTTTATACCATTGTTATTACGAATCTCAAGTGCAAAGTAATAGCATAGTAGTACTGTTAATACAGCTATTCCCAGGTCTAATTATTAGCATTATTCTTAGCTGTCCTGATTATATAAGGTCTCTAAGTTGCAGACCTTTTTTTAATGGAACCATAATGATACAATCTGTCCGAGGTGAATGATGAGTAAGCTACATGATGTTGTTATAACCGGGATCAAGCGAACACCGGTTGGTTCATTTCAGGGTTCTCTGGCCCAAGTGCCGGCTACTGAATTAGGTTCAATCGCAATTATGGCAGTATGGGAGGATTCCAAGCTCACCCCGGATTTGATTGATGAAGTAATAATGGGAAATGTACTACCGGCCGGTACCGGGCAGGCTCCAGCCCGCCAGGCTGCCCTCGGTGCCGGTTTACCCGACTCGGTCGAATGTTTGACGATCAATAAAGTATGCGGCTCCGGGTTAAAGGCAGTTATGCTGGCCACCCAGGCGCTTCAAACTGGTGCTGCGCAAGTGATTATTGCCGGTGGAATGGAAAATATGTCCCGTGTGCCGTATCTTCTACCAAAAGCCCGTACCGGTTACCGGCTGGGACATGGAAAGATTATCGATGGAATGATCAAAGATGGTTTATGGGATGTATATAACGATATTCACATGGGCAATTGTGCCGAAATTTGCGCCCATGAACGCAATTATACCCGTGAAATGCAGGATAAATATGCCCGTACTTCCTATGAGCGTGCTCATAAAGCCCAGGCTGAGGGCTGGTTTAATGCTGAAATTACCCCGGTTGAAATACCCCAGAGAAAAGGTGAACCGGTGATCGTCACTAAAGATGAGGAACCGACACGGGCTAATTTTGAAAAAATGGTAAAATTGTGTCCGGCTTTTGACAGGGAAGGTACAATAACAGCTGCCAATGCTTCCAAAATCAATGATGGCGCTGGTGCAGCCTTGCTCATGTCGGAGGAAAAAGCTCTTGAATTAGGTTTAAGTCCGATGGTCAGGATAGTATCTCAGGCTTCGGCCGCCCAGGCTCCGGAGTGGTTTACCACGGCGCCGGTTAAAGCTATCCAAAAAGCGCTTGATAAAGCAGGAATGACCGCTGACCAGATTGATCTATGGGAAATAAATGAAGCTTTTGCGGCGGTTGCAATGGCAGCTATTGATGATTATAAACTGCCAATTGATAAAGTGAATATTCAGGGTGGAGCGATTGCAATTGGTCACCCAATCGGCGCTTCCGGAATCCGCATACTGGCTACGCTGGTCCATGCCATGAAAAGGATTGGAGCCAGGACCGGTTTGGCCACCCTCTGTATCGGAGGTGGTGAAGCGGCCGCTGTAATTGTGGAGGTTATCTGATGGATTTTAATTATTCGGAAGAGCAATTACTGATAAAGCAAACTACCCATGATTTTGCTGAAGAGCACTTGGCGCCGGGAGTGATGGAACGGGATGAAAAGGCGGAATTCCCAACCGAACAGATTAAAATGATGGCTGAACTGGGCTTTCTGGGAATGATGGTCCCGGAGAAATGGAACGGCGCCGGGATAGACACGATCAGTTATGTTATCGCCATGGAGGAAATTGCCCGTGTTGATGCTTCGGCAGCGGTAGTCATGTCAGTCAATAATTCATTGGTCTGTCAGGTGTTTTTAAGCTGGTGTAGCGATCAGCAAAGACAGAAATATTTGCCCAGGTTGGCAGCCGGTGAATTACTGGGTGCTTATTCGCTCAGCGAACCACAGGCCGGATCCGATGCCGGTAATTTGCGTACCTTCGCTGAAAAAGATAGCAATTATTATATCCTGAATGGCACTAAAAATTGGGTTACTAACGGGATTAGCTCCGATCTTGTGCTGGTCTATGCCATGACGACCAAAGGAATCGGATATAAAGGTATCACCGCATTTATTGTTGAAAAGAGCCGGACTGGATTTTCGGTAGGTAAAAAGGAGGATAAGCTGGGTATTCGCGGTTCGGATACCTGTGAAATATATTTTGATAATTGCCGTATTCCGGCCGAAAATGTAATTGGAGAAGTTGGACTGGGTTTCAAAATTGCCTTGAACACACTGGACGGTGGTCGAATTGGGATCGCTTCCCAGGCTCTGGGCATCGGCCGGGCAGCACTGGAAAAATCGTTGGCATATTCGAAGGGACGGGAGCAATTTGGCAGACCGATTGCAGAATCTGGATCCACACATTATAAATTTTCTAATATGGCATGCAATATTGACGCCGCCCGTTTATTGATTTACCGGGCAGCCGCCCTGAAAGACGCCCGGAAGCGTTTTACCAAGGAGGCTGCAATGGCAAAATATTTTGCCTCAAAAATTGCGATGGAGGCGGCAACTCAATGTGTTCAGATATTCGGTGGTTATGGTTACATGTGCGAATATGGTGTTGAGCGATTAATGCGTGATGCTAAAATAACCCAGATTTACGAGGGTACATCAGAAATACAACAATTGGTAATTGCGCGGGAATTGCTGAGAGAGTGATAGTCAAAAAGTTTAAATAATTTCAATAATCCAAAATCGAGTATTGAGAGCATGAAGAATATTGACTGGAAAAACCTGGTATTTGGTTATTATGAAACAGATTATAATGTACGCGCTTATTTCAGAAATGGATATTGGAGTGAACTGGAGATAACTTCCTCTAAGTCCATCAACTTGCATATTGCTGCCCCCACTTTGCCTTATGGCCAGGAAGCCTCTGAAGGTATGCAAGCTTACTTGCGAGGGGATGGTCGGGTGCGTTTGTTCCGCTGGCAGGAAAATGCCAAGCGTTTTCAGAAATCGGCTGATGGTATTATGATGGCACCGGTACCGATTGACCTTTTCTTCGAAGCGATTACCACCACCATCAGGCTCAATAAGGATTACATCCCACCTTATGGTACAGGTGCCTCATTATACATTAGGCCATTATTGATCGGATCGGGTGCCGAAGTGGGAGTTAAACCGGCATCTGAATATTTGTTTATGGTTTTTGTGACACCGGTCGGTCCTTATTTTAAAGAAGGATTCAAACCGGTTTCCATGGGACTTTATCGAGGTGCAGACCGAGCTGCCCCGCTGGGTACTGGTCATTTAAAAGTCGGTGGTAATTATGCCGCCAGCCTCAGATCGTTGGATAAAGCCCATGCCAAAGGACTTGCATCCATAATATTCGTCGATGCCAAAGAGAAAAAATTTATTGATGAATGCGGCCCGGCGAATTTTTTTGGGATTAAAAATAATACTTACATTACTCCTGAGTCACCATCTATTCTACCATCTATAACCAATAAAAGTCTGATAACGCTCGCAGAGGAAATGGGATTGAAGACCGAAAGAAGACCGGTTCCGATTGCTGAGTTGAGCAGTTTTGAAGAGGTTGGAGCTTGTGGTACTGCCGCAGTAATATCTCCAATTGGAAAAATAATTGATCTCGATAACGGAGACCTATATGAGTATTGCAGAGATGGCCGGCCAGGTCCCATTTCTGTCAAACTATACAATAAATTACAAGCGATACAGACCGGTGACAAAGAGGATAAATTTAGCTGGATTGAAACCGTCAATCTGGATATCTAATCCGGCTCCGGCAAGGTGGTCTACCGACGGAATTATTTTCCTTGCCAAAACCGTGAGACAAATTCGAATTTACTTCCGCGCAACGTCGTTGTAGCGTAGCGGAATCACGGCTATGAAGCGGCGGGGTTCCACATTGTTGGCAGGTATTTTATAAGATTTTTTATTGATTCGCCAACCAATGGTCTGGAATGTTTGGCAATAAAATTGGCTGGACACAGAAAGTCAATAAAGCGTAAAATCAGAGCGCAGATTAGAAATTATAGAGGAAATTGAATTGATGTTTGACAAACTGGTGAATAGGAAGACAAAAACAATGATTCATTTTTCTCCATCCAACGATCGATCCTCCATAATACCTGATGATTCCGTGAGGAATTGTGACTGCGGTTAAAGTGCATCCTCGTCGACAAGGCCGGGAGGGAGTACTAAAGGCTCTTTATGCCTTGGAATTAAGTAATGATCCGCCAAAAAAAATCCTTGCCGACCTTTTTAGGCGAGAGCACTTTGATGGTAATACACAGCGTTTTGTAACGAACCTTTATAACAATTCTGTAAAATATAAAAATTGGTGTGAGGAACAGATTTCTATTCATCTGGTTAATTGGAATATTGATCGGGTCGCCCTGCTGGATCGTCTGATTCTGCAGATGGCAATCAGTGAAATCTATTTTCTGGATGATGTTCCACCTAAAGTATCGATCAGTGAAGCGATCGAAATTGCAAAAGTATATAGTACTGAGGAAAGCTCCAGTTTTGTGAATGGTATCCTGGATGCCGTATATAAAGCCAAAATAAAAACGGAAAAGACCCGACCAAATAATAAAAAATAACCGTGAATGTTGTAATTTTATTCCGGTTAAAATCATAGAATATTTACATTATGTCGAACACACTAATTACAAAACTTTTTGGTAGCAAATCAGGTAGAGTTATTAAATCATTACTACCGATTGTTGATGAAATAAACAATATCACGACCCGGTTGACTGATAAGAGCGAAGCTGATTTAGTGGAACGTACCAATGAAATGCGCTCGCTATTAGTTTCGACCAGAGAAGCCGCTGAAATTGAAGCAGCCGAAATGGATAAGGATGAAGCTAAGAAATATATCCAGCATGCCGAACAAGCTAAACTGAATGAATTCATGCCGGAAGCATTTGCTATGGTAAAGGAAACCTGCCGGCGAATGGTTGGTCAGTCCTGGAAAGTTGTTGGGCAAGATATGACCTGGGATATGATACCCTATGATGTGCAGTTGATTGGTGCAATTGTCTTACATCGCGGGATAGTTACGGAAATGAAAACCGGGGAAGGTAAAACTTTAGTTGCTGCCATGCCACTGTATCTTAATGCGCTTACTGGTCGTGGTGTACATTTGATAACGGTAAATGATTACCTTGCCCAACGTGACTCAGAGTGGATGGGTGAAATTTATCGTCGTTTGGGTTTAACGTTTGGCTCCATCCTGAATACCATGGATAATACCAGACGCCGCGAAATATATAATTGCGATATCACCTATGGAACTAATAATGAATTCGGTTTTGATTATCTTCGTGATAATATGTCGCTCACACCGGAGGAACAGGTTCAGCGGCAGCATGCCTACGCAATTGTAGATGAAGTTGACAGTGTCTTGATCGATGAGGCGCGAACCCCATTGATAATATCCGGTTCGGTTGACGCGCCAATTGACAAGACATTTCAGGAGTTGAAACCGCTTGTTCAGCAATTGGTGCGAAAGCAGACTAGTTTGGTAACGCAATTAGTCAGCGATGCCGAAAAATTGCTGAAAACAGATCAGCAACCAGAGGCTGGCTTAAACCTGTTACAAGCCAGTCGCGGCATGCCGAAACATCGACAATTGCTGAAAATATTCCAGGAAACCGGCACTAAAAAACTGGTCCATGATGTCGAATCCGAATATTTGCGGGATAAAAAACTGCACGAAGTAGATGAAGAATTATTTTTCAGCATTGATGAAAAAACACATGTTATTGATATTACCGAGAAGGGCAGGGTTGCTATTTCACCCAATGATCCGGATATGTTTATTATCCCCGATTTGGGAGAATTGTTGAACGACATTGACAACAGGTCTGATTTATCAGGAATTGAGATTGAGCAGGAGAAAGAGAAAGCCCACCAATTACTTGCCGATCGTAGCGGGCGTATTCATAATATCAGCCAGTTGTTGCGAGCATATACTTTATATGAGAAGGATGTGGAATATGTTGTGCAGGGCGGCAAAGTACTGATTGTCGATGAATTCACCGGACGTATCCTGCCGGGCCGGCGCTACAGCGATGGTTTACATCAGGCGTTGGAGGCCAAGGAAAACGTCACTATCGAACGGGAAACGCAAACGCTGGCAACGATTACAATTCAAAATTATTTCCGGCTTTATGATAAACTGGCCGGAATGACCGGAACAGCGGAAACAGAAGCGGCGGAATTAGGCGGTATCTATGATCTGGATGTAGTCGTAATTCCTACCAATGAATCGGTTATTCGTGATGATCGAGACGATCTGATTTATAAAACCAAACGGGAAAAATATAATGCAGTGATCGATGAGATAGCCGAATGCTACCGGAGAGGGCAACCCACTCTGGTCGGTACAATATCGGTGGATGCATCTGAACTGCTGTCACGAATGCTTAAAAGACGGGGCGTTACCCACAACGTATTGAACGCCAAACAGCACCGCAGCGAAGCAGAGATAGTGACTCGCGCCGGACACAGGGGGGCGGTGACTATCGCTACCAATATGGCCGGACGCGGTACGGATATTAAACTTGGTGAAGGTGTTCTTGAAGTGGGCGGACTGCATATCATCGGAACCGAACGCCACGAATCACGTCGAATCGATTTACAATTGCGCGGACGATGTGGGCGACAGGGGGATCCGGGATCTTCGCGTTTCTATTTATCCCTGGAAGATGATTTAATGCGTTTATTTGGCAGTGACCGTGTTGCTGGTATCATGGATCGGTTGGGGCTGGAGGAGGGGGAAGTTATTACGGCCGGGATGGTGACCCGCGCCATTGGTAATTCTCAGAAAAAGGTCGAAGCGAGAAACTACAGCATTCGTAAACATCTGCTGGAATATGATAACGTAATGAACCAGCAGCGGCATGTAGTTTATGATATCCGTAACCAGGCTCTACAGGGTCAAAATGTCCGTGAGTCGATTATGGAGATGATCGCCGATTATGTTGAAGATGAATTGGGGCAGCAACAGGATATATCCGCTAACCCACTGGACTGGGATTGGGAACGGTTGAAACAGAACTTTTCGTCAATTCTGTTAGTTGATATTGATATTGATAAATTTGATGAACCAACCCCGGAGATTATCAATTCATACTTAATTAACCAGGCTGAAGGGATTTATGCTACCCGCGAATCTTTGATTCCTGCACAGACTATGCGGGCCTTTGAACGTTTTATCGTTTTGCGTACGATTGATGAGAAGTGGAAAGATCATCTTTATGCTATGGATCAGTTGCGCGAGGGAATCAACCTGCGAGCTTATGGACAGAAAGATCCATTGCTGGAATACAAGGCCGAAGGATTTCATATGTTTACGGCCATGATGAGTGAAACAACCAAAGATACCATTCAGCGATTATTCCGAACCCAGATTCAGGGTTTGGGACAGGCGCCGCAAATACAGGTTCAGCGGGCACGTAATATTCAGATTAAACATGATGAAACAACCGGAATGGGTTTTGCGGGAGCGGCCGACAGAGGTGCTGCTTCGGCTCAAAGTCGACCACAGCAGGCCAGCCATACGCCAATCAAGGTTGCTAAAAAAATTGGAAGGAATGAGAAAATCATGGTCATTTCACCCAGTGGTAAAAAAGAGACAATCAAGTTTAAACGATTACCTGACTTTTTAAACCGCGGTTATACGCAGGCCGATTGAGTTTAGTAATTTTAATTGCCTATCAATACACAACCAATTGGTATTTTTAATCATCACATGGATTAATCATTCGGTCGAATTATTTTTTTAAATTGGCATGAAATATTTACTGGAATAACGTGATAACATATTTTCTTTTACTTGTCTTTATATGCTTAGATTCAATAGTCGAATGGCGGCGGCCGCGTTTTTTGTAGAACGTAAAAAGACGGCAATATAAGATAAAAGTGGATGATTAAATGTCAAAATAGAATTTCAATAACTCGGATGAGTCTATGAAATCCATAAGGAAATACTCGTCAATTACTCTGTTCGTATTATTATTAACTATTCCGCTGATTGCACAAACAGATGTTATCCTGGATATCGGTGAAATCAGCTACCCGGCCTTCACTGACAGCCTGTTAGTACCAGTAACCCTGACTAGTCACTCAGATGCGGTGGCAGGGATTCAGTTTGATCTTGTAGCAAATCCTGCCCTGACTGAATTATTGGACGTCTTCCCCGGTGCTGATGTCGTGGATTTTAACGCTGATTTCAGCTCGTTAACCGGCGATACTAATCGTGTTATTCTCTTCAACGCCGGTGCAGTTGAAACTCTCCCAGCCGCTGGAGATACAGTCCTCTGGTTGCTCTATGATGGCAGTGGTATAGATTCGGCCGTTATCGGATTGGAAATAATTTCCCCTATAGTTAGCGACACTACCGGTAGTAGCCTCACAGTCAGCGCCATTGATGGTTCCATTTCCATCGGAAGTGTTGTTTCCCTCGGCATGAATGGGGGAACGGGTGATAT
>SDBU01008858.1_pt1 | contig 11366 bp, 18 predicted proteins | sample 2277071 | NCBI WGS metagenome assembly SDBU01 (sample SAMN10397929, study PRJNA504765) | marine sediment metagenome | isolation source: marine sediment core GS08_GC12, 126 cmbsf | place: Arctic Ocean: Gakkel Ridge, Loki's castle | collected 2008 | reverse complement strand
TTGAATGCAGAGATAGAACAACGCCTCGCGAGTTATGATCAGCAACAGAAAGATAAATATTCTATTAAAGATAAGAGAAAGCCACTCACAACTAAACAGGAAGATGTATTAATCGCCCTCGCCAAACATAAAGGCAACGCAAAAGCCACAGCATTAGATCTAAAGACATCCAAAGATAATGTGTATTTCCATCAGGCACAGGCGAAAAAGAAGGCTTATGATTGGGAGGAGTTTATTATTGAGTGATTTTTGAGTTTTTTAGTAGTTTTTAGTATATTTCTATACAACTCAACCCCCGCGTCTATAAATAAATTATGATATGGAAAAGTCTGATTGGTCTCTAAGGCCTCTCCTATTCATTATAACAAAATGTTCTGGATCAAAACAATAAAACAAATCAAGAAAGAACTCAAGAAGATAGCAGAAGCCTTTAGATTCAGAGATGAAAAGATATTCAACAACCAGGAGAGGATCAATAGATTAGAAGGTGCTCTTGCTATATTGATGTCTAAGTCCGCAGTAGTCCACGAACAACCAGCACGAACTCCGCCAACTGCAATAAGAAGAAGAGCCAATAAGATATTAAACAAAGTTGAGATAATGCAAGAGATGGCTTCTCTGCTTCATCAAGGACTATCCACGACAGAGATACACAACATTATAGTTAATGAGAAAGCCCTCATAAAGAAAACTTGCTTCTTCAAATATATAAAGATAGTCCGTGAGCAATCAGCACGAACACCGCGAACCAAACACCGCGAACCAAACAAATGAAAGCAGGAATCTATTACAGAATTTCAACAGCAGATAAACAAGATATCGGAATGCAGGAGAAGGCTGTTAAGGATTACTGCACAAGAGAAAGCATAGAGATTGTTAAGGAGTATAAAGACATAGGCCAATCAGGAAGTAAAGAGAGCAGACCTGAGTTTGATTTACTTCTAAAAGATATGAGGAATAATAAGATTAATTGCGTTGTCGTCTATAAATTAGATAGGATTGGGCGAAGTATTGCTCACTTGATTAAACTCTTTGAAGAATTTAAGAAGAGAAGAATCAACTTTGTTTCTATAACACAGAACATCAACACCACAACACCAGAGGGCAGAATGTTTTTACATATTCTTATGGTTCTTGCAGAATACGAGCGTGAACTTACAATCTCACGCATTAATTCTGGATTAGCGAGGGCGAGAGCAGATGGAAAGAAGTTAGGCCGTCCATATGGAAGCAGAGATAAAAAGAGGCGTAGGCTGTCTGGCTATCATCAGCGTTGGAGTAAACAATAGGACCCCCCAATAAAATCTAAGATTCACGAAGAGATTATAATTAAATAAACAAAATAAATAATCATCTGATTTTATCCTATGGTCAAGAAACGCCCTTCACCGAATAATTATTAATGGTTATCCCTTTAATTATACTCCTGGTTAAACTCTCACTTATCAAAAATAAAGCTCAGGATTTGAACCTGGTTCAATTATGAAAAAACTTATTAAGTTTTTTGTTAGTGTAATTATCTTAAGAAAATATATTTTTTAAATGTTCCATTAAATTGACCTGAACTATTATTCAACTTTCCTTTTATCTCTTCGCTGTGGGCTTCTCTGTGCGTATTTCAGCGAGGGAAAAGTGTTATTTCTTGAAGAACCAAATTAGAATAAAGATTATTGTCATTGCGAAGACATAAAGGAAAATATCGTTTTGGATCATTGGAATGTTTTGGGAGTTCTTGATTAGAGTTCCAGACAAAGCCAAAATAAGAACTGCGATTGAGCTTACGCCCATGCAGGAGATCATATCTGAATGATTTTTCTCTATCTTCTCTTGATTATACAAAATTAGAGCAATGGTTATGAACAGCGTCGCAAGAACGATCAAATAAAAAAAATAATTGCATTGCGTCGGCCAGACCAACATATCGCCAATCGTCGTTATATTTGTAAATCCTGCACAGACCATTATCTTCTCCCCTCACTTTTTTTATAAACAATCAAGGGAATGATGGAAGCAAAGAAAGCATTGGCAGCAAGATAACCTGCAAAAGAAGATATATCAGTGATAGGAAAGGATGGATCCAAATTCCAAAAACACAAAACTACAAACACCAAATAGAAATACCATCGAGTAAACAGGAATTTTATAAAGCCCATTATCTCCTTCTCCTCGCTAAATTCCTCATTCTTGTTGCTCTCCCTCTTGCAAGAGCATTTAATTGAGCCTGGCTTAAAGTTCTCTTGCCTTTAGATCTTATCGGTGTCTTTGTGCCTAGCAAGGTTTTAGTTTTTGTAAATGACTTTTTATTAAACTTTAGATTTTTCTGTCGAACTGCCCTGGCCTTCTTTAAATTTTTTAGTCGTTGATTTGTGATGTATTGAGATGTCGTTGAAACTCTCACAGGATTTTTTTTAGTTGGTTTAAATCTTGAAGTTTTTTCTAACATTTTTATCCTTCTTAATAATCCAATTTTTTTCCGTTCAAATTTTGTATCGAGGAGATGTCTTCCCAATTCTATAACTTTTCCTTTTGGAAGAGGAATCCTTTTTCCTTTCCTTTGTTTCCATCTTCTGAATTTTGCAGAAGTTTTTTTTGCATATCCTGGAGGAACTTTTAACTTTGGGGCAGTAGGTTTTCCCCTAATTGGTTTTATCCTCGCTGTTCTTCCAAGTGATTGATCAACAATAAAATTTCTTAAATTTTTTGCTTTCTTTTTTGTTAGAGGCACTTTTGAAACTTTGACTAATTTTGGTCTCTTGCCCTTCTTTGTTCTCTTCAATGGTCTTGCGTAAACTTCATAAGCTTGTTTTCTTTTTGGCTTCTTCTTTTTCTTTATTTTTTTTACTCTTGGTGGTTTTATTAGGGGTTTTAATGGTGGTGCTCCTGGGCGGGGCATTAGTCGTCTTCTTGGAGCTGGTCTTCCAGCAACTCTTGGAGAAGGTTTCCTTGCAGGTCTCCCTGGCGGTCTTACTGGAGGTCTCTTTGGCAATCTCTTTCTTGCAGGTATCCTTGTTGGTTTTCTTGCTCTTGGTTTAGGTCTTCTTTTTATTCCTGGTATTCTTTTCGGTAGTCTCCTCTTTGATGGTCTCCTTCTAATTAATGATGATGATAAAGCCGTGCCTTTTCTTGCAAGAGGGTATCTTAATTTCCCTGTTCGCCCTCGAGAGAGAGATGGTTCAAATCCTGTTTCTCTTTTTAGATTTGTTCTTAATCTTTTTAATTCTTTAGTTGTTATAGTTCCCTTTTCAGCTTTCTTTAATAATTTTGTTGTTATAGGTTTTGCTTTCACTACCTTTGCTCTCACTATTGGAACTCTTCTTCCATCTATTAATGTGACTGCAATTGTTTTAACTTTTTTTATTATTTCTCCTGGAGACAAAAGAATTTCTGGTTCACGAGTTAGATGACCTAAGGGCTTGAATTTTCCTGATTTCTTTAATTGAAATTGCATAAGAGAATTTGCTTCTCCTCTTGTTAATGTCTTCCCTGTTTTCAATTTTCTTTTAATTGTGTTGAAGATTTTTGTCTTGGGAAATTTCTGAATTACAATGTCCTCGAATATTAACACTTGCGGTTTCGAGGATTTGAATGTTGCTTTTCCTTTAAACAAATCCGATAAGGTTGCCTCTTTTTGTTGTATGCCTAATCTCGAAGGTCTTAATCTTCCTCTGGGATCAGCCCAAAAGGATCTTTCTAATAAATTTCCAGCTCTTCCTGTCTCTCTTCTGATTCTTCTATCTAAAGATATTAATTGTTGTTTTGTTATTTTTCCTTTATCAAATTTTTTCAATAATGCTTTAGTTCTTGTCGAGAGTTTGGCTTCATTAGGAATTGGTTTACGCACTACCCGTTGTGTTCTGAGTAGCTTCACTAATCGATCAGCTTGAGCAGAAACAGCAGTCACTTTTTTTCCTGCTAATTCAACTTGTATTTTCAATGGCTCTGCTAATTTTTTCACAGACCCGCCGATTTTAATATTTAAAAATTTGCCAGTTTGTTTTGAAGGAATTGTTATAACATTTCCTCTTATCTTTGCAAATTTGGGGGAAAGTTTTGTGGCGACTTTTGAAGTTACGAGTCCTATTGGTTTGATAGCTCCTCCAATAATTCTAAAAGTAAAAATATCTGCTCCTATTTTTCCTAAGCCCTCATTGGGACTCGTCTTTAATAATTTGGCTGTGCCTTTAAAATCATCTATGAGATTTCCTGGTATCTTCTTTATATTACTCGGTGATTTGATGAGTGCTAATAACGCAGCAGGTAGCTGATAGATATTGAGTGATGATGAAACAAATCTGGATGTAAACAAGAGTGGTTCGGTTAATATTTTTTGTCCTAAATTTCTATCTCTTTGAGATTTTGATTTTACTAATGCTTTTCCAAAGTCTATCCAGCTTTGTTTAGAAAATATATTTATTGGTGGCTTTTTTGGTGAAGGAGGTGTTGGAACAATTTTTACTTTAGATAAATCATCAGCATAACCTCCAACTGATTTCAGATAAGATTTATTTGCTTTATCATATTCTCTTTTATAAATTGCTTGTTGAAGTCCAAGACGGAGATTTCTAAAATTGCTTATCTTGTTTATAGCTCTATTAACTTGTGCTGTATAGAATGCCTCTTGAGATTTTGCATATCTATCAACTTTTGCTTGAGATTGTGCTTGTGCTTTAGATTGAGATGGGGTTATTCCTTGTAATGATTCAGAGACTGATTTACTTACCACTTGCGGACTTGAATTCCTTCTACTTGAAGAAATAACATCCATGGGCTTTGATGCTGGTGTTGAAGTTCTAACATATCCTCCAGAAGATGAAGTTCTTGTTTCCCCAGTTGCAGGAACAGAAATAGTTAATCCAGGAGGCGGTGTTGGAACACTTTTTTTTTCACTCGGTTTGATAAATATTGTTCCTGTTTGTGGAACACCTGGTTTTTTTTTAAAAATACTTTTTATTCTACTAATAATTCCCATTTATTTTTTCTTCTCCTCTTTTCGTTTATAGTGAATTAGAATTGTTTTTCCTAAAAGTGCAACAGGGACGAGAACATGAGCCCCACTTCCGATCTTAACAACCTTGCATTTTTTCTTATATTCTAAAATTCCTCTTGAATCTTCTGAGATTTTTCCCATTTGATTTTTAATATATATATTTTATTTAAATATGTTTGTAGACGAGAACTACAAGAAGGGGATTTATTTTATATTTTTGCTAATTTTTTGATTTTATCGGGTAGTTTCTGTATTATCTTTTCAATTGCTGTTAGCCTTTCTTTTAAGTTTTTGATTTCTTCATTATCTTTTTGTGTTAATTCTTCAATATCATAAACCTTTTCCCAAAGTTCTTTTTTTATATTGGTTGTATCAAGATGTGCATAAATCTTCATCCCTGTTTCTAAAGAATGCCCAGAATACATCTCATAAACTTTAGGAGAAAGTTTAGTAATCATTTGAGAAAGGATTGAATGACGCCACAAATAAGGATAGAGGTGTTTTTTAAATTTTAATTTTCTTTCAATCTTTAATATAAAATCACTTAATGCCTGTGTTGTGATATGCTTTTTATTATTCCTGGGATTAGGAAAAACATAATCAGTATTTCTTGGTGGCTCATAAAAACATTCTTTTCTATATCTTTCTAAATGTTGGAAACTTTCATTAATTGGAATGATTCTATCTTCTCCAGTTTTAGAAGAATGTAATTTAATTTCTTTTGAATTATTATCTATTGCTCCCCATTTTAATTTTAAGATTTCTTCTGGTCTGTTTGCTGTTTCCTGCATTAAGAGAAGAATTGTTTTGTGTTTTATACTTTCAGCAGAACTAATAATCATCTGCATTTCATCAGGAGTTAATAAATCAGATTTGCTTAATCTTCTGCTCTCTTGTTTGGTGTTAAGTTTAACATCCATCAAACCATTAAATTTAGAACTCCAATCTGGATAATTTCTTTTTATGAATCTCTTTAAATTCTTTTTAATATCATTCTTTGTTGCAATTGCAAGTTCTGATTTATTCAATAATATCAGGAATTTTTCTAAATCTTTAATTGTTAATTTATCCAAGTCCTTTCCAAAAGTATCTGCAATTAAGATAATCTTCCCTCGTATTTTAACGATAGAGCTATCACAAGCAGTTATTTTACAATAATTAAGGAAATCATCAATCAAAGTTTTATTTTTCTTAGAGAGAGAAACATTATTTAACCCAGATTTCTTATAACTTATTATACAATTTTTCATAAGATATTTAAGAATTTAGTGTTTATAAAAAGTGGGGTTTTAACATAACCCTGGGAGTGTTTAGGAAAAACCCCATATAAGCAACGCACACACCACCAGGTCATTTTGAATTTTCTTTCAGGAATTTTTCCCCTTCTGGTGTTATGAATATTCTTCTCTCAACTAATTTTGGTTTAAACAATGGAAGGATAAGAGTTGCAGAAGACCGATCCTTCTCTTTCATATCTTTAAAATTTACAGGCAAGATTTTAACATACTCTTCTTCAGTTACTCCTCCAGTTTTCTTTATTTTTCTTAATAAAGTTATGAAATGTTTTTTTGTTTTATCTCCAGAGGTAGTTCTAATGAAAGTCTTTTTTCCTTGACCTTTCGTATCTACATTTATTAATCCTGCTTCATCTAATCTCCCCAATCTAACTGAAACATTTTTTGGAGCTATTTTTAGATGTTCTGCTATTTCTCTTATTGATCTTCTGGTATCTCTACAAAACATAAGTAGTTTCTCGTCGTTGTTATTCAATTTTACTTTCATCTTTTTTTTAAAGGTAATAGTATTTATAAATATTACCTATTATGTGTTACCTCTAAGGTATGAATATAAATACTTAAATACTAACTTCTACTCTCAAAGTAATACATATGGGGTATTAAGATGAAAAAAAGATATACATTCACAATTGATCCAAAAATAAAGAAAAAAGCTCATAAAATAGCCTTTGACAAAGACTTAAAATTATCTGGAGTAGTTGAATCAAAATTAAATGAGTTTATTAAGGAAAATCTAAAAAATGCAAGTTAAACAAAATAAAAAAGATTTGTTAAATGAGATTTTGGGGGACATCCAGGAATGCCTGGCAATCTCAAATGTAAATCAAGAATTAAATTTTGAAGGAAACAGGGTGAATTATGGAAAAGCAACAGAATAGCGAGGGGGAGCACTTTTTTTTAGATGTTGGGGTTGAGAGTGGTTGTGAAAACCCTCTAAGGATTATATTTGATACCCTCTTATTACAAAAGAAATGTTCTCAGCAAGACTTAGCAGATTCTTTAGGATTTGATAAAGCATTTATCTCAAGGATATGTAATGGAAAAGAAATTCCTGTCCTAAAAACAAGATTAAAAATTGCAGAATTTTTTGGTGTTGATTCTTCTTTGATTTGGAGATACCAAGATCTTCTTTATATTAAAAAATTAATCAAAGAGCAGGAGGATAAAAATGAAAGTAATTAAATATCCACATATCCTTCGAAGCAATTACATCCCAGATAAATTAATTTTTAGAGAAGACTTAATCAGAGATGTAAAATTGAAGTTAGAAATTGGAACAGGAAATATTCTTCTCCATGGAGATACAGGATCAGGAAAAACCGCTGCCATAAAAAATGCTACAAAAAAGGAAAATGATTCTATTGTTGTTTTTTGTAATTGCGTTAGCTATAACACTTTTGCTTCTATAACAAAAAAGATAATAGAAGATATTAAACCAAATTATAATTATAAAGAGAGAGGAAAGAGTATTGCAATTCTTACAGGAGATTTAAAAAAAGTATTGACCACAAAAAGAACTAAGAAAACAACTTTTGTATTCGACGAGGTTGATAAATTAATAAATAAAGAGAGAGATCATCAACAAATTTTAGGAGTTATATCTGAACTAACTGACGGCAATATTATTTTAATCTCTAACGATACTAACGCATTAAAAAATTTGGATTCTCGTATAGAAAGCCGTCTGTCTCCAGAAAAAAGATTTGTAAGACAATATTTTTTTGATGAGATTTTTGAAATATTAAAAGCGAGAGCGAAAGAAGGGTTAGAAAAAGAAAGTTATGATGTAGAAGCTATTGCAAAAATTAGTAAATGGGTCTATCAAACAAGTGGAGATATTCGTGAGGCTTTAAATTTATTATATGAAATCTCAAGTTTAGCAGAGAAGAGAAATTGCAGAATTACTCCTGAATTGTTTGAAGAAGCAAAACAGAAGGTTGGAGAAATAGAATTTGATGAAGTTTTTGCTGGATTGCCAGATCATCAAAAAATTATTATTGCAGGAGTTGCAAAATTAAGTTCTGAGGAAAATGAAGGTTTTTCAGAGCATAAAAACCTCTATAATTTCTATGAAATTTCAGTGGAAAACCATGGGTGGAAATCAGTGCAATTTAGGCAATTTGAAAGACTTTTGAAAAAGTTAGAGATTAGAAGAATTATTGAAATAAGAACAATTAGTCCAAAAAACCGACGAGGAAGATTAGTTGTTTCATTTCCTAAGTTTGATGTTAAGAGATTTATGGATCAATATTTTACTAAATATTGTGATATAAACGACAACGCACATGGGGGGGGAGAGGATGTGCGATGACGTTTATTATAAAAAATAGATATAAGAAAAATAATTCCGATGAACTAAAATGCTAAAAAAAACAAATAAAAAAATGAATACTAAAACACTAAAAAAAAGAAAATTAAAAGTTTCGTCAGAAACCCTAAAAACTTTAAAACAGGCCAGAAGGCCTGAATTTTCAGAAAAAGAAATGGATTTAATTAATTCGAAATCTGTGGCGGTCGCCACAGGAGAGGGCGAATGAAAACACAAAGCCCAGAACTTCAAAACTTTATAGAGAATCTTGAAGGTAGAAATGAGGAAATCAGAATTAGCAGAGAGCCAACAGCCGAGCAGATTCTAAAGGAGCTAAGCAATGACAGATAAAATTTATTATGAGATGAGCAAATTAGAAAGGATTAAAGCAAACTACAAAGAAAATTCTATGCTCTATAAATTTTATTCTTGGATTTCAAGATTAAAAAAAAAGGGAGATAAAAATTGAGTCAGGAACAGGTGTTTAAGGAATTGAAAAGGAATGAGGATTGGAACACAACAAAAGAAATTTCAAAAAGATTAAATGCAGGGGATCGCATAGTGAGAAGAGCTTTATTGATAATGTTTAGGGCAGGGGAAATCATAAGAAAGCGAGATCGTGAAGCAAAAAAAGGATTCCAATATAAAATCAAAAATGTTTAATAAAAAAAAAGAAGAGAAACAAAGAAAGAAAGACTATCACAAGAAATATTATTCTGCAAATAAAAAATATTGGAAAAAATATTGGAAAAAAAATAAAAAAAGGCTTCTCAAATATCAAAAAATCTATAGTCAAAAGCCTGAGGTCATAAAATCAAGAAGGGCCCGGGATAAAAAGAGGAGATTAAAAAATAAAAAATGAAATTTGATAAAAAAACATTAATTAGAATCTGGCCATCAGCTTGTTTAAAGTGTAAGGTTAAAATAATTGGGATAAATTGTCAAAGAAATTTTTGTGAAGATTGTCGTAAAGAAGTATTCAGAGAGGCCAGACAAACATTAAAAAAACTTGTTTATCTTGAGGAGAGATTAAAAAATGCCTGAAGAAAAAGAGGGAACTCCCTCAAATATCGATAGCATTTGGCTCAAATGCATCTTTGAGGATATTAGAATTTTAGAAGGACACATAACTCTATCCAAAGCGGGTTTTAAAGATGTTGAAGAAATGATCTCTTTGGGGATAGGGGATTTAGTCGAAGTGCAATTAAGAAATCTCAAATTAACAACGATAAAATTTCTAAATATTTTAGATAATGTTCAAACAAAAATTAAAAATAAATTTTTTGAAAAAACAAAAAAAATGCTAAAAGCCATTGAAGAGACAATACTTTTAGAAGAAATAGGGAAGAGGAAACCATTTCATTATAAAAGGTGTCATAATAATGTAAAACATTTTCATTGGAAAGAACTCACAGATAATTTTTATAAAACTCTTGATATTCTTGACGATTTGAAATCAAAATTAATCAAAGAATTAGATCCTATTCTTTATTTTGTAAAAGAAGAAAGCCCCCTCGATAAAACTAAACAAAAAAAGAAAATAAGATAAAAAAATGGAAGAAGAAACTGGAATTATAGACGAAAAATTCTCAAATAGAGAAGAACTTTCTCTGAAAGAAATTATTTTAAGGCACATTAGAAAGATGAGTGATATTTCTTGTCAAGAACTCACTCCGTCGTATTGGGAAGAACGCCCTGTAAAAATTGGGGCAGGGGTTAGTCTTATAAAAAAATATCACCCAGACCTACGATCTGCTTTTATTAACGCTGTTGATTTTTTATTTTCTCTAATTCAACCTTATATGCCTAAAGACAAGAAAGGATCTTTTAAAAAAGCAATTGGGAATATAAAGAAATCTGAAAATAGCAAATGGAAATCCTATAAAAATAAAAATCAAGACGAGTGGGTTCAAGCCAAATTAGAGATTAAACAAAAATTGTTTTCAGAAATAATGTTATTTCTAAACCTAATTAAATTTTTCACATCAAGTGAATTTAATGAATAATGGCTATCGTAATCTATAAATTAGATAAACCAAAAGTAAAAAATAGTTGGGTTAAATATTTTTTAAACAGAATCAAACAAAACAAAAATAATCTTGTTGCAGTTGTTGGACAGACAGGCTCAGGGAAAACTTGGAGTGCTATTTCTATCTGTGAGCTGATCTTTAAAGAAAATGGGGTTTGTTTTGGAATAGATAATATTATTTTCACTTTAAAAGATTTAATGGTTTTAATTAATTCAGACAAATTAAAAAAAGGAAGTTCAATAATCTTTGACGAGCCACAAGTCTCTATCTCTTCAAGGGAATTTCAATCAGAGGCTAATAAGGTCTTTAATCTGTTGCTCACAACATTCAGACATAAGAATCTATCCTTGTTCTTCTGCACACCTTACGAGGATCTTCTTGATTTATCGACGAGGAAACTCTTTCACGCAAAACTTTTAACGCTATCCATAGATACAAATGAGAAAAAAGTAATATTAAAACCTATGACAACAGAATATAATTCTCACAAAGGGAAATTTTATGAAAAGTTTTTAAGAGTGATGTTTAAAGAAGATGGCGAAGACGAATATTCTAAAAGAGTATTGAAATCTTGGGGAGTTCCTAAGCCTTCAGATGATTTAATTAAAGCCTATGAGGAAAAGAAACTAAAATTCACGGCGGAATTGAATGCAGAGATAGAACAACGCCTCGCGAGTTATGATCAGCAACAGAAAGATAAATATTCTATTAAAGATAAGAGAAAGCCACTCACAACTAAACAG
>SDBU01008857.1_pt1 | contig 11367 bp, 10 predicted proteins | sample 2277071 | NCBI WGS metagenome assembly SDBU01 (sample SAMN10397929, study PRJNA504765) | marine sediment metagenome | isolation source: marine sediment core GS08_GC12, 126 cmbsf | place: Arctic Ocean: Gakkel Ridge, Loki's castle | collected 2008 | reverse complement strand
GAGAGCATCAGATAGCTGCCGTCGCCTACCATCACGTACACCTCCCGGTCCGGAGCGGCCATCTTGATTCCCAGCCCGCCGGCGATCTCGTATCCCATGCAGCTGTACCCGTACTCCAGGTGATAGTTCTTGGGATGCCGAGCGCGCCACAATTTGTGCAGATCACCGGGCAAACTTCCCGCAGCGCAGACCATTATACCATTGGGATCACCTAGCTCATTGACCGCGCCGATCAACTCGCCCTGGCTGACCAATGGCTCGTTGCGGATGCCGTAGATGCGATCTACCTCATCTTCCCATTCGCCATGTAGCTGCTTTGCTTTGCCCTGATGATCTGCGTTTGTCTGGTAGCCTACCAGAAGACCCAAAAGCTCCTCCAGCGTAGCTCTGGCGTCGCCAACCAGGGTCAGAGCGTAGTGTTTATAGGCATCGAACTCAGCTACATTGACGTTAATGAAACGCACGTCCGGGTGCTGGAAGGCGGTCTTGCTGGCGGTGGTGAAATCGCTGTAGCGAGTGCCTATGCCGATGATCAGATCTGCGTCCTTCGCGATGATATTGGCGGCAAGAGTACCGGTGACGCCCATAGCGCCCAGATTGAGGGGATGATCATATCTCAGACTGCCTTTGCCCGCCATAGTTTCACCCACCGGGATGCCGGTCTGGTCTACGAATCGGCGCAGCATCTCGGTAGCTTCGCTGTATATCACCCCGCCACCTGCCACGATCATTGGTCTCTGGCTGGAGCGAATCCATTCGGCGGCCTGTTTGAGAATGCTCTCATCGGGCCGATTTCGGGGTACGTGCCATATCCGCTTGCTGAAGAACGCTGTCGGGTAGTCGTAGGCTTCTGCCTGCACATCCTGTGGCAAGCCAATAGTAACCGCGCCAGTGTCCGCCGGGCTGGTTAGCACGCGCATGGCCTCCGGCAGGGAGAGCAGGAGCTGGTCCGGCCGGTTGATGCGGTCCCAGTAGCGGCTGACCGGCTTAAAGCAGTCATTTACCGAGAAATCCTGACTGTGTTCCCATTCCAACTGCTGTAACACAGGCGCAACATTGCGCCGGGCGAAGATGTCGCCTGGCAGCAACAGCACCGGCAGACGATTGATGGTAGCAGTGGCGGCGCCTGTCACCATATTCGTCGCCCCGGGGCCGATGGAAGAGACGCAGGCCAGAGTTTGCAGCCGATTTTTCACCTTTGCATAAGCTATTGCAGTATGCACCATCGCCTGCTCGTTGCGGGTCTGGTAGTATCGAAAATCAGGATACTGCTCCAACGCCTGGCCGATACCGGCTACACAACCATGACCGAAGATACCGAAGCAGCCGGCGAAGAGAGGCTGCTCAATGCCGTCCCGCTCCACGTGCTGATTCTTGAGGAATTCAATGGTCGCTTGGGCCATTGTCAGTCTTTTGGTAGATCCATTACTCATTTTGACCCTCCCTCTGCTGAGATGGTGACTGTTCATCACCCACTACTGCTTCGCGCCTTCTGCCAAAGATATATGCTGAGGATATGATCATAATCCACCCTGCGATCATGAATATCTTTCTGTGTCTGGGCATAACGTCCCAGAGTCCCTTTTTCCCTACGTCAAAATACCGACGCCACTGCCCCATGTCAGGCATTTTAAGCCTGAATTTGCCGTCTTTTTTCCCAAAGAAAGCGACTTTTTCATTTTCGCTCTTGCTGGCTCTCTTGCCGGGATAATCCACCCAATAATGGACCAGCGAGGCTTTCAGATCATAGGGTATACCCTTTGCTTCAAACAGGCTTGCCAGAACTATTGCCCTATCTTCGCAATCGCCCCGGCGTCTGGTCACTGCCTGGCGCGCGGTGGATACGTAATCAGGCGAGCCGTAGTTCTCCCAGTCATACTGGTATTTCACTAACTCCCCTAGTACGAGCTTCTCGATCTCCTCAGGTTCGTCAGGAATTTCAACCTCAATGATTTCGATAACTGACGGATCAATAGGGAGGCGAACATATCTGACCACATTGCGAACAGCTATAAACGGATTCGGAAAGCAGACTATGAATGTCCAGAGCGAGAGCATCGCTATCAGGATCAGTGCTATTCTCCACCATTTCATTCTCCTGTTAATCATTTGATCTACCCACTTACTCTCAAGTAAAAACTGAATTTAGTTTTGCAGGATAATTCGACGTGATTGCATCTACACCCATCGCTGCCAGTTTCTTCATTTTCTCCTCATCGTCCACAGTCCACGCCCATACTCCGACGCCTCTCAGGTGTGCCTCCCTGACAAGCTGAGGTGTGATCAGTTTGCTGCCCAAATCAAGCGCACTCCCAAGCTCGGCGGCTTGCTGAACAAGATCCAGTATTGCTGAACGCCTCCTGATAGCCTTCCGACCGCTTACCAGAAACGCTCGCGGAATACGAGGATTGATTTCCTGCGCATCTTTCAGGGCGGATGCGTGGAATGATATAATCACAACTTCCGTTGTGGACTTCGCCTTCTCGATTTCCTCAACGACTCTATCAGCAACACCTTTTTCTTTAATCTCGACTAAAGTGATGACTTTCCCCTTCGTCAGTTTCAGCACTTCTTGCAGGGTTGGTATGCGCTCGCCTGCAAACTGCGGATCAAACCATGAGCCAGCGTCAGCCTCTTTTACTTCATCTAGCGTCAACTTCTCGACAGCGCCCTTACTGTCAGTAGTGCGGTCTAAAGTACGATCATGAATGACGACCGCCTGTCCATCCTTTGTGCAATGAACGTCACACTCCACGCCATCAACGCCAATCTCTATTGCTGCCCGAAATGCCGCCAGTGTATTCTCTGGAGCATGACAGGGACCTGAGGCCCCGCGATGTGCTATACGTACTAAATTTGACATTAGTATACCTCTTTGCATCCTCAGATATTGCTCGGCTCGCCCTTTCCATAGGCCTTTCCGCTTTGGATACAGTGACTTACCCGATTACTATGGCAGTACCCACCCAAATTCCTGATAGAAAGCGCGTGCTTCAGGTGTGATGAGGAAGTCCATGAACTCTCTCGCAGCCTCAGGGTTCTCTGAGTATTTCAGCAAGCCGATCCCGGTGCCGCGACAGATTTGAGCGCTTTTGGGCATCTCTACTACTTCAATGCGCTCAGGCTCAAGATGCTTGAAAGCCGTCCAGCCGAAAGCCGCGTCGACTCTGCCTTCCGCTACGGCTTCCACAATGGCTATGCAGCCGTTAGCGCGAAACGTGATATTCTGCATTACTCCCTCAAGCAGCCCTAGTCTGCCACATATATCCTCCCAGAGGCCTTTCAGGCAATCGATCATAGAGATTCCAACCCGAACACCGGGCTTCGCCATATCTTCCACAGTTTTGATGTTGGCTGGATTTCCCACAGGCACAACGATCGCAGACACGCGAGAGGCAATGACGCGCCTTTCGCCTTTCACCACGATCCCCCTGATTTCTCCATCGTCCAGAAGATATTCAGCGCCGCCGATGGCCAGGTCATGAATGCCGTCTTCAGAAATCTCGACGAGAAAATCAGCGTGTTCGTTATCTTCCGTCGCTTCCTCGGCAACCGGGTTTACGCAGTGCCGGCTGCAAACGCTGATTTCAACCTTGATCCCTGTTCGCTCCTCGAATAATGAAGCCGCTTTCTCCAATGGCTCTGCGCACGCTCGCGCAGAGAATACTCGAATAATTGATTTGGTTCCTGCTGTCACTTTTCAAGTTCCCCTTTCTCTTTTTCCCCAGTAATCTGTATTGATGCGCTGTGCTGCCCTTTGCCGCTGTCTGCTGGTTTCCGCGCAGCCGGGACAAATAGCATCTTCAGGGCAGCGATGATAATCAGACATGCAAAGGCCTTTCTGAGAACACTACCAGGAAGCCTGCCTGCTATCTCCACACCAATGAAAGCTCCTACCACTGCGCATACTGCAAGTAGCGCCACTACCAGCATGTTCATCTGAACTTCCGGGTTCATTTTATAACGTATCGCGCCCATCAGGACCATAGGCGTCATCACAGCCAGACACATCCCCTGGGCTGTTTTCTGTAGAAAACCCATCCCCAGCACAAGCGCCGGGACAATGATAATACCACTCCCGACGCCAAGCGCCCCACTCATCGTGCCGCCAAACACTCCGATCAAGACAAGCCAGTACCAGTTTGCTCTGATGATCTCATCCATACCTTGTCTCCATACCAGTAACCATTTTAAGGAAATAATGCTCAGGTGTTACAGCCCTTCTGCCACCTTAATAGCCAGAACACATGGCTGTGATTTGTCATCAAGTGGATTCTCAATACGCGTACTCCATCCAGATGGCTCGATTTCGACCTGGATGCGTTCACCAGTATATGTGTCCATCCATAGTCCGCTTACTTTAGTGTCTCCAGCCACCCACTGCCCGCGCGGCCCTCTGTTGCCGGGAACCGCGGTTAGATCTATCACCGCTTCTCCACCTTCGGGGAGATAAACCAGATATTCCCTGCCGGGATCTGCCAGGCAGTAGCCACGCGCAACCAGCTCGTTCATGGCTTCCATGCGATTGAAAGACAGGCTATCCAGCACATCTTTGAGATATTGGTATCGCTTCCATCCTTCCGGCTCAGGCTCAAATTTGATGAGATCCCAGGATGTGTTATTGTAATAGTAGCCGGGATAGGCTCCTGCCATGTAGAGGGCGTATGTCCAGTCGAGGATATCCTGCCACGGCGCTGTGCTTCCGCTTCTGTAGGTTTTCAGGTCTTCAGCGCCCAATTCGTATCCATATTCGATGTTCAGATATGGTTTTGGCAGGATTCGCAGCTTGCTTATGGCCTCACGGTTATAGCGATCTACATCCTTCAGGTGGATTTGATCAGAGACAAAGTCACTGACCGCGTCTGCTTCTGAGTACCGCCCTGTGCTGCCTGCTTCTGAATCGTGGACAGTGACCAGGTGATCATAGGCATCCATATCTCTGATAAGATTGATGCGGTTGATGGTATATTCATGGCCTTCTGTTTCGCGGAGCAGATTATAGCTCTCCTTGCCAATGTCCCAGACGATATTTCCAAAGGCCTGATAGCGTGCCACAACGTACTTCCAGTAGAGGTCATCTTCGGCAGACAGGCGCTCTGGCCATCGGACGCGTTTGTTCTGTACCTGGATCATTAGATGGGCCACGATGCCTTTTTCATGCAGTATGGCCATCATCTGATCATAGTCCTTGAAAAAATCAATGTTCAGTTTAGTATGGTCTGGCTCGTCATTCGTTCCCCCAAAGACGTACATCCGCGACGGCGCGTAGACAGTGCCGGGAATAGTATCGCCAGGCCCCTTTGACTCCGGCTGAGAGAACCCTTTATGGGCGTAGATATTCATTATAATGTAGTTGAAGCCTCTATCTTTGATAAGCTGGACGTGCTTGCGGCAGTCTTCGGGCTTTTCCTGATGATAGCTGAACAGCCAATCGCATTCAAAACCCAGAATGACAAAGGGATCGCCATCCTCCCAGGTGAACCTCTGGGGGTGTTCCGGGTCGATCTGGAGTTTCCCATGAACTTCGGAGTTCTCGTTTTCGACACACTCTACCGGGCCCAACTCCACACAGCACAGCTTCGGATCGCCTGATGTGGTCTTTCCGCGCCAGACTCCCAACTTGGTAGGGCTAAATCGGATCACCCATTTCCCATCGCCATTGTAAAATCCGGGGATATTCTCAATCTTCTCTCCAGACTCGTGCTCCATTGTCGCCAGTACATTTACCGCGAAGGGGTCATCATGATGTGTGTCGCTATCCAGCGAGAAATCATAGATGTCATATTGAGCGATCATGATCAATGCAACCATTTCCTCTCCTTTTCTGGTGTTCATTTACATCGCTAGATGACAAAGTAATATTAGCAATCTTATCAAACTTTCATTCATTGGTCAACAGAATACGTATTCCGTTTTTTTGACTCTTGCGTAGAGATGACCAATTGCTATATAATACTGCCGTGTCAAACGCAGATAAATTGGAGGAGAAAAGGAGGAGCGGATGAAAAGTTATGGCATTTCGGGTTGGATAGTTAGCGCCCTTACGACGGACGAGGCCATCGAGGGGATAAAATGTTCAGATTTCAACGAACTTGAGCTTTCTGGAACTGGGTCGGGATTACTAAAGGCATGGGAAGATGGCCCGGTCGCTACCTGTCAGAAACTGAGTTCAGTTGATATACAAGTACCATCCATCCACGGCCCCACTGCTGGTCGCCGTCTGGATCATGCTGACGAAGTTGCCCGTCAGGCGTCTATCGCCGCTAACTTTGTATACTTTGACAAGATGAAAAGCTCTGGGATTCCGGAGATCGTTATCCATCCTACCGGGGCAGGTGATTTCTCCACACAGGAAAAGTCGGCAGAAAGCAGAGCACGGTCAGTGGAATCACTGAAAAGCCTGGCTGAACGTGCCGGACAGATGGGTCTCAGGCTGGCTGTGGAAAACCTCGGCAGAGGTAGGCCTGGCTCTACCTTATCAGATCTGCTGGAGATGATCGAGGGGACAGGCGATCATGTAGGTATTTGCTTTGACGTGGGCCATGCGGAGCAGGCAGGACTTGACCTCATACACGAACTCAAAACGGCAGCATCAGCGGGAAAGCTCTTTTCGCTCCATATTCACGATGTAAGCGATGCCGGTGGGGATCACTTCATCCCTGGCGAGGGTAGGATCGACTGGGATGCCTTCATCTCCGAACTCGACGCCTGTGGTTTTCGGGGCGGACGTATTCTGGAAATCTCGCCGCCTGAGGCGGATGTTGCCGAGAGGCTATGCAAATTAGCACTTCTGAGGGATGAGTGGGAAGGGATAGAGAGGAATCACGAATAGCACGAATGATTCGTGATCAGGACTGAATTGCTATCGTTTTTAGTTTCTGGACGATAGCAATAACCCAACACCCATCCTGAGTCAAAAACCGCATACCCTCTCTTATCCAGAACAGCTATCGCATCCTTTTTCCCAGCGGTGGAGGGATATTGCCAGATCACCTTCACATCCGAATTGTTGATGATCAACCCGCCGGGCCAATCATCAAACCTGAGAGTCTTTACACCATCCAGAATAAGGTCATCACCATTAACGGGAGGCGCCACCGGCCCTTGCAGCAGGTCTTCGACACCCAACCCAAATCTATTCGTAAACACCTTAGTATCTTCTGCCCAGGTTCCCTCTTCCTCGGTGGCGCTTCGATTGCATCCATTGGCCAGTCTATCGTTTCTGGCATTGACCTATAAGTGAAAATTTGCTAAAATGCCAATGTTCAGAGTTTGCGGAGAGGGCAGCAGAGGGTATCTGACCTTGCTTGCTGCCTTTATTGACAACAGGAATTGGTTGTCTCTGTAACAACCAGTCAGGAGTACAGAAATGAATGGAAACGGTGCTAACACAGTGGACATGGCGACGGAAGTGTACAGCAGGACTGCAAGAAAAACCTCCTCTTGTTTGTTTGGTGGCTTGGTTCTGGTACTGCTTCTGACTTCTTACGTCGGAGTATCATACGCTCAGGGCGATAATAGAGCTATTGACTTCGATGGGACGGATGACACTGTGATAACTAACGGAACCCTGGACCCTGCGGACCAGGGCACGATGGAATTCTGGATCAACTCTGACGCCGGCGATAGCAGAAGAGCTATGGGTGGTCACGATGCCTTCGAAGTCAGGCTTGACACCTTTGGGGGCGGCTACGTTATTGATCACCACGTTTTTCACGGTGGCGACGATGTATTGCAGGGCACCATCGAGTTGCCTTTCGGCGAGTGGCATCATGCAGCCTGCACCTGGGATCTCTCCACCAAGACTGCACAGATTTATGTGGACGGAGAACTTGATACTACTGGCGATCAGGCGGATGATGATCCCGGCTCTTTCACCTTTACCATAGGCACAAGAACTGGCCAGAATAAGGATTACTTCGACGGGCGGCTTGATGAGATCAGAATCTGGAGCGAGGTCCGTACTCAGGAACAGATTCGTAAGTATATGAACCAGCAGATTTCAGATCCTGAAAACGAACCAACATTGATGGCTTACTGGCGCTTTGATGAAGCCAGTGGAGGCGACTGTATAGACCATTCGGGGAATGGTTTCGATGGCAAAATGAACAACATGGATCCCGCGACAGACAGGATCATCTCCGAGGTGGAAATTGGCGCGGCTGTTCTACCCGCAGGCAAGCTATCCACTGTCTGGGGTGGCCTCAAAGGTCGATAATCTGGAGACAATTTGCTATAGAATTTTCGCTAAAGCGAAACCTCCGTCAGGTTTGCTTGTGAAATCATGTGGTGATGTTAAAGAAGGAGAAATTATTTATGGCTATTTTGGCAGCCCTATCCTGCTGTTCTCTCATATTTTCCGCGTCCGAAGTTGCCGATGGAAATGTATTCTCGGTGAATTCCTCTAATACAGGCACAGAGCTAAACGGTCAGCCGTTCCTGGTGTTGGGACTGAGGATGTCCAATGCCCTGATCTCTGACGAAAAAACTCAGGAACTTATTGAGAGTATGGATCTCTTCGCCACATACGGCATTAACTCTTTCAGCGTGTTTTTCCAAGGATCACGATTTGGCGACGTAAGGGGATATAAAGAAGACGCTACGCTCGATCCTATCCATGCCGGCCGGATGGGCAAGATTATCCAGGCAGCAGATAAGCGCGGCATGGTGATACTGGTAGGATGTTTTTACTATGGTAATTCCAAAGGCAAATGGGATAGCTGGGGACAGGCAGAAGCCAATAAGGCTGTTGCGAACACCATACGTTGGCTGAAAGAGAATAACTACCGGAATGTGTTCATTGACGTAAACAACGAGCACATGGCAAAGTATGATGACTCGCAGTTGATAGCTGCCGGGAAGGCTGTGGATGACAGCTACGCCATAGCCACCAGCGGCAGAAAGACGCCGGAAAACGCTGCTCTTTCACTGCATCATGGAAGCCCGGACATACCCGGGAAATACTATATTGAGAGCGAGGGGACAGGCGGCAATTACTGGGGGGATTACAGCAAAAGGGAAGGGCTTTACAATTACATCAACATCGGCGTTTACAGCGACGAGATGAAGACGAGGATGCTAAAGTATACAGACAGATTCCTGAAAGGAGGCCAGGGGTATATGTTCGCTTCCACATGGCTGCAATGCCCGCCACCCAGCGGCCCCAACCACGTTCCCGGTGGAATGGGTACGGCTGAGGAGCCAGGAGTTCTATGGTGGCTGGAGCACGTAAAATCCCTTTACTCAACACATTAGTTTTGCCTGATTTAGCGTCAGCGGAGAAAATATGACCAAACGTGCGATTTTACTTGGCTGTATCCTTTCTTTGGGAATTGGCCTGATCCTTCCTGTGACCGAGTTCCTGATCCAGGGCACCCGGCTGGGCCTGAGTTCGGCCACGCCTGCCGCTTTCTTCATACTGTTTGTCATTCTGGTTGGCCCTCAGTTTCTCGTGAAATGCCTGAGGCCAAAATGGGCGCTCAAGCGCGGTGAACTGCTGGTGGTCTTCGCCATGATGATGGTGGCCACCGTAATTCCCACCAGGGGTTTTGGTGGGCCTTTTTTCAGCATGATAACCGGCGCGACCTACTACACCACCCCGGAGAACGAATGGGATAAGGTAATCCTACCTCACCTGTCAGAGATGATCGTCGTCAAGGACCCCAAAGCAGTTCGGCAGATGTATGAAGGGCTTGAAGGCGCTCCTATTCCCTGGTACGCGTGGAAGAAGCCACTTGTATGGTGGTCGCTTTTTGTCTTGTTCATGGCAACTATGGTGATCACAATCATGCTCCTGCTGCGCAAAACGTGGATCGATCGTGAGCGACTGGTTTTCCCGGTGGCGCAAGTAGCCCTGGCTATGGTTGAGGACAGCCCTGGCTCGCGACTCAACCCTTTGTTTCGCTCTTCTATCTTCTGGATTGGGTTTTGCATTCCCATGACCCTGGAAAGTCTGAATATGCTGAACCGATACTTCCCGGACATCCCGGTGATCAAACTCCAATGGACAATATCCCACAGCATCTCCTGGGTACCCCAGATTCCCATTAGAATTAGCCTTCTAATGCTGGGCTTCGCGTTTTTCATCGAGTCACAGTTATCTTTCAGTCTATGGTTCTTCTTTCTCCTTTCGCTTCCGGCGGCCTGGATATATGGGACATTCTTCCGCGACCATCAGGAAGTTCTGGGAAATTGGACGTCCGGCGCCCCGGATGGTACCATCATGGCTCACCAGCAGATGGGAGCTATGTTGATTCTGGTAGGAGCGATGATCTGGGCAGCGCGAAAGCACCTGCTAAAGGAGAGGCTTAATGCCGGGCTATTCGTTGCCAGCACGGCCCTTATGTGCGTCATGGTATGGCTCACCGGGGTTCCAGCGTGGGTCGCGCCCCTCGTGGTTGGTTCTTCCCTCGTTATCTGGCTGTCAATGACGCGATTGATGGCTCAGGCTGGCATCGCCACTATGGTTCCGGCCATCATTCCCCTGGGCTTTGTTGTCTCCACGGTGGGCGCTACAGGTCTGGGGACTGTGGGGCTGATCGCTATGGGGATGACGCTCATCTGGACTGGCGATCTTCTGACATACCTGATGGCGCCAGCCGCAAACGGCATCTTCCTGCAAAACAGGTCTTCAGTGAGACCTACCGCTGGGGCATTATCCCTCATCGCCGCAGTTATGTTAAGCCTGGCGGGATGTACTTTTATGACTCTGTATCTGACCGGCAAGATGGGTGGCTTAAACCTCCATCCTCAATATTTCCAGTGGTTTCCCAAGCTTCCCTGGCAGTTTGCCGAAACAGCGTTGCAGACTTCCGCAGGGCCATCAATAACTGGATATATATGGACAGGGGTCGGCGCTGTCGTGATGGTGGCGCTGATATACATGCAGCGGCTTTTTTTCTGGTGGCCTCTGCATCCCCTGGGGTTTCTCGCTCAGGGGGGATGGATCGTGAAGCAGCTATGGGTCTCGTTCTTCTTCGCCTGGCTGATAAAAACCTCAGTGCTTCGCTATGGCGGAGGAAAGACGTATAAGAAGGCCAGAGTCCTCTTTGTCGGCATTATCGTAGGCCTGCTTGTGGTAGGCGGATTCTGGCTCATCATTGACTCAATAACAGGGATGCGTGGGAACAGGATCCGCATCTATTAATTCGGAGCCATCGGCGCGGAGGGAACAGCCAGATTCTATGTTTCCCACACCGGCACAGATCACCAGCGCCCAATTGGTAAGCTCCCTGTAGTGTGGGCAGTGGTAAAAGTTTCCGATAACTATTAACTTGACTTTGTCACATTACGCTGTCATTCCAGCGAAGGCTGGAATCCAGTCATTTTACCATAACAATTCATAATACAGATATATATGCGTAATAC
>SDBU01008856.1_pt1 | contig 11369 bp, 10 predicted proteins | sample 2277071 | NCBI WGS metagenome assembly SDBU01 (sample SAMN10397929, study PRJNA504765) | marine sediment metagenome | isolation source: marine sediment core GS08_GC12, 126 cmbsf | place: Arctic Ocean: Gakkel Ridge, Loki's castle | collected 2008 | reverse complement strand
TATCCAGCCTCGGGTACGAAAAGGCCGGCAATGCCTGGGTGGCAAGGACGGTGCCGAACTGCTCATACGAAACCAACTTGAGGGGCTGGAAAGGGCAGCAATGCTCGGGATGTTCGTCAAGGTGAATACGGTGGTGGTGCCTGAAATCAACGGTCAGCATGTGGAAACGATTGCCCGCACAGTCGCTGATTTGGGGGCATGCGTCTATAATCCCATGCCATTGATACCGAGGGGTTCTTTCAAGCATATGACAAGGCCGTCTCATGGCTTCATGAAGGAACTGAGGAAAAGATGCGGCTCCATCCTCCCGGTGTTCAGCAAATGTAAGCAGTGCAGGGCCGATGCTGCTGGTATTCCAGGAAAGGAGTTATCTTCATGCAAGATGGTTGTAACGGCTTAAGCAGAAGGAAATTCATCAAAGCAACCGGGCTTGCGGTTACTTGGGCGCTGGTTCCTTCACGAGCTTTTGGCCGGACATTTGAAGGAGAAAATCTCCAGGTCTGGTCTTGCGGCGGACTGGCTGAGGCTTTTGTGCCGGCCAATAAGCACTATGAGGAAATCACGGGCTGCAACATCGCCTATACAGGCGCATTTGCAGCTGCACTGGGCAAATCTCTACTTGCAAACGCAAAGACAGAGGTCTTCGGCCCAAGGGTGCTGGCCCTTGCCAAGAAGCTCAAGGCTCACGGCAAGATGCTAAACTTCAGACCTCTTTGTTTCACTAGATATGTCCTCATCACACCCAAAGGAAACCCGGCCGGGATAGAAGGTGTGGAAGATTTGGCCAAGCCAGGTGTTCGGGTTCTGCTCTCCCCCAATTCCTCGCCGCCTGGAGGAAAGGCAGCCATGGTCGTTCTCAAGAAGGCAGGGGTTTTAGAGGGTGCGCAAAAGAACGCTATCAGGCTGGGAGATTGCGTCCAGCGCGAGGTGGCGAGCATTGCCAATGGCAAGGCCGATGTGTCAATAGTGGAATACAGGATCACCAGGCTTCCTCAATTCAAGGGGAAGTTTGACGTTATCGATATCCCGGAAAGATTCTTTCCTCCCCCACCAATCCCCTTCACTATTGGAATTATGAAATGGGCAAAGAATATGGAGTTGGCAGAAGATTTCGTTAAATTCATCACATCGGAGAAGGGTCAATCCTTTTTCGAGAAAGCAGGTTTCATTCCAGCCCTCTCTGAAGAAGGTCAACGGTTAACAAAGAAATATGGAGTCAAAGATGCCTAGCATTTTCGCAATCCAATGGAAAAGAAGGGGCACGCAACTTATCTTTCTTTGGCTTCTAGGGGAGTTTTCCTACTATGGGATGTTCCGGTGCCCCTTTGCGGTTCCTTATGTAAGCTGTGCCAACTGCCCGGTGGTTCAGTGCCCGGGCCGGAAGCTATGGTTAAGCTTCTGGCTACTTTTACTAGCTTCCACTATCCTTTTCGGTCGTGCTTTTTGCGGCTATGCGTGTCCCGGTGGAATGGTCTCACAGGTCCTTGGAAAGGCAGCCATAGTGAGAGGAAGAATGAAGGGACTTATTGATAGATTGCTGGGTACCGGGAAATACGTGGCGGCCCTGGCCTGTCTTTACGTTCTATTTCCCCTGCACAATCCCAGGTGGGCCATCCCCATCCGCACGGGCGAGTTTTTTCAGTCCACTACCCTTACTTTTGAGCATGCCAACAGCTTCTGGCTTGTTAGAACGTGGTTTGTTGTCGGAGCATTAGCCCTGGGGATAATGATACCCCACTTCTGGTGCCGGTATCTCTGCCCCACGGGCGGGATTTTGGACATCCTGAAGCGCTTTTCTCTTTTGAGATACTTCAAAACCGAGGCCTGCACCGACTGCAACGAATGCCGAAGTATTTGTGAGATCGAGACCCGCCCTGAAGAGGCAAACTGCACCAACTGCGCAGCCTGCCCTGATATCTGTCCTGTTAATGCTATTGACTTTGGGTGGAAAAAGACAAAAGTTCCGAAGGTTGAGAAAGAAGTGAAAGTGGGGGTCAGCCTTTGATGGGCTGCTGCCCAGGCTTCTAGTCATTTTTTACACAGAAGGTCCATGTTTCACTGAAGCCTTTGTCGCGCGCTGAATCCTTTCCCGCCACTCTCCAGTAAACATAGCCATCTGTTCTTTTTGCCGCGATGATTAACGCCCATTCTTGGGTTGTCGGGGCAAAAGATTTCTCTGACAAACGGCCCCGCTTTTTACGAGGTAAGGTCAATGTTTCTTTTTTCGGAAAGCCCGGGTTTTTGGAAAACTGGACATTGAATGTATCATAGCCTAAAGCTTCCCAGGCAAAGGTCGGTGGTTGGCTGTCAAACAAGACTGCCCCGTCTCCAGGGCTGGTGAGACCCAAGTAGTTAAGCTTTGCAAGAAATATTTCCCCACCAGCCATCCAGGCTATGTGATTTTGACTTCTGCTGGGGTATTTGTCCTGGAGGCTATTGTATGTAATCTGATGATATTTTCTTGAGGCAGCATTATAGAGAAAAAGCTCTGTGTCATGTCCGTCATGTCGGGTCAAAAGGCTCAGATTCCCATCCCGTTCAGCACTTTCTCTCCACACGTAGTCAGGATTCCGGGTGATCGTTCCATTACTCAGGTCATACATGTATTGAGTCGTAGCATCTTGGTCGTGGCCCTGAATCCAGATTACTACCTCATCGTTGATTCTGGGGGCGCTATCTTCCAGGGTATTGCCGGGGTCAACATCTGCGGACAACACAGTACGCGTTTGATTTTGAGCGCTATATAGAATGATCTCTGAGGGGCCAACAAAGTCGTCTCCAAACGGCTCTGAAGTCCAAACGATGAGCCCGTTTGCAACCTGGGGCGATAGATCGTCCGCACCCCGGTCTGAAATAAGGTGTATATCGCCGCTGTCCCAGAGAAATATGTCCCATTCACCATCGTTAGATCCGTGCCAAACGATACAAGTGCCGTCAGTTTGAGGCGAGAGATCGTTATAGTCATTGTTGGTAATTTGCGTGATCTCGTCCGTAACCGTATTGTAAAGGAATATCTCCCAGTCACCACCAACATATCCTTGCCAGACCAAATAATTACCCTTGATCCGGGGAAGGGTATCTTCATACGAATTACTCGTAATCCGGCTTACGGTTGTACCAGCCACAACAACAGTGCCAAATACTGTAATGGATACTGTGAGTAGCAATGATAGCAGTAATTTCATGACCTGGCCTTTCATTCTATAATTCAGGAATCTCTGAATCAACTATGGGATCGCTCCCACCATATGCACCCCTCTGGGTCCCATCATCTCCGGGATAGGTTGAGGGATCCGTGAGTTGAAAATTATCATTGGTCATATCCACAAATGAGGGCTCTGCCATAACATCGTTTGGGCTGTTTAGTACGATTCCGGAGTCCACATATGCCCCGCAACCACCATACTGCTGCTGTGTGCAGGACATGTCGTTGAGGTCAGGCCATCCGCAATCGGGTGCATTTGCCCGGTTATGGACATGGTTCCATGGGAAGTTGCCATACAACTGATTGTAGTCGCGAAACTTGCCACCATCACCATAGTCCGGGTTATCCGGACAGGGATAACCATTTCCGCCAACCCGCAACCCGGCCTTTTCACTGTAGGCAGAGATGTTGTTTCTTATGACGGGACCTGGATCCGTCTCTGTAACAGCGAGGGTTCCATCTGCCCGAGTATTAAGCCCGTCTAAGCTGGGGTCGTCAAAGATGATGCCTCCTCCCATATCATTCTCACCATTCCAAACGACCGTGTTGTTTGTTATCTCATCGATCCAGTCCCCAAACCTGACACCTGCCCTGTGATTCTTGTAGACCACATTATTCGCGACGCTGCCGGAGGCATGTCTCACATCAATGCCTCCGCCCAAGTTACTCCCCCCATTGTGATGGATCTTATTTTGTCTGATAGTCAGAAGAGGGCCACCCATGGTTCCGTTGAAGGTATCCAGCTCGCCTGTGTGAATTCCTCCTCTGTTGGCATGATTGCGTATGTTGTTTTTGGTAATCTCAAGCTCACAATTCTTCTTGAGGGCAATGCCACCCCGGACATTATCATGGATATCATTTTGGGTAATGGTAACCTTCCCCGTGACCTTGCTGCTTACGAAGATTCCGCCCCGCTGGTTGTTCCGGATGTTATTCCCTTTAATGAGAAATATGCCCTTAACCGGGCCTGTGCGGCCTCCAAAGTTGACCCCTGCGCGCTGATTGTCATGGATCTCATTACCATCTGCCAGGGAGCCACCAACGGTGATATCTTGGTTCACGCCATTGCCATTGATGGTGATACCAGCCAGGCCACTATTGTTGATCGTGTTGCGCTTAATGGTGGCTGAGGCCACATTTTCGACTAATATCCCTGCGTTTGGATCTCTGGAACCATTGTTTTCGACAGTGTTATTATCAATGGTGACAACCGATCCAGGTCCCAGATTATCCAAACGTATACCTACTTGTGGGTTGTCATGGATATAATTGGCGTTAGTATTGTCACCGCCAATGACTACCTGAATAGCATCACTGCCGGTGCCGGAAATTCTTATGCCGGCCCCTCCCAAACCACTTGGACTTAAAGCCTGTAGATCACACCCCTCAATTCTTATAGGAGAGCCGGCATGCGTTACTTGGAATGCAATACTAGTAGTTATGCATGAAGAATAAGAGTTCACAATCTGGGTGTCCTTAATGGTGGGTGCAACCGCACCATTGAGAATAATGCCTCCTCCGACATTAAGGCCCACAGTACCGTCTATCACGCAATTTTGGATGGTAACGTTAGTGACCGCACCGGTTGCTCCATGTGAAGCCGATCCATTCACATAGATTTGTCCTCCCTGCCCCAACAGGCCACCGGTAATGATGAATCCGTCTAGGGTGCAGTCATTGAGTTGTCCTTCGAAGGTTATGGCAGGGGCCATGGAGCCATGAATCGTAGGAGTAACACCGATGTCACTCACCAGATCCACATTGCTCTTCATCTCAATTAGGTTACCAGAGGTTGAAGTATAGGTCGATCCATCGGTTACCTTAACGGTATCGCCGGGAATAGCTGCTGCTAGAGCCGCCTGGATGGTGCTTTGATCGCAGCCGGACTGACACACTGTTAGAGTACTGCCCGGACCTTCATAAGTCACTTCAAGATAAGGGCGTTGCCCATCCGTTGTGTTTTCACTGGCAGCAAAGACCTTCCTCGTGCGCGAGATACCCGGGCTGTCAATTGTCAGGATAACGCCGTATTCACTCCAGCTGCCATCGTACCAATTTTGAACAGCAGCTGTTAGATCCCAGGAAAAGTATTGACCAGTGCCGGTAATGGCGGTGCTTTGTTCAGCTGTAGCTCTTCTGTCAGCAGTACCGCCTTCACTCGCCACATCACTCGCTGCATCACAACCAGCTGTATTCCAGGCCAAGGTGTTTTGCTGAGCATAATTCCATGAAGAGGAACCAGACTCGACAGCGCCGTTTTTAGTCCCCTCTACCCAGTCCAACAGGACTCGATAAGCACTCACACTGTAATCAGCACTACTGCCCTCAACGCTGCAATATAGATTCATTGTGGCCGAGGTGATTACGGCTCCCGGCCCAAGCTTGGAAGCGATGTCCTTAAAACGGATGAGTACACGGCATTCATTTCCAACGGTACCTCGCTCCCCTACAGGGCTATTTGCTTTCGCGCCATAATTCAGGTCGGGGTTCTTCTGCCAAATAGCGGCGTCTTCAATTGTTCCCGGAAAGTCGTCGCCAGTGTTGTCGCCAAATTTTTTAACAATGGAGGCGGCACGGGCAGTTCCTTGGCAGGTAACTATCAAGGCCAGCAACAAAACAAGGCATGAGAAAAGAGGTATTCTAGACAGAAATACCTTTCTTGATTTCATGGAAATATTCTCCTTGGTGGACAGAGTCTTAACTTGGCTTGTCTATTCGCCTTAACCTTTGCAAATCGCGCACACTTCAAGACCTTGGCCAAGATTCTAAATCAAGACTGTACAAGATCAAAATAGGTAGAACTACCAATTCTGGGCCTTCAAATATCTGATCTTTTGGAAGGAAACTACTGGCCCGGGCATGTAGCCTGGGCATGGGGGCATCAGCTTGTTGAAAAGGGCAAAAGTGCGGGGTGGGGAAAGGAGAGCGGAAGGGAAGGGGATACCTGACAGGATTCTAATGTCTTAGTGGGAAAGGAAAGGGTTAACGAGGCTTCACATTCTTGTGAACCCAGTCCACGATTGTTACAAGGGAGGTGCCAGGAAGGAAAACTTCTCGAACACCGATAGCTTTTAGCTTGCTTATGTCTCTTTCCGGAACAATTCCACCGCCGATTATCATGACATCGTCTGCGCCCTCGGCCTTTAGCAGGTCTATGACCTTCTGAAACAAATACAGATGCGCGCCGGCCAGGCTACTCAGGCCGATCAAGTCCACATCTTCCTGGATGGCTGCGCTCACAATCTGCTCGGGTGTCTGGTGAAGGCCTGTATAAACGACTTCAAACCCTGCGTCGCGAAAGGTCCTTGCAATAATGCGCGCCCCGCGATCATGGCCGTCCAGGCCCGGCTTTGCCACAAGTATTCTGGTTTTTCGTTTCATAATCATATCAGACTGCAGAGTCCTATCGACATAAAGCGGAAAGGCAGATATCACAAGTGCCTAAAGTGAACTAAAGTGCCTAAAGTTGATGATACCACGAAAAGTCGAAATTCAGGTTTTCTTGGTCAATAATACTGAAAGACTGAACCTGTAAAACGCTCCTTTTTGGAACCCATCGTGAGGCCATCAAAGTCAATTATTGAAGGAATGATATGCATCAATTTCCTTGAACTTTAGTTCACTTTAGGCATTTTAGGCACTTTAGCTCACTTGTATTAGAATGTGCTCGGATCTCTATACACCCCGAATACGTTCCTGAAGACGTCACACATTTCCTGTAAAGTCGCGTAGGCGGACGCAGCGTCAACCAGGTACGGCATGACATTCTCGTTGTTTGTGCAGGCCTCTCCAAGACGCTCCAGAGATTCCCCGACCCCTTTTTCATCCCGGCTGTTCTTGACTTCCTGGGTCCGTGCGATCTGGCGTTCCTCCAATGCCTCATCCAGATGGTATATGTCTACGGGGACATCGTCCTCGCTGACATACTTATTGACCCCCACCATGATTCTTCTCTCTTCATCGAGCTCCCGTTGGAACTTGTAGGCAGCGTCTGCGATCTCCATCTGGGGGTAGTTTCTTTCGATTGCCTTGAGCATGCCTCCCATGTCGTCGATCTTTTGGATATACTCATAGGCAGCCTCTTCCATTTCGTCTGTCAGAGACTCCACGAGGTAGGACCCTCCCAGAGGATCAATTGTATTGGCTACACCGGTCTCCTCAGCCAGGATCTGCTGGGTCCGCAGGGCAATGGTGGCAGCTTCTTCCGTGGGGATCGCCAGGACTTCATCAAAGGAGTTCGTGTGGAGTGACTGGGTACCCCCCATCACGGCAGAGAGTGCTTGGATAGCGGTGCGGACCACATTGTTAAAGGGTTGTTGAGCTGTGAGGCTGCAACCGGCTGTTTGTGTATGGAAGCGAAGCCAAAGGGACCGCTCTGATTTTGCCTTAAACCTCTTTTTCATGATTTCCGCCCACATCCTTCGGGCCGCGCGGTACTTGGCGATCTCTTCAAAGAAATCAATGTGTGCGTTGAAGAAAAAAGAGAGCCGGGGTGCGAAGGCGTCCACGTCAAGTCCCCGCTCAAGGGCTGCCTCCACATAGGCAATGCCGTCTGCCAGAGTGAAAGCAAGCTCCTGAACCGCGGTTGAGCCGGCTTCGCGGATGTGATAACCGCTGATGCTGATGGTGTTCCAAAGAGGCACCTCTTGAGTTCCAAACTCAATGGTGTCCACAATAAGACGCATAGAGGGTTCGGGCGGACACATGAAGCTTTTCTGAGCAATAAACTCTTTTAGCATATCGTTTTGGATGGTGCCTCCCAGCTTTTCGCGCGGGATGCCTCTTTTTTCAGCCATGGCAATGTACATGGCCCAAAGCACTGGAGCCGGAGGGTTAATCGTCATGGAGGATGTTAGCTTGTCTACAGGCAATCGATCGAACAGTATCTCCATATCTTTCAAGGTGTCGATGGCAACCCCGCAGGTTCCACATTCCCCTCGGGCTCTGGGTTCTTCTGTGTCAAAGCCCATGAGGGTAGGCATGTCAAAGGCAGTGGAAAGTCCAGTTTGTCCCTGACTAACTAGATAGTGAAACCGTTCGTTAGTTTCCTCTGCGCTTCCAAGGCCTGCGAACATGCGCATGGTCCAGAGTCTCCCCCTGTACATGGAGGCCTGCACCCCACGGGTATAGGGGTACTTTCCGGGGAACCCAAGCTTGCTCGTATAGTCGAATTCCCTGATATCCGAAGGCGTGTAAATCTCCTGCATCGCACTGCCCGACACGGTTGTGAACTCTTCCTTGTGTTCAGGGGAGGTGTCCAGCTGTTTCCGGAGGTACTTGCGCCATGCCTTTTCGTCCGCTTCTATCTTGGCAAGCTCATCCTCTTTAAATATGGTGCCCATAGAAACCTCTCAAGGAAACCGACTAAATCCTAATATCGAATACCGTACTGTCCTCAAGGCGTGAGCCGCAAACTCTAAACAAATTCGAATGTCGAATGTCCAAATGCTCTAAACATTACAGATTCAGGAATTCAGGCGTTTAGTGTGTCAATGCGTCAATCCTTCAATTCCTCAAATCCTTTGTTTTGAATTTCAAATTTTTGTCATTCGATATTGTTTCGGATTTTTCGGTGACGAATTGTATCGTTGGGTTTCGTTCCTCAACCCACCCACTACTATCAAGTCTTCGTAACAGTTGCTTAGAACTCAATGCCCTCGCGCGCGGGTTCTCCCTGGTTGAAATAGTGTTTGGTGCTTTCCATTGTGGTTACCAGATGAGCCCTTTTTATGAATGATGCGGGCGCGCCACGGCCTGTAAGAATCAACTCCATTTCGTGGGGTTTGTCATCCATAAGCTTCAGTACGGCATCTTCCCCCGCAAGCCCCAAGGAAACAGCTACATTCACTTCGTCCAGAATGAGTAAATCGCACACGTTTTCATCCAATATCCTCCGGGCCTCGTTAAGGGCCGCCTCGGCCAAGCTGATATCTTCAGCACTCGGGTTTTCAAGATCCACAAAGCCGTCTCTTCCCATAGGTTTGATCACGAATCTTGGGGAGAGGCCCCGAGCCATGTTCAGCTCTCCTGTTTCTCGGGTTCCCTTCAGAAACTGAATCATCACGACCCTCAAGCCCTGGCCAACAGCACGAAGGGCCAAACCGATGGCCGCCGTGGTCTTTCCCTTTCCCTCTCCCGTGTAAACTTGAATGAGGCCCTTTTGAAGTCCCATTTGTTACCCTTTCAAAAGATTGCGCGCTATGATCAATCTCATGATCTCATTGGTGCCTTCATAGATTTGGCAGATCTTGGCATCGCGCATGTGACGCTCCATTGGAAAGTCCATGCAGTAGCCATATCCGCCAAGTATCTGTACACCTTCGACGGCCGCCCGCATGGTGATATCCGAAGCATACATTTTTGCCATTGCGGATTCTTTTTCAAAAGGCTTGTCGTTGTCCTGAAGCCATGCCGCTCTCAGGAGCAGAAGTTCTGCTGCATCCAGTTCTGTGGCCATGTCTGCCAGCTTCCACTGGATCGCCTGAAATTGGGATATTGGTTTGCCGAATTGCTCGCGTGTCTTGGCGTATTCAAGGGCCTCTTCCAGGACAGCTCGCCCGATGCCGACCGCCTGAGCTCCGATCCCCAGACGACCTGCATCCAGGGTGGTCAGCATCTGCTTCAAACCCGATCCCTGTTCGCCAAGGAGGTTCTCTTTGGGAACACGGGCATCTTTAAAGACCATCTCCGCTGTGCCGGAAGCCTTGATTCCCAGCTTGTCCTCAACCCGGCCTACAGAAAAGCCCGGCGTGTTGTTCAGATCCACAATTAAGGAGCTTATCCCTTTGTACCCCTTATCCTTGTCTGTGACGGCTGCCAGTACACAGTAGTCTGCCACGTTTCCGCTGGTGATAAACTTCTTCTCGCCATTGATTATCCAGCTATCGCCGTCAAGTACTGCAGTGGTGCGCATTGAAGCGGGGTCTGACCCTGCCCCGGCTTCAGTCAGGCCATAGCAGCCGTTCGACTTACCGCTTGCCACAGGGATTAGGTATTTGACCTTTTGTTCATGGGTCCCGAAGGTATTGATGGGAAAGCAGTAAAGGGAATTGTTGACCGACATGATTACACCTGTTGAGGCACAACCCTTTGAGATTTCGATCATTGCCAGCATGTAAGAGACATAGTCCATGCCTGCACCACCGTATTCTTCAGGAATGGCGATTCCCATGAGACCCAGTTCTCCCATCTTCTGACACAGGTCCGCAGGGTGTTCATGTGTTTCGTCGAGTCGGGCTGCCACGGGCTTTACCTCTTTTTCCGCAAAACGCCGGCACATGTCCTGGATCATTCTTTGCTCTTCAGTCAGTTCAAAATTCATATGTACTCCATTCTTGTGTCAGAATGTTGGATGCTTGTTGCTCGTTAACCGTTCGCCTGTTTCACCTGCTCTATTATCGCCATCAGGTGGAGCGACTGGTTATATTTCTCTGTAAGCTTCACGCCGATGGCTTATTCGCAGTATCAGGGCCGTATCTTCGATGATCGTATAGATGACGCGATAGTCCCCAATTCTCAGCTTCCTTAACCCGGCGAATTTGCCTGTTAGCAAGGGGAAAGTCTCTGCCTTTTTAGGGAGGTCTTGCTCTATTTTTTCGAGAATTCTCTCCGCCTGGTCCTTGTCCAGCCTTTTCAAGTCACGTGCAACGGATTTCTTGAATGCGACCTTATAACTCAAGCTCTTTCCCCATATCCTCAACAGAGATGACTGGATCAGAAGTGTCATGCAGACGATCAAGAGCGACCTGTAGGTCTGCGATTTCAGTCAAATAAGCCTCTATAGCCTTCTGGATGTGAAAAGACTTGGGCCTTTCTGTTTCTCTTGCAATTTCGGATAGTTGTGAAGCGAGCTCATCGGGAATTCTCACTGAGAGTGCTGTGCTCATACGTTACCTCCAGTGTATTTTGATGTATTACACTGTAAACGATGTCCTGAGAAAATGCAAGGATTATTTGAATGAAGGGCCAACATAACGCTCGAAGTCACCTGCCGGTGTGAAGCATAGCGAAACACCGGTCTGGTAAACTGACTGGTGGGCGGCCCTAATGCGAAATTGGGTGCCGCGAAGTGACTTGACGCGATAACCTACCGAAATAATGACATCCAGGTTGTAGTAATGGGTGGGTTTGGTGGAAAATTCGGAATTTCCGAATTTTCTCATCA
>SDBU01008855.1_pt1 | contig 11369 bp, 10 predicted proteins | sample 2277071 | NCBI WGS metagenome assembly SDBU01 (sample SAMN10397929, study PRJNA504765) | marine sediment metagenome | isolation source: marine sediment core GS08_GC12, 126 cmbsf | place: Arctic Ocean: Gakkel Ridge, Loki's castle | collected 2008 | reverse complement strand
GGCCGTGCGCCCGTACTGGGTGTGGCGCCCGCCGCGGCGGGCCCCCGGTTGCGGTTCCTCCGCCGAGGGCGGCGGAGCCACACTTCTTCAACGGCCTGCTAAGAATAGCCAATTCAAGCACAAGGCGCCACCTCTCCGCCAGAGCCCGTTCCCCGGCAGACTTTCAGCAGCCTCCCACCGCACAGTTCTCAGCACCAATACGAGAAGCTCTGAACGAGCGGCATATGAAGACTCCCTGATGGGGTCGGAGATTCATCGGTAATTCGGCGCCCACTCGTTGAACGCTCTTTGCGGCTGCGGAAACGGAGTGGGCACCTGCAGAATTTCAGCTGACCGGCCCTAGATGTGGAACAGACCGCCAGACAACTCAGGAGACCAGTTTCCGCGCGCGGAGGACACAATCGGGACAGGAAGCAGGCCGCGACAGGCTCCCCTCGAGTCTGGACCTCGGGGTCGAATACAGCCGAGTCGAAGTCCGTCAGAGGCGAAACTCCCGAAAATTGGCATCAGGCGGCGCCCTGCGATCTTTGGCGGTGAGCTCCCCTCGGACCGAGCCCTCAGGGTCGAGGACAGGGCCGACCGGCTTTCCTTTGGCCGATCGGGAGTTGACAAACCGTCCTGAAGGGCGTAGGTTCGTTATTATGTTCAGCCGCCGGAAGCTCAATCAGCTTGGACTCCAGCGCCGCCATATGTCAGATATCACTCGCCGGGCAGCTAGCCGGGTCCGACAGGGGTAGGATGCCGGCACGTCGAAGGCCGTAGGCCTTGAGCCCCAGAGCACGTTCGGAAGGAAACCAGCAGTGGGACGGGACGATTCCCCTAAGGCCTACGGAAAATTCATTATTCAGCGAAAGATCAGCGAAGGGGGGATGGGGAAGGTCTATCTGGCGCACCATGAGACCTTGGGCATGCCGGCTGCAGTAAAGGTTCTGCCGCCCTACCTGACATTGAAAGATCGGACGTTTGCGCTGCGGTTTGCCCGCGAAGCGCGTCTGGCCGCCCAACTGCGCCACCCCAACATCGTCCGGGTTCTCGACTCAGGCCGTGAAGGAGACTATCACTATCTGGTCATGGAATACTTGGACGGACCGACGTGCAAGCAGAAGGTCGAAACGGAAGGCAAGCTCCCGTGGCGTGAGGCGGTCGGAATCGTGCGCCAAGTAGCCGATGGGCTGGGACACGCCGCCAAGAAGGGCATCATCCACCGCGATGTGAACCCAGCCAATATCATTATCGACAGCGATGGCATCCCTCGCATTACGGACTTGGGTCTGGCCCGCGAGGTCTCCGGAGACCCCAAGAAGGTCAGTTTGACTCAGACCGGGACAAGCCTCGGAACGCCCTACTACATGAGCCCAGAGCAGATAATGGACGCCAAGAGCGTCGATCTGCGCTCCGACGTCTACTCGTTGGGCATTACACTCTACCACCTCGTCTCAGGCCGGGTACCCTACACGGGGACCGCCTTCGAGGTTATGGCCAAGCACGTCCAGACCGCACTGCCTCCTCCGAAGGACTATGCTCCTGACCTGCCCGATGCCCTTTGCGACGTGATCAAGAAGATGGCGGCAAAGAAGCCTGGCCGCCGATATCAGGACTACGATTTACTCCTTGCAGACCTTGACAGGCTTCTCAAGGACGAGCCGGTTAGTGCCGCCGGATTCCAGGATGAGAGCGTGGTGTCCGAAGCGGAGCCCAACGCACAGCCACCGGATACGAGGCCAATGGGCGACGTTGCGGCGCGCTCCGCCCAGGAGACGCTCATTATTCAAGCCAGGCGCGGCAGATCCAAAGCTGTTCTCTACGCCGTCGCCGTAGCGGCGGCGGCCGCATTGGCCGCGGCCATCATCCTGATCTTCCTGTAGATCCCCCACAAACGCCAGCGGACGCCCTCTGGTGACCGCCAGGTCTGCGCGGCCCCACGATTCGCCCGTCGAACTCTGCGACCAGGAAGAGCGAGTTCTCCAAGGCCGCAGTTGGGACAGGTGATTATCATTGCTGTCAACGGTCATCCTCCGACCATGAGGGGCTCGAATGCCAGCCAACCGATGTCAACGGTCGGTCTTCCACGAAATAGCGAAGCTCCCGGCCTGCAATCGTCCCCGATCCCATCAACGGGCCGACAGATGCCGTCGATCGCCGGAGGTCCTGTGATCCGGAATGTCCGACTACAGCTCGGGCTCAGATGCGCTCAGGAGCCACGTCCGAAGTCTCTCTGTGTTCTTCCTGTCGAAAGGGTACCATATCCTTCCGAGTGGATGATTCAATCGTATTGTGAACCGCGCCGCATTGCCGCGCTTCACGGCCATGCGCAATTCCCGGCGGTCCAGAACGAACGCTCTTGTGGCTGACCAGTTGACGCATATCGCCTTGTCCGCCAGCAGAGCGATCCGACACCAATGCAACCAGCTCGCAGCAACGTATGGGTTGCGTTCAGGGCCTTTGCGTTGCTCCCGGGCCCAAAGCTCGAGAGACTGTTGGGCCGCCTTCAATTCTCTTTCCGTGACAGTGGAAAGCGAATCGCCGAGGTGCAGCAGTCTTTCGCAGTGCCTTCCACAGTAAGCTGTAAGAAGGAACGAGAGGCCCACCTGCATGATCGGACCTTGACTCCAGCTCAAGTCCACGAGAAAGGCCCAGAAGTGCCAGAAAAGAAGCAGTGCGGCCACAACGGTCAGGCCCAGAAGCGTTCCAAGTGAAGGTCGCTTGCGGGCCGCGACAGCCAGACCGAACAAGCACACGCCCAGAAAAGGCAGGGGCAAGTTGGCTGAATCCTCCACCGCGGCGAATACCCCTCCCAGGGTATTCATCAAGCCAAAGACTACACCGAAGACCCCGGCCACGTAGACGATCCTGTGAGCCGATATCAGCACCAGGCCCTTGTTCTCAGGTCTGGCAGACAAAGTCTCCATTCGAACAGTTGGCCCCTCAGCCATGGCCTATCCCTCGGCTAACGCTCGCGCCAATGAAGCTCTGATCTCCGGAGTGCGACCCCGCGTCCGTCGGGCGTAACGACAATCGCCGAGATGACTCATCACCGCGCCCTCTGCGACTGCACCGTCAGCACGTCGGGGACAACCGGGCAACGCTCACCAGGCCTCCCCAAACACTTGTCCAGCAGAAAGAAGGCCGCGTGTCACGCTTGCGCGTCGCGGCGTGGTCGGCCTTGCCCGGTCGTGAACTCTGAACTGGAAAATCGCACGGCGGGACCCGCCGTGGCACCCGATGAGTATACAGACCTCGATTCTATTGAACATCCATTTAGTACACCAGGCCGTTTGAACGCGGAGGCGCAGGAAGCTCCGCTTGCCGCTCGCTGGCGAGGACGAGGCGGCCGAACAGCTTGGCGAAGGCGAGAATGAAGCTGCGCACGTATATCATTACGGCGCCACAGAAGAAAACTCCCAGGCCCAGGAGGACTCCCACGTACCTCGCCTCTTCCGTCTGGCTCGTCATGTTCACGATCCCCAGCGCGACCTCCACGACGCCCGCAATGAGGAGTATAACCCCAACAAAAAGAAACACCGAAGTCAACCCATGTGCCGCGCGCAATAGGCTGTTCACCATCGGGTCCGTGTGATGTCGCCTTCGTCGCATAGGATTCCCACCTCCTCGTTCATTCAGGGACATTGACCCTATTTCCGCCGGACCGCCGATCCTGTGACGGACTCTCAAGCAAAACAGGGCCTGACGCTACGCCTCGTCCGAACATGACTAATCTGCTATGAAAGGGTAAATGTCAGATAAAGACTATAAAGAAGCAACAGGACGCCGTGCGCCGCAAGATCAAATCGAAACAGAGCTGAGCGTTTCGGGTCAGGAGCGAGTTGCAGCAGCACGATGCGGAAAATCAGCTCGACCGCCATGAATGAAGCAAAGAACAAGACGAGACGATGATAGCCACGCGCGCTTTGGAGATCGGCGCGCGCCAAGGCCTGAAAGGCGTGGGTCAGTCCGCATAGGGGACAGGGTCGTCCGGTAAGATTCCTGTAGGCGCATTGTCCCCATACACCCGGCATGAGGCGGTCCATCGCAGGCGAGATTACGGGAAGCAGAAGAAAGTAAACAACAAGCCCCAGAAGGGTCCAGTTGACGATCCTGTAAACGCGGATGCGGGCCGCGGCATTTTTCCGCGACCCGTCCTTCCGTTGCCACAAGCTATCACGCGCCATCGCGGCTCTGCGCGGTTTCAGTATAACTGAGTCCGAACCTTCCGGCGAACGCAGTGATCGCGAACCGGTCGCGCTCGACACGCCGGGGAAATCCTGACCGTCTATTCGCTCCCGCCAGCGGGCGCCTCATGTGCCGGCTATATGGCCTGCTTGTCCGCGCCCGGCGAGTCTGCCTCTTCCGGCGGCTTGGCGTCTTCCTTCGGCGTCGCTTCTCGCGCCCCTGTCGGCGCTTCAGACGGCGCCGTCGGCTCTGGCGCTGGCGACTCCGTTTCCGGAGATGCGGGTTCGGCTTCCATTGACTCTCGGATCTCTTCCCCCATCCGCTCCATTTCCGGAGCAATCTTAGGTGCGGTCTCCGGAGCAATCTTAGGTGCGGTCGCCGCGATTACGACTGTCCACACGAGGATAACCGCTATCGCCACGATGTTGAGAATGACCCCAGCCAGGCCGATCCCCTTCGGCTGTCGCGCCTTCGATTTCGCCTTGACTTCAATAATGCCAAGGATCAGTCCGACGATTGCCGGCAACAACGCGATAAGCCCGCACAGCGGAATGAACCCGAGAATCACCGCCACGATACCGATGACCAGTGCTGCAATACCCATGTCCTCGCCTTTCAAGAAGAACCTATGCTTCGCTGTCCGTTCCCCACAGGCCTACGCGCCCTCGCCACGCGTTCGCGCGAATGCTATCAGTCGGCACAGGCCATGTCAAGCGCGGCTCCCGGTGAATTCGCAACCGTGCGCCATCAACGCGCTTGACGTTAACCAAGATCTGACTCCGCCAGTGACCGACCCCAGCCAAGACCTCAACTGCCCCCTGTCCCCTATGTCAGCATCGCAGGGTTAACCACTAAAGAAGAGGTACCATTTAATTATGCTTCCGCATGCTGAGTCCTTCGTGAAGCAACGAACTCGAGAAACGACAGCAAAATACTCCTCACGAAGCAGCGTCCAAGAAGAGAAGCCCTCGGCGCCATGAAGCTTGACATTCCGGAGTCTTTTAGTCATAATTGTGTTTTACGCGCGTAAAGACTTAGTACAGCGGTTCAGAAATCCTGTCAGGGTTTCTGAAGTGCCGTACGCCGCGGGAGGTCTGGAGGGCCGCGGAAGGCCCTCCAGGGGGTTACAGCGGAGGAACGCGACAGATCGGAGCGTTTCCGGAGCGCCATAGGGGCAAAGCCCCTGTGGAAGTGCGCTGATCGCAAACCCTGACAGGATTTGCGAACAGCAGCACTTAGGTTTGCTGTCCTCGGCGTTTATGCGCCGACGGCGAGGTTGAGGAAACTGCTATGAGGAGACTCGTTTTCACACTGGCCCTTGGACTCATTGTCGGCACGGCCGTTCATGCGGCCGCCGGTCCGCGAGGGAGACGGTCCGGCCGCCCCAAGCGGGCCGACCCAAGCCCGCAAGTCGGTGCAATGGCCCCCGACTTCGAACTGATCCTGCTCTCCGCATTCGAAACGCGGAGCGATGCATCCGACGCCAAGAAGGAAGAGAAGCGCGCAGACGACACCGCAACCGCCGAGCAGACCGGCAAGCCGAGGACGGTCCGCCTGTCTTCGTTCCGCGGCAACAGGCCGGTGGTGCTCGTGTTCACCAGCTACACGTGACCGCCCTTTCGGCGTCGAGCCGTGTCGCTCGACAACCTGTACAAGAAGTACAAAGACCAAGCTGCGTTCTTCATCGTATACATCCGCGAGGCACATCCCTCCGGCCCGCGGCAGTCGGCCGAGAACGTCAAGGACAAAGTCGTCTTCAAGCAGCCCAAGACACAAAAGGAACGCGCCGTAGTGGCCGAGTCCTGCCTCCGGGAACTGAATCTCTCACTCCCCTTCCTGCTCGACGACATTGAGGACTCTACGGAGAAAGCTTATTCCGCCTGGCCAAACCGCATCTATGTAATCGACCTCGAAGGCAAGGTCGCAATGAGAGGCCCAAAGGGCGCGGGGGGTATCACGCTTGCGGATGCCAAAAAAGCCCTCAAGCGCGTCCTGGCCGCAACGCCAAAGGACCCTGCCCGCGCAAAGTGAAGACGCACGCATAGCGCCGAACAGGAATACCCTCAATGCGCCCGCAGGGGTTCCGGCCAGCCTGGTTCCAGCCAGAATAGCGCCTGTCGGCAGATCTAAGCGGCATTTTCAGCCGCCGCGTTGTCGCCCGTTACCGCGTTTCGTCGCCATCTCATAGTCACGTGAGGTGTAAATTCCTCAGCAGAAACCGGAGCGCGTCTTAGCTGGCCGTGAACGTTATCGCGGCGCGCCTTGAGGCTGTGTTTCGCGCTCCCCTCCTCTCGGAGCTGCACCGGCCTCACCCCCAAACAGAAGTCGCGCGGCCTCCTTCGCCATTCCCCTGTTGCTGTGCCCAACGCCTCTGACAACCTTGATCTTCCAATTCAAATGTGCGCCAAGCCTCTTCGATTCCCGCTGCGCTGTCCCGTAAAACGTGTGGCCTCTCTGCAACCTATGTTTTCCTTGTGCCATCGCCTCTGGAGTCTTTCTGAGATACTTGTGATGTTCATCAATGTCCTTTTCTCCCAGAAGGATGAGCAGCTGTTGGCTGAATGCCTGTTTCAGGCTCTGTCCGGTGGCCCCAGATGCTTTCAGCCCATACGGATACTCTGACCTGAACGTTGGCATTGTGTACCATCCCGCGTTTGCCGAAACGGCGCCCCTGATACGAGCGTCTGGCCTGAACAGGACAAGACGGTGCACGAATTGAGCTCCTGCCGAATGCCCATATATCAGGTAGTTCTCTGAGCGAATCCCGAATGCATCGGTAACATGGTCAAAAATATGCTCGATAGCGGTGTACGTCCATTTGGCTTTCGCAACCCTCTTACCAGTCGAGGAGAACATATTCCCTAGGTTGTACCGCCTGGTACCGCGATAGTCCTCGCGGGAGAACTCCGGCACGATGAGAAGGAATTGATACTGCTCAGCATGATCAATCCAAGCGTCCCTATATGCCTTGCCGTTCCGCTTCGTTCCGTGCATCACAAACAACACTGGCGAGTCCGCTGATAAGGCCTCTGGCCGGTGGTACCAAACAGTTATGGGCTTGTCTCTGTTGCCGAGCTTATCCCGGAAGACGAAGCTTCCCGAACCAGCTTTCGGCACATCCGTGGGAAATGCAATTGACAGCGGCGTTGTGAGAAAGACGGTGACAAGGATAAGCCACAGACTGGTTTCTGTGCTTGCTCTATTATTGGTCCCGACAAAGTCATTCTTTTTCTTTTTCCTCCTGCCAAGCATTCAGAACCCTCCACCTAAAGCCCTGGAAGCCTGTCACCCACACAGATTATCCTGTCTCCATTGCAGTCCTCCGGCCCCATCCCCAGAACTCTGTCTGACCTCGTTCCCCAGGCGAACAACCTAGAACAATTGGGAACGAGAACAATTGCCGACAACTACCTGTTCTTTGGTGACTGCATACACGGTTCACTTTGCCGTGTCCGGTTCGCTGAAGCTCTGGCGGAATCTATGGCAGTCCTAACCACTGAAAGAGACCTGAACCCAATCGCGCCAAATTGCCTGGCGACCCCTGCGCCACCGAATCACTGTAGGTCCGGGGCCTCGTTCAGCAGGCCTTCGGCCTGGCGGCTCAATGTGGGGAGGTTTTCGCGGATTATCTTCCATACCTGCGCGTCGTCAACAAGATCATATCCATGAATCAGCACGTTTCGGAACGCGATGATGCGGGGATAGTCCCCGATGCGAGAGGCGGTCTCCGGATCCTCGTGGGCAAGTCTGTTCATGGCCTCGCCTATGATCTCGAAATGTCTTTCCACCGCCGCTCGGAACATGCGGTCTGACTGGTAATCCTGCAGAGTCTTCCCTGCGGCGGCCTCAAGGATGAATGATGCAGCGGATCGGATGTCCTCCAGCCATTTTGGCGACTTACGCTGCATAGAGCAGTCTCCGGGTGCGGTTCACCTCGCGGATGAAATAGGGGTTCTTCAGTGCAGAAACCATCACCAGGTCAACCGGCCGCCCGAGCATTTCAACGAGCTTGTTCTGCAGTTCGAAGTAGTCTGCCATCCACGGACCCAGATCGTGGCCTGGCTCGAACTGAACGAGGAAATCGACATCGGACGTTTTCAGGTCAAAAGACTCATCCGCGGCCGACCCGAAGACCTCCAGCCGCGCAACGTGATATCGCCGGCAGAGTTCCCTGATCGCGGCAAGGTTCTCTTCGATCAAATGCCTCATGCGCTCGGCTCCTCGCCTCGACCTTGACCGTGGGCCAAGCATCGCCCCATACCTGCTCACCAAACGCCGTTGCGACTATAGCACTGATGTATCCCGGCTTCAAGCGGCCCAGCAGATGCGCCTCCGAAGGGGACTTTGTCGGCCGAGCCTACTTCGCCGAAGTAGCTTCGGCTACGAAGGCTGAAAGCACTACAGCGCGCACGCACGAAGGACACAAATAACGGCTTTTCAATTCCTACATGACAAGACGCGTAATGTAATTGACGGACCAACGCTCATGACCAATCGCGTGCTGGAGCGTCACCATTTCCAATCTTGTCTGCCTTCGTGCCCTTCTCGTTCTTCGTGGTAATAGTTGAATTCATCCTGCGCTTTCTTCGAGTTCGGCGAGGCCGGCGCGCAGTTTCTGGAGCTGGTCCTCGATGTCTTGTTGGCTCTGCTTATGCTGGGCGACCACGTCGGCGGGGGCGCGCTCGACGAAGTTGGGATTGGCGAGTTTCTGGCGCGCGGCCTCCAGCCGCACTTCCTGCTTCTCGATGCGCTTGAGCAGCCGCTCGCGCTCCGCGTCCAAGTCCAGGACGCCTGCGAGCGGGACGAAGACCTGTGTCTGGCCGATGACGTCAGTGGCGGATTGGGAAGGCTTACGAAGTCCGGGGCCGATCTCGGTCCGGCTGATGTAGCCGAAGTCGCACAGGATGCGCTGGTGCGTTCGCACGCGATCGGCCAGCGCGTCGTCCGGCGTGGAGACAACGACATCGAGCGGCTTGCGCGCATCGATCGAGTACTTGCTCCGGATGTTGCGCACGGCGCGGATGATGTCCTGAATGAGTCCGATGGCCTCCTCCGCCTCGGGATCGTGAAGGGCCGGGTTGGGCGCGGGCCATGAAGCGCGAACGATGGTCTCGGGGAATTCCGACTTGGGCGCCCAGTCCAGGTCGCCCTCGGCCATGCGGGTCCGAAGGAGCTGCCAGACCTCTTCAGTGATGTGCGGCATGAGGGGATGGAGGAGTCTGAGTATAGTGTCAAGCGTATGGGCGAGGGTCTTCCGCGCCCGTCCGCCGGCGTCGCTCGAGAGGCGGGGCTTGATGATCTCCAGATACCAGTCGCAGAATTCGCGCCAAGTGAACTCGTACAGCGTGCGGGCGGCCTCGTTGAAGTTGAACCGTTCAAGCGCGTCGGTGACGCCGGCGACGACATTCTGCAGGCGGCTGAGGATCCAGCGGTCCTCGATCTCAAGGGGGCCCTCGGCGCCCTTGCCGGAGGCGAGGTTGATGAGGCTGAAGCGCGAAGCGTTCCAGAGCTTGTTGGCGAAGTTGCGGCCCATCTCGAACCGATCCGTGCTGAGCTTCACGTCCTGGCCTTCGACAGTGAGCATGACCAGGCTCAAGCGCATGGCATCGGCGCCGTACTGCTCGATGATGTCGAGCGGGTCTATGCCGTTTCCGAGTGACTTGCTCATCTTGCGGCCGAGCGTGTCGAGGATGGTGCCGTGGATGTAGACGTCGGCGAACGGCGCCTCGCCCATCATGTGCAGCCCCATCATGACCATGCGCGCAACCCAGAAATAGATGATGCCGCGGTCGGTGACGAGTACGGAGGTGGGGTAGAACGTGCGAAGGAGAGCGGTGTCCTCAGGCCAGCCGAGCGTGCTGAACGGCCAGAGCGCGGAGCTGAACCAGGTGTCGAGCACGTCCTCATCCTGGCGGATGTTTTCAGAGCCGCATTTGGCGCAGCGGTCCGGGTCGTCGCGGGGCACGGTGAGTTCGCCGCAGTCGCCGCAGTGCCAGGCCGGGATCCGGTGGCCCCACCAGATCTGGCGCGAGATGCACCAGTCGCGCACGTTCTCGAGCCAGGACGTGTAGACCTTCAGCCATCGTTCAGGATGGAACCGCACGCGGCCGGTTGCTGAGGCCCTCAGTGCCGCGTCGGCGAGCGGCCGCATCTTGACGAACCACTGGTCGGAGAGATACGGCTCGATGACCGTGCGACAGCGATAGCAGTGGCCGACGGAGTGGGTGTGCGGCTCGATAGCCTCGAGGAGTTTCTTCTGGCGCAACTCCTCGACCAGGGCCTCGCGGCACTCGTATCGGTCGGTGCCCTGATAGTCGCCGGCGTTCTCGTTCATGGTGCCGTCTTCGTTCATGACGTTGACCTGGGGCAGGTCATGCCGAAGGCCGGTCTCGAAGTCAGTCGGGTCATGGGCGGGGGTAACTTTTACTGCGCCGGTGCCGAACTCGGGATCCACGGAGCGGTCGCCGATAACAGGGATCTCGCGCTTCACGACGGGCAGGATGAGCGTCTGGCCGATGAATTCGCGGAACCGGTCATCATCCGGGTGCACGGCCACGGCGGTGTCGCCGAGCATGGTCTCCGGCCGGGTGGTGGCCACAGTGATGTGGAGACGCGGCTCGTCCTTGAACGGGTACTTGATGTACCACAGGGAGCCTTCGTGCTGTTCGTGCTCGACTTCGTCGTCGGAGAGCGCCGTGTGGCAGCGCGGGCACCAGTTGATGAGATATTTCCCGCGGTAGATGAGTCCGTGTTCGTAGAGTCGGACGAACGCCTCTCGAACAGCGCGGGAGAGACCCTCGTCCATGGTGAACCGGATCCGCTCCCAGTCGCAGGAGCACCCCACGCGCTTCAGTTGGTTGATGATCTGCGAGCCGTACTGCTCCCTCCACTGCCAGACGCGCTTCAGGAATTCTTCGCGGCCCAGGTCTTGACGGCGTAGGTGTTCGCGGGCGAGCGTCTTCTCCACCACGTTCTGCGTAGCGATGCCGGCATGGTCAGTGCCGGGCATCCAGAGCGCGTTTCGTCCCTGCATGCGTCGCCAGCGCACAAGCACATCCTGCAGGGTGTTGTTGAGAGCGTGGCCCATGTGGAGCGCGCCGGTGACGTTCGGCGGCGGGATCACGATGCAATAGGCCTTCTCGTCCGCCTCGGAAGCGGCGTGGAAGCATCGGCGCGACTCCCAGAACGCGTACCACTTG
>SDBU01008854.1_pt1 | contig 11369 bp, 22 predicted proteins | sample 2277071 | NCBI WGS metagenome assembly SDBU01 (sample SAMN10397929, study PRJNA504765) | marine sediment metagenome | isolation source: marine sediment core GS08_GC12, 126 cmbsf | place: Arctic Ocean: Gakkel Ridge, Loki's castle | collected 2008 | reverse complement strand
GCGCTGCCACCATGCTGTTCCCTGCGTACGCGGAGTCGGACCGGCACAAGCATCGTCTCGCCATGGGCGGGATAGCGGGGGACGTTGTTGAGCTGCGTTCCGGGCGGTGGGAATCTAGCAATCCCATTTCATCAATCAAGCTATACCCATCTACTGGCGAGTTCGCGGCTGGCACTATCGCCGAGCTGTGGGGCATTGGCCGAGTAGACGACAACATCTACGTGGAGGTGGGCGGTACCGAGATCGCCAACCGGGAGGACGGTAGCCTCTCCATACGCAACGCCATCCAGGAGCGCTCCACCTGCTCCTTCACCGTTGTCGACTCCCCCGGTACCGCCAGCTACAGCAAGGGGCAGCCTGTTGAGGTCCTCCAGCACACCCACCCGCTCTTCGGCGGCATCATCCAGTCGGTCAAGCGCACGAAGCTGTTCAACTCCACGACCGTCCACCACCAACTCACCTGCGTGGGCTATGAGGCGCTCGCCGGCAAGCGCCTGGCCGCGGCCTCCTATACGGGGCAGACGGCGGAGCACATCGTCCGGGACCTGCTGTCCAGCTACCTGAATGATGAGGGTATCTACGGCGGCGTCATCGAAACAGGCCCGACGTTGACCGAGGCGCTGCTCAACTACGCCCCCATTGACCGGGCGATGACCCGATTGGCGGAGCGCTCCGGATTCATCTGGGGCGTGGACTCCCTCCGCCGCCTCTACTTCCACCTTGCCACCAGCACCCCGGCTCCATGGGCCGTCGACACCTCGATGATGACGAAACTGTCGATGTCCAGCACCCAGCAGGCCCCCAAGTACCGCAACCGCCAGTACGTCCGAGCAGGCCGGGACGTGACTGCACCGCAGGTCGAGACGCTGGCTGGGGACGGAGCCAACGTGGCGTTCACAGTCGGCTACCCGATAGCTCAGGTTCCGACCGTCACCGTGGCCGGCGCTGGGCAGACCGTCGGCATCAAGGGCCTCGACCCGGCGGGGGCCTTCCAGTGCTACTGGTCGAAGTCCGACCCGGTGATCGTCTTCACCGCGGCCCCGGCCCTCGCCGCCGCCGTGGTGATCACATACGTCGGCGAGTTCAACATTCTGGTGGTGGCCGAGAACATCCCGGAGATCCTAGACAGGAAGGACATCGAGGGCGGTACTGGGCTATGGGAGAACCTGGAGGATGAGCCGTCCATTATCGACTCCGTAGAGGCGCTCGATTCTGCTGAGGCGAAGCTGGACAAGTACGCCATCATCGGTGAGCGGGTTCCGTTCAAGACGATGACGCCCGACTTCGAGCCGGGCCAGCTCGCGTCGGTGACGTGGCTGGGCGCCGCTCAGGACATGCTGATCGAGTCGGTCGTGATCACAGAGTTGAAGCCCGACAAGCCCGCCTATTCCATCGTCGCCATCATCGGGCCGTCGCTGGGCCACTGGTCCGCGCTGTTCGGTGGGATGGCTGAACGTACCGACCGCATCCTGGACCGCCTGACTGTGGGGCAGGATGAGATACTGCTGGTGCTGGCGAAGGAGTCTGGCAACTGGGAGTGGACCGACACAGATACCGAGACCGTGTTCGCCTGTGCCGTTCCGAACGTAGGCCCGCCATACCCGTCGCTGACGTTGTTCCCTTGCTGAGGATGCCATGCTGAAGCTCATCACCAACGTTCTCATCACCGTCCGAGACTCTGACGGGCACGTCCTAGACCGGGCGCGGCGCAAGAACCTGATCACCGACGTTGGCCTGGACATGGTGAGAGACGCGCTGGACACCGCCGCCTTCGATGCTGAGATCAAGCGGGTGGCACTCGGGACGGACAACACTGCCCCGGCGCTGACCGACACCCAGTTGGGGGCCGAGATCTTCCGCAAGGTCGTCACGTCCACCAGCACCCCGGCCACCGGTCAACTCCAGACGATCTGGTACATCGCCCCGGCTGAAGCGGTAGCCGCGATCGAGGAGATCGGGTGGTTTGCTGGGGCGGCCGCTGGAGCCGGGATCAACTCCGGCATCTTGGTGGCCCGGGTTCTCTACTCACGCAACAAGACGGCCCTAGAGTCGATTCAGATTGAACGGCTCGACAGTTTCGTGGAGGCTTAGTCATGCCCGCATACACACCGACCGTCTGGGCCAACGGGGTCGCACCGCCGATTTCGGCTGCCAACCTGAACAACCTGGAGGCCATGATCGCTTCGACTATCCACGAGGTGGGTTCGCATCTCGTCGAGCAGTCCACGAACAACCTGGCCACGACAGCGCTCTCCACCGTGGGCGGCCTCACCATCGAAACCGACGAGTGGATTCTAGTCGTTCACCAGTACCGGAAGGATGCCGCGGGCGCGTTCGATGCCAGCATAGGGCTTGAGTTGAACGCCACCGAAGTGAAGGCTCCACAGGTCGTGACTGGTGCCGCGGCATCCGCCACATCCGGCGTGGTCTACTGGTTCATTGGCCCACGGGAAGCGAACTACCTGCTGCCGCCCGCCATAGGATTCTGGCAAGCCCGTTTCTCTAGTGGCCAGTTCACGTGGAGCGCCGCCGTTCTAGCTGCTCCCGCCGCCCAAATCACCGACATCACCGTAAAGGGCCTCGTGGGAAACGGTGCCATCACACTTAGCACCAAGAACCTCTACGTCTACACGTTCGGCGGATAGGGAGGAACCGATGATCTACCGAGCCTTCAAGCACAAGGAGTCAGGCCGCTGGCTTGGCACCCTCATGACCGCCAGCCTTGAGTGGAGGACAGCCGCCGGGGCGCATTGGGAGGAGCCTGACTTCGCTGTTCCGCAGGGGCGGCACCTCTCCGACGTTCTGCCAGCGTATGCGTCTCACGGGTGGACACCGGAGGAGATCGAGGTGGTGGACGCCACAGAGGACCCGAGGGCTGGCGTGTTCATCGACCCCGACCCGGCTGAGGTGGACCCGGATGAAGAGCGCCTCGAATCCCTCCACGCCCTGCTAGCCGCGCAAGACCTCACGCATTCTCAGGTGTCCGAGATGCTCAGGCTGGAAAGGAACCTCTGATGGACGGCGAAGAGCGCGAGCTTCTCGAGTCTCTGGATGGCCGAGTAGGCCGGATCGAAGATGCCCTGCTGGGTGACGACTTCGGCCCGGGGTTCATAGAGGAACAGCGGCAGGCCACCAAGGACATCAAGACAGAGGCCGCCTACGACCGTCGGACTATCGAGAAGAACCGGCGCAGCATCGCCTGGATGCGGGGCATCGGGAGCGGAGCGGCCATCGTGCTCGGCGTGGCCCTCGGAGCATGGGAGTACGCCCGCCGTATCTGAGTACCCCTCCTCCCAGAAGTGGCCCCGGTCATCGGGCTGGCCGGGGTCACTTCGCGTCAGAGAAGGCCCGCGCGCTCGGCCTTCGCGATCAGCCGATAGAGCACGCTGCGGGAAATCTCGAAGTCTGCGGCGATGGCCGTCTTCTTCCTGCCCGCCCTCACGTCTCGAGCGATGCGTTCCAGCCGCGGACGGGCCTCGGCGCGCTGGCGGGCGTTCAGGGCTGCGAGTTGCTGTTGAGTAGGCATGCGGGCATCTTATCACATGGGGGGTTGCATTCCGTAACTGTGCGATGTACCCTACCATGCAGACGGAAACGACCAAGCAAAGGAGCCGACGATGGTCACGGCAACCTGCAGGGCCTGCGGCAACACGAAGGGCCACCCCGGGAAAGGTGAAGAGCCACTACGTTGCCCCAAGTGCGGCAAGGTCTGGTAGCCCTAGCCTCTAGGCCGGTCGCACCCACCCCCAGTAGGAGAGAGCCAGGCTGTCGATCAGGCTGATGCTCAGAAGGTGGCGATTCAAGTTGTGGCCGCCCATTTTCCGGCGATTCGTATACATCGGAAACCGCCGAGTTGAGTTGACGAAGGAGCAGGGAACATGCAAGAATCGACGAGCCGGGAAGCAGTAGGGGTTGTCCGTTCCAAAATAGTTGGCCTAGGCTACGCAAGGCCCCCGACTCCTCCCCTCTCGCTTCCCGGCGAACGGCGGACAGGATCGGGGGCCTTACGCGTCAAGGAGATGAGCGGATGAGAGGCACACCCTACGAGCGAGTCATGGCGAAGACGCGACGGGAACGGGACTGCCTTGTGTTCACGGGGAAGAAGTGGCTCGGGTACGGAAGGATATGGGACTCTACCCGTGATGGTGGACCTCTCGATCTCGCTCACCGTGTGGTTTGGGCACATCACAACGGTCCAATTCCAGAAGGCATGTTCATCTGCCACCACTGCGACAATCGTGCGTGCGTTGAACTGTCGCACCTATTCGTTGGCACACATCAGGACAACGTAGCCGACATGATGTCGAAGGGACGCCAACGGCGGGGAGAATGGAACGGCGGAGCGCGTCTCACCCCCGTGCAGGTTCTTGCCATTCGGCGTGAACGAAAGTGCGGTGCTCTTCAGCAAGCCCTCGCAGATCGTTATGGCGTGGGCAGGACAACAGTGCGGCGCATCATATCCGGCACCACTTGGAAACATATCTGAGCGAGCGACGCGTGAAGTTGGAGAAGGAGGAGAAGGACGATGACCCACATCCCGAGACTCGTCTGTGAGCCGTGCAACCAGGAAATGAGGCCGCTCAAGAACGACGTTGTCGCTGAGGCCATGACGCCCGGCGGCCCGTACTACAAGGTGTCGTGCGATCGGTGGGAGTGCGAGAAGTGCGGCCGGGCCGTCCTCTCGGGCTTCGCGAACAAGCCCTTCGCTCTCCGCCACGAGACCGACTACGGACAGGAGCCGACCGCAGAGGTACAGTTCACCTTCCGCTAAGGAGGAGCCCGATGCTTGAACGACTGGCCAAACTCATCGACACCGTCCAACTCGCGTACAACCTGACAGGGTTCGACATCGACCGGTGCCCGAAGGCTGACCAGGTGGACAACCTGAACGAAGCCCGCGCGTGGCTCCTGGACGTACAGAGCGAGCTCGAGGCGCTGAGGCGTGACGAGGCCGTGCATGAGACGGCCGCCGACGTGTGGGAGCGGGCGCGACGCGATGCCGGCGAGGCCGCACCATGCTGAGGCTGGCTAGGATCTACGACGACCGCGGCTTCCCGACAGACGAGCGCATCGACACGCTCTCAGGCGAGTCCGTCTTTGACCTGCCGTTCCAGCACCCTGTCGAGGAGTACGAGTGCGAGCTCTGCGGCCTTGAGGCCCACGAAGTGCCGCACTGGTACAGGGGCCGGCGGCTGTGCGAGCAATGTCACAACTGGGACAAGGCGCTCACCATCGCGGAGATCGCCGCAAGGAAGGAGAGGCAACGTGACCGACTCATGTCCGAGCACGCTATCCCCTGACGAGATCTGGCTCATCGTCGGAGTCGGGATCGGATTCGTGGGGAGTGTGCTGTTGCGTTTGCCGATGCGCTGGTTCGGTCGGTGGCTTGACAAGATAGATCGATCTGTGACTGGAGAGGAGAACGAGCAACGATGACACTGGATGCAGCAGCCCGACGAGTGGCCAAGGACCGGGGCCAGGAAGAAGACCCGCAGGCCAGCGATACGGGGCCTGTGCGCTCGCTGCTAGCCCCTGACGAGGACGAAGGGCTTGTTACCACTACCGAGTCCACTACAGGCGGCTCTACGGGCATCCCGAACCTTGCCCAGCGCATCGTCAACGTCATGAAGGTCGTGAAGCCGCTGGCGAAACTGGGGGAGAACACCTTTCAGCACTACTCATTCGTGTCGGTCCAACAGATGATCGAACTTCTCAGGCCGTTGATGGCCGAGCAGGGAATCGCTATCGTGCCGCAAGTCCGCTCTGCCGAATACGCAGAAGCGGGGCAGACGAGCAACAACAACCCGATCACGTCGTGCCACCTTTCCGTTGACTGGCTGATTACGGATGGCGTGACCTCAATGACAGGTTCAACAGAGGGAGAGGCCAACGACACATCGGACAAGGCAGCGAACAAGGCCATGACCGCGGCGTACAAGCAACTCCTCGCCAAGCTGTTTCACCTGTCCAGCGATGAGGACAACGACACTCAGCACATCGAACGCGGTCAGCGCGGCCGGCCTGCCCCGCGGCAGCGAAGCGACGCTGCGCCCGCCAGCCGTCAGGCACAGTCGAGCGAGTGGGGTGTATGCCCACGTCACGGTGTCGAGTTCTTCCAGACCGCCAACATGGAGCGGCCCGCGCACAAGCCGACAGACGGCGGGAAGTGGTGCGAAGAGCCCGCGATGAAGAAGCAGCAGCGCGACATCGCCAACCTCTGTCTCGGCAAGATGTTCCCGGATGACACGGCAGACCGTGGTGCCCAGCTCAACGACTGGCTGGAGAAACACCTGCCGCTGATCGCGGAGGTAGACCCCGACGCGCGGACCGCTGCCGACTGGTCTGCGATTGCCGACGCGGCGCGCGAAACCAGCGATGTCCCGGCGCCAGCGCAGGATGATGAGACGCCGTGGTAACGCTAATGGGCGAGTCCACAGGAGAGGAGGCCCGTGGAGATGAGTAAGCACACACCGGGACCGTGGAGGGTTGGCAAACCATACGGTACGTGGGCAGTCGAAATCACTACAGCAGACGGAGCATGGCAAATCGCCGCCGTTCGCAACGCTAAACGTGTTCGCCGGGATGATTGGGTGCCGGTTCCCGAAGGCGTAGCCAACGCCGCGCTGATCGCCGACGCGCCTCGCCTGCAAGCCGAGCACGAGAAGGTGGGGAGATTGCTGGCCAAGCTGGCCACTATTGGGTGGCTTTGCAGGCAGGACTTCGACGAGGCCCTCGCAGCCGTGAAGCAAGCCCGTGGTGAGTGAGCACCGGCCACGCTGCGACTGCGGCAGCATCATGAAGCTCTACATGGAGTGGCTCTGCGGCAAGTGCGGAACCACCAAGCCTGCCGGGCACCGCGCAACGGCTGTAACGCGGGAATTCCAACGCCTCGCACGCATGGCAGAGGCAGGGGACAACTTGTTGGAGGTCATCTACTCAAAAATGCGGTGGGATGATCTGCCAGCCGTAGTCAAGAGGGCCATCTCCAAGTTCGAGACGGCGGCTCGGAAGAAGGGCGACTGATGGCCCGCCTACTGAACCGCCCAGAGACGCCTCCGCCGGACAGGGGTTGCTCCATCGGCGGCCCGAGGTGTATCCGCTGCCGCATCGTGGCGGGCTGCTACCTGGCGGACGAGTCGCTGGATCAGGCAGTCCTCAGGAACGCCCGCTACGCCGATGTCATCCGGCTTATCGACGCCGGACACTCTAGGGCTGAGGTCATGCGTCGGGTGGGCGTGTCCGAGACCACGATCAGGCGGGCCCTGGAGGCGTACAGGATGGGCGAGGTCGACATGGAGGCTCCCACACCTGTCGCTCCCCTGGACCTCCAGATCAGGGGTCCGAGCGAGCTATGCCAGGGAGCCGGTCCGCCGCGGTTGCTTGCGGCCGGGAGCGGGAGAGCGTAGAGTATGAAGCGGAGTGCATCGGGGTCGGACTTCATATTTGCCGCGCAAGCGGTTGAAGCCCCCGCCTCACCCCGATGTCACTCCAACAACGGGTCCACTGAGGCGGGGGTTCTCTTTTGGGATCGAGGGACCGGTGAGCGCCAGGTGCCTTGACATGGTCACTCAGATCGCCCTCCCGCCCACACAGAAGTCAATCCTCAGGGCGTTGGCATGGCGGGCCAATGGGACGTTCCAGGTGAAGGCAACGTTCAAGGAATTGCGAGCCGATACGGGCTACGGTGACAGTAGCGTGAGGCGCGAAACAGAGATGCTGGAGAGCCTCGGATACCTGTCGAAAGTGGGGGCGACACGCGGCCCCGGAGCCTATGTCGTCTGGGACATAGTACCGCCCAGAGGTACCGCTATTACGAGTTCAAACGAGGAAACAGTACCGCCCGCTGGTACCGCTTCTCCAGAGTACCGCCCGCTGGTACCGCTTCTCCCTCGCGGGCGCCCGTCCACCCCCCACCCTACCCTTCCCGGTCTTGTAGAAAACGACGGTCCTTCTTGGCTTCTCACACTCTACGAACTCGACCTCGCAGCAACGAACCCACTGAAGGAAGCTCAGATCGACAGGACTCAGCGTCGGTTTGGAGCATCCGTCGACCTTGATCTAGAGGTTGATAAGTTCGTGAGCTACTTCCAGGTGCCGGCGAACCGAGAGAAGGTCAAAACGTGGTCAACGAACGGACGGTTACTCCACTGGCTAGGACAGGCCGTGAAGTTCAAGGAGCGTGATGATGCCCGAACCCCAACATCTCAAAGGCGACCTGCCAGCGCCCTCCATGTACCAGGGCCAGTCAAAGACGGCGAGCCCGACCCGTTCCACGACCCAGCCGGACAACTCAGGCGCCGCAACGTTCGCTGAGTACCAGGCCGCAGAGGTCGCCTACATCGAGGGGAAGATCGCCCAGCGGCTCGACCCGGACCAGCTTCAGGATTTGCTGGTGGTGTTGCACCTGGAGTACGATGGGCGGCCGGTCACTGATCAGCGGGCCGTTATCACGTATAAGGTTTGGTGTCTCGCCTGCGATGACACTCGTTGGATCAACGTTGGGCGAGGCCGCATGAAGCCGTGCCATCAGTGCCCAGATGTCGCAGATGTCCAATCGCGGGAACGGCTCGCGGTGCTGGTGGTTTCAGGGTTGCCGTCCAATCGGGAGCCATTATCACTGGACACCTTCGACCCAGCTATGCAGGCCGGTGACGCCAGGGAGCAGGCACAGAAGGCGCTCGCCAGCGTGAGGAGCTGGTGCTCCGGGGATCTGTCGCTGCTCCTGCTGGCCGGGTCCACTGGAGTCGGTAAGACGCATCTCCTCGAGGGCGCGGCGGACCAGCTCATCCGGATGAACCAGCGCGTGTCCTACATCCTGGGCGGTGACTTCACTCACCAGATGCGGCCCCGGTCTGACAGCGATGTCGGAACCGAGGGCACGCGGTTCCAGTACGAAGAGCGCCTGATGAAGATGCCGTGGCTGATCCTTGACGAGGTAGGGTCGGCTCATTCTGGTGGGTGGATTCAATCGCAGTATCAGGACATCATTCTGTACCGCACCGGTCAGGGGTTGCCGACGCTGCTTGCCGGCAACATCGGAGGGTCGGACCAAACGAAAGGCATGGACGCCCTAACGAAGCTACTAGGGGACCGGCTCGCGTCGCGGCTGGCCGAGGGCAAGACCGGTCAAATAGCGTCGCTGTGGCATTGCCGGGACGTCCGGCCTGACGTGGTGTTCAGCAAAGGAGTGGGATCATGACGACAGACCCAGACCACGACGAGGGACACGACTTCCACGACCAACCATTCCCCGAGCGGCAGCGGCTCCTGGACGAGAACGAGCGGCTGAAGGCGGGCCAGCCTGCGCTGACGGACGAACAGGTGCGGGAGTGGCTCGCTGAAGTGCGAGGGCCAGAGTTGCCACCGGCCAACAAGCCAATGACAGGCAGGGTTCGCAAACTCGCCACCGAAGTCCTCCGCCTACGGGAGGAACACAAGGGCTGCAAGGACTACATCGAGGCGCAGGCGACCATGCTTGAGGCGTGCGAAATCGACCGCGACGCCCTGCGCGCCCAGCTTGCGAAGGTGGTGGAGGCGTGCTACGTCATCGGAACCGGGACCGAGAAGGAGACGGAGTGATGAAAGAGCTTAGACAGATGGTGATCATATCCACAGTGCTGTTCATCGCCCTTTTCACGGTGCTGGCAGGACAGGATGTCGAGCGACAACTGGACCGCATCGAAGCGGCTTGTGGCGTGGAGACGACCGATGGATAAGTGTGCGAACCCGGTGTGCGGCGAACCTTACCCTGGACTGGAGGGGTTAACCTGCAAACTGGACCCGGGCCACAAAGGGGACCACGACTTCATGCGTGATCGCCCGGTGAAGCCGGACGCAGAGGAGGGGGAGCGGCGCTATCGCAAGAAGCCCGTCGTCATCGATGCCGTCCAGTTGCCAGCCCGTGGCGATGATGACCTTACCGCCTTCCATCGCTGGGCCGATGCCGTAGGGTTCACGGACTTCACATCTGAGCGGGATGAGACGCTGGCCATAACTACCCTTGAAGGTGTGACGGTCGCAAGTCCTCTCGATTGGATTATCAAGGGTGTGGCAGGAGAGTTCTATGCCTGCAAACCTGACATCTTTGAGGCTACCTACGAACTAGTGAACGCACCAGAACCCGAGAAGTCTTGGAGCACAGGGGCCGTGACAGCCGACCTTGATGCTGGACGCGTTCCACTCTTGCAGTCCGCCACCATGACTGGACGGACGTGCGAGAACTGCGCCTACGGTGTGGAACGCCCCGATTGCGCACCAAATTGCAAGGACAAGGCCCGCCCTTCAGCCGAGGCCAACGAGAAGGAGGACAACCAATGCCGTACTACGGCCACACGAGACTCATCCGGCTGCTCAGGTGGTTCAGGCACCGTATCTGCCGACTGCCGCACTTTGAGTTCTTCTGAGGCCCGCCCCTCTGCCGAGCCCCCCGTAGAGTGCGAGCACGCGCGGCTACAAGTGCCAGCAGGCTTTGAGGCCCTGTGGAACCCTGGAGCGCCGGTCAAGTTCTGGTGCCGAGGTTGTAGCCAGTGGATTAGCGTGGTCGTCCTCCCCGCTGACGTGGTGGGGGCGGTGCGGACGTTCATCGAGGACGTGATGTGGTACTGCCGCCAGACCAACGCACACGGCACCATGAAGGATGCAACCGCCCTGCTCGCTGCGCTGAAGGAGGAGGACGAGTGTCGGATTGAAATGGTTAAAGTTACGAGCAAGGGGATGGTCGTCATCCGAGAGATGACCGACGGCTCAATGCAACGCAGCGGAGGCGGTCATGGCAAAGCTGCGGACGCGGCCCTTCGGTTGATACGCCTAGAGGCCAGCCTAGCTGCGGTCGAGGCGCTGGCGAAGGCTTGCATCGGCACGCGGCACGCCGTACATGCTGGCGGCAAGCAACACTACTGTCGCATCTGCGGCTCCGAGTGGCTCCACGATGAGGAAGAATGGCACGACCCACGCTGCGAAGCGGCTCCGGTCCGCGCCGCCGAGCTACGCAAGGCGCTGAAGGGGGAGTGATGGTTCACTGTGTTCGGGGCTGGTCGTATCGGACGTACTGCGGCCTCTCGTTCTGGGTGAAGGGCGACCTAACACACAGATGGAGCGAAGCTACGTGCAAGCGGTGCCTCGCTGCACTCCGCAAGCAGCGCGGTTATACCCCCGAGGACACCCCCGATGCCAGCTAGCCCCGCGGAGTTCCTGGCGTGGTCCCTCGCGTTCGTGCTGGTCGCGGTCGGTCTGGCAGCAAGGTGGGTGGCGACGTGGCGGTGAGGCCTCGTATCGCGGACCTGTTCTGTGGCGCGGCGACCTGATATAATGGTTCTATGCAAGCACGTTGTCTCTATTGCGAAGAACCGTTCACTGGGCGGGTCGACAAA
>SDBU01008853.1_pt1 | contig 11370 bp, 10 predicted proteins | sample 2277071 | NCBI WGS metagenome assembly SDBU01 (sample SAMN10397929, study PRJNA504765) | marine sediment metagenome | isolation source: marine sediment core GS08_GC12, 126 cmbsf | place: Arctic Ocean: Gakkel Ridge, Loki's castle | collected 2008 | reverse complement strand
ACCAGTTTACCAGTCACGGTCTCAATACAAGTACAGTCACCTGTCTGCCGGGGGCACAGGCAGGCGAAAGAAAGAGTTACTGTTGTAAACATTAACTTTAATAACCCACCTTCCGCACCAATGGATTAGTGCGGAAGGTGGGCTAAGTAAACAATCAATGAGAGTAGGAGAAAAAGATGTCAAAAAAAATCAGAGTAGCTATTGTTGGTGCAGGAGGAGTCGCAAAGGGGGCACATGCTCCAGCGTATGCTCAATTGGAAAATGTAACTCTCGTTGCGGTCTGTGACCTGATAAAGGAAAAAGCCGATTCTCTCGCAGTCGCCTATAATGCAAAACCTTACTATGATGTGGAAAAGATGTTACGTGAGGAAAAGCCGGATATTGTGGATGTCTGCACGAAGGAACATCACCATTTCGAGCCCGCCATGCAAGCATTAGAAGCCGGATGTCATGTTTTTTGCGAAAAACTAATGACGGATTCGCTTTCTAAAGGAGAACGGATGGTTCAAACGGCGAAAGCGAAGGGGGTTTTCCTTGGCGTCGATTTCAATTATCGGTTTATGCCTTTTGCTATAAAATTCAAGAGGTTAATAGAGGATGGGGCAATTGGAGAGCTTGCGCTTATTAACGCTTTCGCGCATGCATCCACTTTTCATCATATTATTGACTTGATGCTTTTCTTCGGCGGCCCTGTTATCGAAGTTTTCGCAAAATATGTTCATACAAAGGACGAAAAGTATCATTTCCCTATAAAGGCAGGAAAATGGGTATATGTACCCTCTCGTAGCGAAGTGGTGTGCATGACCTATGAAAATGAAGCTCTCGGGTCACTGACAGGAACCACTTTCACAGGTAATCTCAGTGAAAATCCACAGTGGTTCAGCATTGATTGCATTGGAGAAACGGGACGAATTATGACGGATGACATCCGTATTAATGATGTGGTCGGAAAGTTGCGCATGTTTCCCGGCAATAAGGAGGTAGAAATTCCTGATGAAAAATCCCTTCCTCAAAGAGATTTTCAGCTCGCTTTTACCCGCTCAATCGGCGCATTTGTGGATAGCGTCCGCCAGGGAAAAACGCCGCCGGTCACCGGTGAAGATGGATTCAGGGCGTTATTGATTGAAGAAGCCATTGTCGTCTCGCATGCTCAGAAATCCGCAGTTACTATTGCCAATGGCAAAATTGAAAAAGCCCTGTAAGGGCGAAATGTTTATAGGAAGGGAGGAAATATGAAACGCCTAATAATTGAGAAGCTAGGGAAAATTGGTTTTACAGAATTTAAGCTGGAGGGTTATCATGGAAGTTTGGAAATGGGAAGGTTGGCCCGGTAGTGCGATGAGGAAGTGGCGAGAATGGCGGGAAGCGTTCGAGGACCCTTTCCGCGAGGAGTTACTTGCGTCGGGAGCGCCCGATCTTGATAAGGTGCTTTCTCTATTACCCCGACCCACTGTGCAACAGGGTATCGACCCTAATGTCATCAATGGGAACATCGAACGGCTTGAGACAAACCCGGAGGTCAATTTAGGGCATCCGCTTATAGACCTGTCGGTCAAGACGGGCTTGGCGCACATTGATGCGACATTTCAGGGGGACCATCCGAAGTATGGCTTGGGGTCCTACGGCAGGAGTGTGGTCGACGGTTTTCCCCAGATAATCATCTCCGTTGTCGATGCTCTGTCGGCCTGGGGCGTGAAAAGGCGCGCCGCGCGGCTTTGGAGCTACTGGCTGCTGAACATGGTGCATGACGACGGAAGGCTGACATACCGCGCCGCGTGTCTGGGTGAGTACGGACAGATACTCCACACCGCGGCCATCCTGGAGGAACGCGCGGGTACGGAAGGCTGGTGGGACGAGAGCTTCCGCATACTGGACCGCATGGCGGAGCATGTCTTGAGGCTCCGTAGCGAAGCGGAGAAGGACGGCAGCGGCCTGATAGTTGGACCGGCGGATGAAGACCTGTATTCCATGGGTCGAAGGTACTTTCACACCAATGCATGGCTGGCTAAGGGTCTTAAACGTTGGGCGGAACTTTGCGAACGCGTCAACGCGTCGCCCTCGACCCCAATGGACACCATCCGTGAGGTTGCCGCGGCGCTGGCGAGGGATACTGTTGCAGCGATTCGCAGGACTTGGCCCGAGGACCCGGCAGATTGGTGGTTGCCGCCGTGTATTGAGGTGGTCGAACGCCCCAGGAGTCTTACGGACACACTAATGGCATCTTATACAAACTATCGTTATTACCCGGAATTATTGTCAAGTGGTCTTCTGCCGTCGGACCTTGCCAATCGAGTGGTCGAAGCACGACTTAGCGGGGGCGGTCAGCTCTGTGGCATGTCCCGGTTCGACGACTGGACAGATGATTGGCCGCTGGCAGAGTACCTGTATGGGCTGTGGTCCCTCGGCCGGAAAGATGATTTTCTTCTTAGCCTCTATGGGCATATTGCCTACCAGCAGGACAAGGATAATCTGACGGCGTGTGAACAACTGACATTCCCACCTGGCCAACCGGTGGCTCCTTACTGCTTACCCTGTCAGCTTACCCCTACGCGGGCGGCGCGATTATTGGTCAAAGAAAAAATCCTATAGTGGAATTGGGGGAAAGGCTTGTCCCCCCAAAATAAAAATGAAAAAAACTTTGTTTCCTTTTATCATCATCTGGTTGATTATATTTTGTTCAGGGGCTGCTGATAGCGCGGACGTTGAAAACCTGTTAGCTAACGGCGGCTTTGAGGATGGGGTTGCAGAACCGTGGATTGTATACGGCGCTGCAACCCTGAATGTGGTCAATACCGATACCGTTGAGGGCACAAACGCTCTTCAGGTGACGGTGAATGAGAAAGGCGTGAATTACTGGGATACAGGTTTGGTCCATGAAGGGCTTATTTTTGAGGAGGGCAAAGTTTACACCCTCTCCGCCTTCCTCAAGTCTCAAGACAAGTTGAAGATTAATTTCAATCTCTCTCTGGGGGAAGAGCCATGGACCGGATATGGTCAAATGAATTTTACCATGACCGATGAATGGCGGGAATACCACCTTACAACCCCGCCCATGCCTGGAAATGTGCAGCCGGCGCAAATCACGTTCCATATCGCTTTTGATGTCGGTACGTTCATGATTGATGGGGTACAATTCTACGAAGGGGAATACGTCCCTGGCAACCCGAACGCTTTCCCTGTTCCCTCTGCGCAGCCGCCGCAGAATGGCATGTCTTACGCTGCCTGGTGGTCGGGCAGATATTCCAATCCGCTTAGCGATAGCTCACTGGCGAATCTCGCAGCAACAGGCACCACCTGGATTAGTCTGATTGTCACCGCTTACCAGGAGACCGACGCTTCTACCGACATCTCCCACACCACCGCCGCGACGCCAACCGATGATGAACTGATTCACGTCATCGCCGAAGCACATCATTTGGGATTGAAGGTGATGTTAAAACCGCATGTCGATTTGCTGACTGATGACCCACTTCAATGGCGCGGACTAATCGGCGAAAATTTCACGACTGAAGCGGAATGGGCAGCCTGGTTTGCCTCTTATCGAAACTTCATTTTTCACTATGCTGAACTGGCGGAAACCCACGGCTCAGAGCAATTCTGCGTCGGCACGGAGTTGCTTGGGACGTCACATCGGCAAGATGACTGGCGGGAGGTGATTGCTGGTGTGCGTACCCGATATAGCGGGCCCATTACCTATGCTTCGAACCACAGTGGTGAAGAACTCAACATCATTTGGTGGGATGCCGTCGATTATATCGGCGTGGATGCGTACTATCCACTGACGAACCTAAATGACCCCACTCTTGACGAATTGAAGGCTGGTTGGGAGCAAGGGCTGTTGACATTATCCAATTTGGCTTACATCTGGGAAAAGCCAATTCTTCTCACCGAAATCGGCTATCGCAGTCTGGACGGAGCCAATCGCACTCCGTCAAATTGGTGGAATCAGGGAACCATTGACCTTCAGGAACAGGCTGATGCGTATACCGCTGCCTTTGAGAGCGTATACAACCGTCCCTGGTTTGCCGGGATGTTTTGGTGGTCATGGGGAACGGACCCGTTTGAGGGGGGGGACTGTAACCAGGACTATACCCCTCACGATAAACCTGCTGAAGATGTCCTTCGTACCTGGTATGGTGCCCCGCCGCGTCCGCCTCCTCTAACGCCATCTCCACCGGATTACAGCAACACTATAGATATTTACATTGATGAATTGGGTTCGGGCTGGGAGGATTGGTCCTGGGACGTTACACGAAATCTGGCTGCTACTGCCCCGGTCTACGGTGGCACACATGCTATTTCGTTCACGCTTGAAGCCAGAGGAGGGCTTGCCTTCTGGCATTCACCCTTCGATGCGAGTCCCTACGAATGGTTGGAGTTCTACATACACGGCGATTCATCGGAAGAGGAAGGGGACCTGTGGGTATTCTGTTATGATGGAGACGCTACAGAGTTGAATAAACGGCCGGTGAACGACTGTCGCTATATCGAGGGAGGAAACATTGAGCCGATATGGAAACGAGTTCGTATCCCCTTACTTCATCTTGATGCGAGAGGAAAATCCTTGAGTCGAGTTGCTTTCCAAAATCGAAGTGATGATGCCTCAACACCGTTGTGGATTGACGAAATCCGATTGATTGCCTATTCAGTGGCAGCGAAATACGGGGATGTTGATAACGACGGCGATGTCGATGCGGGGGATGCTACGCTCGTTCTGAGATTTGTCGTTGGCTTAATTGACCTGAATTCTGTTCAACGGGAGTATTCCGATGTTTCTGCTGATGGCAACGTCACAGCCTATGATGCAGTCCTCATCCTTCAGCATACCGTCGGACTCATTCCTAAGTTCCCTATAGAACATGAGCAGTAACCGACATTCGGAGTAGAAATGCCTTGCCGCAGAATTGCGCCACATCCGGTAGATGTTTAATTTCGCGGTAGGCATAGCGAGCTGCCAAACGCAGGTGTTTTTCCGCTTTCGGTAAGTCGATTACATTATGGGGGTTTTATGAGCAATGAAGGCAGGGAAGTTTATGAGCTGACTGAACAAGAGCTTCAACTATGTCTGCAACAGGGGCGTGCCGAATCATCTGTATAGAAATGATGGCAAATTCACGGATGTAACAAAGAAAGCGGGAGTTGACGTTCCAGTCGACTCAATTTCCTGCGCTTGAGGTGTTTTTGAATGAAGAGTGATGTAAAAGCGCTTGCGGCTGTTGTGCGGAATGTAGTATTCTGTAAAGGTTTGGAAATATAGCCCTACGCGGGTGTTTGATAGGAGGGAAAAACAATGCGCATTTTGATTGTTGGTTCAGGAGGTTTCGGTAGAAATTGGTGGAATCTATTGCCACAGCGTCCTGAACATCAGGTTGTAGGATTAGTCGACCCAGTTCCTTCAACGTTGGAGGACGCGGGGAAGGCTTTGAATGTACCGGAGGAACTTCATTTTGAAAGTTTAAAGACAGCGCTTGAGCAAATAGAAGCTGACATCGCTATTCACAACACACCACCCAAACACCGTCCTGCACATCTTCCAATGCTCTTTGAAAAAGGCATTCACGTGTTAGCGGCAAAACCGCTGACGGAAACACTGGCGGATGCAAAGGTGGTAATAAATCTAGCCTATGAGAAAGGTTGTCTGCTAGCAGTCAATCAGCAACTGAGGTATGGGCCAGTTCCGCGTGCGCTAGGCAGGTTGTTACGCGAGGGGGCTGTGGGAAAAATTGACAACATAACCTTTGATTTTCACCAGAGGCGTGGGTGGACAGATAGGTTAAAAGATGCGCCCAGCCCAATGCTCGTCGAATCATCGGTACACCACTTTGATTTCATCCGTAGCGTGGTAGACGCCAACCCAATTAAAATTTTCTCTGAAAGCTGGCATCCTGAATCGCTTGATGTCAAAGGCGAAACAGCAGCATGGGTGATAATGCGTATGGAAAATGGGGCGCGCATCAGTTACCGAGGTAGTCGTTCAGGAAGGACAGATTTAGACGCGTCTCTTAACACAGACTGGTATGGTGTCTGGCGCATTGAAGGCGATAAAGGTGTCATCTACGGTTCAGGAAAAGAAGGTTTTCGCCTCAACGGTGAACAATTCCTATCTCCTGAAGAATCTACCGCCAATTCAGGTGTGAACTTTCTGTCCGGGATTTTGTTGGATGATGTCTGCAAAAAGAGTGAAGCAGGTCAGGTGCCCGAAACCAGCGGCGCTGACAATCTTTGGACAATGGCTACCTGTATTGCCGCATACGAATCGTATCATCGCGAAGCATGGGTGGATGTGCAAAAGCTTATTGAGGAGGCAGAATAAGAAACTGATTGAGCTACTTATATGAGGGGTTGATGGGTTGAAGTAGAGCCAGCCGCCTGGCTGGTTTCAAACGGGCTAGGCAGCTCGCTCTACCTTACCCCTCAAATCATGCTTAACAAGGTCATAGCCATTTTCGGCCGTTGCACACATGCCCAAAGGCAACACATAACCGATGGCATTATCGCACACATTGTGACGACGGAGGAACCAATCGATGACATCCAAAGCGAGAATCACGGCTGCCCTGGACGGACAGCCTACTGACTATGTTCCATTGGTACCGCTCAACGATTCCACGAAAGGGTTAGTGACCGCGAAGCATATTCAGTCATTGCCCAAAGGCTGCTTGGTCGTTCTCGTTACCCGAGTAAAGATATGCGATGTGGACGCCATACGGGAACGTGTCCTTGCCGATGAACTGGCGTTGGCGGCGGATGTGTGGGATGTGGAGCCGTTGCCGCTCGATGACCCGCTGCTGGGTAGACACAACGTCGTACACACTCCCCACATTGCTGGACGCACCATGGATGCCAATAGAGAATGGGTTGAGATGTTTTCCACATCTCTCTGTCTCGTGACGTCGTACCCCAAAATGCTCAAGGTCGGACCCAACTGCTGAATACCGCGCTCGACCTTGGAGCAGCTATCATGAGCACAGCTATCTATGATGTGGATATGATGAGAGACGCCAAGCTCCATCCAGAACGTCATGAATACCTCGTCGTGTGAGTCTGGGGCTACAGCGCCCGCTTCATCGACCTGGCCGAGGATAGGCACGATTGACATTGTGGAGGAAGTATCTTTAAGACCGCAGAGAAATTCGGGAGAACTGTTGGTGGACCTTCGTCGCCACTCCCTGACAGCAGCGCGGCTATCGGTGGAATTGTTCGAGGGAACAAAACGTACCGGCGCGGCTGAGGTTTGCCTTCAGGCGCTATCCCCAAAAGCCACACTTGAACCTGGCCAGAGGATAGCCATCAACGTTGATATGCCACCAAGTATAGACACTTGTGTTGCTTACTTGAGCCGGCATATCCCGCAGTTGGAAGCCACATGGTACTTGAAACTCTAAATCTGCTCATTCATTAATCCACCATGAAAATGGTGGACACTCTCGTTGAGGCCAAATTATGAAATGTCTGAAATGTCAACACGAAAACAAGCTTGAAGCAACATTTTGCTCCAATTGCGGAATAAAACTCCAAAGCATCTGTCCTCAATCCGGGGTGGACGGTTTGCCCCGTCGGGGCTCGACGCCGCGGACCCATCGGCTGGCATGGGATGCAGCGACCAGCCGGTCCGGCAACTTCGTCGAACGCGATCGCCTTCATCAAGAATACGAGCCGGATGAGTCTCTGTCCCCGATGATGGCGAACGCGTCTTGTTTTGCCTACGTCCATCCGCGTCAGACGCCGTTGATCCGGGACGGTGAGCTAATTGCAGGCGCACGCATACAGGCGGACGAGGAGCCGGGTTGGGGTTGGGTCCCTGATGGTAACCCAGATTATGTCAGCAGGTTTGCCAGCAACAGCCCGCCGCATCGGCCCGATATCCGGGAAATGGCGGAGCGAGGGCTCTTGTCACCCGCCGGTTCCTTCAACCACAAGGTTGTCGACTACAAAGGTTTCATTCGCACCGGGGCGGCGGCAATTGCCGCCCGCGCCAGGCAGATTGCGAACCAGAGAAAGGGAAAGGAGCGTGAATTCGCCATCGCCTACGCCATGGGCCATGAAGCCATCATTGCTTATGCTGCGGCATACGTGAAAGAGTGTGAAACCCTGGCGCGGGCCGCAACTCCAGAGCGTGCACGGGAGCTTCGTGAAATTGCTCAGATTTGCAGCAAGGTCCCGGCGCAACCTGCCAGTACTTTCCGCGAAGCCATTCAGAGCTTCTGGTTCGCCTACATGGTGGCCGGCGACGGGACCGGCCGGCCTGATGTATTTCTCAACGATTTCTATCAGGCAGACCTCGCCGCCGGAAGGATTACTTCAGAACAGGCATTGGAACTGATAGAATGTTTGCTGATTAAACTTCACGGCGAATGCGCCTCCAGCAAGTTCAATGTGAGTTCGATACAGACGATGACACTCGGCGGCCAACTGCCGGACGGCAGTGACGCTACGAACGAGCTCACCCGCTTGTTTCTCCAAGCTATCAGGAACGTCCGCCTGTTGAGACCCACTGTCTACATTCGCTGCCATGAGAAAACACCTGAAGATGTTCTGGAACTGGCGGTGACCATGCTCGGGGAAGGTCTGGCGGAGCCGAACTTCTACGGTGATAAGCCAATCGTCGCCGGGCTGATTCGGAACGGGTTCACACCCGAAATCGCCCGTGACTATGCTCTTAGCGGATGCACCGAAGTGGTCAACCCCGGAACTGGCAACCAGGGCGCGGTATCAGGCTGGCTCAACCTTGCACTTCTTGCCGACGACGCATTGCGGGAATGCGCGACCGTTCCGAATCCGGACTCGGAATGCTTGTGGCGGATTATCGAACGACGAGCCGAGGAACTGGCGGAAATATGCCGTGTGACCAACTTTTGGCTCGACCAACGAGACGAGGATGTCCGTTACCAGAGCACGATTCTCATGCCTGTCTGCCTCGAGAAGTGCAAGGATGTGGTGCATGGCGGCGCCGACTCCTATATCGGGCAGTGGGAAGGAATGGGCTTGCCGAACGCTGCCGACATGATTTATGCGGCTGAGAGCCTTGCGTTCAACCAGGGAGACGAGAACCTGTGTTCGCTGTTCGAAGGCCTCGATAGGCACGACCCCGCTGTTCTCGCCCGGCTCAGGTCGCTACCGAAGTTCGGTAACGACCATGCCGCAGTCGATGCAATCGGAGCACGGCTAATCAGGCTCGTTGCCGATGCGCTTGAGAAGCGTTCCACGCCGGTGCGCTCCTCGCTAACTCTCGGGCACCTGGCCGGCGGTGAGAATATGCATCTTGCCTACGGGATGGTTATGGGACCGACGTTGGATGGCCGGGCAAAGGGGCAGACGCTGGCGGATTCACTTGCAGGCTCGCAGGGCTACACGACCTCGGGGCCGACCGCGGTAATCCGCTCGGTGTGCAGTCTGGATCATTCGAGGCTCTGTGCCGGCAATATCACCACCTTGCGCCTCAGCACAACTGAGTTCGCTACGCCGGAGTCACGCGCCAAGGTTGTCTCGCTGATTCGTGCTTTTGTCGCTATGGGCGGAAGCCAGTTACGGATTAATGTGGCTGATGCCGAAGTTCTGCGTGAAGCGCAGAAAAATCCGGCGGCGCATTCGGGACTTCTTGTACGGGTGGCCGGGTACAGCGCCGATTTCACCGGTATCGGCAAGACCCTCCAGGACGAGATCATCGCGCGCACTGAAGGTCTTGCCGATATATCGGCGTCGTCTCTCAGCAAGAATCGCTGAAATTAGGGTAAAACAAAACAAAGGTACGGGTGGCGTCCAGATTCGTAAGCATTTGAAGTCAGTGTTCATCAGTGTTTCAGAGAACAGAAAACGTAGGTTTCCTTGACCGATGAAAACAACTGGAGTCATATTCTGAAATTTATGAATTTACTACACACCCTGGCTAATGTGACAGGAAGCTATGGGGTGTAGATTCTAAAACGAGGAGATGATAGAGAATGGGAAAGGGTTTAGGACGGAGTCCGCCTCAATAGCAGGGAAGCAGAGATTACAGTGGTTATTTTGGTTGATTTACAGAGAAAAGTGTGCTAACATTCAGGCAAAGGACTTTGAAATTGGCAACTCAAGTTATCAGTAATCTGAATTTTGCCGTTGGTGTAATAATGGAGGGAGGTCATTATGAGTAAATTTTACGATGAAGCTACAATTCCCGCGGAACTTAGACGCAATTTTGACGTTTATGACCGCATCAAGGAATTAGGCATCGAACTTGGAACATGGGAGGAAAATGTTACATCCTTAGCAGGCGCGGGGATTTCGTCAGCGGTTTTTACGGAGTCGGGATTGGTCTACCTGTCTGGAGTTGGTACAGGTCAATTGCCGATGATAAATGACGAATCGGTGATTCAACACGGACAGGAAGCGGGCAAAGAAGCGGCTGACCACCACATCCGTGTACTCCACTGGGCAATTACCTGTGGAGGCGAAGGCGGCGACCTGAATGACGTTCTTTATACCGTCAAAGCTCTTGGCATGGTCGTCTCGCCTGGCGCTGGGTCTTTCCATAACGCCCCGAGTGTAGTAAACGGCTATTCGTTCCTTTGGCAGTCAGTCTTCGGCGGCGGACGTTCGGAATACGCTGTCGATGGAGTTGACGCTGGTGGGTTCTCTGGCGTCCACGCACGAAGCGCAGTTGGTGGGTTCGACGGAAACTTCTCCTTGGAACCTGAAATCATTGTGGCAATCCCGCCGGCTTTGGCTAAAGCTATCATTGAGAACCGAGGCTGGATTTTCCCACTCCCGCCAGTAATGCTTGAGAAGGTTAAAAAAGCTAGAGAGTAGAATAGTCAAGAATTCTATTTTCCACGCTGTTATCCCATCATTTCATGCTTAACAGAGTAGTAGTTAATCTCTTGCTAGCAACGAAACACGCCCATATACGAGAGCATTTTCTCAATGTGGATACTTCTGTATTTATCGTATAATCTGGGCGCCACACGCTTTCTCGGATATTATACCGGTATATCAAGAGAATCCTTCAACCGTTTAGGCAGATGGCTTAACAATCCGATGACCGCAAACCTCCACGGCATCAAAGCTCCCACTTTTTTCTATTTTCCTCATGGTCATGCGGTCAAGGTTCATCTAGTGGCCTTTCCACCTCGCAGGATATGTGCTGTCCGCAAGCGGATGGGCAATACACTATATCTGGTTCTCATTCCTGCTTGGCTGGTTGGCTAAACGGCTCGTCCTCAATTACGGTGGGATAAGTGGGTATCGGCGCGCTGTTCCTTTCTTCGTTGGATTAACCTTGGGAGAATATATTGTAGGTAGTTTATGGACTATATTGCAAATAATAATGGGGAGACAAACTTATGTGTTCTTTCTGCACTGATACAGGGCGAAGGACAGTATCTTATGAAGGAG
>SDBU01008852.1_pt1 | contig 11371 bp, 11 predicted proteins | sample 2277071 | NCBI WGS metagenome assembly SDBU01 (sample SAMN10397929, study PRJNA504765) | marine sediment metagenome | isolation source: marine sediment core GS08_GC12, 126 cmbsf | place: Arctic Ocean: Gakkel Ridge, Loki's castle | collected 2008 | reverse complement strand
GTGTTTAGCACAGTATAACACTAAAATCTATCAATATAAATAGGGGGGAGAGATTATTTATCTGCCTCACCCCTCTTGGACACTCCTGTTTGGTCTGGCGGAGTTGAATGAGTTTAAGTTGGTTAAGTTATAATTTTGGCGTCTTGGGCAAATTCCAGCCAGATACCTGGCACTCTCTGTATTAAAAATCGATATAACTTGATAAACCTGTCTGCCTCATCCTCAATGTATGCCTGAACTGAGGTATAATCTTTCTCTGCGCACCACTCCGAAACTTTAAGTCCGGAATGCTGTTTCCCGACAAATTTCTCCAGACTTGCTCCTTTGAACGAGCCTCCATTAGCTATCACCAAAATCGACTTTATATCTATATAGGGGTGCTCGCTAAATAAAGTCTTTGGCGGTACCTCAATGTTTATTTCTCTCCAGCGATAAAGCAAGCTGAAAAAATCAAAACTCAAATTAAATCCAATAGGTATAAATTTCCATGGGTCTTCAGGACTAAATATAGAATAGAACTTTTCCAGAATATCCCTCTCTGATGATTCCCAGGATTTGAGTATAGTTAAGTCGCCTTCTTTTTCACCCGTTCTGCTGTCCAGCCTTTGGAATTGTATTGTCAGTATTTCATCAGTCTTGAAGTTAGGCTTGGGCATGCTGGCATTTGTTTCAATATCAAAGTAATAATCAGGCATTCCTTTGACCTCCTCTCTCCTGTATTAGCCTCTCCCCGTGTTCCAGAAGGAGTTTGACTCGTTCTGGGGTTAATTTCTGCGTTTCCAGCCAGGCTTTCAGGGCGTCAAGAGGGGTTATTTCTTCGGCGGTCAGGTTGCCCATCCTGAGGCGCGTCTTCCTCTCTATGTCCTTGGCGATGGCGAAGTAGTGGGCCTCTTTTGCCGCATTCCTGATGTCACTATCTCTAAGCAGGCCTTCAATTTCGGCGGGCAGGCTGATGTTTAGTCGGACTATGGCCTCTTTTATTTTATCTTCTTGCCCGGCAATAGCCTTGAGCGCAGTTGCTGTCGGGTCAGTGTCCTGCGACTCAATGTTGACATTGATGGTGAGGAAGCGACGCCCGGCTACCGGGTGGAAGTCAAAGGCGACCCGTCTTTTACCTGTTTCTTTATCTGGCTCGATTTCTACCAGATAGAACCCCTTGTTGTCTTCTTCCTCGCCGAAATCAATCCGCTCCAGGCTGCCGGAATAGACTACCGGGGGCTCGGAGGACAGAACCTGGGGCTTGTGAATATGGCCCAGGGCGATATAATCGAAAGCCGGATGGGCAATATTGCTCAGTAATAACATGTGCTCTTGTCCTATGGTCATTGATTTCTCCGAGCCTGCCTTTGCCCCGAGGACCCAGACATGGGCCGCCAGTATAGAAGGCAGCTCCGGGTCGAGCCTGGCGATATTGGTGGCAATTGTGTCGGTTAACACTTGCTGTAATCTCTGGTTAATCTGCTCAAAGTCGAGATTTTTGGTCTCCTCTCTGCTTAACAGGGCACTGCGCCTCAGCCAGGGCAACGAGACAATTTGAATAACGCCGTTATTGGTCGGGAGGTGATGCAGGGTGGGGCGATTAGACACGTAAACATTTTCCACCGCTAGAGTATCGAAGATTTCGGTGGTGGTCGCCCGACCGATGGTGTTGGGCATATCGTGGTTGCCGGTGAGAAGGAAGATGGGGATACCGCTGGAGGATAACCGTTTGATGCGTTTGGCGAATTCCCGCTGCTGTGTCTGGCTCGGCTCACGGCTCTTGTAGGCATCACCGCAAAAGAGAACGAGGTCTACCCTGTTTTCCAGGGCGTAGTCTACCACCTGGTCAAGGACGTTCAGGAAATCTTGCAGGCGTGTGGGCAGGCCGGTGTCCGGGTCGATATGCCCGTAAGTTTCCACACCTAGATGAAGGTCAGAGAAGTGAAGGATTTTCATCAGGTAACCCCATCCCCCTTAATCCCCCTTCCCCTTATCAAGGGGAAGGGGGAGGTTATATAAGAGAGGCTTCGCCTCTCTATGACTCTCCTTTAGGATCTACTTCCTAAGAGGAGAAGAAGATTATTTGTAAGAGTACATAGTCACAAAAACATACAACTTGTACCCTTCAGAGTGTATGTGAAAAGTGTTATCTAACTTCGAAGCTGATACATCTTGCTTTTAATTCAGTTGTAAAGTTTATTGTCGGAGGACGGTAATACTATCTAACACTTCTACATTTCCCCATTGGCTAACTTTTGCAGTAAGGATCCCTGGCCATTCTTTTTTAGAACTTATCTGCAGCCAACTCTGGAAGTTCTGATGTATAAATGAGTCTACCAGAATAGCTTTAATTCCCAATGGCTTACCGACCATATCCGCATTACCACAATAAACGGGAGTCATAAATTCATAGTATCCTGTGTTGCTGGAATGTTCAGGAGTAACTTCACCATATTGTGGCCACCACCTTCCTCCAACTTCAACGACTATATACAGATACTGACCGGAATTTAATTCCCTGTTAATATATCCGTCGATGAAAAATCTTTCTGGAACGCTTGATCCATCTTTGGGGGATATTATGTTTGCCGCTAAATCTATTGCTGCCACTTTCGGAATAATGGCCAGCCCAATGGAAATAATTGCCAAAATAATAAATATTGCGAACGTGGGACGTTTCCAAATTATATGTTTTACCCTTTTCCCAGCGGGTTTATTTTGATGTTTTCTCCTTTTTAGTTCGCCAGCAAGGGCAATTGAGGCGGTAATGAGAGTACCTATCCCAACCATCCAGAATGCTATATCAATCCAATCCATTCACTTTTCCCTTTGGGGGGAAATCATTCCCTGTTCCCCACCCTTCCATATCTTGCCGCCAGGGGGCAGGACAAATAGCTCTTCGCCGCTGAGCTTAGCAGCTAATGTGTCCTTTAGCTCACTCACGGGGACTCGTATCTGGTTCATGCTGTCCCGCTCCCGGATGGTGACCTGATTATCTTCCAGTGACTGGAAGTCGACGGTGATACAGAATGGAGTGCCAATCTCATCCTGGCGGCGGTAACGGCGGCCGATGCTCTGGGCATCGTCATATTGCACCATCCAGCACTGGCGCAGGTCAGCATGTATCTGTTTGGCTAAAGCTACCAATGGATCACGTCGGCTCAGGGGCAGTACGGCTACCTTGATGGGAGCTAAACTGTGGTGGAGGTGGAGTATTACCCTTGTTTCTCCCTCAGCCAGTTCCTCGTCGTAGGCGTCGCAGAGGAAAGCCAGTATCGAGCGGTCTACCCCCGCCGATGGCTCAATTATGTACGGGACAAAATGCTCTTTGGTCTTCTCATCGAAGTATTCCAGGCTCTTGCCGCTGGAATTGGCATGTTGAACCAGGTCAAAGTCGCCCCGGTTGGCGATGCCCTCCAGCTCTGACCAGCCCATGGGGAATAAGTAGTCAATGTCATGGCACTCTTTGGCGTAGTGTGCCAGTTCATCTTTACCGTGCTGGCGCAGTCGCAGGTTCTCTTTCCTGATGCCCAATTTTACATACCAGTTGAGGCGCTCTTCGAGCCAGTAGTCGAACCACTCCTTATCGGTTCCTGGCTTGACGAAAAACTCGATTTCCATTTGCTCAAATTCCCGACTGCGAAAGATGAAGTTGCCGGTGGTAATCTCATTGCGGAAGGCTTTACCTATCTGGGCGATGCCGAAGGGCAGTTTCTTCCTGGTGGTATTAACTACGTTCTGGAAGTTGACGAATATACCCTGGGCTGTCTCCGGGCGCAGGTAAACTACATCGGCTTCTTCCTCAATTGGACCCATAAAGGTCTTAAACATTAGATTAAACATGCGCGGCTCGGTTAATTCGCCACCGCAGGATGGGCAATTATTGTCCTTTATCTCATCAGTGCGCCATCTCAGGTGGCAGCTCTTGCACTCTACCAGAGGGTCAGCGAATCCCTCGATGTGTCCGCTGGCTTCCCATGTCTGGGGGTGCATCAGGATGCTGGCATCCAGGCCTACCATATCGTCGCGCTCCTGAACCACAACCCGCCACCAGGCTTCTTTTACGTTCCGTTTCAGTTCCACCCCCAGGGGTCCATAGTCCCAGCAACTGGACAAACCGCCGTAGATTTCACTGCTGGGAAAGATAAAACCGCGCCGACGGCAAAGGGAGACAATCTTCTCCATATCAACTTTTCTTGGCGTCTCTTCGGTCACTATCAGGCCTCCTTAGTCTTTTGGCTGGGCTGGGATTCCGCATCGGCATAATGTAAGCTTGATATGAATTGTAGCCGAAAATATAAAGTATTGCAAAGCGAGTCGCAGGACGCAGCAGCTTAAATTCTTGTCGTCGGCTTGGCTCAAGTGGTAGAATAGAGAATCTGTGTCAACCAGGGAGGATAGGGTGATTTTAAAGAAATTGGAAGTGGGGCCGTTTGCCTCTAATTGCTATATTATCGGCTCTGAATCGACTAAGCAGGGGCTGATAATTGACCCCGGCGATGAGGCCAGGGAGATTTTGAAGAGTGTCGAGGACTTGGGACTTGACATAAAGTTGATAATGCTGACCCATGGTCATGTAGACCATATCGGTGCTTTAAAGGAAGTCAAGGTGGCAACCGGGGCTGAAGTGGCTGTCCATACTGATGATGCTCCGTCTCTTCAAGGAGAGGGACGGACTTTAGGCGCACTGTTTGGTCTTTCCTATGAGGCTCCTCCGGCTCCGGACAGGTTGCTCAAGGAGGGAGATAGCATAGACGTTGGTGATTTGCATTTTTCGGTTCTGCATACTCCCGGTCATACCCCCGGTGGTATCTGCCTTCTGGGCCATGACATGGTGTTTACCGGGGATACGCTGTTTAATTACGGTATTGGCAGGACTGACCTCCCCGGGGGCAGCTACAGCCAGTTAATGGATAGCCTCCATAACAAGCTTATGACGCTGCCGGATAATACTACGGTGTATCCCGGTCACGGGCCTGAGACTACTATCAGCGCTGAGCGTCAGGGTAATCCGTTTTTGCGCGGCCAGTAGTTTTCTGCTGGAAGTTTTTAAGCTCGGTTTCCAGGTATTTTTGTCTGGAAGCTAGAGTCAGGTCGCCCCGGGTTCTTTCCAGGATGCCACGAACCGCATCGGTGGTGCGGCGCAGGCCGCCGGTTATAGCATCAGGGAAGTCCATGGTCACTAAAGTGCTGTAAATATCGTCCATAGCTGATAATAGTTCCTCGCCACGGGACAGGTCTCCCCGCCTCATGCTATCTAGGAGGTAACGCCGCAGCTCGCCGACAGTTTCACCTAGCCCGTTCAAGTAAGCGGAGGAGTCAATCTCCAGTTCGCCGGGGTCAGGAAGCAGGTTGCCGGTTACCAGGGCAAAGGTGATACTTCCTTCGGCGAACTCCTTTTGGGCATCTCTGACAAAACCGGTATAGCGGAGTTCCTCACAGTCAGCGGCAGCTTGCCTGGCCTGGTTGAGGAGGTTGCGGGCTGATTGAAGCAGCTCTTTAGCCCGGTCAAACTCCTGACGGTGAATGGCACGGATAGCCTGGCTGCTGTGACGAATTACCTCACGGCACAGGGGCAATACCTTTTCTCTGACCGCATCTTTGGCTGACAGGTTCTGCCGGATCTGGTCAGCAATTGAATCTAAATTACCGGTTAGCTTTTTCACTTTTGCGCCTCAAGTCTGTCTATTATTTGTCGAGTTGCTTCCTCAACATCATCGGCTTGTAGTATAGCACTAATCACGGCTACTGCGTCAGCGCCGGCAGCCATAACTTCGGCGGCATTATCCCTGGTGATACCGCCGATGGCGACCAGGGGCGAGGTTACCGCCTGTCTGACCTGGCGCAGCCGGTCCAGGCCGACTACCTTGACCGTTTCCTTGGATAGAGTTGGGTATATTGAACCGACGGCGATATAATCAGCCCCCTCAGATTGGGCAGCGATAGCCTGGTCTACAGTATTTGTCGAACAGCCTAAAATTTTATCCATTGGCAGCAGCTTGCGGGCTGCCAGAGCGGGCAGGTCATCCTGTCCCAGGTGCAGTCCATCAGCCTCAGTGGCCAGGGCAATATCGAGGCAGTCGTTTACTATAAAAAGCACATTGTGCTCAGCGCACAACTCCTTTAGCTGTTGAGCTATGGGTAATAGCTCCTTTTTGCTGTGGAGTTTATCGCGTAGCTGAATAGTCTTAGCCCCACCACTGATTACCTGTCTGGCGGCTTCAACGTGGCTGCGCCCCTTCAGCGCCTGGGTATTTATGATGACGTAAAGTCCGGATATGTGCTGTATTTTCTCCCGGCGCAGTAGCCTGGAGAGCAGTGTTTGCTCAATGGTGTAAAGGTCGAAACGGGCGTGTTTGAATTTTTCTGAATCTAATTCGGGTGCGGCGTCCGGAAGCTTGGCCAGTTCCTCCAGAGTTCTCAGTGATTCCTGAACCCTTCTGGAATTTGCCACTATTGTTATGGGCAACTCCCTTTGTTTCTTCTCCCCGGCGGCCTCAATATCGATGCCGATATCGCCGGCTGAGTTTCGGGCCTGAAGGAGCTGCTGGTGGAATGGCAGGTCGCCCCTTACTAATTCGTGTCGCATGGTTTTTAGCTGCTGGGTTAAGGCGGCATCGTCGAGCAGCAGGCGGGCTATTTCTTCCAGGAAACGAAGCCCCTCCCCGGTGCGATTCAGGTTGGCATCAATAATGCGTAGCGTTTTTGATGAAGCCATATTTATAGCTTCTCCAATGTTCTCTATCAGGCGATTAATTCTAGCATAGCCAGACTAGGCGGTAAAGTTGGGTGGCTACACATCACCTCTCGGTGAATTTAAGATAGGCATGGATTTTTTTAATACACCTCTCTCTATCTGATTAACGTTCTTATCTACCCCATCCCCTGTATCCCCTTCCCCTATCAAGGGGAAGGGGTAGATTTTGGAAAGAGGGGCGTAGCCCCTCTTAAACACTCCCTTTAAATCCCCTTGCTAAACGACCCCCATCCCCTGTTATTTAACCGAAGTCCCTCTTTTAAATATCCTTCCCCCTCTCCGTACTACCAGGCTTCGCCTACGGCATTTTCGATAAGCTCAATGCGTGTTGGCTTCCTTTCCCGGTTTAGTTCTACTGCTACCATGTCAATGCGACATAACGGGGGCAGATTGTCGTGGGTCTGCTGGAAATGGGCCGCCGTAGTCCTTAGCCTTTTCATTTTAGTCGGTGTAATTGATTCCTCCGGGCTGCCGAACTCCCGACTCGTTTTGGTTCTTACCTCGATAAAGATCAGGGAATCTTTCTGTCTGGCTACGATATCTATCTCACCCTCAGGGCAGCGATAGTTGGTCTCAATGATACGGTAGCCTTTCTTTTTGAGAAAGTCCTTAGCTAGCTTTTCACCCAGGGCACCGGTATCTCGACGTTTCATTTCTTTTGGTGAATTATATCCTTAACTGGATGGAATGACCGGCGATGAATGGCAGACGGCCCCAGTCGGCACAGGCAGGAGATGTGCCCCCTGGTGCCATAGCCTTTATGTTGGGCTAGTCCATAGCCGGGATAGGTTTTATCAAGTTCCGCCATGAGGTGGTCTCGAGTTACTTTAGCCATAATAGAAGCACAGGCAATAGAGAAGCATAGTCTGTCGCCATATTTTATTCCCTTTTGCGGCAGTGACACCTCGGGGAGGTGAAAATAGTCTATAAGCAGAGACTCAGGGGGCGGCAAAAGCTGGTCTATGGCTTTTATCATCGCCAGGCGTGTTGCCACAGCTATACCTCGAGCATCTATCACCTCATGGGAAATTATGCCGATGCCCATAGCCAGGGCTGTTTCCTGTATGTGGTGAAACAAAAACTCGCGCTTGAGCGGGTGTAACAGCTTACTGTCGTTCACCTGGGCGAACCAGGGAGCGCTGGTGTTATAGGGCATGATGACGGCGGCAGCTACTACCGGGCCGGCTAAGGCGCCGCGGCCGGCTTCGTCAATGCCGGCGATGCGCTGGCAGCCCTGTGCCTCAAGCATTTTCTCTTCGGCAAAGGACAGCATCGGTGATATATTATATGGCCTCATCTATTATGCCTCCGCCCAGGACGGCATCTCCCTGATAGAATACGATAGCCTGCCCGGGGGCTATTGCTCTCTGCGGCTGGTGAAACTGGACCTCGGCTATCCCATTATCGAGGTGCAGTCTGGCGGCTATCTCAGGTGACCTGTAGCGGACCTTAGCCGTTACCTCGATAGGCTCCCCGGGGGCTTTCCCTGATACCCAGCTTAGCTGGCTGGCCAGGAGCCTGCTTTTCGAAAGCTGGTCTTCGGTGCCCGCCACCAATCTGTTATTGTCGGCATCAATCTTGAGCACGTAGCGGCGCTCATTGGAGGCAAGCCCTAAGCCCTGCCTTTGCCCTATGGTATACCGGGCCAGGCCGTTGTGCCTGCCTAAAACCCTGCCCTCGGTATCGACGATGTCTCCGGGCTTGAGGGAAATATGCCTGGCGATGAATGAGCGGTAGTCGTTATCGGGGATGAAGCAAATATCCTGGCTGTCGCGCCTGGCGGCGGTGGGCAGGCCCAGCTCGGCGGCCAGTCTTCTCACATCTGTTTTATGCATGTTACCCAGGGGGAAAAGCAGATGTTGTAGCTCCTTTGGCCCTAAAGGGTAAAGGAAATAGGACTGGTCTTTGCTCCGGTCAGTCCCTTTCCATAAGCTGTAGCCGTTGGCTGAAGGCTCAATTCGGGCATAGTGGCCGGTAGCCAGGTAGTCTGCCTCCATCTGTAATGCCCGGTCGAGGAGAGGCCCAAACTTGACACGCTGGTTACAGACGATGCAGGGGTTTGGCGTATGCCCCCGGCTGTACTCACGGCAGAAATCGGCGATGACCGTTTGGGCGAAGATGTCCCTGAAATTCATCACATAGTGGGGGATGCCCAGCTTATGGGCAACACTTTTGGCACTCTCTATCGCCTCCAGCCCGCAGCAGCCGCCGAACCTCTCCATCTCATTGGTCTCCTTATTCGAGGGCCAGATCTGGAGGGTCACGCCAATCACCTGGTAGCCCTCGGCGTCGAGGATGGCGGCAGCCAGTGATGAGTCAACCCCGCCGCTCATAGCCACCACAACTCGCTGTTTAGCCATGCTTCACGCCTCGCTCTAGTAGCTGCCCGACCTTTTTCCAGATAATTTCTGCTATTATTTCTTTGGGTTGGGTGGCATCTATTATCAGCCAGCGCTGCGGGTCATCGGCGGCTAGCTTGTGATAACCATCCCTCACCCTGCGGTGAAAAGTGATATCCTCCTGCTCAAAGCGGTCCTGCTTTTTATCTCTTTTGCGGGCCAGCCCCTCTTCTGCCGCTATATCCAGCAGGACGGTCAGGTCGGGTTTCAGCCCCTGAGTGGCCGTGTTGTTAATCCCCTTGACCGTTGCTAAATCCAGTCCCCGCCCGTAGCTTTGATAGGCAACGGTGGAGTCGGCAAAGCGGTCGCAAATGACTGCTTTGCCCTCTTGTAAGCCGGGCTGGATTACCCCGGTTACCAGGTGGCTGCGGGAGGCATTAAACAGCAATAGCTCGGTCAGTGGCGATATATCCGTGTCTTCGGCCCACTTCAGCCAGTGGGATATCTCCTCGCCGAAGGGGGTGCCGCCGGGTTCATGGGTCAGGAGCGTCGGAATAGCCGATTGCGATAGCTTTTTATAGAGCGCCTCTGCCTGGACACTCTTGCCGCAGCCTTCCCCTCCCTCAAAGGTGATGAATAAAGACATTTATTACCTCTTTAGTGTTTGCAGTGTTAGTATATTAGTTTTTACCAACCCCTCACCCTGTATCCCTCTCCCCTTCGTAAGGGGAGAGGGAAGAGGTTTTTTTATAAAGGGGCTTCGCCCCTTTTGAACCCCCTATCCCTTATAAATCCGCACTCTTCTATCGGGCTCTTTGCCCCGGCTTTTTGAGGATAGCTCGTTGCGCTCAGCGAGCAGGTGCTGCAGGCGCCGGATGTAGGCGCTCTGCGGGCTGAGTTCCACTGGCTCCTGTCCACTCTTTACTTGCTCAACGGCGGCTTCTGCCTCACCGAGGGCATGCTTAAAGGGGTCTGCCTTGTTGGTGTCATCGGTGCCGTAGATGGTGTTTAGCAGGTGTCTGATTTGAGGTGGTGTATTGCTTTTGAGGACATAAATGGGCAGGCCGGCCTCTTCAGCCCCCCTCACTTTTTGCGGTTTCCGGCGGTAATAGTTCTTGGAGGTTATAAACAGGTTGGCATTATCGGGATTGCTGGCTATATCCAGGCTCAATTCCATCTCTTTGGCTGTCTGTTCCAGTCGTTTCCGGTTTACGCCGAACAGGTAGAGCCTGGGTGGTTTAATTTTCCTGGCTTGCGGCTTGCCTTTAGCGGCTTTTTTGGTGGCGGCGGCTGGTGACCTTCTGGCTATCTTGACCTCTCCCTTATCATCCAGCCAGCGAATCTCAGTGGCTAGAGATTGATGGCGCAGAAGTGTGTCCACTGCCTCACCGACATTCGGGTGAATGGCTACCCTGTCCCGCTCCTGGATTTCAACGACAATATCGAAGGTGGGCGGTGACGTCCGCTCCAGTATGGATTTCTGTGTCCTCCTTCGTTTGGCTTCTTCATCACCCAGGGTTACGGTCTGGATACCGCCAACCAGGTCGGCCAGGGTAGGGTTCATCATCAGGTTGTCCAGGGTGTTACCGTGGGCGGTGCCGATAAGCTGAACCCCGCGCTCGGCGATAGTTCTGGCTGCCTGGGCTTCAAGCTCGGTGCCGATTTCATCAATGACGATTACCTCGGGCATGTGGTTTTCCACGGCTTCAATCATTACTGCGTGCTGCATGGTGGGGGTGGCTACCTGCATCCGCCGGGCGTGCCCGATGGCGGGGTGAGGAATATCACCGTCGCCGGCTATCTCGTTGGAGGTATCTACAATGATAACCCGCTTATTGAGGTCATCGGCCAGCACCCGGGCGACCTCGCGCAGCATGGTGGTTTTGCCTATCCCGGGACGACCCAGCAGCAGGACGCTTTTGCCAGATTGCACCAGGTCTTCAATAATTTGTATGGTGCCAAAGACAGCCCTGCCCACGCGACAGCTCAAGCCAACAATATGCCCCTTGCGGTTGCGTATAGCCGAGATGCGGTGCAGGGTGCGCTCGATTCCTGCCCGGTTGTCACCGCCAAAGCTGCCGATACGGGAGACTACATAGTCGATGTCCTGCTCAGTGACCTCTTTAGGGTCAAGAGTGACTTCACGCTGGGGAAAGCGAGCTTGGGGGGGGCGGCCTAAATCCAGCACCACCTCTAATAACTCGCTGAGGTCTGGTTGCTGGCGTAATGGCTGACAGATGTGCGGTGGTAGAATATCAAGCAGCGTATCCAGGTCGTCGGTAATTACTTTTTGCAA
>SDBU01008851.1_pt1 | contig 11373 bp, 12 predicted proteins | sample 2277071 | NCBI WGS metagenome assembly SDBU01 (sample SAMN10397929, study PRJNA504765) | marine sediment metagenome | isolation source: marine sediment core GS08_GC12, 126 cmbsf | place: Arctic Ocean: Gakkel Ridge, Loki's castle | collected 2008 | reverse complement strand
AAGGCTGCTGGTATTTGTCGAGACAGATGGTTGTGGGGCGGACGGGATTTCTGTGGCTAGCGGATGCTGGGTAGGCAAGCGCACTTTGCGCGTGCTTGATTTTGGTAAATTAGCTGCCACTTTTGTTGACACAGATACTAATCAGGCAGTGCGCGTTGTGCCTCGTCCCGGCATTCGCGAGACGGCGTGGCGCTATGCACAGGATGCTCGTAATCGGTGGACAGCGCAGCTCAAGGGGTACCGGTTGATGCCAGAGCAGGCATTGCTGCGCACTATGCCAGTGACGCTTATCGAGAATCTTGAAAAGTTTATCAGCCGGCCCGGAGCGAGAGTAGTTTGCGAGGCTTGTCGGGAGGAGATTCAAAATGAACGTGAGGTTATCATTGAGGAGATGGTTCTCTGCCGGGCCTGCGTGGGTGAGGCGTACTACCATCGCTTACCGGCCCCCGTCTGAGCATGAGACGGTCTCCCTACCTCGCAAGCTTCTCGAACAGCCATCTGGTTTGGGGGTTGCGCTGGCTGGGAGTGGTGGGTTTCGCGTTGGCAGCAAGCCTGTATACGGTCGGCATTCGACTCGAATCCAACGATAGCTTCTGTGCCTCGTGCCACGTCGAGCCAGAAGTTGCCTATTTTAACCAAAGCCTCCGGTCAGCCCAACCGGTTACTCTGGCTGCATTGCATGCTGGCAAAAATACGCGCTGTATTGATTGCCACAGCCGGAAGTGGCTTCCGGGTCGTCTATGGGCGCAGTGGGGTGGTTTGCAAAATCTACTGGCATACCGGTCGGGAAACTACCGCAGTCCAAGCGTGACCACCCGCCCAGTGGGTGATGGTGGCTGTTCCAAGTGCCACAGCGATGTCACCTGGGTCAGTGAGCGTCCGGGGCATTACCATTCTCCGTGGCTGCGCCAACGCTGGCGCCTGGCTGGTGGCCCTATGAACACATGCGAGGTCTGCCATCCTTCTCACATGGTGATTACCAATGAATCTGGTCGGTTCATGGATTTAGACCGCATCGAAACCCAGTGTGATGCCTGCCATGAGGCGACAGGTAACGAAAAGTAACCATTCAACACGTGACCTGCCTACGGCTAGGAGAGCGCGGCGAGTTGCAGCCCGGTAATCCAGCTTTCTGTGCGTGATTCCAGGGTTTTAACCTGCTCTGTGGAAAGATTCAATCCCATACATTCATTAAGGATTCGCTGGCTTTCTTAGGCATCATGCGTAGATCTGAATGGCGAAGTTCCAGTTGCTGGTTGCGGGCACGCAGGCGACTGAGATGAAGCGGAGGGTCGGAGCGACTGGAGATGAGCAAGTGCATTTATGGTGGTAAATGGTCAAGCAGGTAGTTGAGGGAGGTATGGATCTCTTGCTCCTCAATCCAATGATAGTCATCTAAAATCAGGACGAAATCTTGTTCGACCTTGGACAAATCATTAATCAGCGCTGAAAGGATAGCTTTCTCAGAAGATAACTGGGGTGATTTTAGCTGAGAGAGGGAAACATGACCCACTTGAGGGTCAACCGATGGCAGCGCGGCGATCAGATATTGAAAGAAGAGCGAGGGATCACTATCTTCGATATCCAGGGAGAGCCAGGCAGCGGGCAGCGCTCTTTTTTTTAATCCAGACACTCAAGAGAGTGGTCTTACCAAAACCTGGAGAGGCGGCGATGAGGGTCAATTTATGGGTGAGTGCCTCGTCTAGTCGCTCCAAAAACGCTCCTGCGGATAACAGAATTTGGTCTGGGAGAGGGGATAAAGAGCTTCGTGGTCAGAATTGAGGAGTTCGCAGGGTGTTCCAATAACCGGTGTTAAGCTAAGTTCGCATGCTATATCTTACCCGATGTCGGGCGAAAGGAATTTGATCCTGGATCATAATAACACCATGAGATTAAGAAGAAGGTTGTGTCAAGAATTTATTTATAATGTATCAGAAAGGAATATGCATTAGGGAATTGGCTCTTAGGTGCGCATACCAGCAACAGAAAGGTGAGGAAGACATGAATATGAAAAAACAAAAGCCCTCATACTTTGTCAGCCTAGCAGACAGTGAAAAATTTGTCCAAATGCCAGGCCTCGAAACAACAGTCCTTAGCGGTCTTCATGGCGAGAAAATGATGATGGCGCTTAATGCAACACTACCTGGCCATACTGTGCCGGAACATTCCCATCCGCACGAGCAGATTGGGATGGTATACGCTGGCAAGGCAATATTACGGATTGGAGATGAGGAACAAGTCGTGGAAAAAGGGGATTTTTTCCGCATTCCCGGAAATGTACCCCACGGTGATACTTGCATTGGTGAAGAACCATTTGTCATGTTGGACATCTTCTATCCGGTACGAGAGGATTTCCTAGAGAAGCTCAAGCAAAACTCTGAGAGTAATCAATGAGCTAACGTATGGTTTTGGACTGGGTGGGTGCTTAGCGTATATGCGAATAAAACAATTCTACCCACCACGCCGGGGTATTGGGATAGTACGACTCCCCTTTGGATTATCCGGCATAAAGATGAGACCTGGAAAGATTTGAACGATAATAGTATTTCTATTGATCCAGGATTTCAATCCACTGTTTCTCAATGATCGACCACACAGCAGGCCCTCTCCACACTTCGCTCAAGTATTGGTCCGTATCAGGGTTATCGCCATCGAGCACCAGAATACTTTCACCAGGGCTCCACCAATCGACGAGGGTGATAAACGAGTTATCACCTTGAGGGGCATTCCCGATGCGGTGGTAGCTTTCGATCTGGTGCAAATCTTCCGAGAGCTGGTAAACCCAAACACCACCCTGGCCGGACATGCCTGCATCGTAATTGCCAATCAGCTGGTGGAGATCAGGAGCCCAAAGACTGCCAAATGACCGAGGTAGTTCCAAGGGATCCTCTCCATCCGGAGTAGCAGGGATAAAGGCAGGTGATCCGTCTAACGGCACGACCCAGAAGGGTTGGTCCGGATAAATGAGGGCGTATCGAGCCATCGCCCAAACTGGTTTGTCGTCATGATGACCACTGAGCAGCTTATCGCTGCCGAAATCTGAGACCCGCTGCAGGTCTCTCTCTGCTGCAGAGAGGCCGTTTGGGAATAACACCAGATAAGTGCCGGCGCAGGATTCTTTTACCCCAGCCCAGGAGATGGCGTTGACATAGGCCAGCATACTGCCATCCGGGGACCAGGAGTAAAGATTGGAAGCACATTCAGCGATAATTTCTACCTGATCTGGACCGGAGACGAATACCAGATCGATCTGTTCCTTCTGCGGGTTGTAAACGGCAGCGGTCACACGCTGGCCATCTGGCGACCAAGAAGCACGAATGACATTATCTTCCAACCATCTTTGCGAAGTTCCACTGGCATAGTCATAGACCCACAAACTGGTCACAGAAACTTTGTTCTGATCGGAGCCATGGAGAAATTCTGGTGAGTACGCGAGCCGGCCGCTTTCCGGACTGTATTCCCAAAAGACCTCGTGATAGATCGGGCTGGGTTGCACAGTTAATTCCCCATTTTCAAGAACTAGAACACCGATGTCTGCGCTGGCAAAGGGAGTGAGATGGGCAATGGTGACTAGATCGGGGAGGTCTGGAGTTTCCAGGACAACTGCAGGCTCTGTCTCGGTCGGGAGGCTTGGAGTGTCTGAGACATCTGCAAACTCTGTCTCGGTCGGCAGGCTTTCCGTTGTTGGAATGCTGCTGTCTTCAGTTGGTTCATCGACGGGCAATAGAGTCGCAGGAGGGATGGTCTCAATACCGACTTCAAAGGTGCTGCATCCTGCTGCCAGGATTGAAATACTTGCCAGTAATAAGAATAACAACCAAGATGAATTGCTTATTTTCATATCAGGAACCTTTAAGTTTTCCATTGAATGTATCACGATTGAATTTCCAATGATAAGAATATACCAAAGGGATGTTACGGAGGAGTCGCTTTCGTGTCACAGATTGGTAACATAGCTTGATTATTTACCAGTCAGATACCCAATTATTTGAGTAAATGGTACTGATTTTACGTTCAACACCTGAAAGTTCCTGGAGATTATTAGACTTCCTAAGAGTATATTTCCAGCTGTATTTGACTGAAGGTATAGTTATTGGATTTATACGCCGAACAGGCTGATATCCCAACGGTCAAATCCGCCTCAGCGCGCAAATCAATGAAATCACCGGGTTTCGATCTTGGGGATTGGATTTCAATCTCTCCTGTATCGGCAACCCTGGCCTGCATAAAGATATTGAAAGGCACGAAGATCTGCGCAGGCTGAATCCCAAATTGGGATAAGCAGCCAGTTAGATTATCAGAGCAATTAGGATGGGGTTCAGAAACCTCATAGGTGATCTCGAACATTCTCTGATCACAAGGCGCAAAGAGAAAGCAGTGTTTTCCAACTGTATCCTCGATAATCGTCCACATTGGATTACTCTGGTCAGAATAAAGGAGATCATCTTTTGTGAAATAGATTTTGTTGTTGTAATCCATCGTGCGGGGAGAAGACAAGTATTCTTGAGGATTTTGCTGTGAATAACTGACCAGATCAACCACTTGCTGACCTTCAACATCGATAACACGAAGAATTTGTTCTTTTCGAACTATGAATGCGGCTCCAGTGTGAGGCTCAAGCAGATGCGTCTCGATAAGCTGATAATCCTGATTTTGTTTCATTGACAGACACCTCAATAGATACATGAATAATATAATCGTGTGTCGTGAGAACACCGCGTAATCGCGTCGCTCGGAGGACGAACGTCAAACAATTGTACCGATAAAGTTTCTACAATAATCACGTGAAGCTCGGTAGGCTTGATTATAACCAGGGCCTATTCCAGTTTGGGAGACTGCAATGGAATTTTGCGATGGGATACAATTAGCTGAGTATTAATTTCTGGGGATGATCAACACGGAAGGAAAGAAGAGCAGAAGAAATCTTTATGAAGGATATTAAACCGCACTTAGCTGACATCTATCAAGCAGATCACTTGATCCGGGAGTCGATTTATCGAACTCCTTTAATCGAGTCTCCTTGGTTATCGAAAATATCTGGTTGCAGGATCTTTCTAAAGTTGGAAAGCTTGCAGGTCACCGGTTCATTTAAGATCCGGGGGGCGGCCAATAAAATGCTCAGCTTGAAGAAAGAGGAAAAGAAGCGCGGGGTGATCGCGGTCTCGTCGGGGAATCACGGTCGAGCCGTGGCATATGTAGCCCGGAACTTTGGTATACCGGTGGTAGTCTGTGTCTCGGAAACTGTGCCGGAGAATAAGGTGTCTGCGATCCAAGACTTGGGTGCTGAGGTGATGGTGGCGGGCAAAACGTATGATGAAGCAGCGGAGGCAGCCCTGCAGGTGCAGATTGAGCGTGGTTTGACGATGGTCCATCCCTTTGATGATCCCATCGTCATTGCTGGGCAGGGCACTATCGGTCTTGAGCTGCTGGAAGAGCAACCAGATATCGACACGGTAGTCGTGCCGCTTTCGGGGGGTGGATTGTTAGGTGGGATTGCGTTAACCCTGAAGGCAATCAACCCCGAGATTCAAACCATTGGCGTATCGATGGATCAAGGGGCGGCGATGGTGGAGAGCCTCAAAGCTGGCCAGGTGGTTGAAATTGTGGAGGAGCACTCACTGGCGGACGCATTGATCGGCGGGTTAGGATCAGATAATCGCCACACATTCAAAATTATTCAAAAGTATGTTGACCAAACCGTGTTAGTTACCGAGGATGAGATAGCAGCTGGGATGACATTTGCGCTCGAAAAGGAGCATCTGGTGGTCGAAGGAGGTGGCGCGGTTGGCATCGCAGCTCTCTTGGCGGATAAGGTGCGAAATTTGGGGGTGAAAGTTGTGGTGGTTATCAGCGGGAGCAATGTGAATTTGTCCACATTAATCGAGATCGCCCAAGGCCAATATCCATACCAAGAAAATTAATAAAGGGAGAAGATATGGAAATCACCATCCTGACCGAAGAAGAACTCCGCGAATGTGTAAAGATGGACGAAGCCGCGCTCGAGGCAGTCGCGGAAGGGTTTTCCAAATTGGCTGAGGGGAAAGTGACTCTGCCGCCAATTCTGAGGGTAGATGTTCAGGAAAACCATGGTGAGGTGGATGTCAAGACAGCTTATATTCAGGGCCTGGATAGCTTTGCGATAAAAATCGCCTCGGGTTTCCATGACAACCGGCTCAAAGGCTTGCCAACTGGAAGCGGGATGATGATTCTGATCAGTGCAGAGACCGGGAGGCCGGTGGCGGTGCTGCTCGACAACGGCTACCTGACCGATGTGCGTACAGGTCTTGCGGGAGCTATTGCTGCCAGGTACCTTGCAAGGGAACAAATCGAGACCGCAGGCGTGATTGGTTCAGGTATGCAAGCCCGCTACCAGATGCAGGCTCTCAAACTTGTGCGGGATTATAAAAGACTTTTCGTATATGGAATTGAGCCACAAGAAGTTGCGCAATATGCTCAGGAGATGGCTGATCAACTTGGGGTTAAAGTGATCCAGACGGATGACCCGGAGACGGTTGTCCGCGAGAGTGAAGTTGTTGTCACGGCGACGCCATCCCAACAACCCTATCTACGAGCAGATTGGCTGTACCCTGGTCTGCATATTACCTGCATGGGCTCAGATGCTGAGCATAAGCAGGAGTTGTATCCGCAGGTATTCAAGCGCGCGGATCTGGTGGTGTGCGATCGCAAGTCGCAGGCTTTCAGGTTGGGTGAGCTGCACCATGCACGGGATAAAGGGATCATCACTGGAGATGAACAGGTTATCGAGCTGGGGGAGTTGACCTCCGGCAGGAGACCCGGGCGTCAAACTGACGATCAAATAACAGTATGTGATCTGACAGGGGTGGGAGTACAAGACACGCAAATCGCCCGGATTGCTTATCATGCAGCGATTCGAAATGGATTCGGTGTGGTCATTTAAGCCCGATGTTGAAATTAAACGAAAAACAAGTGAGTCTCTCGGATCCGTTTTGGATGAGGTTCATGAGATTCGCCATCACTTCGTTCGTCAGAATGATAATAAATTGAGGATTTTTTTGGAGGTCTTTTTATGAAGGAGAAATTTTATCCATTTATGTTAGAGCGGGATATGTCGATCTGGGAACACCAGGTTAAGTACAATCTATCGGAAAGCGGGGTGCATCCGATGACTACCAGGGAATTATTCAATAATGACGCACAGCTGATCGATGAATTCCTGTCCACTGAGCTGAACTACCCGCAAACAAATGGATTAATCGAATTGCGCGAGCAGATCGCTAGACTCTATCCTGGGTCAACTGCGGAGCAAGTGGTGGTGACAACGGGTGCGGCACAGGCCAATTTCACTACACTATTGACCCTCATGGATCCGGGTGATGAGATCGTGGTTATGCTGCCCAACTATATGCAAATATGGGGCGTGGCTAAGAACTTCAAATTAAATGTCAAAACCTTTTCTTTAAAGGAAGAACTTGGCTGGGGTGTGGACATCGACGAATTAAATCGAACTGTGTCTGAGAAAACCAGGCTGATCACGATCTGCAACCCGAACAATCCGACGGGGTATATCCTGTCGAATGAGGAGCGGCAGGCAATTGTTCAGGCGGCGGATAAAGTAGGTGCATGGGTATTGTCAGACGAGGTGTATGCCGGGGCAGAACACAACACTAGCGAGATCACTCCCTCTTTCTGGGGCGATTATGATCGGGTATTTGCGATCGGCAGCCTGTCAAAAGCTTATGCCCTGCCAGGATTGCGGATCGGTTGGGTGGTTGCACCGGTGAACATGGCCGGTGAGATCTGGGCGCGCCAGGATTATGTAACCATCAGTGCCACAATGCTCGGCAATAAGCTTGCTGCCTACGCGTTATCTCCAGATGTGCTACCGCGAATTTTAAGCCGCACACGCGAGTATGTTCGTAGGGGCTATAAAAACTTTGAAGATTGGTGTGATGAACATAGCAATTTTTTCAGCTTGGTGCCTCCACAGGCAGCGGCGATCGCCTTTGTGCGCTACCGCAGCGAGATCAATTCGAGCGAACTCGTCCAACGCCTGATCGATGAACAAAGCACCCTGGTCGTGCCGGGTGATCATTTTGGTTTGGATCAGCATCTGCGCATCAGCTATGGCTTGTCGAATGATTATGTGAATGAAGGTCTGGAGCGTGTTTACCGGACACTGCTTTCCTCAGCAAGTTGAACAGTTTTGTCAGTTCTGCAACCTTTGAATTAATGGACTCCCTGTTGGTGAGACAATGAATCTTATTTTCTATATTATTGCGCTGGGAACGCTGGTTGTTTTCGGGGGTTTTGCATGGTTCTCTTACCGAGAAAAAGAGAAGCGAGCAGTCCGAGTGAGCACGATCATCGCGATTGGGGGCGCGGGGCTATTCTTTTTGATGACTCTGTTTGGTGATGAAGCAAAGGTAATCCTGCTCAGCCTGATCGGCAGCGGTTTTTTGGGCTTACTGTTTCTGTCCCTGCTCCCTATTGGGAAAACCTTTATAGGTAATGATATGCCGGGGGTACGCTTTGATGAACGCGACATCATGTTCGCCAGAGCCAGGCTAAAACCGGGGAGTCCGAATTACACCGCTTATTACGAAATGCGCCCGGAGAATAAGAAAACTGACGATAATACCCGATCGAAACCAGGTCTGCTTTCACCGCAGGCGAAGCTGGCAAACAAATTACTCTTCACCTCCCCGGAGGCCAGTTTCGCACTGACGGGAGTAATGGGGGCGATTGTTGAAGGTCCTGTTGCCGAGAAAAAAATGACCCTGCCTGTGGAGAAGATGACGATTTATATAAAGGGCTTAGCGGGATATTATGGCGCGCTGGATGTTGGGATCACCGAGCTAATACCATACCATGTCTATTCCCATATCGGCAGGGGACCAGGGACGTATGGCGAAGAGATCCCCGTGGAACATGATCATGCGGTTGCTTTCACGGTTGAGATGGACCATGAAATGGTGGGCGCCAATCCCTCTCCGCCGGGAGTAATGGAGTCGGCCAAGCAGTATGTGGAAGCGGGGCGCGTGGCGGTACAGTTAGCCGAAGCGATTCGCCGGATGGGCTTTGAAGCGCGCGCGCATATCGATGGTAATTACCGGGTGATCGCGCCACTGGTGGCGAGGGATGCCGGGTTGGGTGAGATCGGCAGGATGGGATTGTTGATGACCCCGAAGCAAGGGCCAAGAGTGAGGTTGGGCGTTGTGACGACAACCCTGGAGCTGATTCCAGATGGACGGGTTCCCAGTGAGGCGGTGATCGATTTCTGTGCGATCTGTAAAAAATGCGCTGAAAACTGTCCCAGCAAGTCGATCTCCTTCGAGGCCCGCCAAGAGATCGATGGGGCATTACGCTGGCGGATCAACCCGGATAGCTGCTTTCTTTACTGGAATGTGATCGGGACCGATTGTGGTATCTGTATGGCCGTGTGCCCCTACTCGCATCCCGATACGCTGCCCCATAACACTCTGCGCTGGGGGATCGCGCGCTCAGGATTTATGCGGAGAGGGGCGCTTTGGCTGGATGATCTGTTCTACGGGAAGAAACCGCTGCCGCGAGAAGCACCCCATTGGACCCAGGTACCATAAGTATGTTATAGATTTACTATACCAATGTGAAATGGATTAATTGGAGCTTTGATCGGCCAGGTATGCTCATTAACTCAGCAACTAATATTTCTCTGCTAAGTGGCAGTATTGATTAATCCGATTTGGTATGGGGATTGTCGCATGTGTTTTGATAATTCCCACAAGTTTATTATTCGCTCAACATTTTCTTTTCCATATTCATGGGAAAGCTGATCCTGATCGATGTCCATCTCGAGACCGCATAGAATTCGATCTGCGATAGCAAAACTACCGAGAAGGGTGCCTTTATCATCTATTCCAGGAATTACATCTGGATCAGCTGCTTTAGTACGGATGCTATTAGGCACCTGGATATATTCAGCAAGTGCTTCGAGTTGGCTGCGATAAAGGTGGATCAGAGGCATGACATCTGCGCAATGATCTACCCCCCATTTTGAAAACGTGCCTGTGAGCCATTCAGTGCGGTTGGCAGCACCAACTACCATTAGATTGTGGAGTTCAGCATACTGGTAAAGGACCACCATACGGATACGGTGCTTGGCAATCGCATAAGCGATACCCTTCGATACCCAAGAATTCGCTTTTGGCTGTAAGCGTTCAGCGAGTAACTGGTCTCCCTGGTTTCTTAAGAACCTTGATTTTCCATAGTCGACCAGCTTTGAGCGAAACTTTCGTCCAGGCACATATCCGATGGGGAGAAGTCTGTATGAGCCAGCAGCTCGCAGGATTGGGGTGATGGATTTGACGGTTAGTTGTATACCAAGATGTTTGGCAAGTTGTTTAGCGTGCTTCCTGTGAATAGGTTTACTGTCACGATCTGGCATGTTGAGCAAGTGGACCTTCTCTGCCCCTAAGCTGCGTACAGTGAAGACGGCAGCAACAGCAGAGTCGAGACCTCCACTGACTCCAACTACCGCACCATCCCGATGTAGGTTTTGGAGAGAGGTAAGAATCAGGTCTTCGATCTCCTGGCTGGCGGTAGGGGGATCGATTTGTGGTCCTTGAGGGGTGTTATTCATAATTAATCCCAATTAACACTGAAAATTTTGTACTAATTCTTAGAAATATGGGAGAAAATCATTCTTCGAACCACATATATTTAAAATTATGCCTGGCTTGACTTGTTGCCATTCTCCAGTGGTTCCTCTTTTGAAAATTTCGTCTTCGACAGATTTCGTATCCCGGAAAGGAATTGGGGCAATGTCACTTGGGGAAATCGCGGCCAGGTTGCAATGATAATCACAATCAAGTATGCAACGATTGCTAATCCATAGATGGGAGCATGGCGCAGGGCAATGAACATCATCGCGGCATAAGGTGGAGCCTGGACAGCCCAGGCCAGCTCTTGGGAGCGAAAGAGCCACAGCATTATTAGGCAAATAATTACATAGCTAACAGCTACCCAAGCAGCCAGATAACCAGCTAAGACGAGGAAAGTTAATCCTCCAAGACTTACCGACATGTCGATCTCCAGATCGTGGTCACCGATCCAGGTTTGCCGGTTGGATAGATCTTTGCGGGCTAATGGCCCATCCAGCACATCAGTTGTCCAGGCGATGATTAAGATTACAACAGCTGAGGGCAATCCCGCAGCTCCTCTGCTGATTCCTAACCAAAGCAGTACCCATGCCAGACCAAAACGTGAAGCTGTCAAAATATCCGCAAGAGTTTTTGTCGTAATCATTCGCTCTCTCCACCCTGTTCAAACTTTACCCTAAGATTTGAACAAAGTTTGTTTGGATTACTACTGTAGATGGCAGCTCATTAGTGTATTTACAATTTGCATATGGAT
>SDBU01008850.1_pt1 | contig 11373 bp, 10 predicted proteins | sample 2277071 | NCBI WGS metagenome assembly SDBU01 (sample SAMN10397929, study PRJNA504765) | marine sediment metagenome | isolation source: marine sediment core GS08_GC12, 126 cmbsf | place: Arctic Ocean: Gakkel Ridge, Loki's castle | collected 2008 | reverse complement strand
CTGATATTCCCTGACCCCTTGCTTTCCAATACTGCTGCCGACGCGGCCGACCATCTTGTCGACTTCTTCACGGTTATTGCACAGGTTAATCAGGGCATCTCCGGTGATAACCTTCTTGAGATAGAGGTCAACCAGAGCCTCATCCAGCGACCTCATGCCGATATCGTGGTGCGTGCGGATGGCGTTGGGCAGCTGGTAAATCTTACCTTCACGGATGAGATTCCTGACCGCTGAATTGGCCAGCATGATCTCAATAGCGGCTATCCTCCCGGAACCGTCAGCCCTGGGTACCAGCGTCTGGCACAGCACCCCGATAAGCAGTGACGCCAGCCGTGATTGAACCAGGGAGTGCTCATGTGGCGGAAAGAGGTCTATTATCCTCTCTATGGCCTGGGGTGCACTGGGGGCATGGCCGGTGGAGAGCACCAGATGGCCGGTCTCGGCCACACTGAGCACCGCCGCCGCCGTCTCGGTGTCCCTCATCTCACCCACCAGGATTACGTCCGGGTCCTGTCTCAAGATGTGCTTCAGCGCCTGTTTAAAAGACAGCGTGTCGCTACCTAGTTGGCGCTGAGTAATAGCACAATTGATACTGGGGTGTACGTACTCTATGGGGTCTTCAATGGTAACCACGTGCCGGCTCTCATTGAGGTTCAGGTGGTGTATCATAGCCGCTATGGTGGTGGTCTTGCCACTACCGGTCGGCCCGGAGACTATTACCAGACCGCGGTGCTTGGCGATGAGCTGCTTGCACAGCTCAGGCAGTTCCAATTCATCTATCGTCGGAACTTTCGGTGGCAATAATCGCACGGCCAAACTAATAGCACCACGTTGCATGGCAGCGTTGCACCGAAAGTGCCCGACACCAGAGATGGAGTAACTGAAATCAAGCTCCAGGCGCTCATGGAACTGGTTTCTTTCCTCGGGCGTTGTTACCTGGATAAAGGCCTCATTCACCTCGGCAGCGGTCAGCGGTTGTGCACCATTCATTGACTCCAGTTTGCCGTTGATGCGCATCAGCGCCGGGCTGGCAACAACCAGATGCAAATCTGACGCCCCCATTGATTTAGCGTTGTTTAGTAATTCAAAAACATCCATTTTCAACCACCCCCCCATTTAAGGAGAAACATAAAATTATAAAGCGTGATTTCCTCTTCTAAATCCCGCCCGGAAGTCTCTCTAATGGAACTGATAATAACCTCAGAGAAGCGGCCGCCGCTCCTCAGGGCGCGGGCATAGGCAAAGATATCATCTTCACCCGCTGCGGAACCGCTCAGGGTTACCATGTTGCCTTCATGCCATATCTCAAGCAGAGTAACATTGCCCGGCAACAGGTTGACCACCTCCCTGAGGTCGCCATCTGTCTTGTCCAGCCCCTCTTCCAGGCTGGCTAGCTGAGTATCAAGAGCAGCCTTTGTGGCCTGCACCGCCTGGACGTCGCTTTCTATCTGAGCGACCTCATCAGGCATAGGGGCCAGGGCCTCATTCTGCCCGGCAATAGCCTTATTGATGAGCAGCATTTCAGAACGCAAATCATTCATCTGCGAATTAAGCTCCACGGTTTGAGACTTTAATAGAGATGTACCAGCGGAAACATCTCGGACAAGGAGCCCGCCATAGGCAAGGGCACCAATGGCAACGACGACAACCACCGGGGCGACCACCCTGGTCAACTTTATGGCCGCCGGCCGGTAGACTTCGGGCAGGGCATTGAAATCAACTACTGATGAGTAGTCGCCCTCTCCCCCTACCCGCTTCCCTTTAAGGGCCAGGCCTATATTGACCATATACTGGCCCGGGCTGAAAGTCTCCGGGAATTGCAGCGGAGATGGTAATTCCGAAACCTGATAACCGGCTTTGCCCACCAGGGATTCCCAGCTGCCTGGTGCCTCCGCCAGGTCACCGCAAACAAAGACCGGCACCGATGAATCCAATGGCTCCCCGGGATAACTGGAGTTATGGAACGAGACTGTCCGGCTTAGCTCCTCAGCAATAGCTGGCAGTTTTTCCTTCACCGAGCTCACTTCAACAGGCAGAGATAGACTACGAATCAGTCGGGGCATTTTTTCCACCATGATTACGATATCAAGGTAGGTCAACCAGGAATTAATGATAATGGCTCTGGGGGCATTAGCACATCGGCCCAGTGCCAGAGGCGCCAGGTCCATGGAATGCGGGTTTAGACCAGCCTTTTTCATCGTCCTGATCAAGGTATCGGTTGAGTTTTTGGGATAAGCAACCAGGAAGAGGCGGGTTTCTCCTTTGGGAGCCACCATCTGCTGATAGGAGAGGTATACCTGTTCCAGGGGCACCGGTATCACCCGGCTAGCTTCATTGTTCACCGCCTCGGGAAGCAATGCTTGGGGCAGTTCGGGTAGAGAAATGATACGGAATATAGAATTGAGCCCGCTTAGGCCAACTACCACCTTCTTCGTGCTCACCCCGCCGAGCTTAAGCAGTGTTTTAATGCTGTCAGCTACCTTGTCCTCATCAAGAATGACACCATCCCGAACCAGGCTCGTCTCGAGGAGCAAGCTGGCCCATTTTTCCACCTGATTCCCCTTGGCGACCAGGAGTTTTATGTCCGTGTCTTCAATGTATAGAGTAACTTTCTTTGCCATATCACTCCCCCAGGTATGTATAGATAACAAAAGTCAGTGTGGTTGAGGGCATCTCTATTTCTCTTATCTCTTCCTCGGTCATGCCCTCCTTTTCCAACTCGGTCAGAGGCTTGGGAACCGCTATTGTTGCCGGCTCCATAATGGCCGTCCGGAAGTCATTATCGGTGACAATTGTGTTAACAAAATCAAGTATATCTGCCACCTCACCCTGCATACTTAGTACGAAGCTTGTGGTTGAGTAGGTAACGCCCTCTATTTCCTCATCGGCCGATTCTGTGGCAGCCAGGCTGGTTATTTTCAGGTTATTCTCCCGGGCAAAGGCAAAAAGCATCTCGTCATATTCTATGCTCTCTATCAAGCCGGGGAACCTGGTCAAAATCTGGCCAAGCTCTGATATGGTCTGGCTCAACTCTAGTTCCAACTGCGCGATCTGGCTCTGCCACTGGGCCAGATCGCTTTCCATCTGACTCAGCTCGGCTTCCAGGGCCATTTTCTGGGAAAGAAGCAGCGGCACCTCGGCCCGAGCCTGGGCCAGTCTATCTTCGGCTTCCTGCCGCTCGCTTGCCTGCCCCTGATAGACCATATACAGGCCAATAGAGGCGATAACAAAGAGCCCGACTGCCAAAGCTATCCAGGTTGTTCTGCTTAGTTTCATAGCTCAATTCATCCTTTCCAAGCCTACTAATCAATCTCGTAAGAAAGAATGCTGGCCATACCGGGGCCACCAACTAGATACGAGGTGACAGTGGTACCCCCGGCGGTGGCCTCTACCAGCCAGTTAAAAATACCTGGGGCGTTAGTTATGAAAGAAATATCCTGACTTTGAAAAGTGGCCCATATGAAATAAATGTCATATTCCCATTCGGGGTCCCACACCGTGAACTCAAAACTTAGAGTTCCATCCCGGTTGTCAGGAGTAAACACTGGCCCTTCGTTCATACCCTTTCCCCATTTCCAGAGGAAGGCAAAGCTGCCAGCGCTCACACTCAAGGCTGGGTAGCCACCTTCAAGATCTTCAGCCGTCATCACCGGGGTGTAGTTGATTTCACTGGGGCCTTCTATCAAGGTCTCGCTGCCCGGCCAGGGAAGGAAGATGGCGCCGACACCCGTGCACTTTATAGGCTTGGTAGTTTCCTTCCATTGCCCAGAATCTTCGTCCCAAATAAGTTCGGGGTAGTGGAAGTTTATGATGCTGCTATAGGTAACATACCCCTCCTCATAATTTCGCTCCAGTTCGGTTGGCGGAACCTCAAAGATAACCCAGTCCTCGTGGGGCTGCCCCTCTTTGTACTCGCTCGGATAGAGAAAGCCACTCACCAAGGCCTGCTTCTGCACAGTGACCGTCGTTGTCAGACCATTGATATCAGTAACGTCAAAAGGATCGCTTGAAGCGCCATCAACCACCAGAGAGTCAAAATAACCGTTCATTATCTTCTGTGCCGCATCCTCAATGCCGGCATCGGCGGCGTAAAGCTCATTAGCCTTCTCCTCGACTATCTGGGCCGCCAGCAGGCCGGTGCCCATGAAGACGACCAGGGGGACAATAATGAGGCTACCCACCGCCAGCAGAATCAAGGCCAGAATGAGCACCTGCCCCTGCTCCCCTCTTTTCAGCAATCCTATCAGTGTTTTTTTCATAATCCCCTCCTTGGCCGTGGCACACTACGAGCCCGGCCTGGGCGTAATTTCATAGGTTCTTGTCTCACTGGCCGGCTCCCGGCCGCCAATGCTGGCAGTAACGGTCAGCACATACTTGCCGCCGTCCAGTTCAAAACTTATCGAATCCAGGTATTGGGCCACAAGGGTGGTGCTGACCGGGGGGGAAAAACCATCCCAGTTGACATAGTAATGACGCTTTAGTTGATCACCTACCACCGAGTAGACAACCCGATGCTCATCACCATCAACACCAAAATCATTCCATAGCAGGACAAGGTCGAAGCCGGAAGAAGCGTCCTGATAGGAGCTCAGGTCGAGGCTGTTTTTCAGTGTCAGGGTTCTCTCGGTGTCAGTGCCACTGCCCTGCCCCTCAAACTCACCACCAATAAACGCCCAGTTGGCACCGTTGTTCCAGCTGCCAAAATTGATACACTCATCGGAAAACTCCCCTTGTGAGATAGCGATATTATCCATATAGACACGCTCACTCGAAATATTGAAACCATCATCCATGAAATACTTCATCTTGAAGTTACTGGTCAGGTACTCATCGGGGATGGTGTAGCTAATACTCTCTGATGATAATGAGGCCTCAATATCACTACTCCAACTACCACCTCCGTCACCGGAAAAAGCGAAGTAAAAACTCCCGTCCGGTGACCCGGCGGTGTGTTGGTCCCAGGAAACAATCGGCGCTGCAGTCGGCAACACTGCCTGGGCCATCAGGGTATCACGGCTAACCCAGTGCCCGGCGTTCTGTACCTGGCGGACGACGGTCATTTCGCTGCTGTTTCGGGCACTGCTATCAAACACCTGGAAAATGGACAGCGTGAGGCCACCGGTGATCAGGCCAGAGATGGCCATCGCCACCAGCAGCTCAACCAGGGTAAAACCACGCTGGCCTCTATTTACCTTCCCCATTAACCGTCTGAGTTTCATCGGTCTACCTTGTAACCCTCAAGTGTAAGAATCGGTTCCGCTTCTCCGGGGTGACTGACGGCCACAGTTATCTTCTGAAGCCCGTCAGCTAGCTGGTCAACGTCATAGTCTATATCATAATTGGACGACGGGGGAATTATTTCAGCATACGCCCCCGTGTCATCATAGGGTTGAATTTTTATATACTCCATCTGGCTCCGGGCCAGGCTTTCTGCCATGGTCCGCTCATCGGCGATAAGCATTGCCTTGGAGCTGATAGATATACCAACGAGAAAGACAGTGGCTATCATGCCCAGCAGCCCCAGTGCTACCAGCACCTCAATCAGGGTAAAACCCTTTTCACTTTTCATTAGTTTTAACATTTTCTATTAACCCAACTCGCCGTATATTGAATACATGGCCGAAATCATAGACAGCGCAACGAAACCGACGACCAGGGCAATAAGGACGGTTACTATCGGTTGGATAAGTCTCACCGCGGCGGTGGTCCTGTCATCGGCCTCCATCTCGTAGCTTTCGGCTACGGTGGTTAATGTGTTATCAAGATTACCCGTCTCCTCACCAACGCCAACCATCTGCACCATCAGTGGCAGAAAGAGCGACCTCTTTGACATCGGCCTGGACAAGCCCTCACCCAGAATGAGTTCTTGCCTAACTCCGTCTATCTGTTCAGCCATGGCCTTATTGTTACTGCTCTCAGTTGTCAGAGACAAAACCTCTGGCAGAGGCAGCCCAACCTTAAACAGAAGTGCCATGGTCCGGCAGGCCTGGGAGAGCTCGGACAGCAAGAGGATGCGTCCCACTACCGGCAATCTAAACAAGATTTTGTCCCTCATGTATTTGCCCGCCGGCGTTTTGACATAGAGGAAAGCCGAGCCGGCGGCAGCCACCATGGCCAGTATGAGGTAAAGGCCGTATTTGGTGAGCAAGTCGGTAAGGCCAAGAAGCATCCTTGTCGGTAGCGGCTGCTCAACCGAAAACTGGGTGTACATGCTGGTAAAGGTAGGCAGGACAAAGGTGACTATTACGCCTACCACTATAACTGCTACAATGACAATAATAAAGGGATAGGTTAAAGCATTTTTCACGCTCTTTTCTGCGGTGACCCTTCTCTCAATGAAATTGGCCATCTGTCTAAGTACAATCTCAAGGTTACCGCTCTGCTCACCAGCGGTCATCGCCCGGGCGTATATCGAAGAAAAGACCTTTGGGTGCTTCTTCAGCGCCGTTGATAGCGAACTGCCACTGCGAATATCAGAGGCAACGTTACCAATCGTCCGCTGCAGGGTGCGATTTGTTACCTGGCTCTGAAGTAGCTCCAGAGCGGCAACGATATCAGTGCCCGATTCCAGAAGAAGGGCCAGCTGGCGAGAGAACATTATTATCTCCCTGGGGTTGACCTGAGCAAAGAGGCCTGACAGTCTCTCCATGTTCAAGAAGGGAACTTGAGGCCTGATAGAGAGCACATGATAGCCGCCATAGTCGAGCAATTTGACGGCGGCTTCCCCGCTGGAAGCAGATAACTTGCCTTTAACCAGTTTCTTGTCCTTGGTGTAAGCTACATAAGAAAAGTCCATTTTCTAACCTCAAAATGGTTGTTCTGTTGAATAGGCGCTGCGCAGAATCTCAGACGGAGTGGTCACACCCGCCTGGACCTTGTGCATACCGTCCTTCATCATAGAAACCATGCCTTCCTTGAGTGCCTGAGCACGGATATCGCTTGAGCTGGCACCATTTATCAGCATTCTCCTTATGTCATCACTCATGACCAGTATCTCGAAGATGCCTGTCCGGCCCAGATAGCCGGTGTAGGCACACGCCTTACAGCCGGCGGCATAGAGGAATTGTGTTCTCTTCTCCCCCATCTCTCTCTCATAAGCCAACTGCTCTACCAAGGGTGCCTCAATAAGCTGTGTACAGTCGGGGCAAATACGACGCACCATGCGCTGAGCCACGATACCAATCACCGATGAGGCTATCATGTATGGTTCCACGCCGAGGTCAATGAGACGGAAGAGAACACCTACGGTATCATTGGCATGGATGGAGCTGAGCATCAAGTGCCCTGTTAAAGCCGCCTGAACAGCTATATTGGCCGTTTCTGCATCCCGTATCTCACCAACCAGAATCACATCAGGGTCAAGGCGGAGTATGGACCTCAAACCACTGGCAAAGGTGATGCCCGCCTGAGGGTTAACCTGAATCTGGTTGATATCCTCAAAGCGGTACTCTGCCGGGTCTTCAACAGTAACGATGTTCCGGCCCCTGGTATCCAGCGAGTTGACAGCAGCGTACAAAGTGGTTGTTTTACCAGCTCCGGTTGGGCCACTAACCAGAACCATGCCATAGGGGACCTTGAGTATTTTCTCAAACTTCTCCTTGCTTCCCGGCAGCATACCCAGCTCGGATAGCCCAAGGGTAGCAGTCGACTTGTCCAGAAGGCGTAGTACCGTCATCTCACCATGTACTGTCGGCGACGTTGCCACCCTGACATCTATCTCCCGCCCCTTAGCCTCAGTGGAGAACTGGCCATCCTGGGCACGGTGATGGTCGGCGATGTTCAGGTTGGACAGAATCTTGACTCTGGATATCAGGGCGGAGTGTATATCCAGTGGCAGCGACATCATGTCCTGGAGCGTACCATCAATGCGGTAGCGCACCCTCAATCTGGCCTTCTGTGGCTCGATGTGGATGTCAGAGGCACGAGCTTTGACCGCTTCGTCAATAATGAGCTTAAGTGCCTGTACCAGGGGTGCATCAAGAGCCGAATCAATGGCAATCCTTTCCTCGGTTGTACCACGTCCGGTAAATGAGATACTGGCCACCTGCTTTTCAATTTCACCGTAACCTTTATAGTTAAAGTCAATGGCCTCCCTGATTTCTTTGACGTCGGCAGCTACCGGCTTGATTCTCATCCGGGTCTGAACTGAAAATGCCTCAAGGGCCAGGATATCGGTGGTGTCGGCCATGGCCACCTGAAGTGTATTGCCTGATTTGCTTAAGGGTATGGCATTGTATCTGCGGGCTAATACTTCGGGGACCAACTTTACCACCTCAGGCTGGGGCGCCAGCCTCAGTAATTTCTTGGGCTTTTCGGTTGGAGCCTCAACCTTACTTGGTTTAACTACCTCCTCCGGCTTAACCGGCACCTCTGGTTCGCCCGCTTCCTCCTCAACTATTTCCAGTTCTACTTCGGGAGTTTCACCCAGCTGCAGTATTTTTATCCCCTGATGTTCAATAAATTGCCTGGCTTCGAGACTGAGGTCGGCCTGCATCAGGGCAATGATCTTGTCGTCAAGGACAGCGTCGTAAGCCTTGGTATCAAACAAAGATACCTCCTCCAAACCCACCTCCTTTTCACCACCCAGGATATCGATGCCCAAGCTATGGCCAATCCGGCTGTTGTTGCCGGTGGCCATGATGTCGAAGACATATTCAACCCCTGACCTGCCCCTGACCTTGGCCCTTTCTTCAACCCGGTAACCCATTTTGACCAGTGATTCAATCAGCTGTTCTTTGGTGTTAAATTTAAAGGGTTTGGCAGTCTTGGGCGCCGGTTCCGGCATCTGCGTGAGAAACGATTCGATCTGTTCCTCATCAATAACCTTTATCCTCTGCTTCTCCGCCAGCTCCTTTGTCTCCAGGCTCACTTTGGGAACAGCAATCAATACCCTATCCTTAATGCCGACATCGTAGGCCTTATTGGCAAAGTTGAAGACAGCGCTGGCCTCCGAGCCTTCGCCAGTGCCCGAAACAAAAAGACAGATTGCAATGACCCGCTTGGTAATGCCGTCGTCCATCTGGGCCAGCACGTCAAAGGTGTGCTCAATCCCGGATTTGCCGTGCAGTTTAGCTCTAGGAGTTACCTGATAGCCCTGGCCCTCCAAGTACTCGATGACCCTGCTTTCGGCTTCTTGCTCGGTCTCTTGCGGATTCACTTTACTCTTTGGCATCTTGCATTATTCCTATAAAGGACTTGGTGTAGATAACACTCCGCACTCACCATTTTGGTGAGGCCGGAAGATCTATCATACTTCTTATTCGCCCCTTCATTGTATACAGGTCTCATAATATAAAGGTATAAAACATAAATGATGCAAATCTATTGCATCCGTCTAGATGAAACCCCCAGTTCGTCTGCTTGCGCCCGTCGCCGGACCCTCACCAATCGAAATCCAGCCATTCTTTATCGCCAGGACGACAGCGTGGGCTCTATCATTGGCATTTAGTTTGCGCAAAATGGCGCTGACATGGTTTTTAATCGTTTGCTCACTGATGCTAAGAGCGTGAGCAATCTGCTTATTGGTATTGCCGTCAGCAACATAATTCAGTATCTGTCTCTCCCGCTGGGTCAAAGGCGCCACCACCACTTCCATATTATCACCTAGTGACGACATACTCTGGAACTGCCGCAGCACGTGCTTGGCTATCGAAGGCCGGGTGATAACAGTTTCATTAATGGGATACTCACCACGGGACGCTCGCCTGATGACGTCGACCAGCTCCTCAGCGGAGCTATTCTTTTGCAGGCAGGCCACGGCAGAACTCCTTATCACCTCAAAAAGCTCCTCGTCATTGGGGTCCGGGCTTAGGATTATCACCCTGGTATTGGGAAAATTCCTGGCGATTTTCCTGCCCAGTTCCAGCCCGCTGTGAGACGCCAGATCAGAACCCAGCAAGGCAACTTCAGGCAGGGTGGCTTCGATTACACCTAACGGATTGTTGCCGGGGTCGCACTCCAGTATTTCAATATCCTCCTGTTGCTCCAGCGCCTGGCGCACACCGGCCCGAAAATATGACTGCTCATCAATTACCATTACCTTCGTCTTAGCCACTGTCAACCTCCCTTTAGTTTTGCTGTTTGCCCCTCAAGGCACCCACCGTTTTACCCTTGGGTAACCTTCTGTCCTTGCTATTACCATCCCCGGAGAAGAATTTGGAGATGTCCTCTTTCTTAAACCTGCGGTCGCCCCGGGAGCCAATGCGGTAGGCTTTCAGTATCCCCTGATTACTCCACCTCCTCACCGTGTTGATGTGGACACTGAGGACACGGGCAACTTCACTCGTGGTCAACATAGGAGAAATATCATCGTAATAATGCACCATGTCTTATTCCTCTCCAAAGCTAACTTAAGCTTACAGCTTAGTACTATACCTTATTTTAACTACCAAGCCAAGATTACAAATCCCCCAAATGGACTATTTTGGGGGGAAAATAGTACTGGTTAATTAGTCCTGTTAGTCGAAGCCGCCAACCGCCAAACCAAAGATACCCCGAAAGCTATCTTTCGTATGCTTTCTTCGTTATAATTTGTGCACGTGGTAACGCCTGGTTGCCAGTTACTCACCAGAGGACAGCAAGAAGGACTTCTGGCAGGAGGGTTGTCAAGTGCAAGATGAGCAGGGCCTTGTCCGTCGGGCTCAGCAGCAAGACCAGGAGGCCTTTGCCCAATTATACGAGAGGCACTTCGATAAAATTTATCGTTATATTGCTCTCAAAATAGGAAATCGGATGGAGGCTGAGGATATGACCCAGCAGGTCTTTCTCAAGGCGCTCCGGTCTATTTCTTCATATAAGTGGAAGGACATACCCTTCTCTGCCTGGCTGTATCGTATCGCTCATAATCAGGTGGTTGACTATCTGAGGAAAAAGACAAGGCATCCGACTACAACTCTGGACGAGCCGCTGGCTATTTCCGATAGCAACCCCCAGAAAACAGCCGAGCACAAACTGGGTATTGAAGAGTTGATGATGGCCGCCAGGCGATTGACCCCGGCCCAACAGGAGGTGCTTGCCCTCCGTTTCACCAGCGAACTACCCATCACCCAGGTAGCTATGATTATGGGTAAGAGTGAAGGGGCTGTTAAGGCGTTGCAGCACAGCGCTATCGTTGCCCTGCGCAAACTATTGGGAGTGGATTACGATGACCACAGAAGATAAGCAGCTTGATGACGCCCTGAATGAATGTCTGGAAAGGCTGGTGGTCAAGGGCGAGACCATTGAGCGGTGCCTTGCCAGCTACCCGGCACTGGCAGACAGACTGGAGCCGCTGCTCAGAACGGCCAGGGCTGCCAGGCAGGCGGTTGCCATTGAACCCCGCCCCGAGTTTAAGGCCAGGGCCAGGTACCAGCTTCATACCGCCCTGCAGGAGAT
>SDBU01008849.1_pt1 | contig 11373 bp, 8 predicted proteins | sample 2277071 | NCBI WGS metagenome assembly SDBU01 (sample SAMN10397929, study PRJNA504765) | marine sediment metagenome | isolation source: marine sediment core GS08_GC12, 126 cmbsf | place: Arctic Ocean: Gakkel Ridge, Loki's castle | collected 2008 | reverse complement strand
TTTGCCGGGGGAGGTGCCGCCGACGATATTGGTGCCGTAGGTCAACATCCGCCCGGTGTGAAATTTTCCCGCTCCGCCGGTGATTCCCTGCACCATCACGTTGCTGTTTTTGTCAACTAAGATTGCCATTGTTTGCTCACTCACATATTATAGTAGAGCAAAACCCCTTGTGGTTTTGCCAAATCAGAGGCAGAACCGCTAAGGGGTTCTGCCCTACGTTCTCTCTTGTTGGGATTGCCATCAGTTACTCCCCCCGGCCAGTTCGACGGCACGTTTAGAGATTTCCTCGATGGGTGTTTCGATGCCGTGAAACTCTATCTGCTTGAACAATTGGGGGCTCTCCTTTTTGGCTTCTTCAAACAATCGCACTCCCTCCTGCCACATGTTGCCGGTCATGCGCATGACCAGTGGTTTGGACAGTCCGTGATCCTTGAGGAACATGATAACGCCTTTGGCGAAATCGTCACAGCGACTGATACCGCCGAAACGAGCACCGAAGATCGCCTTGACGTTGGGGTTTTCATCCAGCAGCACCAGCATTTTCGCCAGCCGTTCCGGGGAGGGACCGCCGCCGGAGTCCATGAAATTGGCCGGTCGGCCGCCGTAGTAGTGGATAAAGTCGTTGCCCATGATGCCGAATCCCGCCCCACCGGGAAACATGCCGATATTTCCGTCGAGGTCGAGATAGGGAATACCGTCTTCATTCGCTTTACGTTCGCGGGGAGTCATCTCGCCTTCTTCATGACGCATCTCGATCCCCATCTCTTTGAGGTCGGCGTGGCGGAAAACGGCATCGTCGTCCAGCGAGACACGGCTGTCGGCGGCGATAAGCTGATCGTCGGCAGTCAGCACCAGCGGGTTGATCTCGACCAGCTTGGCGTCGTACTTGCGGAACATGTTGTAGAGGTTGACAATGATCGCAGCCCCCTTCTTAAGCAGCGGTGAGGGGATACCGATCTTCTTGGCGATGCCCAGGGCTTCAAAGGCGTACAATTCCTCGCTGAGATCGAGCGACTTGCGGATGATTTTCTCCGGATGTTTGGCGGCCGTTTCTTCGATATCGACCCCGCCCTCACCGGAAGCAATCACCACCAGCTTGTAGGCGGCGCGGTCAATCGTGACACCGACATAGTACTCCTGTTTGATATCCAGTTTCGGTTCCACCAGGAGCGACTCGACCGGGAAGCCTTTGATTGTGAGTTGTAGCAACTCCGTAGCTACCCCGGCGACTTCATCACCTGCCGTCACGACCCTGATACCGCCGGCTTTGCCCCGGCCACCGGTAAGTACCTGTGATTTGAGTATTACCGGCAAGCCGATGTTCTCGGCTGCTGATACCGCCTCGTCTTTGTCGGTCACCAACCGGCTGTCAGGGACGGGGATTCTTGATTTCCTGAAGAGCTCTTTGCCTTCAAATTCGTACAGACGCATTTTCACCTTCCTTCAATCGGTTCGTCAGCCATACTCCACCGTCATTGCGAGAGCCGTCAGGCTCGTGGCATTCTCATAATACAGACGGATCAGGTCAAATGTCAACTCGATTGGCCGTCGGCTTATGATACCCGGTATCAACCTAACGGCTGCATGACAGATAAAAAAACCGCCGGAGATAAACTCCGGCGGTTTGAAAATTGCATGGTTGGTCGGCTGTTACGGTTCCTGCACCGTGACCGATTTGGTCAGGACAATGCCGCCGCCCCTGGGGTCGGTGTCGGTGGCAGTGATAGTGTAGGTGACGGTTGTACCCGGTGACGGTGCGGTCCAGACAAAGCCGTTGGCCTCACCATAACTGTCGGTTTCCTGGGTGGCGCCGCTGAGAGTCCCGCCGGAGGCAGTCATTACCACCGTGTGGTCGCCCAGCGGGCAGCCGAAACGGTCCATTATTCTTACGCTGTAGTACACGACATCTCCGGGCATGACCGAAGCCAGGCCGTCTATCAAACAGTTACCCCGGTAGGCGTAACCGGTGGTTAGCGTAACATTGTAAATCGATATAGCGGCTCCCGACCAGTAGTAGATGACATCATAGGCGCCGATACCATCGTCGTTGCCGCCGGGCATGGACTCATCGGTTAGCAGGATAGTCGAGGTGATCTTGACCCGATCCGACGACATGTAGCAGCCGTCGGTGAGCGCTCCGGCTTCCACGTTGAGGTAGGTGGCGTCGGCCTTGAAGGCGGTGCCGTCTATAACCGGGTTGCCGTTGAGGTCGAGCCCGGTGACATACACGACCGCCTTGCTTATGCCGTTCGCCGGCATACTGGCGGGAATACCCGAAACGATCAGTGTATCCGGTACGTGAGAGTTGTAGAACATACTGGTATCAGCGACGGTGCCACCGGCGGTTTCAGCGATAATTACCACTCGGCCATCAGCCGAGCCGACGTTGGTCCCGGATATCCAAAGTGTCTTGGCAATCCCTTCCAGGTCCTGCGTCCGTTCTTCGTGGGACTTCATGGTGCCTTCATCGGTAGTGAAGTAGACGACGGTGGAGTCGTTCACGGGGTTCATATAAACATCGGAGACCACCGCGATGATAATGACTTTCTCACCCACGTTATCCCAGTAGTCGACATTGCAGAATTCTGAGCCGACCACGATCTGAGCCGGTGGTCCGGCGGAAACCATCACCTGGGTAGCGTTGGACAGAACGGTGTCGGCGTAGGCGCGAATCCGTATCGTTCCCGAGGAGTCCCCGGAATGGATCGTCGTCGTCGCTATACCCTGGCTGTTGGTAACAGCCGCGTAAGGCCCGTATCCGACGGTACCGAGATGTTCACCGCCACCGGGGCCGTCGGTGATGATAAAGTTGATGGTCAGGCCTTCCGGCACGGCGTTGGCGTTGACATCGTAACCGGTGGCGTGCAGCAGGGCCGACTCGATACCGCCGGTTTGCCTGACCACCAGGTTGATCGAATCAGAAGCCAGGTATATCGAGTTGATGGCGGCATCAGGTGAAAGCTGGACCGACTGTTCGGCTGTACCCTGGATGCCGTTGTCGTCGACGGTGGCTTTGATATAGACCGTCTGGGCATCGCTGCCGGCAATGTAATTAACCGCCGCCTGGCCGGCTCCGCCGGAAATGAGAGCGTTCGACGGGATCAGGCCGATACCGTTCCACTGGCCGTTGTTGTTGGCATCATAGATGATCGAATCGATTCCCTGAGACCAGTAGCCGTTGCCGTCGACGTCCTCGAACTTCTCACCGGCGGCAAACTTCACCAGCGTGGAGTCGGGTGCCGGCTGACCATCGCCGTCCAGGACGGTCACGGTCACCACGGAGGTGTCGGACCCATTGGCCAGCAGCAGGGTCGGAGAAACCGATATCTGCACGTTTCCGGAGCCGCTCTGCTGGGTCTCCGTTACCGTCAGTGTTGCCGATGACGATGCTGAAGTGCCGTTGACGCTGGCCGAGATTGTAACTGAACCGGTGTTGGTAGCACTAAATACCGTGGCGGCGACACCGGAGGCGTCGGTTGTGTCCACCGAGGGAGTGAAGTACCCGGCGCTGGCGGGGCTGACCGTGAAGACCGCCGCCTGATTGGCCAGTCCGCTGCCGCCACTGGTGACGGTAGCTTCGATCACCGAGGTCGATCCGGTGGCAATTGTATCGGGACTGGCCGATACCGTGACGGTGGCGTTCTGTGATGTCTGTTCCAGCACGCTCTTCGAGGAGCAGCCGACTACGACCAGAATCGCCAGGCTGATTACAGCCGCCGACAGGGCGACCGATAGTATCGCGTTTCGCTTGTTCATAATTTCTCCTGCTTGTACCTGATCGGTTCCCTGTTCAGACTGATCATAGTGATACCTTCCGATATCTCTTCTCACCGACCGGAGGCCAACTCCTGGTCGACGATAGTGGGTGTGACGAAAATCACCAGGTCGCGGCTTTCCATACGCTTAGTGGTAGATTTGAACAACCTTCCCAAAAGAGGGATGTCCTTAAGAATCGGCACGCCGATCTCCGTTTCCACTTCGTCCTCGGTTGTCAATCCGCCGATAACTGCCGTTTGACCACTGCCGACGATAACGTTGGTCTCGGCGTTGCTGGTATTGATGATGATACCGTTGGGATCAAACTCGTAAGTCGATCTTTCCGGTTTGAGATTCATCAGGATTTGGTTTTCGGCCGTAATGTGCGGGGTGACCCTGAGAATCGTGCCCACTTCCTCAAATTTGATGACCACGTTCCCCGATTCATCAAACTGCTTGACGGGGATTTTCTGCCCCATCTGTATCTTGGCTTCCTTGTTATCGATGGTCGTAATCTCCGGGTGAGCGATGACCTTGCCCTTACGGCTGTTAACAATCGCCTTGACGATGGCATCGGCCGACCAGCCGCGTTGCAGGGCAGTGACGTGGTATAATCCGGCTACGTCGATGGGCAGATCCGGAATCACTTCCCCTTTCTGGTCGTACTGGCGAACGGTTTGTGTATTACCGAAGGCATCGGTTTCAGTAACCGAGGAGGTGCCCTCGATTGACCAATTGATGCCCAGTTCCTCCAGGTCGGTCGACCAGATTTCCAGAAGCTGAGTGGATATTTTTATTTGTCGGGCCGGTCGGTCCAACTCAGCGATAAACTCCATCACCTTGGACATGTTGCTGGGGACTTCCTGTAAAATGATGGCGTTGGATCTCGAATCACTGGTCGCCTGACCACGATCGGTCAACAAGGACTGCACCGCCTTGACGATGTCGTCCGAGGTCGAGTTGGAGATTCTGACAATCTTGGTGTCCAACTCAGCCAATTGCCGCTGAGACAACTTGTGCTTCTCTTGTTCCGTGACCTCTTTGCGATAGGCTTCGTTCGGCAGTACCCGGATATAGCCCTCCTCTTCGTCGACAATGGCGAGATCGTAGGTCCGGCCAATGATGTCCATAGCCGTCCGCCACATGACGTCGCTGAGTTTGATGGTCACGGTGCCGCTAACATCGGGTGCTACTACCACGTTGACGTTGCCGTAGTCGGCCAGGAAAGTCAACACCGACCTGATATCAGCGGATTGAAACTGCAGGTTCTTGATCGGGGTGGTCGGATCCTTGTCTTCCTTGGCTACGATCGTCCCTACCAGACACGGCAGCACCGCCAGTAGTCCCACCAGCAACAGCAGTTTATGGTTTGATTTCCTCGCCATCATTGATTCCTGCCTTTCATCAATATTCGTCCATATTCAGAGCCACCGTGCGGCTCCAGCCGTACTCAAATATCTGGAAGTATACGCGGTCGGATTCGACGCGCAGTACGTATCCATTTCTAACCTTGTCGCCCTCTTTGAGTATATAGCCGTAGCCGTCCTTATCCTCAAACAGGGCACTGTTGCTCCCCATCTCCGATTCGAGAACGCCTACCAGCTCCAGCCCCTCGATATTGGGAACTCTTTTCTCAATGGGGCTGTTGGAAACCCTGGCTTTGTTGATTAACGTCTCAAAGGGGTCGCGGGAGTTGCGGACTTTGTACTTGATAACCAGTCGCTTGGGAAACTCGGCTACCAGCGTCCCCTTGATCTTGGTGGGACGGGTGGGACTGCGACGGAAGCGCGACGTAGACTTATTCTTATCGATCCCTGGTACATCCTTGAGCGTTCCGGTAGTATCTTTGCCGCTTTTTGATTTATCGGACTTCGCCGGTGCCGCCTGCTTCCGGTCCGGAGCCTTCTCGACCGGCTTGACCACAGCCGGTTTCTGACTGGTCTGATTGTCGGTCACCGCCAGGGCGGCGCTTGTCGGTGGGGCTTCAGGAGTTGCCTTGGTTGAGGCCGGTTTCTGCCTGGCAGGAGTCGAGACCCTGGGAGCAGGAATTTCTGTTTTCGGTTTCCGGGCCAGTACCTGCGATGACTGAGCTTTCGGTTTGGCTGCCGGTCTTTCATAACTGGCTTTGGGTTCCGGCACCGGTGTACCGGCCGTTGTAACAACGGGTTTGGCCGATCTTTTGGCGGAGGTTTTGGCAACCACCGGGGTTTTAGCCGGACTCTTTTTGGCAGACACCGACTCCGGCGACTGTTCGTCGTCAACTCCGGATTCACCGATAAGAGGCTGTGGCACAGTTGGATTCAGTAGATTTTCGTCAAACTCCGGCCCATAGGGTGTATCAACAACCGTTACCGACACCTTCGGTGTTTTGGTCACCGTCGGTGTTTTGGGGGGTGTCGTTTTAACGTCAACGGAGGCGGTAGTCCTGGCTGCCGGGGGCTGTGACTTTGCCGGCGGTGGCTTCTTTGCGGGCGGTGTGGACTTGGAGGGCGCTTTCTCTGGCGCCAGTTCGCCGGCCAGACTCATCAGCCGATCCTGATCGATAGCGCTGTTGAGTTCGGCGGTCGTTTTCCTGACCGGCTGCTGTTTGCCGGCGTCGGTAACCGCTACCGTCGGGCCGCCTGGTTTTGTCTGATCAACTGCCGGAGTACTCTGAGACGCAGCCCACTCCCGGGAGGACCAGGTAGTAAACTGACGGTGCAGCTTGTCCGGGAAGAACAGACTAACATAGTTGTCACCCGATGTAACTCGATAAAAGGTCGGCTGCTCCATATCAAACACGAGGCGAACCACCATTTCGGGCTTGACTGCATACTGGCTGCTGCGGATACGCGCCACCGGACACTTCGGCAGCGTGGTAAAGTTCTTTGCCGGCAACTGATGAGTGGCCGAGAGTATATCGACAATCACCCGAAACGGTTTACCGTCTTTAGCATCCTCGGTTTGGTGGGTGAAGCGAACCGGCCCCTTGATGTCAATGCGGGCTGCGGCAGAACCGTCCTGGTACTGTAACGTTACGTCGGTTACCTGCGACGGTGCCGCAAAAGCCAGGGCAGAGAACATAATCGCACATATGAGACTGGCTGTAATTCTCATTGGTCCGTCAACCTCCTAAAGGACAAGCTCTTCAAGCCGTTCGTTTTCTTTCACGAAGTAGGTGGAAAGCTTAAAAACGGCCGTCATCGTTTCTTTTTTCTTCGACTCCTCCAGCCCCGAATTTTCACTGACAAGGGGGGCTCCAATGGCCACATTCTGTGATGTCAGTTCCATTTCGGAGATGTTGGCAATGAAAGGGAAATTCGCAATGTAGCTCGTGAAACGCCCGAAATCGTGATAAGTCCCGGTCATCTCGATCTCAAAGGAGGCAATGTTGAAAAACTGCTCCGATTCCAGAGGCAAGGGCTGAATTCGAGTAATCTTGGTTCCCGTTAGCGACGAAGCAGTGTGCAATTGAACCAGCAGAGAGGGGATTTGCTTGACCTCCGGGAGTAAAGCCTCGATTTCGTGGTAGCGACTAACCAGGTCACTATACTCGGCGCGCAGGGCATCGAGCGACTTGGCTTTCATTTCCACGTTTCTCAAGTTGGTGGTGATCGTCTCGAATTCCTGGCTCTTGAAAGCTATCTGGTTGTCATAACTCGTGTAAGGTCGGGAATACCAGAAATAGACTACGATCAGAAAAGCCAGTGCACTCAGCGCAATTTTTTGTGTGTTTGCATCCTTGAAATCCATGGGTTGCCCTTCCTCAGTTCAAATTCCTGTGGCCGGTGCGGTCGTTTCCAGTGCCGCCGGGGCTGTTTGCCTGGGCCAACAGATTCCGCAAACTCTCATCGGAGAGATAATGCAGGTTGCAGGTCAGGACAAAATTGTATGCCTTCTGATCCTGGAACTTGACCTCGTCACTGGAGACCAGTTCGACATTATCGAAATAGTCGGAGCGCATCATTTTGATCATGAACGACGCCAGGGCATTGAGAGTAAAACTGTACCCTTCTATCTGCGCGGTTCGTATGGTGGGCTCCGCGGACAGTATTGCCGGCTGTTGAGAATCGGACTGGCCGGCAGCCTGACCGGCGATAGCGGCACTATCGACCGGTGGTTCCTCCTTGAAATGTCCCAACCAGACGAATTCCGGGACATTTCTGGCCACATCTTCCAGGATACGTACCCAAGCCGAGCGATGACTGTCCAGCCGCTCCACGGCCGTCATCCGGTTGGTTATCTTGTTTTTGACATCAATAAGAGCATCGACCAACTGGATGTCCTTTTCCAGCATGGCCGCCCGACGCTGGGCTCTCTCGATATTATCCTCCAGGCTGCTTACCTGATGTATCTGGTACAGAGTTACACCGATCAGCATCAGGGTCACCCCGGCCACGCCGATGATGCCATACAGTCCGGCTTTTCCCAGAGAAAAGCTGAGGGATTTCTTGAGATACTCTTTGGGCAGTAAGTTTATCTCTATCATGGGACCTCTACCTCACCTTTCTCATCGCCAGACCGATCGGCACGGTCAACAGGGGAGCTATCTTTTCCGGTTCCAGGTACTGGAACAACTCCGGGTCATAGTCGACCTTGCGCAGGGGGTTGGCGATTTCCAACGGAATATTCAGTTTCGACTGCAAGAACTCCGGTAGATAAGGTACCAGGGCTCCGCCGCCGGAAAGGACGACCCAGTCGAGAGCCTCCGTATTGGTCTGGGATTTGAAATAGGAGAATGCCAGTTCGATTCCCGAGGCCAACTCTTCGGTGGCGGACACGATGGTAGCTTTGAGCATGTCCTGATCAATCGAATCGGACATTTCCCCCTTGATGGCTTTGGTTGTCAGTTCCGGATTCAACCGGAACTCTTTCTGGATGGCGTTGTAGATTTCCCGCGTGCCGGCCGAAACGTCACGAGTCGACTGATACAAACCTTCCATAATATACGTCACGTTGGTGACATCATGGCCGATATTGACCAGTGCCGTGACGCGGGAAGGATCGATTTCGTAGTTGTTCTCGTAGGCATTGAATATGGCCAGGGCGTCATCGTCAACTATCACCGGCCGTAAACCGCAATCGGATATCATCTCCAGGAAGTTCTTCAGGTATTCTCTTCGTGCGGCCACCAGCAGAACGTCCATCTTGTTGGTATCTTCGTCGTCCTTAATGATGTGGTAGTCCAGGCAGACGTCTTCCACGTCAAATGGGGCTCGTTGTTCAGTCTCGAACAGGATGGCCTGCTCGGCCTCGGAGCCGGTTTTGCGATCAATAGTGAAGCGGTCAGTGATGACTCCATGGCCGGAGATCGAGACCACGACGTCTTTGATCTTGGGATCGATCTGATCGATGAGAGACTGGATATTGAAGATAACGGCTTCCCGGTCCCGAATCTCGTCGGCTACGATTGCTTCCGGGGGTAATTCTCGGATGCCTATGGCAGCGACCGAATGCCCTGACTTGGTATGATCCAGTTTTACCAGTTTGATCGAGGAAGCGCCTACATCCAGTCCAACGGTGCTTTTGCTACTACGCGAGAACAACATACGTTTCTCTCTGCTTTGAATTCATACTTTTACGTTATGCTCTACCTATCGGCATTATCAGTCACCAAATTACGGTTCAACTGATCAAAGCCTGTTTTTGGACGTAAACCCGGATTTCATCTCACTCCGGCCGGTCAGAATAATTATCGGATACACAAGGTCACTTCTTTAAGGGTATTTCCAGTCGTTTTGAAAGTTGTCGACAGACAATAAAAAAAGGCCCCTCAAGCAGGCGAGGGGCCTTGTGATCCCTTGTTATCATCGGGATAGCGAGGAAGCTACCTAATAGAAATCCGCATATGATTTGACCCGACCCGTTGAGGCCAGTACGTTGTAAGAGAGGAATCCCGCTGCCGCATCCGAATAGGCCATAGCCCAGACGTTGCCGCCTCCCTGGAAACTGGCGGATCCGTTGGGTCGGAAAACAAGGGCGTCATTTGTCATGTCGGTTCCCAGATAGATGAACTCAAAAGGCAGCGTGTCGATCCTGATAACGGAATCGCCCGCCTCGAAACTACCACCTGTCGGGTTGACCAGGTCCTTAAACAGGGTGAGACACCTGACGTCGGGATCGAAATGAACACCGAATTGACTTTTGTCGGTCAGGGCCATTGACCGGGCCAGACGCAAGGTGGACACGATATCGCGACTGGTGCTGCGAATCTTTATCCTCTCCCATGCCGTTTGAAATCGTGGCATGGCCATGCCGGCCACTATACCGATGATGACGACAGTAGTCATCATTTCTATAAGCGTAATGCCGCGGCTGAAACGAAGTCTGGATTTCATTATCCACCACCTTACTTGAGTAATTCGGCAGACTGTGTCTAATTGCTGCCGCCGTTGCCATACATCAGACCGGGGAACTGGTCCGGTTGCGCAAGACCCCGTCTGAGACAAACTTAGCACAACCTGTGCCTTTCCCGCAGAAATGGCCGGGCACCGCTTGGGGAGGTTGACATTGGCTTGTCGGACACCGCTTTAAGACGACCGACCGGGAGTCGGACAAGTAAAGCTAAGAACAAATGACGGTCTGCTGCTGTTGCATAAGTATGGGAGTCCCCCTATTGCAGTGGGGAGTGCTCAATTTGATGTTGACAAAACGGCGAATGCCCTTAACTTTACAACAGGTACTTACTTGCGGTACTTTGTTACGTAATTGACCAATTTCAGCGATAAGGACTAATACATGGCCAGACCAAACAAGCAGTTGTGTTTTTTCCTGTTGGCGCTCCTGGTGACACCAACTGTCCTCGCCTCCGATGGCGGTAACCCTTCATTTTTGGTGGACAAGCCGGTGGTCCTGGAGAAAGCGCCGCAGGCGTTCTCATCCCGGGCCATTGAATATCTCACACAGAGAGACGGCCAGATTGTCAAAGTGTGGGTTTTCTTTACCGACAAGGATGTTTTCACGAAAGATCAGTTTATTACCCTGGCTGCAACGGTCAAGTTCAGCGAGAAAGTAATGAAAAGGCGAGCCAAGATGGGACTGCCCGATGTCGTTTTTGCCGACCTGCCGGTTGTTGAAAGCTATATTGACCAGGTAGTCGATCTGGGAGCCGAATTGCGACGCAGTTCCCGGTATCTCAACGCCGCCAGCTTTGCGGTATCCGTTGAAAAACTCAATGAGATAGAAGCCCTGCCTTTTGTCCATCACCTCAGCCCGGTAGCCGGATTCCGGTCCGGACCTCAACCGCCAGAACCGGTTGAGCCGGAACCATCCGGCGATCTGATACCTGATCGAGGTCCGCTGGCGATTGACTACGGAAATGCCCTGGCGCAACTTACGCAGATCAATGTTCCGGCGGTGCATGAGAAAGGGTATCACGGGGAGGGTGTGACGCTGGCGATCTTTGACACCGGCTACCGCAAATCCCATGAAGTTTTCGCGCAGCACTATGCTGACGGTCGGGTACTGGCCGAATGGGACTTCGTTTTCAATGACGGTAACACCGCCAACGAGTCCGAAGACTGGTCCAGCCAGTGGAACCACGGCACCTATATCTGGTCGACCTCCGGCGGCCTGAAAGACGGCGCCCTGTATGGTCCCGCTTACATGGCCAATTTCCTGCTGGCCAAGACCGAGGAC
>SDBU01008848.1_pt1 | contig 11374 bp, 9 predicted proteins | sample 2277071 | NCBI WGS metagenome assembly SDBU01 (sample SAMN10397929, study PRJNA504765) | marine sediment metagenome | isolation source: marine sediment core GS08_GC12, 126 cmbsf | place: Arctic Ocean: Gakkel Ridge, Loki's castle | collected 2008 | reverse complement strand
CTTTATTTCAATGGCAAAATCAGGACACCTTAATTCACATAACTTGCATTTAGTACATTTTGTTTCATCTTTTACTTCAGGGTAACCTTTTTCGTTTTTATATAAAATTTCTTTAGGACAAAAATCTACACAAATACCACAGGCTTTGCACCATTTTTCATTGATCATAAATAATGACATAAATCACTCCTTACTAATTATTCTGTTTGATAAAAATGTATAGTAGTATATTTTTCTAAATGATTTACAATAATTCGATGAATATCAATCATAGTTGCTATCTACTACACTACAATCCTAACCCTTTTCTGTTGACTATAAATTCAGGCATTTTCCCATTTAAGACTTGAATAACATTATCTGCTGCTTCTTTGACCATTTGCAAATCTGTTTCATATGTATCTGTTCCAAGGTGAGGAGTTAGAACAACATTATCAAGAAGCTTTAATTCTTTTGGAATAAATGGTTCATTTTCGTAAACATCCAGAGCTGCACCGGCAATCTCTTTTTTCTGTAAAGCATTAATCAAAGCTTTCTGGTCTATTTCGGCACCCCGAGCAGTATTGATAAAGTATGCGCTGTTTTTCATTTTATTAAATTCTTCTTGGCCAATTAAATGATGTGTTTTTTCCGAACAAGGAGCCTGCAGAATAATATAATCCATTTCTTTTAGTAATTTTTCAAAAGGTATATAACAGGCTTTGAATCCTAATTCAGATTTTTTTTCAATATCATAATAAAATACATGCATACCAAAGGGGATACATCTTTTTGCGGTTGCTTGACCAACCCTGCCAAAACCGATAAAACCAATTTTTTTATCTTTTAGTCCATGACCCATAAAAAGTGCTTCTTGATACCATCGATCACTTTGGGTATTCCTTATATAATGGTCAGCTTCAACAATTCGACGGGTTAATGCCAGCATGATTCCAAAAACCAATTCAGCGGTTACATCGGTGACCGTCTCAGGTAGATTAGTTAAAATAATACCGGCATCAGTAACTGCTTTTAAATCTACAGTGTCATACCCCACTCCAAATTTACTAATTACTTTTAGTTTTTTTGCTTTTTTTACAAAATCGGCATTAATACGAGATCTACTTACAATAATACCATCCAAATAAGGTGCATAATTCATAATTTCCTCTTCACTAAAAAACAGTTTATTGATCGGTGCAATAATATCGGAAATTTTTTCTAATTTTTCTAATCCTTCTTTTTGGAGCGTTCGAGTAATTAATACTTTATTTTTCATAAAATCTCCTATTATATTTTTATCTTTACTATAATAAAGTGAATTCTTTCATAAATTCTTTGATATCTTCTCTTTTATCCAATTCCATAATGCTCTTTATTAAAGACTCTATTTTTTTTGGATTGGTATAAATTGGTGTAGCTGAGTTGAAAAATTTTTCTTTTAAATCTTTTTTCTCATTAACAGCTAAATTGATTCCTCTCGGAACCAACTTTTCATAATCATATTTTGTCATATTTTTGTCAAGAATAATGATTTTACTTAAAATTTTATTTGGGTCTTCTCTAAAAATAGAATTGGCTTGTTGGTCATTTTCAATCTCAATTTTCTCTGCGAATTTTTGTAGCTTTATGCTATTTATATTTTCTGAATTATACCACTGGAGAGGATCAATATCATAAAGAACACTAGCGAATATAAAGGGAATAGAAAATCTGCCTTCTGCTGCATCTTTTGGATTTTTAGTTGTAAATGGAAATTTACTTAAAGGTTTTATTGACTTTACAATAATTTTCTTGATATCATTCAATTTGACATTGTTTTTCTTAATAAGTTCTATGACTGCATCAATCGAAGAATGTGTTAATCGGCAACATGGATAAAATTTAAAGCTAATTCTTGAAATCATAAAATCTTTTTCTTTAACCCTGAATAAGCAATTATTTATACCGTTATGCTTTTTTCCAATCATTCTCCAGAAAGCTGTTTCTCCTTCAAAAATATCAATTGGTCCAGTAAAGCCGTTTTTGGCTAATAATCCTGATTGGAGACCGGTTATAGCAGCTGTTCCAAAATTATTTTTTGCCATACTCGGACCTTCCAATCCATAAGTTGTTTTCATTACTGATGGAACAGGTGCACTTGCACCTGCAATACCGAAAGCATTCTGAATGTCCATTTTTTTCAACTGCAATAGTTTACTTGCCACCGACACAGAGCCGAATACTTGCCATGTACCATGACCCAAAATATATTTTCTTTCCTCTTCTGATCGAAGAAGTCGTCCGATTCTAATCGAAATCTCATATGCAATGATAATCGCTGTGAGCAATTCTTTTCCGCTTATCCCTAAAAGCTGCCCCATATTAAGTGCAAGTGGAATAATAGTAGCTCCCGGATGACCAATGTAACTATCATCAAAATCCAATACATTTACAGACATAGAATTGATATAAACTGCATTGATTAAATTGGTCTTAGATTTCAAACCAAAAATTGATGAAGATCCCGTTTCTGTATTTAACAAACTTTTTGTCAGTATTTTCCCCTCTTTGGTTTTTATGCCGGCTAACATACATCCAATAGAATCTAATATGCAATACTTCGCTTTTTCAATGATTTCTAATGGAAAATCTTCCAATATTTTTTGGCTAATGTACTCAGCGATACTCTGAGTAGTATAATTTGACATTTTTTCCTGACTTTATATTTTGATATTTTTTGTTATCTGATATGCATTCCATCCAAAAAATCATATCCCTTTATAAAACAATAATTTCCAATTTTCTTTTTTAATTCTTTAATAGCTCCTGATAAACAGAATTTCCGGCTTTTACTTGTAAGTCATAGATTGCTTCTTCTGAATACCAGCTGGTATGAGGTGTTATAAAAACATTATCCAATTTCATTAAGTTTGACTTAGAATAATCATTTTCATCTTTATAGTCCAATATATCCAGACCGGCTCCGCCAATCTTACCGCATCTCAATCCCTCAAACAAAGCATTTTCATCAATCAATCCTCCTCGTGAAGTATTGATAATAAAGACGCCATCTTTCATCATTAAAATCGATTCTTTATTGATAATATGTCGGGTTTGTTCATTTAACGGTGCATGAATTGAGATAACATCCGATTGTTTTAACAGTTGTTCTAATTTTACGAATTTCACCCATTCGTACAATTCTTCCTGTTGAAAATAGGGATCATAGGCAAGTATTTTCGTTTTAAAACTTTTTAATTTTTCCGCTACTTTGCTTCCGATATTTCCAAAAGCGATAAGTCCAACTGTCAATTCAGAGAATCTTCTTACAGGTTTAATCCTGTCATAATCAAATTGTTGATTATGTAACAATTTATTTTGCAGGAATATTTTTCTTGTAGTGGCAAGCATTAAAGTGATGGCATTCTCTGCTACTTCCTCAACGCAGTAATCGGGAACATTGACAACCTTGACACCTTTTTCCTTTGCAAATTTCACATCAACATTATCTACACCTATGCCGTACCTTAAAATAACTTGGCAATTGGTTAATTGTGAAATAAATTTGGATGTAATTACAGCATGATTAACCAACACGGCATCTGCATCCAATGCTTTGCATTTTTCCAGATGTCCCAAAAGCTGCTCCTCTGAGGCAACATCCCCATTGGCTATATCATTACAATCAATGATTTCTACTTCCCCTAATTTTTTCAATTGATTGATCTCTTTATTAATATTAGGAAAATAATAGTCAGTAAAGACAATTTTGTATGATTTTTTCATTCTTTTGCTCCCCGTTAATATCTATAAAACATGCAGTACTAGATTTTCTATCCCTTATCATTGTAGATTTTATCACTAATTAATTGAGACAGTTCATGTATAATGATACCGTCTCAATTAATGATATAATTTGTTTAGTAAAGTTATTCTAAGAAATCTAATATTTCTTTTTCATTTTTACCTGCAAGGCCTACCGCTTCCATATCCAACCCTTCTTCCCAAAAATTACGGCCAGTGACAGAACACCCAATGGTTGCCATTGCCCTAATCGTATTTACCTGTATGCCAAGTTGTTCTCCCAGCAGTGTATAAGGTACCAAGCCATAGGGAACATCTTCGGTAACATATCTATCTTCAAGAGAAGTTGGCGCTCCTTGCACCTGATATGCATAGCAAGTAGAAATAGTTTCATATAGATCTTTCCCTTTGGCTCCATAAAATATACCTAAAGTTTTCTGCAAGCTATTGAGCTTTAAGCCTAATTTCTCACCAATTTTTACCCTTTCCATGTCTACTTGTTCCATGACCCGGGCCATTCCCGGGGTCACGTCATAGGCTTTTTCTACCGGTTTGTTTAATTTTTCGTCAAAAGGATAAAACTTCCTTTCCACTCTGTAAAGATTTAATAAAACTGACTGAGGATGTAGAGGTGGATTAACATTCACTAAAGTGGTTTCCAAAACATTCTTTGCCGGTAAAAATTGGGGATATATTTTTTGGAGCTCATTAAAAGCTGCTTCCTTTTTTTTGGCCGAAAATACAGAAACCAACATTTTTTCTTTTTGCCCTTTATTCCTCACTTTTGCATTTCCGAGTTTGGTACAGTTATAAATCAAGCTTTCAGTCTCGGCAATTACAACATCCTTTTCTACCTCTAGATCTTTTAACAATTGTACACATTGGAGTGCACCAAAATATCCCGGCCAAATTAAAATGATTTGACCATCTTCAAGGTAAGGAACAAAGGCTCTTATAAACTTTTCCCGAACGAATCCCGGAACAACCAGCATGATCATATCAACACCGGATATTGCTTTTTGAATGTCTGATCCCACTTCTCCCGAAATTTTTGTAAAACCGCTTCTGCCTCCCGCAGAAAGCACAATTTCATTACCGGAAGTATCTTGGGAAATGACTTCAATCCCACCTCTTTCAATGACCGGATTTAAATTATATTCTGCATATTCCGGTAATTCGTAAAGATTAACTTTGTGGCCCACCATTGATAAATCAGCAGCCATTACATACCCACCGTTACCGGCTCCCAAAATTGCAATTTTTTTAGACATAATTCTAATACTCCTCGAATTTTACTATTTTAATATTATTAAATATATTCATGAAATGGTAAAAAAATAATTAAAAATTTTATTTAATACCATAACCAATTTGCTTTAGGTTCTTTAATTTCACCGTTTGTTACCACTGGAATCCCATCAATCAACACGTGCTTTACCTTTGAAATAGTATTGGGTTCCAGAACAACCAGGTCAGCAGCCTTTCCTTCCTCGATAAAACCAGTATTGGTTGCCAAACCAGGAATAGCCTTCGCAACATTACATGAGGTCATTGCCAAAGCTTTTGGCAATGTAATTTTTTTCTGATTAACCGCTTCTTCAATGAACAAAATAATCGGATCCCAATTTCCAGCCATAAAGTCAGTTGAAATCAAATCAACTAATCCCTTTTCCAAAAGATTATATGCTACGCTTAGATATGCAGGAGGACAAAGATTTTTTGCACCAAAATAATCACCATTACAGATATCGATAAAAGCTCCATAACTTCTTAAGCGTTTGATATTATCTTCAATTTCATCCATAGTAAAGCTTGGGTGACTTGAATGTGCAGCAATCAATCTGGAACCTAATTTTTCCGCAACTTCAAAAACTACTTCCTTGCATCCAGCAGCATTGTGAATAATAATTGGCATATTATATTTAATAGCTAGGTCCGTTGCTTCCCTGATACCCTCCCGTCCGGTTTCAACAGGAGCATAGACATCCTTAAGTATAATGTCAATAGCTTCGTCAATAGATAGCAATCCTTTTAATCTAATTTCCTCCAAAACCAAGTCTACTTTTCCGCGGTCAGTCACAGATTTATCAATATATCTCCCAAGAACTGCCCACATTAGTTTTTCGGCACCCGCAGGATTAATTCTTTTACCTGTTTTTGCTTCTACTGTTTTGGGTAGCAAATTATAGCAGGCGCCTCCGCCTCCCAACGTATCTCCTCCGCCAATTTCACCTAATGCAACTGCTCCATTTATCAGCATTTTTTTGACAGTTAGTTTTTTATGAAAACTGTTTAGACCTGTTCCATCAGTAATCTCAGATGCTTCGACATTTAAAGGAGTATGCGAAGTAGCAGCTTTAATTTTTATCGGATGCAACTTGTTCATGATTTCAGTCTCTTCTATTGTAGCAAAACCATCTTCGTTTAAAAGGGTAGTAGTCCCATGAAGCAAGTGTTTATTTAAATTGCTAATAATCAATTCCGTAGGTGGAGCAGGATTACCGGCCGAGAATAAAGGTCCCAGGGATACACCGTGAGCATGGTGATTAATGATTCCCGGGATCAAAAATCCTCCCCTGGCATCAATAATGCTATTTGAAGCCGGATCATAAGAATACCTTACTCCTTCCGCAATTTTTATAATTAGCCCATTTTCAACAATAATTGAAGAATGGTTTAGGATTAAATCTTTGTGTGGTATGACAATGTTAGCATTTTGAATAGTAACTCGCATGCATCAATAACCTCCTTGGTTATTTTAATCTTTTCAATAATTTTTAGAAAAATATTTTGATTTAAATATCATACTATATGTAAGCTTTTATTTCATCTGCAGTCATTCCTGCTAAACCGACTTTTTCCATATTCATGCCTTCGTTCCAAAAATCTTTACCGGTAACAGCGCAACCAATATAGGCCATTGCTTTCAAATTATTAACCGGGACTCCAATTTGTTCACCCAAAAGTGCATATGATACCAGGCCGTAAGGCACGTCTTCGGTAACATATCGGTCTTCTAAGGAAGTTGGGGCACCCTGTACTTGGTATGCGTAACAATTTAATAGAGTTTCATATAGGTTACTCCCTTTGGCTCCGTAAAACGCTTCGATCTGGGTTTTAATAGAAGGAACCTTAATGCCTAATTTTTCACCAATAGCAACTTTTTCCATGTCTACCGCCTCCATTACACGTGCCATTCCTGGCGTTACATCATAAGCCTTCTGTACAGGTTTATTTAATTTTTCATCGAAAGGATAAAATTTTCTTTCTACCCTATAGAGATTCAATAAAACAGACTGTGGGTGCAAAGAAGGATTCCCATTCGCCAAAGTAGTCTGCAACACATTATCTGCAAGTTTTAACTGTGGATATATCTTTCTTAATTTTTGAAAAACTTCTTCTTTTTCCATTGTAGCTAAAATTGATACTAATAAATGTTCTTTGTTCCCTTTATTATATACTTTTTCTCCTCCCAGTTTCGTACAGTTATAAATTAAACTTTCGGTTTCAGCAATACTTACTTTTTTATTTATTCCCATATCTTTTAATAATTTTGCGCATTGAAGGGCACCAAAATAGCCGGGCCAGATAACTATGATTTGCCCATCTTCTAAATAAGGAGCAAATTCCCTGATAAATGCTTCTCTTCCAAATGCCGGAACAACCAACATAATGATTTCCGCGTCTTTAATCGCTTCCTGGGCTTCAGAGGTTATCTTACCTTTTATTTTAACAAAACCAGTTTTTCCGCCTGCCGGTAATACGAGTTCTTCTCCTGCAGGAGTACGGGAGATCATTTCTATTCCACCTTTTTCAATAATTGGCTTAAGGTTATCAGCATAATCCGGGTATTCATAAAGATTGACTTCGTAACCTACCATTGATAAATCTGCAGCCATTGCATAGCCACCATTTCCTGCTCCTAAAATTGCAATTTTTTTATTCATTATAATTCGTTCCTCCGATTTAATTTTATTGAGATATTTATTTTAATTTAAAAATATTTTTTGATTTTCACTAAAATTATTTACCTGTTCGGCATCAACAATGCAGGCAACCAAGTCGTTAATAAGGGTATAAAAGTAATAAGAAGAAAAGTAATAATTAATGCCGGCAAATACACCATTACACCTCGAGCAACTTTTTCTACTGATAATTTGGCAATATCAGAAATAATAAAAAGTCCGACTCCCACAGGTGGAGTAGTTATTCCAATAACTGTTCCAAATGCCATTATTACTCCAAATTGTATCAAATCTATACCTAATTCCTGCATTAAAGGAATAAAAATTGGAGCTAAAAGAACCATGGAACTAATGCCAGTCATAATACAACCTACTAACAATAACAATAAATCAATCATTAATAAAATAATGATTTTATGACTTGTAAGACTTAAAATAAATTGTGCTATCATATGTGGAGTTCTTTCAAAGGTCATAATATTACTCATAGTTGTTGCTAAGCCAACTAATACCAGGCTGTGAGCAGTGGTTAGCATAGAACTTTCCATCACTTTAATTATTTTAGAAAAACTAAATGTTCTATAAAAAATTCCCAAAATAAGAGAATAAAGTATCGCTACAATTCCAGCTTCAGTGGGACTTACTAAACCGCTTACCATTCCAAATAGGATAATAAGTGGAGCGATTAAAGCAAAAATCGCCACAAAAAAGCTGTTAGATATCTCTTTTATAGACTTTTTTGATTGTGTTGGTAATTTTTTGGGATTTATAAAACAGATAATATAATTGGTAATCATTAAAGTGATCCCTGCTAGTACCCCTGGTACAATTCCTGCCAAAAACATTTTTGCTACCGAAGTACCAGAAATTACTGCATATATAATAAAAGAAACGCTGGGAGGAATAATTGGACCTATAGTAGAGGAAGCCAAAGTAATCCCCGCACTTAATTCCGGATCATATCCTCCGCTCTCCATTGCTTTTAATTCAATAGGACCCAGACCAGCACAATCAGCTGTTGCGGAACCGGAAATTCCCGCAAACACCATCGAACACAATACATTAACATGGGCTAAGCCTCCCCGAACATGACCTACTAAAGCATTTAAAAAGTTGAAAATACGTCCTGCAATTCCAAACTCATTCATTAAATTACCGGCTATAATAAAAAATGGAATGGCTAATAAACTCCAAGTCACTGCGCCATTAAACACTCCCTGGGGTATTAAATGAATTGGATAGCCCCCTGACCAGACAGCAATAAGACTTGCCAGTCCCATTGCCACTGATATCGGAGTCTTAGAGATAATTAAAACCAATAAAGAAACGACTAAAAATAATGAAATCATCCTAGCAACCTCTCTTTGTTATTCTCTTTATCTTGCCTAAATATAATATATAAACAATTATAGATTATAGAGATTCCAAAGATATATATGGGAAAAGTGTGTACCCGAAAAGAAAAAGGCAGGTAATCCGGTTGAATCAAGCCAACATATTTTTGATAATTAATATTACCCCAAATCAAGGTAATTGCAAAAATAATTCCAATCATGTTCACAATAATTTCAATTACTTTTCTTGCTGGCTTTGGAAAATAATTAACAATAACTGTCACTTTTACTTCCGTATCTCTTAAAAACATAATTGAAGCACCAAAAAGTACAATCCATATTCCCAGAAATTCTGAAAATTCTAACACCCATAAAAATGAACTTTTAAAAAATCCACGAAGGATTATCTGTACAGTATTAACGCCAACTAACAAAATACCTAATATAATAATTAAAGCAGTAAGAGTCTTATCGCAATAACTAATCAATCGATCAAAAAACACTGAATTTTCTTTCAAAACATCGTTCTCCTTCAGAGTCTAATATAATTTTTTAATCTAGAGAAAATATTCTACAAAATTCCAGTAATCATACTGGATACTTTTTTGTGGAAACCTTCGGGTTTACAAATTAAAAGTATCCAGTAGATTACTGAATTAATAATCTAAAATAATCAAAATATTATGGAGCAAGTCTATCTACTTTATCCATTAAACCCTTTGCTATAAATCCTTCTGCTTCCATTTCAAGTAGAACTTTCTTTGCTTTTTCTTGCCATGGAGAAAGGTCAACTTCATGGAAAATAGCACCTTTAGATTTCATATCTGCTAATTTCTCATTTAATTCATCGTATAATAGTTTTGTGCAATATTCTCCCGCTTCCTCGGCTGCATCATAAATTGCTTGTTGTTGCTCTTTGGTAAAGCTTTCAAATTTCGCATTATTCATAAGCATGACAGCTTGTTGAAACTTTGAGTTGGTAGTTGTAATATGTGGAGCAACTTCGTAAAATTTCTCGTAAGACATATCCATAATTGTACCGGTACCAGCATCGACCAAACCTTGGCTTAAAGCTAGATATACTTCAGACCAAGGTACAACTGTAACATTAGCTCCTAGTCCCTGCCAGATTCTAATTACCGTTTTTGAATCGGGGGCACGAAGCCGTAAACCGTCAATGTCTTCTACAGTAAGAACCGGATTCTTTGAACACATGGCACGGTATGGTCCCAACCACCAGTTACGAGCAACATTAATGACTCTTAAACCGGTTTTTTCTAAAAGTTCTTCTTCCATTTCTTTCACAATATCACTTAGTAAAAAATTCTGGAAATGTTCTCTATTTTTAAAATAGTAGAGCAATTCAGTAATCTTAAAATTTGGAATATATTTTTCCAATACATAGTAACCTACTACATAGATATCTTGAACTCCCTGAATCACATTCTCTAATTGAACGCTAGGTTTTCCTAATGTCTCATTAAAAAAATTATTTACCTTAATTTCTCCATTTGTTTTTTCTTCGACTAATTCCGCAAATTTATTTAAAGCTATGCTTTCATGATGGATATCTGCTTCTTTATTGCCAAGCTTTAAAGTAACACTTTTCGCATCTACGCTAATAAAACTAATCATTAGAATCATAGAAAGTATTAAAATCAAACAAAATATTCTTCTTTTCATTTTCATTCTCCTTTTTAATTTATAGAAATTTTTTTATACCAAGTAACTTCTCTTTTATTTTTTAATCATTTAATCACCTCCAATTTTGCCTTCAATGTTATGGGGTACATGTCCAAAATGATGAAACCAATTGTGAGTTGCTCATTTGAAAAAAAATAGCTTTTTGGCTGTATTTAAATAAGTAATGAAGGCAACATTTTCATTTTTTATAATTTCTTTTTATCTGCTAAATTAATTTTTTAAAGTCTTTTTTTTAAAAATCTCTCCTTCTCATGCTATCAATTATTAAAAAATATATTACTTATTCGAAATATAATAATTCTACCTTATAGTTTTTTATATTTCTTATTGAAAAGGACATTGATTGACTTATTTTAATTTTCTTCTTTTACCACATTTTTCAATATATTAATTACTGTATTTTCCATATGTATTTGACTTAATCTATCTGCATCTTCTGAATTATGCTTCTTTAAAGATTTCATAATCTTCCGATGTTCCTCTAAAGAATGCTTAAGTCTTCCGGGGACACTGAGTGATTTAATTCGAAATCTATAAATGAAACTACCTAAATTATCACGTATTTGAATTATCCATTTATTCCCACAGATATTTAATATAAGATCA
>SDBU01008847.1_pt1 | contig 11374 bp, 7 predicted proteins | sample 2277071 | NCBI WGS metagenome assembly SDBU01 (sample SAMN10397929, study PRJNA504765) | marine sediment metagenome | isolation source: marine sediment core GS08_GC12, 126 cmbsf | place: Arctic Ocean: Gakkel Ridge, Loki's castle | collected 2008 | reverse complement strand
ATATAAAACCTTTTTTATATAACAAGTATGTAACTATATAATTATAATTACACACATAATATAAGCTAACTATAGATAAAAATCTTAATTGCCGGACTTGCTATCAATCTGTAAGGGTTTATTAACAATTGTTCTATAGTCAATTGTTTCTTTTTGTAAGTATGACGTTTGTCCTTGGGTCGGATAATGGGAACGTAAAATTTTAACTACGTGGCCGACTGCTAAACTATAGTACTTAGCCATGGGATCGTCTACGGACATCCGTTTTAAATTAGGCAAATTGACTTCTTTCTTCAATTCCGTAATCTCTTCTTCAGTCAGAATATTTATTTTAGGCGTTAAGAAATTTTCATTAACAATATGACTCAATTCAGCATAAGTAAACACTTGTGATTTGAGAGCGGGATAATTAATTAACTCTGTTAGAGCCGTAGCAGAAGGTTTCTTATCAGCAATTATTATTAATTCTTTAATTGGTATATCTACCATGACCATATTGGGATCTTTTGTTGTAAGCGCTGCAGGTTTAATAAGAGGAGCAGTAATAACTTTAATTTGATTTAATCCTGGAGCTTTACCTCTTTCCTGTCGCTCGGTAAATATCACTGCCAATTTTTGTCCAGTTTCGGCGTGAATATAAGGCTGAGTATGAATAGTACCCAATAGAGAGCGCAACGTCATTTCTGGATGGATAGTTTCAAATTGAGGAAGAGCATCTTCATAATATTTCATTATATTTAATGGTCCCCAGCCATATATTAACATGTTTTTTTCCTGTGGGGGTAAGATATACCCTCTGTCTCGGACCATTGTCATTTGGGTCAATTTAGCCTGACCCATTTGATATCGGGTAGTATTACTAGTAGGTGGAATTTTATATGGTAAATGAGGGATGGGATTGCTTAATACTTCTTTGGTAATAACTCCTCTATTTTGAGCCATATTGCCCTATGCACTTTATAAAAGAAAATAAAATAAATAAAATATCAATTTTTTGTCTGGCTATATGCGAGATATAAAGTTTTTATATATACAAAAGGTAAAAGAAAAAGAAAAATAATGTTTGATTATGTCAGAAAATAATATAAAACAACATGAATTAAACACATCAAATGATAGATCAGAAGATAATAACTTGGATTCTTTTGGCCAGAGGCTAAAAGAGAATAATCAGGGAGAAAAAGTTATTGACCAATTGCAAGGCAACAATTTACATTCTTTTGACCAGAGGCCAAAAGTTATTGACCAATCGCAAGGTCCAAAAGATATTGACCAATTGCAAGACAACAACTTAGATTCTTTTGACCAGAGGCCAAAAGATATTGACCAATTGCAAGGTCCAAAAGATATTGACCAATCGCAAGGTCCAAAAGATATTGACCCAATCATAGTTTATTTATTAACAGATAGGCCCTATTCCAAAGAAGTAAAGAAATTATCATTATTATTTCCAGCTCCCCGATATAAATTGATCCTAGCCGATATCCCTCCTCCTCCCCATTTAGAAACAAGTGCCCTATTGACAGAACAAGATGCTTTGGAAATTTTTCGATTTAGCACTGTATTATGTGATAGTCATCAAAAATGCCCTCAGTGTTATACCATCGTTTTAAAGGATAATTCCGTTTCTGCAACGGACGTCAATATATTGACAAAAGTTGTAGATGAAGCTGTATCCATTGGAGAATGGGATTTATGCTATCTAAATCGATGGTTGGATCGTTGTGATTTATATCGTGACCCTATTTGTATTAAAGGTACTACTGTCAAATTGGTAAAAACATTTTCTCCCAATGGCTTACAATCTATAATGTTCTCGCCCAAAGGACGAAATATTGTCATAGGAAAATGCAAATTACCTGACGGTGGTTATTTTACGCCTATAACGATATCACTTGGTACTAAATTTAATTTGGTCATAGATGGCGGACAATTATCTGCCCTCTGTGCAGTACCCAATTTATTTGAGTTTGATGTTTTCCAAGCGACTTCGATCAGTGATTTGGCTAAATTAACTGATTGTCAGAGACCACCAACAACTACAAAAACCAGTGATTCTCCTGGACCTATACCATTCTTTTGGTTTGTGCTTATAATATTAATAGTTATAATCATAGTATGGGCCTTTTATGCTATAGGCCCCACCAGTTCTTATAACGATATACCCAAACCTGTATGTAAATAAATTTATATTATATATTTTTATTTTATTTCTATCTATATATTATAGATAGAAATATATTTATTTTATTTCCATCTATAATAATATAAATATATTATTATATTTTATTTCTATCTATCTATATATAGATAGAAATATACCATACTTAATATGTCTTATTGTTATACATCTAAGTTAACATGGCGTTTATTGCGCCTTACTTTTATCCGATGTTTCTGACCTGGAAATTTTTCTGTTGTGGATGATGGTTGAATCACTTCCTCTATAGACGAGGGAGTATCATTCCCTTTATTCGTATTAACATCAATTAACAATTTGTTAATAATATAATCGGATGATTCTTGATCCATGCGCGTAGCAACTTCTGATGGTCCAGAAATAGCCACAATTGAAATAGTTCCACCATCGTCCGGGTGCTGGTCACGAGAAAAAGTGGTCTGTGTTGGTTCAACTTTTGTTTCAATTGATGTGGCTGATTTTAGATCGTTAATAAGTTCCTTTTGTTCTTGGCATATACTGCGTATGTTCGCCAGTTCTTTTTGCAATTGTTTGACTTCTGATGATAATCCCCCAATTTGATTACCTAATTCTTTAAAACTGGATACAGTAGTAACCATATTTATATCATCTATTTTTACGGCTAAGCTTTTACATTGAGCGTTCAATTGTTTAGTAAAACCTCCTTGTAATTGTGTTAAGCCAGAGGTTAACATTTGGCTAAAAGTATCACTGATATTTTTCATAGACGGTTGAGATTGGCTTAATTGTGCCAAAGACACAATGGATCTGTTTATCTCCTCTAAATGTGTATTCAAATTAGTGGCATTGGTGTGGTTATTCACAGTATGAGCCACAAAAATAGCTAATATTTGGCTTTTAAGAGTCGCCAAGTGTGATGTATTTTCTTCCGGAATACTAGCTAAGTTGATAGGAGGGGGTTTAACGTCAGATTCCATACCATGAACTGGGGCAAATAAATTAGGTAAAACATCTATTGAATTAGACATATTTTCTTTCTGTAAAACAGAGCCATCATTTATTTCAGCCTGTAATGGAAAAAGAGGTTGCATTTGTGGTTGATTGGGTTGTTGATTAGATTGTTGAAAAATGGGTTGCGCTGATGTTTGATTGGGTTGTTGATGAGACTGTTGATTGGGTTGTTGATGAGACTGTTGATTGGGTTGTTGATGAGACTGCTGATTGGATTGTTGATGAGACTGTTGATTGGGTTGTTGATTGGGTTGTTGATTGGGTTGTTGATTGGGTTGTTGGAAAAGATGTTGCATTTGTGGTTGATTGGGTTGTTGATGAGACTGCTGATTGGATTGTTGATGAGACTGCTGATTGGATTGTTGATGAGACTGTTGATTGGGTTGTTGATGAGACTGTTGATTGGGTTGTTGATTAGGTTGTTGATGAGACTGCTGATTGGATTGTTGATGAGACTGCTGATTGGGTTGTTGAGACTGCTGATTGGGTTGTTGGAAAAGATGTTGCATTTGTGGTTGATTGGGTTGTTGATGAGACTGCTTATTTAGCTGCTGGCTGGGTTGTTGGCCGGCAGGCATATAATTTCGCGAAATATTATTAGACATTCTTTGCCTCTCCCGGTCATACCACGTTTCGCTAGGATCTTCCGCAATAATTCTGGCACTTTGGGCATATTGTGGAATAACATTATGAGAAATATCCATAGCTACCCCATCGGAAGATGACCTAAGGGTAGCCGGCCGTTGATTCCAATCTTCTGTGTGACTATCCGATGCATAAACATTCTGCGGAATACGGTAGGTAACATTTCTTTGAGCCATTGGTATAAAAATATATTTTGAATTCTTTTACTAGAAAAATATCGAGTTTAAGACTCCCTAGATTTTTTGATCATATATATATTTTCCACTTATCCGGGACACCCATAATATTATACATCATTTTTAAGTAAACTCTTTAGTATTAAATATAATTTATTATTTAGGCCATCATCATTGGCTATGGGACTATAGCCACTCCATTTATTTTTCAACTCTTGGCTAAAATAGGGTTTAACTGATACAGTATAAGCTATTAGGGGTATAATAATTATTTTGAATATAGCATATTTTTCATCCAAAATATGAGCTATATACACCGTATAATATGCTAAATGATCTAATATTTTGTGCTTTGCATAAAGATGAGTGGCAATAGTATCAATACCATCTTTAATATCATCTTCTACATCATGTATATCATCAGCCAGTTGGATACATGCTCCCAATATATAACCCTCTCTAGTTGATTCTAGTCCTATAATATTCTGCATAGATTGCACAGTTTGTCCTCCTTTCCATTCGGCCATAAATAGCAATTGTTGTAAAATAGTAGTCTGGTCAGAAAATGGCAATTGATATAATTGTGGTATCATATGTGTGTTGACCCCATTCTGTCGTAAAGCGGTCGATACTTCGACGTTAAAAATTTTTAATAAAGCTGTTCGATGTTTATTATTTAAACACAAATTTCGGACTGCTTTCTGTATAGTTATCAATAGGGCATCTTGACCAACATCAATATTATCATTTAAAAGTATATCATGAATACGATTTATACGGAGCAATTTATCTTCCCGATTTATATCATGGTTATCCATATAATGATCGAAAACTACGTATAATAATGTAAAATTAAAAATATTGTCAATAATATTTTGAGGATATAGGGTTGCTGTTGTAGTCAATAATTGCATAAGCGGGATATTCGGTTTTACATGTAACTCTCCATTCACGAAGGCCAAAAATAAACCACCGTAGAAACACCACACTCCGGAAGTTAGACCTAAGGGGGCCACGGCCGGTAAATATTTAATGATGGACATGCGATCAGTATAAATTTTTAATAATTTGCGCCAATGTTCCATTTTACTATCCGTAACATTTTGTACTATATTTTTTAAATCATTTTTGGCTATTGGTGACCATTCAGCTGCCCACTTATACATAATATCATGTACCATATCAATATATTCATCAGTCGGATTTTTCAAAAGTTCCAGGTTTATACAAGATGCTTGTTCTACAGGTAGTTGTTTTAGATCATCCATCTTTTTATCTTATCTCTTTTATAAGATCATAAAATGCTTTTTGACCAACATATATATCTATATAAATTTTAATTTGATGGGACACCTATGGCTGCCTTTCGAGCAGCAATTTCTTGCGCAGTCAAAAATATGACCTGACCACCTGGTTGGAATCCATTCTTTAGAGGGGGCAGTACATAAGAACTAAAGATGAATTTACCATTACGATAGGCCCACCACAAAAATATGGCATATATAACTATTAATATCAGAATAACAATGGATATAATCACACTTGCGCCATGGGCCATTTTAATGAGAAATAATAAACTTATCTAATATAAGTTTATTATATATATATATATATTTTTTAATCTAAACATTATTTAACATATTTATTTTAAGCCTGATATTGCGTAATAATAATTCATAATTATTTTCAGTATTTATATCGGCAGGTGATATACCAACCCATTCTGGTGGACACACAATATTTAAAGAATTATTGTGACGTATTTTGGTTCGATCATGGTCAATGATTAGTGTGTTGGAATTCGACCATTGTGGATAAGCGGTGTAAATATCTTTTAATAATTTTATTGTATCATGACCAGTCGATGTGTAGGTTTGATTATTATCTATATGGGTCTTATTGCGACCCCATACAAAGAGCAAGAACTTGCTTAGATCTGTACCAAATAACCATGGCATAATCTTGTTCAAATTCTCATCCATGGTAGATGAGAATATAGCGACCTCGTAATCCAATAATAAATTTTTCAAAAAAGCTTTACAACCTGGTCGGGCTTGCACAGTGTAACTATTTAGAGGTAAAATATCAGCATCATCAGTTTTTCTATGATAGACATTGTTTTTGTGTCTATGATGAACAACAGAATATTGTCCATTTCTGGCTGTATGCTTGGCACTATTTTCAACTTTGGCGCTATTTCCAACTTTGGCACTATTTCCAACTTTGGCACTATTTCCAACTTTGGCGCTATTTCCAACTTTGGCGCTATTTCCAACTTTGGCGCTATTTTCATATTTTCTCATAAATAATCCATTCAAATCGAATACTAATAAGTGAGGTTTGTGTTGTTTTGCTTTGATACTGACTGGGGGTTTAGGCTTTGGATGATATGTCAAAGCTTTGCATTTTAATGGTGACACATTATTATTGTCACCCAAAACGGCAAATAAGTTAGTTGAGGCCATAATTTCATCTAAAAGCCTTTTATAAGGTACAAATAAATAAATTTAAAATCCAATTTTTTATGAATATTTGTGGTTATCTGCAATTTCGATGCATATATAATTGGTGGGGTCGCACAGATCCATAGATATTGTTTTATAAAAATTATAATATATAAAATAGAACACCATGTCGGTGACAGTATATGTGCAGAATGCAGGAAAAGGGGATGACATATTAGCCTGTGTGAGAGGTGGATCCATGTGTGATAACCTCACTCGTTCAACATGTATGACGGGAGGTGGAGCCACCATTGGTATAGGACAACTTTCAACTTTGGCAGCAATTCCCACCAATAATAAAGTATGTATAGCCATATGGACTGGTACGGCCAATAATTTTCCCACTAAAACTTTGACCTTAGGAACGACCTCCCAAACCGCAGCGCTTAAAGTTGATTGGAATGGTACAGATCTAATGTTGACAGCTCGTCATTGCAATATTCGCAATACTGCCGTCCCTTCGGTCAGACGAATCAATGTTTATATTACTAACACCACGAATATACCTATGAGAACTTGTACTCCATCCAGCGGTGTGTGCTCTCCGGTATCAATGGTAGTACCATGTCCTGATGGTTCATCTATACCACCTAATGGTACTTCCTTGTGTTCATTTCCAACAACCATTACGGAACCAGTTTGTATTGCTCTATGGTTGAACGATGATGTTACGGCACCTCCAGATAAAATCATACAATTGGTCCCCAGTCAGGTTTTTCCTCAAAATGGTCTAGAAGTAACTGTCAGTGGCACAATGACTGTCCCGATATTTACTGAAACAACTTATTATGGTTGTCCTAGTCGTGGAGCATTAGCACTGATTGAAGACAATACTACCAATACAGTAGTAGTATGTCCTGGAATTAATAATAATTGCCAGAATTGGACATTTGGTGAGAATGACTGCGTCGCAAATGGACAAAATTTTACGCAAATAAATCCGCAATTCTTTAATACCGTAGGGTCCACTGTTGTGGAGGGTGATGACGTATGTTATGCCTTATGGGATACCGGTCAGGCCCCAGCAAGTGGTGCTGCTCCTAATGGTACTATACGTTTACCGCTTACCAGCAATATAGGTAGTTATGAACTGGGGTGGAACGGTACAACTTTGCAGGAAACAAGAGTTTGTTGTGATCAGAATATAGATGCTCCAGATAATTCTACTGGTTTAACTATATTTTATCGTAATAGTAGTACTAATCCTATATCTATTTGTAGTAGCGCTACGGCTGATTGCAGCCAATGGACATTTGGTACTAATCCCTGTACCAGTAATCCTCATCCTCAAATAGTTATGCCCAATCCTGATAATATAGTAGGTATTAAATCCGCGCCCTTATTAGCTAACGGTACATTTTGCGTAGCCAGTTGGGTCAATCCGGATAATAGAGGAGTTAATGATGTTCCAACCAGTGTGATCACTTTTGGTCCCCGGTCGGCAACCAAAATAAATTGTGGATCAATTGAGGCTGTAGGAAATGCCCAGCAAGCTGATAATTACTCATCCGTCACTACTTTCACCTGTCCTGTTGTAGCTCTACCAACTAGTGATATAACTGTTCATAATTGTTTCTTTGTAAATATGATTGTTCAGTTCAAAAATGACAGTAATCAATTTGTACCGTTAATAGAGCCCGGAGGTCAAGTAGTAGTAAGGAGTAATAATGACTCTCGATTAATACAAGTACCTCAACAATCGGTTATTCGCTTGAGTACCACTGATGCCAGTATCACTTCTGGTGAATTTAATGTACAGAACCAAAACGTGACAGTATTTTTCTGCAGAGATGGAAATACTAGTCTTAGTGGCTGCTGCGCTGCTACTAGTTCAGTAAAAATAAATAGTTGCTATAATATTTTGATGAATGTGCAAATCATGGATACTATAGGCAATTGGGTAATAGTACAGATTATGGGTAGCACAGTTGTTATACAAGCCAATAGTTTTACTACCACATCATTACCACAAAATGAAATTATTCGTTTGATTAGCAATGATGGTAATACTATTTCAGCACAATATACTATTCCCCAAAGTAGTACTGATGAGGTATTTTTCCGTACAGATACGACTACTAGTACTAGCAGTTGTACAGATCCTAGCAATGGGGAACCATCCTTCTTTAGAAGATTTTGGTGGATTTTTTTGATATTGGTTATAATTATAATAATAATAATAATAATTATAATTATAGGCGCTAGTAGGAAGAAACCTGAGACTAGTACGGAATTGAGTAATGTATAAAATAATTAAAATCATAACATAGGGGTATATTATTTATTTTTTAATATAAAAGTAAAATGGCTACCTATATTATACAATCTAGTGACAATCAACAATTTGAACTGTCAGTAGAACAAATCAACAAGTATCCACTGTTAAATGATATTGTAGTTGAACCCGGTTCAACAATAGATATCCCATTTTCAGCCGATTTATTGACTATCGTATTCAATGATAATTACAATAAACCAATGAATCTGGATAAGCTAGTGAAAGTTATCCAGTTTGTTAGTTATTTAGGTTTGGAAAATGAAACTAATAAACTATTAAAAACTTTAATATCATATTTTCAACTTAAATTTACCGCTGTTCAAGTAAAAATGATAAAGAAAATAATTAATGAATTGAATCCAATTGTGCTACAATCTTTTTTATCTAAAACAATGGCAGTCGATCCAGATTATCACAGTTCATTATTTCTTACAAAAGATCAAAAAGATATGGGTCATATATCTGCTTCAGTACTTATAACCAGTCCAAATTTAGATTATAGCCTAGTTAAATATGAAGGTCGCAAAATACAAAATTATACAGTATGGCGTAAAAACGAGGGGTCAATAAATGAAATATCCGATGTACCTGAAATGGGCAGATTGAATTATGCGTCAGGAATTGTATATAGTATGTATATATCCAATGATGGAAACTATTATGAGCTAGTAAAACATGAAAATGGTGGCACAGCTACATATGATATTTCTTCTCCCGCTAATAATAACGAACAGATTATTTACACCGTACCCATACCAAATTATACAGAGAGTAATATACAGGACGTGCGTATGTCTTTGGATTTAACCAGATATATGGTACTTTATCCTCTTCCCCGTGGCCAACAGTTTAAACAAAAGATATTCATAGGGTCAGTTGCTGAACCACACACAGTTGTGTCATTTGATATATCATTGGTTTATATTTTATCACCTCTATTTAATACTATTATATCATTTCGTGGTGATGAAAATTATACTATTCATCATATTGAAAATAATCAAGTTTTTTCTAAGGTTGTAAATTATTATAGACCTACCATTGAAAGGCGTCAAAATTTTTATTTTTCCTACGATGGGGAAATGATAGCTGAAATAAGTGGTAATGGCGTGCATATATTAAATTCTAGAGGTGATTCATTGGTAGAAAGAGATATGCCTCAGGGCGAAGTGAGTGTAGCCATTACTAACGAATATTTAATAACTTATAATGGTGATTCATATGAATTGCACTTCTGGTCTATAGATGGATTATCAGGGGCTGTCAAGCCTTCTTTTGCAATAAATATTATATATGGCAAAGAAATATCTCCTACTATAGTTGATAATGTGAAGGTTATGATGGGTGAAAATAATACTTTGTTATTAACCAGAGAACTAATAAAAACAACGAAAGGGATTACTGAGGATAAGTTTTTTGAATGGACTAAATATAAATTTGGTCCTTATACTACAATGGATCAATTTTATGAAAGTTTAACGGATTAATTTTAAATTATATTTGTCTCAGGTGAGGCAGATATATATTATTTAATATAAAATTATTTCATACATCTCATTATTAATTGAATTAAAAAAATAATTTGATAATTATTTCTTTACTTAAAATAAGTTCATTTCATTTTTTAAAAAATAATAATGGATAAATATATCATACAATCAAATGACAATAAACAATTTGAACTCACAGTAGACCAAATCAACAAGTATCCAGTTTTAAGGGATACTTTAACCGATATTGATGCTGAACCAGGATCAACACTATATATTCCATTTTCAGCAGATTTATTGACCATAGCATTCAATGATAATTACAATCAAGCAATGGCCCTCGATAGATTAGTGGAAGTTATTCGGCTAGTTAGTTATTTAGGTTTGGAAAAAGAAGTTGATAAACTATTAAAAACATTAATCTCATATTTTAACCTAAAATTTACTGCGCCCCAGGTAGTAATGATAAAGAAAATAATTAATACATTTGATAATATTATGCTACAATTATTTTTATCTAAAACATCCAATATAGAAACAGATTATCACAGTTCGTTATTTCTTGCAAATAATCCATTGATTATGGGCAGTGTATCTGCTAAAGTACTTGTAACAAGTGCAAATTTAGATTATGCCCTAGTTAAACACATAAGTTATAATCCAAACACGGATCGTAATATACCAAATTATTCAATATGGCATAGAAATAAGGTGAAAATACCTGAAATACCCGAAATACCTACAAGAGTTAGAGCGTATTATACAACATTAGTTAGAGACAGTATGTATATATCTAATGATGGAAATTATTATGAGTTAGTAGAACATGAAAACGGTAGTAAATATGATATTTCCTTTTTTGCTCGTAAAGAACCGGTCATTGGTTCCATATCCATACCAAATTATACACAGAGTAATATAAAGGACGTGCGTATATCTTTTGATTTATCCAAATATATGTTTCTTTATGTTCGTCCCCCTGGTGAACACCATAAAGAAAGGATGTTTATAGGTTCAGTTGCTGAACCACACGATGTTGTATCATTTGATATAATATTTAGTTATCATTTATCACCTCTGTTTAATACTATTATATCAGTGCGTAGTGA
>SDBU01008846.1_pt1 | contig 11375 bp, 13 predicted proteins | sample 2277071 | NCBI WGS metagenome assembly SDBU01 (sample SAMN10397929, study PRJNA504765) | marine sediment metagenome | isolation source: marine sediment core GS08_GC12, 126 cmbsf | place: Arctic Ocean: Gakkel Ridge, Loki's castle | collected 2008 | reverse complement strand
GTTGAGCGCACCGATGTGGAGCGCGGTATGGTTATCGCGGCACCCAAGAGCATCACTCCCCACACCAAGTTCAATGCGGAAGTGTATGTATTGAAACGCAATGAAGGTGGACGCCACAAACCGTTCTTCCCCGGCTATCGTCCGCAGTTCTACATCCGCACGATGGATGTGACCGGCACGATCACGCTGCCTGAGAACGTTGAAATGGTCATGCCTGGTGATAATGTCAACATGTTCGTTGAACTGATCATACCCGTTGCCCTTGAACAAGGCTCTGATTTCGCTATTCGCGAAGGCGGCCTTACCGTTGGCGCCGGTAGAATCACTGAACTTATTGAATAAAGAATCGGAAATAACGATACTGAGGTAAAGTTGGCATGGCTTCAAAAAAAGGTGTACGACCGGTTATCACTTTAGAGTGCGAGGAATGTAAAGAACGCAACTACACAACCGAAAAAAATCGGCGCAACGATCCCGGCCGTATAGAATTAAAGAAATACTGCTCTCGCTGCAAAAAGCATACTCTCCATAAGGAGACGAAGTAACTGTAGGAGACTGTAGTGCGGGTGCATACAATTTTTCACCGCATCCGCACAGCAAAATAGGCCAGTAGCTCAATTGGCAGAGCGCCTGTCTCCAAAACAGGAGGCTGTGGGTTCGATTCCTACCTGGCCTGCTTATGAAATAATTGCGACGCCACAGAACCCGGCGTCGTTTTAAACATAATTAGGAGATAAAAATGCCTGATAAAAAGAAAAATACCGGTAAAAAAACAAATGCGCTCAACAAATGGTGGCGTGAAACCGTTGGCGAATTGCGCAAAGTAACATGGCCAACGCCTACAGAAGCTTGGAAGCTTACCAAGATCGTTATATTAGTAATGATCACAATGAGTGCAATTCTGGGCATTTTAGACTTTGCATTCACACGATTGATCTCCTGGTTCCTGTCCTAATAGTTTTATTTCGGATAAATTTCATCCGATAGAGGTAAAAAATGGTTAATGAAGAAGAGTTGAATGAATTGGAAGAAAAACAACCGCAAGAAGAATCTGCGAAATCTCTTCCCGTAAAAACTGACTCTACCAATACACCTGAATCCATTGATGATTCAACAAGTTCTTCTTCTGCGAAAAAAATTCTTGCCGCTGCACAAGAGAAATCTTCAGAAAAAGATGACGGTCGAGCTTGGTATGTCATCCACTGCTATTCTGGGTATGAGAATAAAGTACGCCACAATCTTGAACAGCGTATCGAAACCATGGGTATGAAAGACATGATTTTCGATGTGATTATTCCAACTCAGGAAGAGATTGAAGTAAAAGATGGAAAGCGCCGCTCGATTGAACGGCATGTGTTTCCCGGCTATGTATTAGTTAATATAATCCTCACGGAAGAATCATGGTACGTTGTCAGGAATACCCCTGGTGTTACTGGTTTCGTGGGTATGGGCAACGACCCCACACCTCTGCGCACTGAAGAGGTTGCACAAATTTTAAAACGAATGGAAGCGGAAGCCCCGCATGTTAAAGTATCATTCAAATCGGGTGAACGCGTCCGTATCATTGATGGACCATTTAACGATTTCAGAGGTACAGTATCAGAAATTGACATGGACCATGCGAAGGTTACCGTTATGGTAAACTTTTTCGGTCGAGAAACGCCTGTAGAATTAGATTTCCTGCAAGTAGAAAGATCGTGAAACAACCTCAAAGTTTAGAGGATTGTGGGAGGGTGACCTAATCACCCGCTAAAACCACTTAAGGAGTATATAAATGGCAAAGAAAGTAAAAGCAATAGTAAAACTGAATGTTCCCGCTGGTAAAGCAAATCCAGCACCCCCCATCGGCCCTGCTTTAGCAGGTCACGGGATCAATATTATGCAGTTCTGCAAAGAATATAATGCACGCACACAAAGTAAAATCGGCGATATTATTCCCGCAGAGATAACGGTCTTTCAGGATGGTTCATTTACCTTCATCCTCAAATCTCCTCCCACTGCTGAGTTGTTGAAGAAAGCTGCTGGAGTTGAAAAGGGATCTGACATGCCTAACCGCATTAAAATTGGCACTGTCACGCGGGATCAGCTTCGCGAAATAGCTGAAGTGAAAATAAAAGACATGAATGCTATCGATATTGAAGGCGCAATACGCCAGATCGAGGGCACTGCCCGGAATATGGGCATTGAAGTAGAATAATCACTTCGTGGGAGGGTATTTATTACCCGCCACTACCACAAAGGAGTAATAATGGGAAAACACGGAAAAAAATATTTAGAAGCAAAAGCAAAGATTGATCAGGAAGAATTTTACGCGCCAGTAGAAGCGCTTAAACTGGTAAGAGAAACATCGTTTACAAATTTTGACGAGACCATTGAAGTACATCTGCGTATGGGTTTGGACCCACGTCAGGCAGATCAGCAGCTCAGAGATGTTGTTGTTCTTCCAAATGGATTAGGGAAAACTATTAAAGTATTAGTTTTCGCACAAGGAGAAGGAGCCGCTGCCGCAAGGAAAGCAGGCGCCGACCACGTTGCGGATGATGATGAATGGATGAAGAAAATACAAGATGGTTTCACTGACTTTGATGTGGCAATTTCTACACCAAGCATGATGGGGAAAGCCGGGAAACTTGGTCGTGTGCTGGGTCCGCGTGGTCTTATGCCCAATCCAAAAGCTGGCACAGTTGTTCCTGCAAAAGATCTTCCGCGCGCAATCACTGAAGCAAAAGCGGGGCGAGTGGAATTCCGCCTGGATAAAACAGCGAACGTCCATGTTCCGATCGGAAAAGCGTCCTTTTCTACCGAGAAATTAACGGAAAACCTGGCAACTTTAATGTTAGCGATCAAGAAAGCTCGCCCAGCAGCTGCGAAAGGGAACTACATAAAGAAAATTACTCTTACTTCCACAATGGGACCTGGCATAAAAGTGGATCCACTCCAAGCCTTATCCATGGAGCTATCATAATAAGCATGTTATAATTACCACGAAATTTTCACCAAAGATTGCCGGTGCCTAAATGGCTTAAATTCCTGCCCAGGTGGAGACAATTGAAATACTGTACTAAGGTAACCGATAGTCTTTGCTTAAACAGAAAATGGCAAAGACTATTTTTATGAAAGGAGGTAAACCCATTGGCGTTTACTAAACAAGAAAAAAAGGAACTGATTTCCGGTTATGAAAAGTGGCTGAAAGATAGTAAAGCAGCCTATGTGATGTCCTATCATAAAATGTCTGTAAAAATTATACAAGAACTGCGCGCGGAAGCCCGAGAGATTGGGGGCGAACTGCACGTTGTCAAGAACACGTTGATGAATCTCGCATTGAACAATATTAGCTTTGAGAATAAAGGTTTATTTGATGAGGCTTCAATTGTTGCGTTTGCGTTTGAAGATGTACCATCCATGGCTAAGATCATTGACAAAGCCAGTTCAACAGATATCTTCGTTATAAAAGGTGGTTTCATGGATGGTGCGCCTATTGAGATAGACCAGATCAAAGCCCTCGCCAAACTACCACCAATGCCGCAAATGCGCGCACAACTACTCGCGCTTATTCAAGCACCGGCAACTCAATTCGTTCGTACAATCACCGAACCTGCCCGGCAGGTTGTTGCTGTGGTTAAGGCTTATTCAGAGAAAAGCCCAGCACCTGCTGCTGGTTAATTCGTCAATTATAAATAAATAGGAGATTATTAGAAATGGCAGACATTAAAAAATTAGCTGAAGAACTCAGCAAACTTACGGTTTTAGAAGCATCCGAATTAGTGAAAACTTTAGAAGAAGAATGGGGCGTTTCCGCTGCTGCACCTGTTGCCGTTGCGGCCGCAGCCCCGGGTGCCGCTGCTGAAGCGGTTGAAGAAAAAACCGAATTCGACGTTGTAATTAAAGAAACTGGTCCGAAAAAGATCGACGTTATCAAGGCTATCCGCCAGCTAACCAGCCTTGGATTGGTTGACGCGAAGAATCTGGCAGAGTCCGCTGATGCCAAAGTGCTCACACAGGTGGGTAAAGAAGCTGCAAATGAGGCTAAAGAAAAACTTGAGGGAGCCGGCGCAGTCATTGAACTTGCCTAATTCATATCTGATCTAAGAAAAAACCGCTGAAAAATAATATCAGCGGTTTTTATTATTCCCCAACAGCCCAAATCTGAATCTTTCCAGATTTCCCCATCATAAACAGGGTTTTTCCGTCTGGGTTAAACACCAAGTCGATGATCTCTTCATCTGCTGCTCGAAATGTATGAATGACTGTTTCCTCTTCAGGATCTATTAAATATATATTACCCAATATATCAGAGGCAGCCCATAATTCTTCTTTCCCGCTAGCCGAAATAGAGGAGATTTTTTTTGTCTGTAATCCATCAATATCATAGCGTTTAATGACTTTGCCCAAACTCACGTCGATCCTTTCAATGTAAGTATTCTTTGACTCACTAAGGCTTTGAACCATGTAAATCAATTCGCTCCATCCGGGAAGAAAAGCCGGTTTTATAGGCAGGGAAACCGCCCGATAGGTTCTCATCTTTTTAAGCGTGTCAGTATCATCGTTAAATAGGTATAACGATTTCTCTCCTTTATTAATAAAGGCAGCTATACCGTTCTTTCGTGAATAATTAAGCCCCTCCAGATCGATCTGTTCATGTAAAATCTCGTTATTATGAAAATCCATGATCACGCAGGTCTCCTCCCTTAAATTCCGATCCAAGCAAAAAAATCCTGTTCCGGATTCCCATACATAATCCAGCAGCCTGAATTGCCAGGAATCGGCGGGTTCACCAGTGGGATTTTTTATCTCGGCTATTAGTGCACTCCTTCCTGAAGTAGTGTCAATAATGGCAACCCCACTCTCTTTTTTGTCAACTGTTACAATAATACCATCCTGAAAGGATAATGTATCACCGCATTCAATTGTAAAATCATCTGTGTGAATTTGGCAGCTGCCGGAATATGGAGGTGGAGGTTGATTTCGATAATCAACAACTTGAGGAGTGAACGCAATCATATTCTCGTCAATAACTTGAAATCCTGCAAAGTAATCCGTATGAGTCCACCATGTGGAATTGCCATTCAAGGGGGTATTGTCATACCTGATTATTTCACCATCATTCCTTACCAATAATCCATCTAAATTACGCATCATCGCTGAGATATCATTGATCATCCGACCATAAGAAAGATCATAAACTGCCAGATGAGTGCTGATCGATTCCCTCTTATACACAATAGATTCATCTCTTAACAAAACAGCCATCTTACTGCCATCAGGAGACAATTCCACTGAGCATGGATTTTCCCACCTGCACCCATCAACTATTATCGTCTCCAATTTAGCTCCATTTTTCTTACTGAAAACAGAGATAGAATCATTTTTTGTTACTCCAAACTGCAGTTCACCTTTATTAAAGGCACTTGTTACTACCCTTGAAGAGGGGTCAAGTTCCTGCCAATTCTCTGTTGACCAGAAACGGAAGGCAGTGTGAAAATCATCGCCATTAATCTTAAACCGGGACAAATCAATAGTTTGAAGCACTTTGCCATCCGAAGAGAAACCCAAACTAGGGAAATCATAAAATTTGCCGTTCGGGGAGTCGTTTTTTGCGTCCCACTCATAAACAGTCGAATTCTTGAATATGTCTACCACCCGAAAATAACTTTCTACTTTGGTTGCAGAAAACCACATTCCGCTTTCAGCCAGGAGTGTCCCGTCTGGAGATAAAGCCATTTGGGGTATATCCGCGCCACACACAGAGGTGTCCAGTGTATGATTATTAATATAAGGTGCTTCATACATAATGCCGCCACCGACCTGCCAAACTTGGACTGTTTTATTTGTTGCGACTGCTAAGAAAGATCCATCGTAATTAAGTTGAAAATATCGGCCCATCCCAAAATTACACGCAGGAAGTACTTCATCCACCTGCATTAAGACACTGCCAGAATCTAGTTCAATTATTCTGATCCCGGAAAAGTCCCCAACCGCCGCTATACGCCCACTAGGAGCTATATGAACGACATCAGGAAAAAATGGGTAGATTTTTTCTTGTAGCACTAATTCAGATGCATTATCAACGGAAATAACAGGCAAATCTCTTCTTCTTTTTTGGTCTTCCTTTGAGATCATTTCTGGTGTTTGTGTAACGATCTTTATTGAGGCAGGAGTTTTTGCAGCTACAATATCGTCCTTTATACTGCTTATGGTGATTACTTCCGCGTTGTTTTCTTTTAACCTCGTGCACGAATTAGAACATAGAACTATCGTCACAAGAATTAATATAGAAAAATATTTTCCTGATCTTTTATTTAGATTTGCCATAAATGAATATCACGATTATATCTAAATTAAAGATTTCAAAGGGCAAATTGCTCTTTCTTAAATTAATTTTTAACTAATCGGGAACATTGTATTATCTTAAGGATGATAACTGACACTACCTGAAACAAATTCCCCATTGTAAAATTACCGTGAATTATCTACCAGGTTTATCCAATTATTTCTTACAGGAGTTTCCATATGCCCCTTAAAGGAACCATAATAGTCGATGGAAATCTTTGCAAGGCTTGCAAATTATGTATTGAGGCTTGCCCACAGCATGTCGTTGCATTGGATAACGAAAAGATCACGCCACGCGGATTTCACCCCGTGTATCTAGCGGAAAATGGTTGCACTGGCTGCGGCATCTGCGCCCTCGTGTGTCCGGAAACCGCCATCACCGTATATCGTGAAAAACTATTAAGAAAATAGGAGCGAATTATGACACGTGAATTCTGGAAAGGGAACGACGCATTCGCTGAAGCAGCTGTTAGAGCAGGACTACAAGCATATTTTGGGTATCCCATCACTCCCCAAACTGAGGCGTTGGAATATATGTCTCACCGCATGCCCGAGTTGGGGCGACCCTTTTTGCAAGCGGAAAGCGAACTTGGTGCAATCAATATGGTATATGGCGCAGCTTGCACCGGCGCACGAGTGATGACATCCACATCCGGTCCCGGAACAAGCTTGATGATGGAAGGATTATCGTATATTGCCAGCACCGAAGTCCCAATAGTATTAGTGGATGTGGTTCGGGGTGGTCCCGGATTGGGAACTATTGCCCCTTCTCAGCAAGATTATAACCAGGTGGTGCACGGCGGCGGGCATGGCGATTATCACCTAATTGTTCTAGCGCCGGCAGGCGTTCAAGAAACTGTGGACATTGTCTACAATATGTTTGATATCTCAGAAAAGTATTTGACTATTGGAGTTGTCATGATCGACGGCAGCATTGGTCAGATGATGGAACCCGCGGAGATGCCACCAATGTTGGAAGTTCGAAAAGATATTCCTGATTGGGCGGTACGCGGTGGAAAAGGAAAAGACCGCAGGGTTCTAACTTCTATCCATTTTGCACCGGAAGAAATGGAAAAAACAAACATGCGAATGATGAAGCGATGGCAGCAGATCGAAAAAAATGAAGTTCAATACAAAGAATATTTCATGGACGGCGCGAAAATAGCAGTCCTTGGATATGGTTCTGCTGGCCGCATTGCTCTTTCCGCTGTTCGGACAGCCCGCAGTCAGGGTATACCAGTTGGATTAGTCAGGCCAATCAGCCTGAGCCCCTTCCCTAAACAACTTATCCGTGAAGTTTCGGAACAGGTAGATAGCATTTTAGTTGTTGAAATGAACTCCGGGATGATGCTTGAAGATGTATTATGCGCAGTTCAGGGTAAAACCCACGTGAAATTCTACGGCCGGATGGGGGGAGTAATTCCCTTTCCGGATGAGATCCTTAAGGAAATTGACCGAATTTCTAAAGGACCCCAAAAAGATACTGGGCATCCGCGGGATTTATGGTTGAAACGTATGGATAGTATTGTGCAGTAGAGGAGTAAAAATGGCGACTTTAGATATTAAGAACATGAAAGTTGTTTATAAACACCCTAAGTCATTGATAAATATAACTTCCCATTACTGCCCCGGCTGTACACACGGCATCGCTCATCGACTGATAGCAGAAGTAATTGACGAAATGGGGTTATCTGATACAACAATCGGTGTGGCATCCGTCGGTTGCTCTGCTTTTTCATATAATTATCTTGATTTTGATTTTGTCGCAGCTCCCCACGGTCGTGCGCCCGCTATGGCTACAGGGGTTAAGCGAGTTAGACCAGATCGTATTGTATTTACCTATCAGGGGGATGGAGATATGATATCGATTGGAACTGGTGAAATTATCGCGGCTGCTAGCCGTGGCGAAAATATCACCGTGATCTTTATCAATAATGCAAATTACGGCATGACAGGCGGGCAAATGGCTCCAACTACACTGCCTGGCATGAAAACAACATCATCACCTCATGGAAGAGATGTAGAGAAGATGGGATACCCCATCCGAGCGAGCGAACTGCTTGCCACCCTAGACGGGTCTAGTTACATTGTTCGGCGCAGCTTGCACAACTCAAAAAATATCCGTATGGCAAAGAAAGTTATTCGAATGGCTTTTGAAAGCCAGGTTCGCGGATTGGGCTTTTCGATGGTCGAACTCCTGTCCACCTGCCCAACCAACTGGCACCTGTCTTCTATCGATGCGACGAATTGGCTTGAAGAAAATATGGTCCCATATTACCCGATTGGAGACTACAAAGTCCATCCTGTATTGAATGAGATCAAGATTTAGGAGATTGTGATGCAAAACGAAACTATTATTGCTGGATTTGGTGGGCAAGGAGTTCTTTTTACTGGTAAAGTTTTGTCGTATGCAGCATTAGAAAATGACCTGGAAGTAACCTGGTTCCCCTCTTATGGCCCTGAAATGCGCGGTGGCACAGCAAATTGCACAGTGGTCATTTCTAATGAAGAAATAGGTTCTCCTCAAGTGCTTAACCCGCGAGCAGCAATCGTGATGAACCAACCCTCGCTGGATAAATATGAAGATCTTATCGTGCCCGGCGGATATTTGATTGTAAATACATCATTAGTCAATCGCCCCGTGAAGCGCGAAGATATCACAACCATTGAGATTCCAGCAACCAAATTAGCGGAAGAGATCGGCAATAAGCGCTATACGAATATAATTTTACTGGGAGGATTAGCAGCTGTGGCAGATTTTTTGGATATGAAAAGTATTGAAAAAAATCTAAAAAAAAGCCTTTCAGGTAAAAAAGAAACACTATTCGAAATAAATCGGACAGCCTTGCATAAAGGCGCAAACTACAAATAATGAACCCTGTTATCGCGGATTTTTAATACTTGCTTCACACCTGCAATTATGGTAATATATTGCGACAGTCACACCTAATTTAACCTATTAATCGCTCCTGGAGGAGTGGTTTTTTTAAAACACATCCCCAATTGTTTAAACAATGTTGGTATCATTAAAAAGATGAGGTAGGGAATATGAACAACACCTTCCTAACAAAAGAAGGGTTCGAAAAATTACAGCAGGAACTTGGTTTTCTTCGGAAAGATAAACGCCAGGAAGTCGCAGCGCGCCTGCGGGAAGCTTCCGACGGGGAAGATCTTGTTGAAAATGCCGAATATGAAGCCGCCAAAAATGAGCAGGCATTTGTTGAAGGCCGCATAAAAGAATTAGAAATCTTGTTAGCAACTGCCAAAATTATTAATGAAGGCAACACTAGTGGGCTTGCCCAGGTTGGTTCAAAAGTAACCATTCTGGAAGAAGGAAATGACGAAAAGGAATCCTTTATTATCGTTGGTGCGGCAGAAGCCAATCCCAGCGAGGGTAAGATATCCAATGAATCTCCTCTTGGGCGCGCGCTGCTCGACCATAAAAAGAATGATGTAGTTGTGGTCGAAGCTCCTGATGGAGAATTTAACGTTAAAATATTAAAAGTTTCATAATATACTAAGATGCTCGGAACCCCGCCCAGTACTAATGATGGATGAGCGGAGTTTTTATCTTACATACAGGAAATTAATATGGAATTAAGTGATCTTGAAAATATTCGCGTAGAAAAGCTGAAAACCTTACGCAAACAGGGCATTGAACCATACCCTACCCGTAATTCAGTCAGTCATCAGATTTTTAAGGTCGTGAATTCTTTCATCACATTTGAAAAACAAAACCCAGAACAAGATTTCACTGAAACTTTCACGGTTGGAGGTCGAATCCGTTCAAAAAGAGCGATGGGTAAATTGGCCTTTTGCCACATTGAAGACGGAAGCGGGCGTATTCAGATCATGCTTAGGATTAATGAGATTGGGAAAGAGAAATTAGACCAATTTAAAGATTTCTACGATCTGGGTGATTTCATTCAGGTAAATGGCACCGTCATGCGCTCTCGAACTAGTGAGATCACTTTACTAGTTTCTGATTTTCAAATGCTGGCAAAAGCAATCAGCCCGCTCCCTGCAGCAAAAGACGTAGAGAAGGACGGGAAGATTATCAGCCATGCAACACTTACCGATCCTGAAACACGCTATCGGCAGCGATACGCTGACCTCGCTGTGAATAAAGACGTGCGGGATATTTTCCAACTCCGTTTCGCAACCATTCGAGCTTTACAAGTTTTTCTGGATGATCATGGTTTCATTGAGGTCGAAACCCCAATTCTTCAACCAATTTACGGCGGTGCAGCGGCTCAACCATTTGAAACTTACCACAACCAGTTGCACCAGAAATTATTTCTCCGAATTTCCTTTGAACTATATCTCAAGCGACTCCTTGTAGGAGGTCTGGATCGCGTTTATGAGATAGGCCGGGACTTTAGAAATGAAGGTGTGTCCTTCAAACACAATCCGGAATTCACTCAATTGGAATTCTACTGGGCGTATGCAGATTATCTCAAAGTAATGGAATTAACTGAAGAGATGATTTCACAAACTGCTCAAGAAGTCCTTGGATCACAAATTATCCATTTCAATGGACATGAGATCAACCTAACACCGCCCTGGAAACGTGTAGAACTCCGGCAGGGTATTATAGATTTAACAGGGATTGATATTACAGATCATCCTGACACTGAATCATTGGCTGCAGAAATAGAAAAGAAAGGCTTCAAATCAAAGCCAGGAGCTCCGCGCGGAAAATTGATTGATGCGTTAATCGGAGATGTCCTTGAACCAAGCTTCATCCAGCCAACTTTTTTATATGACTATCCGCGCGAGATCTCACCGCTCGCAAAAAATAAACCGGAGGATCCATCCGTCGTGGAACGCTTTGAGGGATTTGTTGGCGGCATGGAACTGTGCAACGCTTTCACTGAACTTAATGATCCACTCGAACAAGAACAGCGTTTCCTTGAGATGGGGCGCGCTTATGAGGTGGATGATGAGGAACGCCACCCGATGGATGATGATTACCTGCAAGCAATGTCTTACGGTATGCCCCCCAGCGGCGGGTTTGGTATGGGCATTGACCGTCTGGTGATGCT
>SDBU01008845.1_pt1 | contig 11378 bp, 10 predicted proteins | sample 2277071 | NCBI WGS metagenome assembly SDBU01 (sample SAMN10397929, study PRJNA504765) | marine sediment metagenome | isolation source: marine sediment core GS08_GC12, 126 cmbsf | place: Arctic Ocean: Gakkel Ridge, Loki's castle | collected 2008 | reverse complement strand
TGATCTTGGCCTTGCCCCAGCAGGTGAATGATACTTTTCCGGTTTCATCTGCCATTATGCCGGACATTACATCCTTTGTCTCGCCGCCGACGTTCACCTCCCTGCTCTCGATGCTGAGTATCCGGCCTATCACGGAGACGTTGCCAGTGGCGTCTCCGATTTCGCATATCTTGCACAAAGGGGCAGAGCGTTTCACAGTTCCGGTAAAGGGCGGCATCTCCGAGTCATCCACCTTTTTCAGTGCCCTCCTTCTTAAGCAGCCCTTCCCCTCAGTAGGAAACACGACCAGCCCCGCCACTATCACTGAAGCTATTATTCCGCCAATAAGTGACCAGGCAATATATCCCGGGATTACTGGTGGAACTTCGGGTATAACCCGTTTCCCATTGACTGTAAATGAACCGGCAAGTCCAGTGCTAAGAGACTCAGCGACGACCCCTTTGGTAAACATGCCATTGGTAGCAACAATTTCTGACACAGGCGCAATGCCTGGGGGCGGTCCCGGCGGAACTGGAGGTGGTGCCGGTGGAACCGGTGGAATAACCACAATTGGCGGCGACAAGGTGGTAAAGGAGTACTCGTCCGAGATGGCAACAAACTCCGTAACGGGAATGGCCGACCTTACTCTAAAGTGATAGATGGTCCTCGGACGCAGCCTGGTTAAGGTCACACTATGCTCGGAGACAAGAGTGGTATCCTCACTGGTATGATAAGCGTAGTCAGCTATGTCCTCGTGAAACTTGGTATCGTAGAACACCTGCGACGTGGCATTGTCATTCGTTTTCCAGGATATGGTAGCTCTGAAATAGCCGATGTCTGAGGCAGAGACGTCATAGGTCACTAGTGGAACAGTGCCACTGACTCCCGTGGCCCCGGTTGCTGCCATGACGGGCGCGGCTTGCAGTATCAGGCAAACCAGCAAAATCACGCAGCAAACGGGTCTCCACTTCATGATTTGTGACCCCTTCGCCTTACCGCAAGAAAATAGACCAGTAAAGCCAAAACTATAACGCCAGCCGCCGCGCCGCCAATTAGCGCCCAGTTCACCTTTGCCGGGGGAGCCACCATTACTGCCCAGATGCCGAGTTGATTGGTAGTGGCGCTTATTATCATCGCTTCCCGGTCCAAGTTTGTTTTAAGCACCGTCCACTGGCCCTCTGCCTCGTCCCAGCGGGCCAGCTTCAGCCTCGCGGCTTCGCCCTTAGCCTTATCCAGCTCAGCCGGGCTGTATTTCACACTTACCATAGCTTCCTTAGCCAGCAGACCGGGCAGGCCGTCAACACGAAAGGCGATCGCCGACAGGCTGTAACCGGGCGGCGGGGCGGCAAGCTGCGCCACAGGATAGCTGCGCAGTGAAATCTCCAGCTGGCTGAATACCGCGCCCTGGGGGAAGCTGATGCAGAATCTCCCGTCCTCCGTTTGCAGTATTGAAGCGCTGGCGGAAGTGAGCGTGAGGCTGACCGGCGGGGACGGCGGAACATAGGGCGCTCCCACTTCAAAGCTGCCTTCCGCTTCATCAAGCAGTGTCCCGTCCTCGAGAGAAACGCTGGCTAGTGCATCATATATGCCCGGCTCAAGCTCCCGATCGGGAATCCATTCTGCGATAAGTTCCCTGGAATAGCCGGGCAGTACTACTGCCGGTTTGCCTTCTACCTCGTTCAGGACAGCTCCCTGGGCATCGAAAATGGTTACGCTGCTTTGCACCGTATAGTGGACATTACCTTCATTGGCATAGGTTGCTTTTATCGGAATGGGCTTCCCCGATTCGACCGGCTCAGACCCGATGAGTTTTATACTCCCCTGCTGTACCAGGTGCGACCCGGTGATAGTGAGCCTGACCAGGACACCGAGGCGGCTGACCGTTTTAATCGCCTCTTCGTCTCTAGGAGTGGCAACAACGAGGACAACAGCATATCTGCCGCCGTCAGTCCCCGCGGGAATGGAGACAGTTAGATTAACCTCCTGGCTTTCGCCGGGCTCAAGGTAAAACTCGGTGGGGTCGAAGCTGATGTACGCAACCGCCGATAAAGGATTGGTATCCGGCTCCAGCACTTCAGTGCTGCCGCTTATTCCCTGGCCATAGCCCACCAGCTCCACCTCGAAATCCATGGGTTTGTCCGAGTCGTTGCGCACGGTGATGGAGGGCAGAGAATGCTGCCCTTCGGGCACCTGCATATCCATGGAGCCGGGGCTGATACCCAGCTGGGCCAGAGCCGGAGAAGTCAGCACGACCAGTACCAGAAGTGCTATAAATATGCCAGCAATAATTTTCATTTCTCTGTCACCGTAAAGGTGATGGTTATGGTGTAGCCTTCGGCAACCGCGTCGGTATAAGCGACCATCTGGCTAGCGTGGAACGGCACATCATGCGGGCCGTATCCATATTCATCCAGGAAAGTCTGCGAAGCATCCGCCGGGCCAAGGTTATCGGCAGCGGGACCCATCAAAAGCCTATTGGTGAGTACGTTCTCTCCGCTGACCATATAGCCCTTGTTTTCCGTCTTGGCGTCTATGCCGGTCACGATGTAACCATCGGAGTTGTCGCCCACCAGGCTTCCAGTGGAACTGCCGGTTGCTGTCGTGCCCGGAGCCATTCCGCCAAGTCCAATCGGCTCTGGCGCGGTGAATGTGTACCCCGGAGGGGCGACTGAAATACCAAGCCCGTCGATAATGTAACTCGCCTTACAAACAATAGAGTAGGTATCACCGCCGGCGAAAACCAGCCCAACAAAGCTACCACCTTTATCTACCACGGAGCCGGAGTCACCCGAGTCTGAGAATGGCTGATCTACAGCAATCTGGTCCACGAAGTAAGCATATTTTTGCCAACCGTACTGAACCCAGACAGCGGCGTTAGTAACATATACCTCGTTTTCAGTTACTCCAGTCGTGCGCCCGGACTTTCTCACAGTGTCCCCCTCTGCGACCATGGTCGTTCCTGAAATCTGGTAATCACCCGTTTCGCCAAACTGCCAGCCGCTTAGCCCCTCAACCTCGGAGTCAAGGGTGGCTATTGCCGCATCGGCGTAGTTGTGTGTCGGGTTAGGTATGTTGAAATTGTTGTGGAAAACGATAGGGATGTAATTCTCCAGTGCCCCCACTTGGTCGGTCAGGGTTCCGCCATCAAGCCTGCCGGGCTGGATAACGGGTGTCCCTGCCGTGAGGAAGTCGTTGGCCAAGTTCAAGGCGATAACGTGCGCGTTGGACAGAATCTTATTGTCATAGGTTACCATGCCCAGTGTTCCAGCCCAGCTTTCACCCTCCACATAGGCTGATACGCTTGTCCCCCCGATAAGTGGCCTAACCACCCCTGTCCTGTCGGGGCTTATCTGGTTTACCTGGCCGGGAGCCGTAGGTTCCGCTACCTGAACAGGAAGTGCCTGGAACTTCCCGGTGACCTCTCTCCGTACAGGGAAGCCTTCAAAGCGGTCGGAGACAATCCCCTTCGCCTGCTCATTCTCCAGGAAGACGACAATTTCACCTGCTTCCTCCAGATGAGCGATTCCGGCAAATCCGGGCACGCCCACCAGCTTTTCCTCCAGGACCTGTCTGGCTTTGTCCAGAGGCAGGTTCCCCTCGCTCGAATTTCCGCCGGCTAAAGGAGACCCGGAGCCAGAAAGCAGCAGCCCAAAAAGGACCAGTAATGCTATGAAAACGCGCACGATTATCTTCACGCCACGGTTAACTCTCCTACCTAAATCACAGTCAATTGCAAAACTCCTTATAATTCTCCCTCCGCTGGCGGAAGGGAGTTAGAGGGAGGGGGATTTCACCCTTGCCTTGCCTCACTCTAACCCTCTCCATCAAGTGCAGAGGGAACTCTTATCAAGGACGAGGAATGTTATACGAGATTACGCGGTTAACTATAGCATAGCAGGCTCACCCCGCTAGGCACACCTCAACCGTCTCGCTTATCCCACGAGAGGTAAGCAACCTTCAGGTGAGTTTTCGTTCCCCTGGTGCCAGGCCTTACGAGTTCTGTGTGACCGTGAAGGTGATGGTTATGCTGTAACCACTTTGGACTGCGTCAGCATAAGTCGCAGTCTGGCTAACGTAGAATGGAACTGCCGCGTTTGTGATGTCAGAGGTGGTCAGGAAGTTCGTTACGGTATCCGCCGTTGCTGTCGGGCTGGCGGCGGGACCGAATAGAAGCATATTGGTCAGTACATACGTTCCGCTGACCATATAGCCCGTGTCGGTGCCCTTTTCATCTACGCCGGTCACGGTATAACCAAGAGCGTTGTTGCCCTCCAGGCTTCCAGCAGAGTTATCGGTAGCGGGAGTGCCCGGAATCATGCTGCCAAGGGCTATTGCCGTTGGCGCGCTGAAGGTGTACCCTTCTGTCACACTCCCGCTGACTTCGGTGGTGGTAGCCAACGCTGCCGTTGGCATGACCAGCACCGACACCAGAGCCACAACCATGCCCAGTATTAAGATTTTCTTTTTCACCTTTTTCCTCCTTCTATTTTGGCTCCACCCCAGAGATATTTGAGGTGTGCCTTCTCGCCCAAGACCGACCCGCCCTCTCCTCTAGGAGAGGGCTCCATGGGCACAGTAGTAGTCATCCTCGGCTTTCCATGCCGTTAGTTCGGGCATCTGCCCCCTTTCGGAATTACCTTGACTTCTTTCCGTACGAGCGCTTGACTGCATGATACTTCGCGTTAGTACTTTTGTACAGCACTTAGGGTAAGCGATTGTAACGCATGAGTCAATATTGTTGTACTTCATTTATCTTCACTTTTGCTATCGTTAAAGGCGCGGGAGGATATCTCACCTGTCCGAAAAACATGGGACATTTAGCGTCCTATGGTTGGCTAATCTGGCAGCCTGCTCCGCAGCACCTGATTTTGCGAGGCCACCCTCTGCACATTACGCTAGATTGTGTAGGCGGTAGGAGGCTCATCAAAACGATGCCGATCTGGCAGGGGTGAGTGGAATTGACGACCGGATGCGAAGAAGATATTATTGAGGCCGAGACTGAAGGGAGGGCGCGAGCTTTTCGCTGCAAGTTAACATGGGGAATCGCAATTGCAGGTGGAATCAAAGACATATAATGCTTGGGTATAAGAACTGGCCATGGCCTCTGTGCTCACAATGCGATGAAGCAGTTCTTCAATGGGCTTGGCAGCTTGTGCGTGCCAACAAACCTGTCACTTACCCTGAGTTTGGTCCTTTAGTGCCATCTGAAATTCTCCACCAAGGTGGATTCTGGCAGTATGACATTCAGCGGACTCTCGAAGACCACCACCACTGGGTGCGCCACAAGAGGCGTGACCGGGAGAACTGGGGGGATTGTGGCTTTATGGGTATCGATACCCATTTCCATCCTCCGGAGCCGTGAGCACTGGTCATCACCGCTGATCTGAAGTTTGAGTACTCGACAGAAGTCTCCGGAGACAAGCGTCTCACCAGTGTTCTTACCTACTGGCTCAGAACAATTGCGAGAAAAGTTGCGTCGATCACCAGACTCTGCCCTTCCCAAAATCATGCCGAGTGGCTTGGCGTCTGATGGGAGTGGGTGAACTGCAACAAAAGAAGCTATTGTTAAAGGGATACACCCTCTACTAGCATCAACCGCACACCTTGGCCTCGGTCGTTGCAACATTTTCAATGACTTTCTTTGTGTACTCTGCGAGTTGACTGGCATGGTTATCCGCGTCCTCTATGTACTGTGGGTCCTCATCGACACCCTGCTCACACGCTGTGAACACTGCCTTGCGCCATTGCTCCAAGAAGTCTTCATAACCCTGTAGCTTCTTGGTCAGCATGTCCACAGTTTTTTGTAGGGATTTGTCGAATCTCTGAGCTAAGACGCAGATGTAATGATTTCTTGCCCTCTTGGCAGCTAGGTATTCTATGACCTCTACTATGTGAGCGTGCCTCAATTGTCTTTGCCCTTGCTGATCGTCTCCTACATCTACCACCTTGGTATAGATATGGCGATTCTCTGTACGCCAACGATCAACGTCAATCGCCCAATCAGAAATCTCTTTCAATAAGCCGTGTCTATATTGGCTCTTTTGGATTCTCTTGGTCTGAATGAGTGTTACCAATCCTATTGATAAGGAGACAATAATAGCCAACAGCAAGAGGACATCAGTCGTTTCCATATCCCTCGCCAGCATTATACCATCTAAGGAAAGTCGCTGTTTCTTTGACAGGTTATATATGGGACACATTTTGAGTTATTGTTAACTAATCCGAGGAGTGTTAGATCGAGGTCGTGCTAAGCGTTTGGCCTCTACCTGGGATCTCAGCCGTGTCTTCCACTGTGCTTCGAAGGTATTCGCTATATTCAACGAGGCGCGCAAGTACTTTGGCCCCCGTCTCAGGACCGGGGTACAGGTTACGATGACTTCGCCTCAGTCTCTTGGGGACTCTCCCATTACCGCTGGTGCCTGTGACACCAGCGGTAAGGATAACAGGCTTTCGCCACTTGTCCATCAGCTGAAGCGTCTTCTCTACGTTCTCGAGATCGGCGTTCTCCATGTACTTGCGCATCCTGCTTACATCACGCTTCATGGAATTGGGAGCCCACCCCAGGAAGCCAGCTCCCATGCCAACGGCACCAACAGCGAGAACAGCGTCGGTATTGTCGTCCTCTATCATCGGCCACAGGCAATGATAGCTGACGAAGTCCCCAGCGGGATCGACCGGGTTGCCCCGAGACCACCTAGAGGATAATATCGAGTCTAGCTTGTCCATGGTAGCTGGTGACAAAGAGGGCAGTTCCAGTCCCTCCCTTCTCAGAGCATCTGCTGCTATCACCGCCATGCCACCTCCCATCGACAGCACTGCCACTCTTTTTCCTTCTGGCAATGGCTGCCCTAATAAGGCTACAGCTACATCAACCAGTTCTTCTATCGTATTTACCCTAATAACACCGCATTGCCTGAGTGCTGTATCAAATATAGCATCTGATCCAGCTAGAGCAGCCGAGTGAGATCGCGCTGCTTGGGATCCGACATCAGTACGCCCCGTCTTCATAATAACAATAGGCTTCTTCTTGGTAATATCTTTCGCCAGCTCTATGAACCTTCTGCCCTCTCTTAGTCCTTCAACATACCCTAAGATAACGTCGGTTCTGACATCATTAGATAAATATTCAAGATAATCTTCAAAGTGCAGATCTGCCTCGTTACCGCTGCTGATGAACTTACTGAATCCTAACCCCATTTGAAACCCGTAGCTGAGAACTGACTGTCCCGAGTTTCCACTCTGAGATATCAGCGCTACGTTACCTTTCCTGACTGGCGGTAAGAAGCCGAGGGTACAAATCCTACTATGGGCATCGAAATGGCCCAGACAGTTGGGCCCAACCAGGCGCATTCCGCCAAGGCGAGCGATCTCGACCAGTTCCTGCTCAATCTTCGCTCCCTCCGCACCACATTCAGCAAGCCCGCTGGAGATTACTATAGCAATCTTGACCCCTTTCCGTACACAGTCGCGCATCACCTCAGTGAGATGCTCATGTGGGATCGTTATTGTAGCCATGTCTACTGGCCCAGGCACGTCCAATATGTTGTTGTAGGCCTTCAGTCCGAGTACTTCCTCTTCCCTATCGTTGATAGCGTAGATCTGCCTTCCGCTTCTTGTACTAATCAAGCGGCTGAGAATATTGTAGCCCCACTTTCCCAGGAAGCTGGACGCTCCTATTACTGCTACCGACTTGGGATTGAACAAGCAATCTAGTTTCTGCTTGATACTCACGCGTTACCTCTACAGTGACATATAGTTATCACGGTTGGCGTTTGCAGCCATAGGCCTTGTTTACAGTTTATCCTGTTCGCAGGTGTTTTGTCTATTTTCCGCCCCTGATATAGACAGGTCTTCTGATAGGGACTGGCGCCCTCCAGAACAGATGCTAGCCCAATGCGCTTAGTTGTAAAGGCACTATATACTGCCACTACTCCTCTTCTCCTCTTGTTTTAATATCAGGACGTTACACAAAACCGAGAATTGTAAAATGAAGTACCAGCTTCTGCCCATGTCGGTGGAATGAGTAAGAGGCGCATACTTGGCGAGTATTGGGATCCTCGAGGATACGCTGGAGCATGGGCGTCTTAGTATTCCCTGCCGCCACTCCATTGAGCCGCACACCGGCCTTGCCCCAGATTACCGCCCGGCGCCGTATTGCTTGCCCCAGGGCTAACTTCTACCCTACGTAGGCATGGGAAGCGGCTAGAAAGGAATCGTCCATCTCATCGATGATTCTTACGGCTTCAGCCTCATTGTGGTGTAATAATGCTTGGACGTAGGGCGATTCGTCTAGTTGCAGCCACTGTGCTGAGTTCGACAGGATTACCACTGCTGTTGGATTGCTTCCTCGCTGCAGCAGTTCAAAGAGGCCATCGAGCAAGTTGATCGCTCCGAAGTAGTTGACGGAAGCGATGATGGAAGGTGGGCGCATATAGGTGGCAAGGCCAGCGCAGGCCACAAAGCGATCAAGCGCGTCGCAGTGCTGCTTTACGCCAGAGATGGCGGCTTCCCTGCCGTCATGGGTAGAAAGATCTGCGATGATTTCAGCCTCTCTGATATCGATACCGATAACCCTGTCTCCGGACTGCTCGAAACGCTCGCGAGTTGCGGCTCCGATGCCTGAAGCTGATCCTGTCACTACTGTCGTAGTCATTGGCCATCCTTTGCAGCTTTATCCTGAGGGCGACCCCATGGCGTTTTCAAAGATGTTGGAGCGCCCACTGCGGGCGCTCTTTCTCGCATCTTCCGAAGGTCTTAAAACCGGATTTCGGAAGCCCCTTGGTCACGCAGGCTTCCAAGACACCATAGCGAATGTCATTGTCTCATCTGGTCTTGTATGGAGTAGCGCCTATGCCACGATCACGCAGGATTCCAGGATACCATAGCCAACATCGTTGCCGCATTTGAATTCACACAGAGTATCATCCACACCACCGCTCAGGTCTTCGAGCACCTCTTGGTCCATGAGATCCAGTTTCTCACCATCGATAGCATAGGGCCCCATCCATTTACCGTGAAGCCAACCCTTGTAACCACCAAGATAGCCCGCGGTTAGGAGGTGATAGGTATTATTGAGCGGCCTGACCGAGATCTCCCTCATGACCCCGTCTGCGGTGGTTATGAGGAGTTCAAGTGACTTGACCTTGTGTGTTCCGGGGAGAAATTCGAACTGGTACCGCAGATCGGCAATGGGAACTGGGAACCTATCGTCGCCAATGGGATAGAACATCTTCCCTTGAACGCTGGCAGGTTTTCCATCTGCGCCTTCATAGAACGTTAAGATTATGCCGTAGTCTCGGAACTGGATGGTCAACCAGTGAGAAGATATGCTCCCTATTTGCGGGAAGGGCTGCAGCCCCGATTCCGGTTCCCCGGAGTCTGCCCGAGCCCAGTAAGCCCCTGGGGGCGGTACGCCAATCGGTCTGATTCCCCATGAGTGGTCTCTCTCAGCCCACCAGGTATCTTTCTCAACCTCATAAGTCTTGCCCTCGACAACTACCTTGCCGCTGGCGTGACCCAACTGAAAATAGCGGCAGGCGTGGTGCATCACTGTGCCATAGAGGCGAGTGAAGCTTGGGTCTGATTCGTGAGGCTGCATCCTCCCCTCAAACTCGATATCAAAGCTTATGCCATAGTCATTTTCTTTCAAGCAGACGTGAATCTTCCTAAGTGGCTCCATTACTTCGTATGACAGCGGGCCAACTGCAACGATGTCTATATTGGGGCGCAATTCCCGCGAAGCACGCACAGTGTACTGTGCCGTACCTCTCACAGCTACGCCGCCGTATGCATCTATTACATTCCTATTGGCATACTTGCCAAATCCTGTATCGACCATGATCTCCCCAGAATTAGCATGTGCTACAAGCCATGCCCTCTCATACCATTGCCGATCGCTTGAGTCAACGTGGTCAAATGTGGACACTATCTGATGGCATAGACACTCGTCATGCTTCGTTATCACTACCCCTCCTTCCAGTCCGAAGTGTTTTAATGCAAAGGCAACCGACCTTAGATGCGGTCTCCCAAACCCAGTATATTCGCCAGCTTAAGCAACGGCAGGTTCTGAGGGATGTACTCAGGCGGGATTCCAGGTATGCTCTTGACGACCCTCCCGAAGATTATGCCCAATCTAAAGAATGCAAAGGCTTCGTGATAGAAGAGGTTCTCCATCTTTCTCCCCACTGCACCCTCATAGATTCGGATCGACTCCTTTCTATCAGGCATTCCCTCCAGGTAAGGGCGTCCACCAAGCCCCTCATCTCCGTTCAGCCAGTCTATGGCAAGGAACCAGGCCAGGTCTGTTTCAGCAGCGCCAATGTGTGTCATGTCCCAGTCAAGGACTGCCGTTATCTCGCCATCGCGGTACATCAAATTGGCCGGCCTGGCATCTCCCCAACATAGACATATGTGTGCAGGCTCAAACCTGTTCTTCTTGAACCAGTCAAAGGCACTTTCTACAAGCGACCGGGGCTCTATCTCTGCCCACTCCGCCATCCGCTCATAGAAACCTATTTGCCGGTCAAGGGCAACGATCCCATAACCTGGAGCACCCACGTCCGAAAGCCCCAGCTTCTCGCAATCGACAGTATTGATTTTGGCCACAACTTCGAGGGACTGACGCCATATCTTGCTCCTTTCTTCCGGGTTCGCTTCATAGATTGGCCCTCGAGGCACGTCGGCGAATTGTTGGGGATCGATAATCTCACCATCGACCTTTCCCATAATGAAGAAAGGTGCACCCAGCACCCTGTCGTCCTCCTCAAGCCAGTACATCTTTGGCACTGGGACATCGCTGTCCTGTAAGGACTTCATCGTATTGAACTCCCTGACCATGTTATACTCGGGAAAGACCCGGAACGTCATGGGCTCCTCCCGTATCACCAGCTTCTCCGTTTTCTCTTGCCCGCCCTCCTGCCAACTGGCGTCAAAGAAGTGGATTTCACTACCGTAGCCTCCGGCGGCTTTTTCCAACTGGCTTACCAAGACATTTTCTGCCGAAGGCATCTTTTTTCTCAACCAAGCCTCCAACTTGGCTCTCTTGGCCTGCGGATCTGTTCTTTGCATCATAAGTCCCCTCCTTCTGCCTTGGAATAGTTACCTTCTGACTATGGATTCAGTATGGCTCTTGCCTGCACTTTACCATGCTAATAGAAGAGGAGAACCTTAGAATATGACTGCACCCCGGATAACTTCTCCATCAAAAGTGCCTTTGATTCTATCATTGATCTGGTCTAGTAAATAGCCGACAGACATGTCTTTGGTAGATATGTTCACATCTGTATCCGTACAAATAATATAACTCAGACTATTTCCACTTATCTGCAAGTATCTTTCCAAGACGTTTATATCCAGCTAAAGGAACCCATTTTTTCATCCAATCTTCAACAGCTTGGAGA
>SDBU01008844.1_pt1 | contig 11379 bp, 7 predicted proteins | sample 2277071 | NCBI WGS metagenome assembly SDBU01 (sample SAMN10397929, study PRJNA504765) | marine sediment metagenome | isolation source: marine sediment core GS08_GC12, 126 cmbsf | place: Arctic Ocean: Gakkel Ridge, Loki's castle | collected 2008 | reverse complement strand
ACATGGATGGGTTCTCAAGGCTCGAGCCCCGTGCCGGGAAACTTGCACGCGGGGTTCCAAGAAGAGGGGGAGATGGTAACATCTCCTCCTTATTCGACTGTGATTTTTTTTGTGAGATTTTTTCTTTAAAAAGAACAAAATAAATATTCATCATGATATTTGATTATTTAGAGGACTTCGCAGAAATGATAGAATTCCTTTTAGCGTTCGGTTCTATAATAGGAATGCTTGGATTGATTATTGGACTCCTTGGTTGGCTTATTTTGGGACAATTTCAACGGAAAAAAATGATAGGTTTAATTCTCGTGTCTGTTATATTATTAATGGTGTGTGGGGTCAATACAGGAATACGATATTTCAGAATTTATTAATAAAGATGCAGTATCAAGTCTCCGATTTACTTCGGATAGGAAAACTATGATTAGTAGTGGCTCAATCAATTTCCTCAAAATGCAAAAATTGTTCTATTCCTAAGACATTCTTATAGGCAACTAAGATGAAGAATAGGATGGTAAATAATAAGAGGTGGAACCAATTTTGATTTTAAGTCAAAAGTCTCAAAAATATCTTTTATTCTTTTGTATTTATATTTTTAACTTCTCTCTTAATTTTTTATAGTTTTCTTTTAATTTTATATATCTATTTTCGTTAGGATCTTCAAATTTTTCTAATTCTTTTATTATAATTTCTAAATTTTCTTGTTCTTTTCTTTTGATGAACTTTTGAGCTTCTCCGTATTTTCTTATTATTTCTTTGCATTCATCGAGGTTACGACTCTCTTTTACCCATTTATTAATATCTTCTGATTTAATATAATTTTGCGCATTAACTTGTAATCTCGACATTTCCATTATACTTTCAATCATTTCATTTCCTTCAATCCATTGTCCTATTTTATCATCTACAGGATGGGTTACAGGGATCCTATTAAAAAAGAATGCTATTTTTGAACATAGTCTATCAATGAATGGGCGTTTTAATCTCAATTTAGGTGAAGGATATTTTTTATAGAATAACTCTTTCTTTTTTGTCATAATATTTTCGAAATGTATGATACCTCCTAAGTTATCATTTACATAGGGATGAGGAGGTAAATAAAAAAGAGTTCTATGGTTTTGCTTAATTATTGTTTTAAAAGTATCTCTATCATCATTAGTTGAAAGTTCAATAAAAAAAGTAGTACGGTAAATAGGAACATAGCTAATATATTTTGCTTGTCCCTGTTCAATGTCACATTGATTAGTAACGATTATTATTCCAATTATTTCCTTTCCCTTATATTCATCCGTTTCTATTAAATGTTGATATGGTAATATTATATCTCCTTGATTGAAACTTACTTCTTTAACTATTTCTTCATAAAAGTTTCCTTTTTTAAAGTACTCATCAATTTCAATATCATCAATTTTACATGATTCCATATCTTTATACCATCTCTATTTATTAGATTAAGGTTTTCAGTCTTCTTTATAGTCAATTGATAGTATTTCTCTGATATCCTCTGCATTAAGTTCATTCTCAAATACTTCGGTCTTAATTTTTTTTAGTTCTTCTTCCAGATTCCCAGTTTTGAGCAATAAATATAGGATCGCTAATCGAATATTTTCCATATATTTCTTCAATTTAGTATAATTGTTCTCATTCTCTACTTCATTGAAGATATCATCAATTTCTTTTTTAACTATTGCCTTGATTTTGTCTCTTTTCTCATCAGTCCACACTAAATCTCCACTAATTTTTTTCTCACCAAGAATTTATGTTTTAATTATTGGAATCATTTCATCCATAAATTTATCACTCACACATAAAAGAAATTCATCTCTTTCAACTTTATGAAGTTTTTCTAAATGATCTATGCAATTCTCCGTTGAGAATGATTTTATTATGTAAGTATCAAAATCTAAAACATGATAGAATATCTTTTTATTGTCATTGCGCTGAAATTGGGATCGATAAGATATTATAATGTCATCCCCCATTAACCTTCTTATTTCAATATTATGCAGAAAAAGCTCTTCTTTTGTAAACTTTTTTGGATTATAAAGAGGACAAAATAATTCTAAAAGCTTATTTTTTGAATCTTCAAACCCTTTTTCTAAATTATACAAATTAGTATAACGTAATCCTATTCTTTGACATGTTTTTATATTAAATATCCCTTTAAGTATATCAAAAAGCCTAAGTATTTCATTCTTGAATGGGTCAAATTTTTCATAATCGTATGATATAAAAATAAATTTATTGATTGATACTTTTACTGTATCCTTAGTATCATTATTAATAAAAGAAATTGTCCTTAAAGTCTCCGGAGGTTGTAATTCTTCTGGTAATCCTGTAAAAGAGAAATCTTCACCATAATCAGGATATTTTTCATTAATGAGTTCTTGAAACTTAAAATATTCTTTAATAATTCTTGCATTTGAAGGGAAACGTATTTCAAATGCTACACTCTTCAAATATGGATTCTTGAAAGATTTCCCATCATATTTTCTTGGATCAACCATAGTTTATCATTTTTTGGAACTTAATTTTTTAATTATTTAAATTAATAATGAGTTTAGAGTATATTAAAATCTAGAAAAATCTAGAAAAATCACAATCAAATTGTGATAATAATTTCCTTTCCACTTCATTATCAGAAGAATTTATTGCATATACTCAAATATTTTTGTCTACACTTGAAGATATTGATATTATATCCTAGTGATCCATAAAAATTAGATATAAGCATATCTAAATCGTTTTTTAATTTTACATAATCTTGGTTATTATAACTATTATTAGTTAGTTTGCTTAACCCTCTTCTTACATGTTGATCAAGTATGGGAAAATCTGAAGATATAGATATAATTAATCTATTAAATATGGTTTAAATTAGTGCAGAAATTTCCTTTTCGATTAAGGAAGGTTCATTTTGGTATTCTCTATTTATAAAATCTAATTCTACAACTGAGAAACTTCACTTCTGTTTCTTTTTCCCCATTGAAGGAAATGATTAAAGAAGATTAGGAGATAAATTCTAATGTAATCAATTTTAAATTAGATTTATTAAAAGGTTTTAATGGTTCCTTCTTAATTGCCCCTTTTCCGCTAAGAAATTCTTTCAAATCCTTAACAAGCACTTTCCAATTTCGATCATTCTTGTATTTTTTCCAGAATTTCCTTAGAATTTGCAACCTTTTTTTAGTTTGAGGGGTAGATACTAAAAGATTCTCTACTTCTTCCCATTCATTCTCAATCTCATCATCTGTAGGATATTTTTCTAAATAATCATCCAATTGCAATTCTACCTCATCTATTAATTTCTTCAAGAAGAGAGTTGATCGTTGTTTACTTAGGTCTTTGAGTTTAGAATCTTGAGTTTGGCTCAATTCAATCTCGCTATAGTCTCTTTCTATTTTCTCTAAGATAGTCTTGTTGATTTCATATACTTTTTCAAAAAAATCTGGAATTTCTCTGGGTTCAGTCTGATCGCATTGAATGTATTCAAGAATCTCAGTTTTATTGGTTAAGAGGGTATGGCTAGCGATATCATATAAGTACCAGAAGTGAAAATCTTTGGCATACTTATAGTAGAAGAAGATTCCCTTAATTCTCTTACCTTTATCCAGACCACTATAAACACCATAGGGAATCGCCTCTAATTTTTCCATCGCTGTATTTTTTAGAAAATCTTTCAGAGGTTGGTAGAAACTCTCACCACCACCGTAAACGTCTGCTTCCAATTCGTCCAATATATCTGCATCTTTTTCTTTAATCCTACGGATGATACCAAACACTTTGGGATGGATTTCTTCACCTAAAACGGTCTGATCTAAACCAATGGAATTATCGATGTCTGCAATTTTATTTTGAAGGATTTCCACTAATTTCAAGAGTTCTTCCAACTCTTCTTCTGGAAAGAAGTTATAGACGAATATTTCTTTATAAGGGGAGCCAATTCGGTCTATTCTTCCCGCTCTCTGAATCATCCTCGTGGGATTCCAATGCAAGTCGTAATTAATTAAATACTTGGCGGTTTGAAGATTCTGTCCCTCAGATAATACATCAGTACTCAGAATAATATCAATCTTCTTATCAAAAAAGTCGTCAATTATTTTAGTCCTTTGATTCGGTGTCTTGTTAGACTCACCAGTACCAGATACTGCTTCTATGTTCAAGTGCGAAAAACGGTCATCGTTTATAATTTCTCTGTAAATATAGTTTAATGTATCTGCGTAGTATGTAAAAAGGACAATTTGCCCTTCTTTGGATAGTTCAAGCAACTTTTCTTTCAGGACCGTGAACTTAGCGTCTTTTTCAGGGGTGATGTTTTTAACATTATAGAGAATATCTGTTAAATATTGAATATCAATGTCAATGTCAGCCAAGAGTTCTTTCATTTTGTATTTATCTTTATCAAAGTCCATCAATTCTTCTTTTAGTTCTTCGATAGTTAATTCTTCATCTAAACTTAAGACATATTTATGAAAATATTTCTTGGTTAGGAGTTTACCTATATCTAAATATTTCTTGAGCTTCTCTAAGAACGTAATGTGTCGTTTTATACTAATTCTAAAGGATTCCACGCTACTCTCTAACCGTTTAAGCAGAATAGTTTTGAAAATACCTCCAATTCCTATCATCCGTCCTAAAGCCATCTTTTCATCTTCAGTAAGAACACTCTCTTTTTTATATTCCAAGAGTTTATAATATGCCATTCTTAGCTTATCCGAGATTGCATCGGCTATCTGACGATACATCCCCTCGTAAGCCGAATCCAAATTATAGTTAATATTTTCCAATATTCTATCTGGAAAAATGACCTTCTTTTCTTCCAACACTCCTTCTGAATTAGACACCATAATGTAAGCGTCGGGGTAATTTTTCACGATATAATCTCTTGTTCGTCTAATTGATATCTCGTTCAATAAATCATTAAGAATTGATGGGTTTAACCTTGCTTTTTTGAAGAAGGAGAATAAATCTAAGATATTTTCTTTCATGAATGCCCTGGTATCATTTAAGGTTATAAGCATTATTTGCCAAAACAAATCCCAAGGTGTATTATTAATAGGTGTTGCTGTTAGAAATAACATTTTTGGTCTTATATTTTCCTTTACTAAGTGATCATTGATTAATGTAAACAAATTTTCCCATCGATTTGACAATGGATTTCTGAAATTGTGGCTTTCATCAATTACAATCAATTCTAAATCTTCAGTTCTGCCTCCCAGAATGTCTAAAGCTTTTTCTAAAAAATCGTCCGTTGCTAATTGCTCTTGAGAGATTATATTTTCCTTCACATCTATGCTTTTTAATTCTTTTCTCCACATGTTTCTTAGTTGAGCAGGGCAAATGACTAAGATGTTCTTTCTCTCATAATAACCGATTTTTTCTAGTATTTTTTTCGCAATCCAAGTCTTTCCTAACCCAACTGAATCAGCAACTATGCATCCGTTATATTTTTTCAATCTTGACCAAATTCTAGCAATTGCATCACCTTGAAACTCCGCTAGGTTAACTTTTGTTTTAGGTAACCCCGTTTCCTCATCCTTCTCTTCTTCCATCAGCTCATCCTTCTGGAATTCGTATAAAGTTTTAATGAAAATTTCATATGGTGTATACTCGCGACTACCAAACCTGGAATTCTCAATTAATTCAATTAAATCCTCTTTAAAATCATCAGATAAATTCCAGAATTTTTCGAACCATTTCGACCGAATAGCATCTGCTTGAGCTTGTAGACGGACAGTGTTTAACTCCCCTTCACGAGTTAATCCCGCGGATGTAAAATTGGATGAGCCCACAATCACGCTATTTTCAAAAATATAGGCTTTCCCATGAAGGAAATTTTTAAATAATTTTACTTCTACTATCCTTTTATTTAGAAAATCTCTGAAGTAGTTCATATTTTCATCGATCTCTTTTGTTAAATCGAAATCTTCAATCTCTTCCTTGAGTTGTTTTAAAAGAAAATCACCTAATGTAGTTTTAATGTTTATTATCGGAGATTTTCCTAATAATAATCTGAATCTAGAGACTTGTTCTAGGTTTTTTCGTATCATTGTGTAGGCTTCGATATTGAAAAATGCTGTCGCAATATCTACTGATGTGTTAGGATAATTCTTTAGAATTTCATTTAAAAATATTTTTAATTTATTTCCACTACTATTGTCAATAAATTCTTTTGGTATCATTAATTCACTTCTTAATACTTTTAACTTTATCTATTCTTTCTTTTGCCAGCTTACAAGTAAAAAGATAAATATCTTTTCTCTCTTGCTCATTAAGTTTTATTTTATCAAAAAAAATATTATCTAAATCAAGACGGTCAACTATAGGGTTAGGATCTTGTTCTAAGATCGGTTTTGTGTTATTTAATCCACATTCCTTAAATACTGAATAAATTTCTCTTTTCGCTAATATATTTAATTTTTTTTTTATATTTTCTTTTTCTTTTTGATTAAAGCTCTTTGGGTTAATAATAATCATATTTTTTTTTAAATCATTTATTAAAAGCCTTATTCCACCACCTCCTAATCCCTTCCTTCCTAAAATTTCAATAAATAACCAGGTAATAGTGCTATTTAATAAACCGCAAACAACTTCAATTTCAGATTCCTTTAAAGGAGTAAGTCCATGAAAATTATGAGTAGAGAAGAATTTATCCATTGTTAAATGACATAAATGTCTATCCCCTCTGATATCTACCCATAATAACGGTGCTAAATTCGGTTCTAGGCTATACCACTTCTTTCGACTTTTAATTGATGTTACATTTTGATAACCTACTATTGTTTTGCCTTTGTTTTTTCCTTGTTTTATTGGTATTTCAGTTTTTTCTCCACTAATTATATATTTTAATGCATTTGTTCCCTTTAACTCAGACTTAGGTTTATTACACATAAAAACTTTAAATTTTATCTTATCTGGATCAATTTTAATGGATTTACATTCTTTTGGTGTTCTAAGTGCTAACTTTAAATACTCTTCTTCAATATTCCAAAGTTTTTGTTTTGTTTCATTAAGCACAAAAAAATCATTTGCTCCTGTTTTATTTCCAAATCGAACTTCTACAACTTCTTCTAATTTACATAAATTTTTATCTCCTCTCTCCAAAATTTTGAAAAAAATACTTGGTGCATTGAGATATTTTCCACCCCACAAATTAACAGAATATTTACCCATTTTAAACGGTTCTTTTTTTCCAATAACATAATCCCTTGGATATTGCCATCCGTCATTTAAAAGATCCCCCTGTGAAGTAGGAAAAACTTTGTATTCATTTGTATTCACTAGGTTCTTTATTAAATGCATATAATCACTGCCTTTATCTGCTCGAATATTTTCAATTTCAATTAGAATTTTGCTGTTTATTACTTCTTCAAGTGGTTTCTTAAACATAATGAATTTCGCTATATGATCTAACATAGTCCATGAATCGCCTTGATCAATTTTTAATCCAGCAATTAATTTTTCTGCTTGAAAGGTAGGTGCACCAAATAATGCGATAATAGTATTAATCTCAGCGTGCTCAAAGGCTCTTTTTGGATTATCAAAGATCGCTTTGATGGGAGTATATTTCAACAGAAATTCTTGTAAATCCTTTCCGTAACCAACATCAAGCCATGAATTAGATGTTATAAAGCAAAATGTCCCATTAGCGTTCAATAAGCTTAATCCATGAAAGTAGAAGAAAATATAATAATCACTCTTTCCATCCATCTTTTTAATCACTGGAAACTGATTTTTAACAGATTCTACTAACTTCTTCTTATATAATTTTCTGGTTGTTTCTGATAATTCAGATTTTAATTTATCAAATGGTGCAATATCTTCTTGTCTTACATAAGGAGGATTACCAATGACTATATCAAAACCATTTTTCTCCCCAAAAATTTCTGCAAAATCAATATCCCAAATGAACGGTTTTTTTTCAGGTATATCAATTATTTCTTTAATTTCATTTAATTTAATTAGACTATTTTTTTTTTCCGTGATCCTTTCTTCTAAAGCTTTAACTTTTATTTTATCGAAAGACGGCTTTCCAAATAAATCTTTTTGGGATTTTTCTCTTTTTATATTAGTTTGTAATCTTTTCACTTCATCAATTAAAATACTTAACCGGCTCTCAATTATTTCTTCGAATAATCTAAGCTCTTCTTGTTTTACTTGACCAAGAGATTTAAATCGAGCTCGAGGTCTATTATCAAAATAGTTACGTTTTTCATTCTTTAAATTCGATAATTTCTTCTTTATTGTGGGTTCTAAATCACTTGTTCTAAGGTTAAAGAAGAATCCCCCTATCTCTTGAACAAGAGAATCTCCGATTCTTAAATTCAAATCTAAATTTGGCAATAAAGGATATTGTCGAAGCTCTTCCTTTTTTAGTTCTGTTTCAACCATAAGTTGTAACCACAATCTCAATTCAGCAGCATGAATTGCCCATGGCATAATATCAACCCCATATAATGAGTGTTGAATGATTCTTTTTTTCAATTCAAAATCTGTGGCTTTTCTATTCAGAAATTGATATGTTAAACGATACATCTCCGTTAATACATTAAGAAGTCCAACTAAAAAAGCTCCTGAACCACACGCGGGATCAATAGCCGATAAATTATCTAGTACTTCTTCAAAAGTGTGCCAGAATTTATTCTCAAAATCTTTTGTAATCTTCTTTTTTTCTTCAGGAGGATCAAACACTAAATGGTATAAATTTTCTTTTGGAATATCAATTAAATTCTTGGAAAGATATTCAATCAATGCCCTTCTTGCCATAAAATCTACTTCAACACGAGGTGTATAAAAGATTCCTAAATCATGTCGATCATATATCTCTGCAGCCACATTTGCTAAAGATTCGTAAACATATCCTATCATTTGAGGATCAACCGCAACTTCTTCTTCAAGGGGCATATCCTCTTTAATCGTGAAGTTATACTTTTCATAAAATTTGAAGATTTTTTCATAAAATTCATCAGAAATTTTTATTTCTAATCCATCAAGATCGTTAGGCGTGAATAATCCTCCATTAAGGAAAGGAAAATTAGAAATTTCTTTTTTAACTTCATTAGGAAGCATTTTTATATCATTCGCTCTGTTATTAAATGCCTTGAAGAATACTTGTTTTAACCAGATTTCATAAAATTCATCATTCCCGTATTTTCCTTGTTTTTTATAAGATTCCCATAACCATTTCATAAATCTTTTAGTGTTGAGCCATCCTTCCTTTTTTGAAATAAAATAGACAAACATTACTCTATTTAAAAATTGTAGTGTGAACTCGTGGGATTTTTTTTTCGGAATTCCTTGAGTAGAGAGCACCTTTTTAAATAAAAAAAATGCTTTTTTATAATCATTAAAGAAGTTCTTTGTAACTCTTTCTACGCTAAATGCTGATCTCCATTGACGCCACACCTGACGTCGCTTTGTACCTTCCTCATAAATTAAGGTTGAAAGAGTTTGAACATCTGTAAAATAAATTTCATCTCTATTTATGACAAGTTTAGTAAGTTTTAGTTTATGCTGATCTCCATTAATCTTTTCACGATTAGGAAAGATAAACACTATTTCTGAATAATCAGTAGTCATGATTAGGAGAAAGTTAAGATACTGTCGATCGAAAGTAGTTGTTACACTTCTAATAAAGGAAGGTGCAATAGATGTGGTTTCAAGGAGAAAGATATGTAACTTATTTTCTAAACTCAAAACAGAATATATTTCCTTAATTTTTTGCCCATCATCACTCCTAAATTCAAAAGAATCCTTTTTTCTTTTAGCAGTTATATCAAAAACAATATCTTCGGGGTAATTTAAAACTTTAAAAAGCTCAAAAATGTCTTTAGCAGATTCTATTTTTGAAAGGTTTTCCTTAATTCTCGTTCTAGTTTCCTTACTTACTTCCATAATGCTCATTCTTGGATTTAATGCAAAAGAGATAATTGTCGGAACTCTGAATGTCCTAATTATAAACCAATAAATCTAATCTAACCATCTCTTTAATATATTTATATAGAACATTAAATATTTATTATTTTTATCTCCAACTTAACAATTTCTTATTAGTATTTAAACTTGGATATAGATATTTTTATGAAGAAAAAGTTTGGAGATGATAATATCACAAAAACCAATAATTATTCACTCGATCTCTGGGAAAAATATGCCGAAATGGGTATGCACGATGAAAAAATAAAAAAAATCGTATATTTACTAAATGACAATAGGGAAGATTTAATAAATGATTATAAAAAAATAAGTTCCGTCATACTAAATGTTGAAAATTTACAAATTACATCAAGATTTTCGGATTTTTTAAATCATCGGATATCTGAGCTTATCAAACTTGAAAATATTTCAATTAACCATGAGCTTTTAATAGAGGTTATTGCTAGATTCAAAGGTGAACTTCTCAATTATCTATTGGAAAAAAGAGATCAGCTCTATTTATGTGAAATAAAGTTTAGAGATGGTTATTCGTTATATAAAGTGTTTAAAGCTCTAAGGAAGTCCAATGATAAAATTATTTTTAGGATTTTATGTAATGAAATCCACGCCTATATAACAAACGATTCTAAAACTTATTTAATTAATGTTATTTTAAAAACTGATAACAGCCACTTCTTCTTTAGGAAACAATTAGATCTTCTAGTTAATTTAGACGCATTATTAAAGTGTTTGGAATGTAATAAATCTGAGAATATTACTACGATTATTCGGTTTAAAGAAGACAAGCTTGAGATTGAGCAAACTTCTCTCATTCTCAAATCTAGAATCTTTAGAACAATAAATGATGTAAAAGCTAACTTTGAGAAAGAAGGTATTTTAGAAGAATTAACAGAATTGAAATATTTAGGGTGTTTCGATCTAGATAAGGAGAAATTTTTTCATATCATTTCTCAAGCAGGGAGATTTTCTGAAGGTATCAAAATTGAACTGTCAAGGGATTTTATTTGTATTTATGATTATGATAACGAGGGAAATACAAATATTCGGTGGGAAAAAAAAGATATTCATAAAATAAAAATTAATTCTAAAAACATAAAAGAAAGAATAAAAATTTACATTTCTATTGAAAATTTAAAGAAGTTTATACCCTTTTTATTCGAAGACAGCCCTTCTTTAAAACTTTACATTAACGAAGAAATTCCTATTAAAGCTCGCATAGATTTTAAGACGCTAGAGAATTCGTTTGGCTTATTTTTTTTAGCTCAGAGAGAAGCTAGTGCTTATAAATAAAATTTACAATACTAATTATCTTCAGCTTGTTTTCTCACATTATATTTTTTGAATGAATTTGTCTCTAACTAATTTATTAGCATAGCGTGTGATTTATTTTCTCTTCCACTTTACTTTTTGATATAAACTGTTAAAGCTTATAAGTATTAGTGGAAT
>SDBU01008843.1_pt1 | contig 11379 bp, 18 predicted proteins | sample 2277071 | NCBI WGS metagenome assembly SDBU01 (sample SAMN10397929, study PRJNA504765) | marine sediment metagenome | isolation source: marine sediment core GS08_GC12, 126 cmbsf | place: Arctic Ocean: Gakkel Ridge, Loki's castle | collected 2008 | reverse complement strand
ATGCACTTGAATTACCTGCATAAATAAAAGTGTTATTTCTTGAAATTTGAATTTCATTTGTATATCGTGGATTAGGCGGAAAATAATCACGATTGAATGGGCATACAAATCTATCCCAAACATAATTAAAAAGAATTTTCTTTGCTTGAGCCTCTGTTCTTGAAGACCACATGAAATCAATTGAAGATACTGGGTCTAATCCAAAATATTCTTGTGGATTTTCATGAAGACTAACTTCTAACCATTGAAGCCATAAAATAATCGAAGCTTTAAAAGTTTTACCTGTTCCAATTCCTTCATCGAAATAAACCATATGAATCCTTCTCTTCTTTCTTTCTTCCCACAACTCATATATATCTTCCATTACATCATCTCTAATTACCGATTTTAAACCTAAAAAATAAGGATTACATATTAACTCTTCTAAAGAATAAGATTTTATTTCTTTTATCCTTTCTTTATTCCATATAAACCTCCCTTTTATTCTATTAGTTTCATAAGTTTTTGATAACTCTTGTGCTTGTTTTTTATATTTCATTCTTTCTCCTCCTTTGTTTTCAAATAATATATTCTATATCCTATTACACTTAATACCATTCTCTGTAGAGAATGAATTCCCATAGTAAATTCAGTTACTTTATTTATTGAGAGTTCATCACTACCAGTATATTTTTTAAATTTTTCAAATACTTCATGAATCAATTCTAAAATTTCTACTTCTTCTTTACTGATAAAATCTTTTAGTCCAAGTTTATCTTTTTCTAAAATTTCTACTTCTTCTTTACTGATTAGATCTTTAGATGTTATTTTTTCTTTATCTTTACTCATTTCCTCTCCTTTCTTTTATAGACTACCATATATATAATTGAAGTTAATATCCCCCCTACTACTACTCCTACTCCTACAAGAAAAGATATTAAATGTTTATCCATTTTATTCCTCTAGTTCTTCTATTGATTTATCTTCATAAATATCACCAATTATTTCAAGGTCTTCCCAATTAAACCAACTACCTTCCTCCCAATAAAATTTTAAGTTAAATAAATCATTTTTTCTATCACTATAATAATCCTTTTCTTTCGTTGTTTGTTTGACCATAAATTCTGCATTTTTAAACTGGACAATACCTAATATAAATTTTTCACTATTTTCTCGCATATGAGATTTCAATTTTACTTTGTTCCCTTCATAAATTTCTTTTCTGTTCTTATCTTTTTTTCCTATATATTCTTCTAATGTCGCACTGTTTAATTGTCCATCATCAATTCCATAGAAAAAATCGTGTAATCCATTATCAGTGGAATACACCCAAATTTTTTCTCCACAAGACATAGCCCTAAATTTATGTTCTCGCATTTTGTTTCTCCTTTAATTTAAATTCAATTACCCAAACCCACAAGTTTATTTAAAATAATATTCATAAATAATATTTCATATTCCTTTTCGTGTCTAATTGTCTTTTTATGACAAGGTTCTGCACATAAAGTTATCCCGTTATTTACATTATATCTTAAATTTACATTTTTAGCAAATGTTTTAATATGATGAGGATGTAATTTTCCCCCTCTTTTTTTACATAATTGACAAGTATAATTATCTCTTTCAAATACACATAATCTCCATTCTTTAAATTTATTACTTCTTCTTTCTCTTTCATTTTTACTGGTTACAAAACCATTCCAATTATTTAATTTTATTTTTTGTGATAATGCACTATTTTTAATTCTTGTCATTAATGATACCTTTTTACCTTTATGAGACAATGACATTTTTATTTTGCTTTTTTCTTTGTGCTTTCTGCCAATCCAGAAATTATTATTTTTTAATAATTCGCTTAATTGAGGATTTTTTCTCCCTCTTAATTTATTCGCTTGTTTTCTCCTTCTAGCATTCTCCCTTTCTTCTTTTTTAGAATGTTTTCTATAAATCAATTTTATAGTAGAAGGGCTACATCCATATTCGTCTGCAATACTAACAATTGTAGCATTTGTATTTAATAATCTAAAAGTAATATCTTCTTCAGGTAAATTCCCCCATTTATATGGTTTATTTAACTTTGTTTTTCTTATTTTTTCTTTTGCTTCTTGTGTATGTGGGATATTATGCATTATTTAATCCTCTTAAACGAAAGAACCCAGCAAAATGGATTTGAACTCCATTGATATTCGGGTTTTTTATTCAAAGAATTCCATAAATTTTCAAACCATAATATATGTTTGAAATCTGAATTTGCTTTCCATGGGCAGCCTTCTTTTTCTATATCTTTTACGGTTATATCCTGCAATCTTCCAACTTTTATATCTGTAATTACCAATGTTACCCGTGAAGCCCAACGAGGCATGTGAATTGAAGGATACCACCGAGTTGTATCATCGTGTTCATCTTCTCTGTCTTCTGGTACTATATGAGGTTCTGGCTCAGTGGCTCTATAATGAGGGATTAAATAATAATTTCCTCTATCAAAATCTTCAACCTTTTTAACAGGACAGTCTTTAGGGAGTTTATAATTTGAATCGTAATACCCGTATGTATCTTCAATTACATAAGTTTCCCTTACCCAAAGTTCATCACCGATTGCACCAAAAGGACATTTAATTGCAATTCTTATATCACTATTTTTCCGATTAAATATAAAGTGGTTTTTGGGTTTATTGGGTAAATCCCATTTATCAGTAATAGAAAGTAATTCATTTTTACTCTTTATAGGTCTCCTTGTTATAGTTTTATTACCATCAAGGATTGCCCTAACTTCTTCAGCTAACATTATTATTGGTTTGCTCATATTTTTATATCCTTTATATTAATACACTATTGCTAATATTATTAACCAAAATATAATCATTAGTATCCCCCCTACTACTACTCCTACTCCTACAAGAAAAGATATTAAATGTTTATCCATTTCTCTCCTTCATTAACTCCTCTCCTCGAAAAAAATCACTCGGTATTGGTTCTGGTATAGGAGTACCTTTTTCAAGAAGATAAGATATAATATCTTCTTTCTCAAGTTCAAGAGAACTTAATGCTTCTTTTATTGTATATCCTTGACCATAACAAGCATGTTTGCCAAGTTCAGAAATATATGCATAATATATATCTTTTTTTTCATCCTCATTATAATCTCTATTAATGTGTATTTCGTAGGGTAGGCTCATATAATACTCTAGTTTTTTAGGTGATGTTTCAAGAAAACTAGGTGAAATTAATGTTTTACTTGTTATATGTCCTTCTTTATCACAAATCTGACACTTATATATGGTTTTTTTCATTTGATGATATCTTCCAATCTTTTCCAATATTTCGTCTGATTGTTTTTGAAATTCATGACCAGATATCCAACATATAGGTTTTAAATACCATTTATCAAACGTTAAATGCGGTGATTTAACAATATCACCGCAGGGAAATCCAAATCTATATAAATAAATGTTTCCCAAAAATCCTAATAAAGATTTCATTTGTTTTTCTCCTTTATTGATAGTTTGATACAATTTTCTTCTGCGATTCCTGTTATATGTTTTGATATATTCTTATCTCCTGATATCTTAACCAAATCCGAGAATGCATCATACCCTATGCTTTTAATACAGATTTCATGTTTTCTTACTAATTTTTCATACTCTTTTAAAAAATCCTCAAATAACTCCCTTCTACTTTTTTTCATTTTTATTTTCCTTTATTAATTTTTTTAATTCTTCCTTACAATTTTCTCCACTCTTAACTCTTTTAATGGTTTCTTGGATTTTAATGTTTAAATTCCTTTTATATAATCCTTCTATTATTTTTTCTGCCTTTATCTCATCAGTTTCTTCCGGTAAAATCTCTTTCAATTTCTTTGAAATCTTTGTTTCTTTTACTACAAGTTTGGCAATATACTTTTTAGCTCTTTCATCCTCTGTATAATCAATAATGCCTAATACCGATATTTCCTTTTCTTCCTTTATTAAAAACAAAATAGACTCAAAAACTTCTTTTACTCCCTTGTTTAATAAGTGTTTTATATCTAATTTCTCTATAATAAAATTTTGCATTTCTGAATTTTTTAAAAATATTTTCAAAAGTTCTTCCTCATCATTACTATCTTCTACATAAACTATCCTTCTTTCTTCTTTCACGTCTTTAATTTTGACACCAAATGAATTTTCTACTTCTTTTATCAATAAATTTTTTGTTACTATATCTTTTACTCGGCTTATAGTATGGATTATAGAAACGATAAACTCCCTTTTTTGAGGTAAAGATTTCTTCTCTTTATACATTTTTTTCCAGAAAGATATAAGAGAGATTTTAGAATGTAATATTTTTAAAAATTCTTTTTTGCCATATTTTTGTAAAAAACTATCCGGGTCTTCACCATTGAGAAGTGAAACAATTTCAATTTCCAGACCGTTGCCTATCAATATATTAGAAGATTTTAGAGTGGCTTCTAACCCTGCTGCATCTGAGTCAAATAAAGCAATACTTTTACCTGCATATTTGTTTATTAGTTTTGCTTGATTTTCAGATAGGGAAGTTCCTAATACAGCAACAACATTTTTAATTCCAGATTGCCATACAGATAAAAAATCTGTAACACCTTCAACTAAAATAACGGCTTTTGTTTTCTTTATATACTCTTTTGCGGAATATAATCCATAAAGGGCATTACTTTTTTTAAAGATTTTACTATTTGGTGAAAACAAGTATTTATAGTTTTGATTCTCTTCTAAACTTCTACCAATAAATCCAAGAATGTTACCATTTTCAGAATGGATAGGAAATATTATTCTGCCACGAAAAAAGTTGTAGTAACCATTATCTTTCTTTTTTATTAGTTTTAATTCTATTAAATTTTTTTTGTTATCTTTAAAATGATTTAAAAGAGAATTCCTATAGTCGAGGGCATACCCGATTTTAAATTCTTTAATTGTTTTTTCTTTTATACCTCTTTTGTTTAGATATTCTACCGCATTTTTTGTTAAATTGTTATGATAAAAAGAACTTATTTCACTCATTAATTTGTAATACTTCGAAAACTGTTCGAGCTCTGGTATTTTAATGTCATATTTTTTACATAAAAAAATTACGGCGTCATAGAAGTTTAGATTTTCCATTTTCTCACAAAAATGTATTATACCTCCTCCTGCACCACATCCGAAACAATAAAAAATTTGCTTTTCAGGATTTACATTAAAAGAAGCTATAGATTCTTTATGAATTGGACAAATAGCCCTTAATTCATTCCCTACTTTTTCTAAAGAAGTATATTCGTTTACCAAATTAACTAAATCTATAGAATCTCTTATTTTTTCAATTGTATTATAAGGAATATGCATTTTTATTATATTTCTATTTTTAATCCCAATTGAAATGGTCAATCTCAAGTTCCCCTTTTATAAAATTTTTCCAAGTATATCCAATTGGCATTGTTGATTTAAGTCTCCTTTTTAATTGTTTATAGTTATAAAATGCTAAACTTACCCAAGTTCTGTCATTTTTAGCTCCTTTTTTTAAGGAATAATTCATTAAATATGTCATTCTACGATTTATTAAATATTTCAAATCTTTTTTTAATTTATTATACATTCTTTTTCTGTTTTCTTTTAATCCACCTTTCCAATTCCAACTATTTTCTCTTTTATAGTTTTTTGATATCCAAGTCCCAACACATTTACTAGAACAATATTTTCCCTTACCTAGTTTGATATATTTATTTCGAATTTCAAACTCTTTTCCACAAACTTTACAAATTTTAATAGTTCTTTTTCTCTGAGATAAACCAACACATTTACTAGAACAATATCTTCCCCCACCTTTCTTAATTTTCCAAGGAACTACTTCAAATATTCTTTTACAATATTCACAAGTAGTAATTATCCTTTTTTTCTGAACTACATCGGCACAATTACGAGAACAATATTTTTTATTTTCTTTTTTTATTCTTGAAGGATAAGTCCCAAACTCTTTTCCGCAATATTTACAATTAATTTTAATCATAAGATAAATAAAAAGGCAACATACTCTGGTAATCAAAAGTGAGAGTTTATACCCAAATTTGCAGAATTTGTTGCCTTAAAATTCTTGAAACAAAAAAACTCACCTTTGATTACACTTATTATACTAATTGTTTTCAAAAAAGTTCCATTTATTTTATCAATTTGGTTCTGGTGAAACCATCACCAATTTATATACTCTTCTTTCTCTTTTTCCAACTCTTCTTTAAGGGCACCCAAAGATGTTTCCAAAACTTCTTTTGGACCATAAGCTAACATTCTATCATCAATGACATTTGAATCGTTATCAAAAATGAAAAATGAACCGATGAAACAAAAATTATCTTTATGTTTATCTGCTAATTTCTCAATCGCTTTAATTATTAGTTCAAAATTATCTTTTTCTTTTATGGATTTATGCTTGCCGTTCATTTTACTATTTCTCCTTTATTTAATTAATTTCCTCTATTATCCTTTGTTCTAGTACCATATTTCTTATAAATCATTTCTAATTCTGTTACTTCTTTATCTTTTTCTCTAAAAATATCCATTTCAAGAAGAGGGAGAATATCAGGGTATGCTATATTTATTATCTCATTATCCTCATCAAAATCAACAAAAACACTTGTTAAAAGTTCTATATTTTCAGTATCTATTCCCTTTAATAATGTTTTATAATCTTCTTCATTTAATTCTCGAAATTTTAATTTCCAATTCTTAATTATTTTATCCATTTTTAAACTTTTCTCAATATCAAGAAAGAGAGTCATAATAGTTCCAAAATATTTTTCTACTTCTCCGGAAAATAGTTTTATCATTCTTCTTCTTTTATGATCAGTCTTTTTTACTTCTGCTAATGTTAAATTTTTTAATGCCCAAAGCTTTTGAATGTTTAAATCTTTCGGTTTATTAAAATTAAACTCATTAATTTGTTTAACATAGCCTAATTGTACATTCATTTTATCTCTCTTTCCTATTTAAATTCAAATGTATTTAATACTATACTAATCATTCTTCTAAACATAGTAGCAAAATCAGTAGAAAAATATTGTATATCATAGGTTGTAAGATTATCACCTTTATTTACAATTAAAAAAGTTTCTATTTTTTGGTTTCATTCCCTGGCAGAATTCTAAACCCCCAAAATTATTAAAAGAAAATCTAAAATAATAGTTTTTATCTCCATATCTTTTTTTTACATAACTTTGTTTGCATCTTTTCATAGTTTAAACCATTTTTATAAATACTTTTGTTTTAACCAGCCGTATAGCAAGGCTGTAAGAAAAAGCCCTCTTTAATACTATACTACCCTACTTTAGCCACGAGGCTAATAAGTGCTTTAAAATAGATTTATGATATTTTTACTTTTAAATCTTTAATTACTCCAATCTTTTTCTTAAATCTACGGATTATCCCGCTTGGTTTTATATGAGCAAAAGATATTTCAAATTGTTCTTGTGTGCAAAGCGGTGTTCCTAAAAGTTCAAAATCTTCAGAACCTATATGATAATATTCTTTATTTTTAAAAATTAATATACTTCCTGCTGGCAACTTTTTTAATTGATTTAATGTCATTTTATCTACTCCTCTTTTTTGTTTCTGCTAAAACTAAAGCTTTTTCGAGGTCTTCCTCGCTATAAATTCTCCAATTTCTATAATCTCTCATAGGTTTTAAATGCCCTAAAGAATCCCAAGCGATGAGAGTATTTTTATGCAAACCTGTTAGTTTTGCTACTTCATTTATTGTGTAAGTTTTCATTTTTTACACCTCTTTTCTAATAAAATCCTTATATTTAATCTTTGTTATTATTCTATGCCCTCTTCTATTTCTCATTTCAATTTTAGGTTTCATTACTAATCCTTCTGCCATAATATCTTTTTCTGCTATACGAGACCTAAAACCATTTCTTACTATTTCAATACCAGATTCTAAAATTCCAAAACCAATAAGAGGGACTACTTTAATGCCTAATTTGCTTGCAACTTCCTCAACATCCTCTCTTTTAAGCCACCAATCATCAATTTTTACATCAAACAATATAAATGAGACATCATTAGAAATATAATTCCCCCCACCTTTTTGTATTCTTGCCCCATATCCCTCTCCATATAAACAAACAGCAGATTCTCTAGTTGGGACATCTGTAAATATCTTGCCCAATTTCTCTTCTGGGAATAATTTAATTAATTTCTCTAAAAGAAATGATGAAATATCCGCCTTGTCTGTTTTCCCTTTAAAATATACACTCCCTCCATATTGAACTCTAATATTTGTCCCATCCACTTTTTCATAATAATTCCACACATTATCTTTCAAGTATTCAAATTCAATTAAGGCATAATCTCCTTCTATAAGAGTTTTATATTTTGTTTCTGGGTCTCTTAACCAATCCCTATTAATTTATCTAATTTTTCTAACTGATTATTTAAACTAAATCTTTGTATACTTTCTCTATATTTAAGAGATATTCTATTTTTATCTGAATTATCACAACAATGATATCTTTTCAAAATTGCTAAACATTTATCGGGGGTTGTAAAAAGAGTATTTTCTGGATACAAACCTTCTGCCCCATAAAAATGATGAATAAGGGGTAATAATCCCGAAGCAATTCCTTCCATTATTCCGTAGTTATGTCCCTCAAAAAGGGATGTATTAATTATATAATCTTTATCTGAACACCATTTAGGTATATCTTCTACCCAGTCATAGAAAACAACCTCAAGTTTCATTTTTTGAATCATATCTCTTACATATAATTCTAGTCTACTTTCATATATTTCCCCTGCTATATGTAAAGTATAATCACAATCAAACATAGTTATTTTTTCCATACAATATAGTAATAAAGGTATATTCTTTTTATGACTCATACTTCCAACATATGCTACCTTTTTCCCGTATATTTTACCTTCAACTGGTTTAAATTTATTAAAATCAATACCATTGTAAATTATATGAGTTCTTGTTTTGTTTAGTTTTACATTTTCAAGAAATATTTTTTTAGTGTGGGGTGCAACAAATATTAAATCATCTACTAAATTCCAATTAATCCTATGTATAAGGTCTCTAAATAATTCATAAGAATGTAATCTAATAATGATTCGTTTGTTTTTATCCTTTAAATGATTAATTCCTGATATTGCTGTTTCATTACAAAATTCGAAGAATACTGTGTCTGCATAGTCAACAGCATTATGTATTTCATTTTCAAAATTTGTAATAACTTTTCGAACTTCATATTTTTTAGAGAAGTATTCAACTATATCATCTATAAAAGTATCTAATTTGAGTGCAGAAATAAATGCTATTTTCATTTTACTATTTTCTCTAAAATATATATTTTTGAATAAAAAATATTACTATTCCAAAAATCCATAACAAGATAAGAAACGATAATTTTAAAATAATTAAGATTTTATCTCCTCCATTATTTTATCAACTTTTTTATATAAATCATCCAAAGTTCCATCATTTATTAAAATATTATCCCAATTGGAATAATCATCAAGGGCTATCTCACTTTCATGATTGGGATCTCTGGATGGGTCTATGTATCTAAATTCTTGCATAGTTTCCCAGTTAGTATGAAATTCTATTTCTAATTTTTTATCATATCTCTCCACTTTCCATACTTTCCCACCAAAATTCTTTATCATCTTTGTTTCATTTTTAAATCGCATATCGGGGATTACTATATTCGACTTTATAATCATTCTATCACCTGTAGAAGTTCCATTTTGAGGTTTGCTATTTGCCAATTCAATATAACCTATTTTATCCCTAACCTTCTTCACCCAATAATTCTCATCCTGCTTCCTTCTAAAATCCGTTTCCCACCATTGCATAAGAATAGAGTCTTTTTCGGTCATACCGTTATAATAAATTCCCATACTATTCTTCATCCACCATTCCTGAAAATACTTTGGTAATTCACCCCAAAAAATATGAAATTGTTTATCTTTATCACTTTTTAACTTAATCGTAATTTTGCCTTTATAGGGAGGTGTCCACATATCACAACCATCATAATCAATATAACAATTCCTGCATTCTTCCCTCAAAGCATCAGAAAATCTTAATATAATAAATCCATATTTTCTTTTTAAAAATTCAGATATTATATCCTTACCTTGCCTTGCTTTATGCCCAATACCAATAATCATAATTTTTCTCCTAATTTATACCCAACTTTTTCTATTTACAACATTACTAACTATTTGTTGACTAACATTAAACTGTTCTGCTATTTCATTTTGTTTATATCCTTCTGAATATAATTCTCTTATTTCTTGCACTTCTCTCATTGATAATTTGACAGTTCTCATATTGCGATTTGAAGTTTTTATATCAACCCAATGGCAATTAGAAAGTTCATAGTTTCCATTATTATCTATTCTATCTAACATAAGCCCCTCTGAACATTCACCCATATCAGTGAGAAAATTTTCAAATTTATTCCATCTTTCACAGATTGTAATATTTCTTCCCCCATAATATTTATAATCTCTATAATTTGGATTATTACAACGCTGCCGCATATTTTTCCAAGCCCAATAAGTTTTAGGTTTTTTTCCTCTTTTTGCATGACCGTGTGTTAAATTAATTTTATGTTCTTTTTGGAATGGCATTTTAATTCCTCTATAAATAAAAAGGCAACGCATCTTGAGTAACCGAGAAAGGATTAGAAACCCGTTCTCCAAGATTTGTCGCCTTATTAATTTTTAACATAAAAATATCCTTTCTCAGTTACTAATATATTACACTAATCAATGTTTTAAAAGTTCCCTATTTTGTTTTCTATTACATCAAATATAGGTTGTTTTAATGGCGTATCCTCAGTATTTTCAATAGATTTTAGCCATTCTTTTTTTAATAATTTAACATAATTTATGCACTTATCTCTTTCTGTATCCCCCAGAGAATCATAATCTATACCATATTTCTTTTTAAATTTTTCTTTATGTCTATCATGTCTTATTCGATGGGCTTCCGGACTCATTTCATATGATTGAGGTTGCTCTTGCTCCGGAGCAACATAAAGTTTAGAATATTCCCGGATCAATGCCACAAAGTTCTGTGTTTTCCCAAAATATGTATTGTAATTACATATTTTATCAACAGCATAAGAAAATCTAACATCTTCAATGTCCTGCAGTAAAAGAAACCACTCCTCTTGAACGCCACTATCAGCATCAATATTATCCCTAAATACTGCAAAAAACCGTTTCATGCCTTTATTGAATGTTTCTCTTGTCATTTATTCTCTCTCCGTTATATCAGCTGTTCGTGGATAAAACCAAAGTTTTTGGTTGCATTTACTACAACTAATTTTTATTCTTCTATTTATTTTATTATATCCTTCTCCAACTTCTATATAATATTCATCAATATTTTCCTCTGTAA
>SDBU01008842.1_pt1 | contig 11379 bp, 10 predicted proteins | sample 2277071 | NCBI WGS metagenome assembly SDBU01 (sample SAMN10397929, study PRJNA504765) | marine sediment metagenome | isolation source: marine sediment core GS08_GC12, 126 cmbsf | place: Arctic Ocean: Gakkel Ridge, Loki's castle | collected 2008 | reverse complement strand
CAATGGTCGTGACGTATAGCGTCCGAAGGTCGGCGTCGCCGAAGGTGCAGTTGGTTGGTCGGTCCACCTGCACAGGATGGGTTTCCAGCACCTCGCCTGATGGCGAGAACACGTAGACCATCGGTCCCGGCCCCCCCTGTTTCCATCCCGCCGTCGCAATGATATTGCCCTCGGTGTCGAGGCACATCCCATCGATGCCCCGGTTCTCGCCGAAGTCGTGAAGCACCTCGAACTGGCCCAGCGAGCCATCGTCGTTGACCGGATAGGCCCGCAACTGCCGCACCCCCTCGGTCGGGGAGGAGCTCTGGGCCACGTACAGAGTCTTATGGTCGAGCGAGAAGAGCAGGCCGTTTGGCCGCGTGGTATCGAAGGTGACGCGGTTCATCGAATAGCCGCCGTGAGGCAGAGGGTCGAGCCGGTACACCGACTCGTGGTCCAGTTCCTTGTTGGCCGGGTCCAGGCTCCACGGGCCCCCCGAGCCTTCGTAGTAGGGGTCACTGAACCACACTCTGCCTTCGAGGTCGATTGCCAGGTCGTTGGGCACGTTAAGCCGCTTGCCCTCGAACCCGTCGACCAGCACCGTCGTGGCGCCGTCCGCCTCGTACCGGACCATTCGCCGCGCGCCGCCCTCGCAGGCGTACAGCGTTCCGTGCGGGTCCAGCATCAAGCCGTTGGCGCAATTCGTGCTGGACCGATACACGGTGGACGATTTGGTCTCAGGGTCGTACCTCATGATTCTGCTGGCCGGGACGTGCGAGAACAGCAACCCGCTGCCGTCCCATGCCGGGCCCTCGGCGAGGCCGCTGTACGGTCCATCTATATGTTCAAAGTTCCAGTTCATTGCCTTCTCCTGCCACATTCTACGTTCTGCTGCCTGTTCCAGGTCCGCTCCAACCGTCTTTCTAGCGTCAGGCCCCTCGCGGACCGTATTCTCCGAGCCGATGGTCACGTGGCGCAGATCATACCGCCGGCGTTTGGCCTCTCCTTTGGCCGGTCGTGCCCCCTCCGTCGAGTGCCGATTGGCCCCCTTCCGGCCAAGACAGCTCGGCGGTCGCCACCAACGACTGATTGTACCCCGCGTACGTGAGGTGTCAAGTGCCGCCGATGTTTCTTCGGGCTCTTTCGATTGTTCCTCCGCAGAGAGGTGAGTGGACTGTTCGCTGCGCTCTCCGATACGCCCCGATGCATTGGGGCTATGGGCCCCGACTCGTCGGGGAGGATCCAGATGAATCGGGACAGCATCATGGGACAGAGTGACAACACTGGCCTGGTGTCATTTCCCCTGAGAATAGCGTGGTCAGGCGGAGCATCTTCCGTAGAGACGCCCCGCTGGGGCGTCTCCTTCGTCCTCAGTACACTTTCCACCATTTCCGGGCGCAGTTGACCGGTGGCATGGATGATTCTGGGTCCCACGACTTGTCGGGGGGACGAGGGATCCAGTCGGTTTTCAGGCAATCGAAAGACCCTGGAACCGAGCACAATCCCTATTGACTGCGTGCTAGCACCTAGTTATAATTCGTAGTAGTGACGGTAGGCCATAGGTATTGTTACCTAATCGATGGGTAGAAGCAAAGATTCCTTCGGGCATCTCAGATTTGTCCGCAACAAGGAGGTTAGAGCATGCGCTGGCTAATAGGGATCGCCATTGTCCTGCTTCTCGTCGTAGGCTTGCAGCCTTCGACCGCGCTCGCGGGAGGTGGGAGTAGTGGGGCTACTGCCCAAGCTAAGGGCGGGAACTCAGCACCGACGGTAGATGCAGTTGTGCTGATAGAATCTGGCTCGGAGACCCAGGTGACGTCAATGGACCCACTGATCGAGTACAGGGTCAAGGCGACCATCAGCGATTTCAACTCCATTGATGACATTGCAGAGGTAGAGTTCCACATCTACCACACGTCAGACGGATCGCAGTGGGACGCCGACGAGGTGGGCATATTCCAATGGACAGAGAGCACCGGGCTGTGGACGATGGAGAACGGCGCCGCCGCTACGACGTGGAGTGTGAACTCGGGCAACTCGTCATGGCCGACAACCACCGCGGCCACGGGTGACTGGTACCTGGCATTCACGCCTGGAAAGCTGGCCCAGGCCGATGCTGCGCAGAGCTGGCACGCCTCGGTGACGGCCAGAGACGAAAACAAGAGCGGCTCTGGCATGACGGGAACCGCCAGCGCGATGACAACCTATGCCGAAATCGGCCTTAGCGCGGCTACCGTCGACTTCGGCGAGATCGAGCCGGGCCAGTCCGGATACATTCAGGTCCCGGCGTCCAACAGCATCACCTCCCACGTCACCGCGAACGGGGACTATACGTTGGCAATCAGATCCGATGGTACCTGGGACGATGGTGGAAGCAACACAATAACCCTTAGCGGGACGACCGGTATGCCCGCCACGGCCGCCCAATTCTCACTCGAAGCAGACGATCAGGAGGCCGCTGCCGGCAACGGGCAGCCCAAGAACCCCATCGCCATGACCACCGGTGATACTCAGGTAACCACTGGCCTCCGCGTTGCAACCAGCTCCCAGAGTCCTGAAGGTACCGGCGATACGGACGCATACATGGCCGTTTGGATGGCAGAGTCCGGGATAGCCGAGGTAACCTTCTCAGGCACCATCACCTTCACAGTCTCCAACTAGGCGATCTAGATGGCGATGGCTCTCATTAGCAGCCTGGGCAGCAGGGGGGGGCGAATTGTCGCTCCCCTCTTGCTGTTTCTAGTGGCGGCTGAGTTCATCTACACCCCAGGGGTGCAGGCCCAGCAGGGAGCGATAGCCATTGCAGGGAGCTTCTCTCAGCAGACATTCGAGATACCGCAAGGGGAGAAAGTCAGTGCGCCCGGCGTGTATGTCAGGGTTTACAACCACTCCGACGAGTCGCTAGTGGTGCAGTTTCGCTCCACTTCTCCGCTTGGGGTGCAACTGCTCTACAGCGCTTCGAGCTTTGCTCTGGCCCCCGGCAAGAGCCGCCAGGTGTTTGTGACGGTGAAGGTCGCCAAGGACGCAATCCCAGGCGAGTATGACCTAGTCGTCGCAGCAGGGGTCGCTCCGGCCTCGGACGAAGGAGTAAGGCCGGGCACAGTCGGCGCCAGGCTGGTCACGGCCAGTGCTCAGAGAGCCAGGCTCGTCGTGACAGGCGAATCAGCCTCGATCAGGGCTGTCGTGGTCAGTCTTGAGGGTCACCCGATCGAGGCCAAGGTCAGGCTATCCAAGGTTATTCAGGACAGGTCAAACGAGGTCGCCTACAGCGAAACAGGGGAATTGGCGGCGACGGTCTCGCCGGGTCGCTACAACATCTCCGCTCATTTGGGCGCCAGGACGCTTGGCGAGGAATCCCTGGAGATCCGGGCTGGAGAGAGCAGGGAAGTCACGTTGAGCGTGGGTACCGTGTTCTTCGAGCATACCGGCATCGAGCCCGACTACGAGTCCGATACCGGAGAGCTGGCTTCCGTCAGGGTGGCCTACACTCTCAACAACCTCTACGAGCCGGTCAACGACGCCGAAGTCGTGCTGCAAGTCGATCGGGACGGCGTCCGCCTGGAGCGGATCACCTTGATTTCCCTTGGGCGTCTGGACCTGGGGCGGACCGAGGGCGTCTACAACTACGTGCCTACAGGTGGGTGGAGAGAGGGGCGATATGAGTTTGAGCTGAAGCTCTACGTCGAAGAGAGTCACTATGTTGACAGCCCTGTGGTCAAGACGATCAGTGTCACGATACCCTTGCCCTCGGTGGACCGCATGGAGTCGATGCCTGCGGGAGAACTCGCGGCCCTGCTGGAACGTGGCGATCCGAAGGAAACCGCGGAGGCCATGGACCAGTTGACCCCCGCGAAGCTCATCGAGACGATTCCTCAGATGACGGAGAGCAGCTTGATTCAGGTGCTGCCGTTGATCCCGCCGAGGAAGCTATTCTGGATACCCCCGGAGCTGCTCTTTGATGCCCTGCCCAATGCCCCCGTCGAGATGCTGGTCGGCGGAGTGCAGCCTGAAGTCGCCGCAGAGTTCTCTTCCCCCGTCCTCGTAGGCGCAACCGACACAAGATGGGAACACCGTCTGCCCCGCACGCCGGCGGGTGAGTGGGCGCTGGCGACCGAATCCCCAGACTCCGCCATTGTTTTCCTGATCAACACGGCAGATGCCCTACAGGACGTCGCAGCCTCGATCGAGTTCTTGGCGGATCGGCCGGACGAGGTGACGGTCATACCCGACCCAGGGGCACAGGTCTATAGGTACTTCTCCCTCGACCAGAGTATCCCCGAGGATGTCTCGTGGATGGGCCATATTGAGTTTGCAGTGGAGAAAGCCTGGGTGGACTCAGAGAGCATACACAGGTGGGCGGTGGACATCTATCGCTACGATGCATACGTCAACCAGTGGATTCGGCTACCATCAAAGCGAGTGCACGAAGACGCTTCCCGCATCTACTACACTGCTGAGGTCCCCGGCGAGAACTCCGTCTTCGCCATTGCCGGCGGGGAATTGCCAGTCCCAGAGGGCTTCATGGTAAGCGACCTTTTGGTGACGCCCGATGAGGTCGAGGCCGGCGATCCGGTCACGGTGACTGCCACTGTAAGCGACACCTCTGGCAAGACGGGATACCATGTGGCCGTCCTGTGGATTAACGGCGCGATGGCGGCGGCGAAGGTGGTTGCGGTACCCGCAGATGGCACTGCCACCGTCACCTTTCAAACGGCAGCAGACGCCCTGGGCGAATACGAGGTGCGGATCGGCCGGTCCTTCGCCAGTCTTAGCGTGGGCGGAGCAGGAGGCGGGCTGCCAGTGCAGCCTTGGGTTCTCCTCATCGGCGCGGTATTCGCTGTTGCGCTGCTCTACCTGTTCATCCGCTATCGGTTGCGCGTTGCGCGCAGAAACTCCCCTGACTGACCGCGCCATACCTGACTTCGGCTGGCGAGAATAGCTGGCGCTTTCGATTCTTCGCGGCACCCGCGCCGTATCACCCAGCGGCTCACTTCCTCAAGGTTGGAATCGAGAGGACATGGAAGCTGACGCCAATGGCTATCAGAAACAAGATCGCCCTTGTCGCCGCGTTGTCGACGACGAAAAGGGCTGAAAGCGTTATGGTGAACCACAATAGGCAAAGGGTCGGCGCCTTCACACTCAGTGGGACCCCTTTTCCTGCGCGGTAGAGCGTGACGTACTTCCCAAACCATCTGTTGTTCAAGAGCCAGTTGTAGAACCTCTTTGAACTCCTGGCATAGCAAGCAGCGGCCAGCAAGAAAAAGGGAGTAGTGGGCAAGAGCGGCAAGAAAATCCCGACGATCCCAAGTCCCACGAAAGCACTTCCTGCAATGGTCAATGCCACTCTGACTAGCTTGCCGGACATGCTGTGCCTGCCGATGGGACCGGTCAATCGCTCATCGCAACCGGGCCTCCTCCCATAGCGCCCATATTAACCTGGCCGTGTTTGGGCAATGGGGCCGTTACCAGAACAGACGTGACTTCTATCGCTGTTCTGAAGACAGTCTGCGTCCTTCCTTAATCCCACGTTGGACATCCCAACGGCATCCCAACGTTCGCGCAGCGCGGTGCACTCCGCGGCCACTTGCGCCACCGCCGCATTCGTCCTCTTGGTCAGGACCTCGAACGTCCACGCGCCGTCGAAGCCGATCTCCGAGAGCGCCGCCCCCAGTGACGACCAGTCGATTATCCCGCGGCCCGGGACCCAGTGGCAATCCTCCTGTCCGTCCACGTCTTGTATGTGCAGAGCCCAGAGCCTTTCAGAAGCGACCCGGGCCTGGTCCGCCACATCGAGTCCGGAGATGCACGAGTGTCCCGTATCCAGGCAAAGCCCCACATGCTCAGGTGGAAAGCCGGCGATAAAGGCTCGCAGCTCTTGCATCGATTCCAGCGGACGACAAGTCAGTTCCTTGCTCGGCAGGTTCTCGAGGGCGATGCGAATGCCCGTTTCCTCCGCGACCTTGACCAGCTCGCTGACGGAGCGGTGGGCGTACTCGGTCGCAGCCCCGATGTTGTCCAGGGCGTACGACGGCTCTCCGGGCTTGGGTCTTCCCGTAGCGTGCACGATGGCAGTACATGCGCCTACTTCGGCCGCGAACCTCATGGCGTCCGCGATGCGCGATATCCCATCCCGTCGGATTTCCTCCTCCGGGCTCGCCAGGTTGACGTCCTTGTACTGCGTGTGAATCGTGTGTGGAAAGACCCCAAGTCGCCCGAGCGCCTCACGGAGCTTCCTGGCGTCGTGAGGACCGGGCGCTTCCCACTCCTCACCCTCAGCCATCAACTCGGTCTCGCGGAAACCGGCAGCGGCGACCGACTCCAGCGCTGCTATTGGATCCCCCGTCGCGTTCCCCTCTTTGTCGAACATGAAAAGCACCGAAGCCAAGCTGTATGTAGCCAATGCGAACCTCCTCTTCAGTTGACAGCCTGATTATGGACGAGTCTCGCGCTCGACGCAACCGCCGTCCGCGAGGACCGCCGAATCCCCTCTACGTGAGGCTGTCCATCACCTCCTTGAGACGTTGCACCCCCAGACGCGGGCTAGAGCAAATGGGCGCCTTCCGTTCGTCTTCCGGGAGTTGGTCAGCGACCCGGGCCATCGAGGCCTGGGCCAGCACTACCACGTCTACCCGGTCCATCAGACCCTTCAGGTCCTCCCTCACGATACGGTCGTGGGTCTCGACATTCCCGCTGCCAAGTGCCTCGAAAGCGCCTTTGCACAGCACGGTCTCAACGACCACGTCCTTGCCCGCTATTGCCGCGCGCTCCCGGACCAACTCTGAGGTGGGTCCCAGAGTCGTGTGGAGCGTGGCGATCACTCCGATGCGACTCCCGAGCCTCACCGCCTCATCAGCCATCGCCTCGTCCACCTTCAAGAGCGGGACGTTCACCATGTCTTTGGCCGAGTCGACGAGAGGGGCAAGCGAGGAACAGGTGAGCATCACCACCTCCGCTCCGGATTCCTCGGCGAACGACGCCAATTGCCCCAGGCGTCGTGCCCTTCTCGAAGTCAACTGACCTGTAGCTATGACGTCCTTGAGCAGTCCCTCGTCTACCAGGTGGACTACCTCCGTGTCCGGCATGAGCTCGCGAGCCAGCTCGTTGAAAACCGGGACTAGAGAGGCCACCGAATGCACCATGCCGACCTTTCTCACCATGAAGACCTCCCATTCTGGGTCAGACATCCCAGCAATAGGGGATTGTGACAAGACATCCGGAATCCCCTGAGGATGCCGAGCTTCGTGTGAACCTGGCGGGAATCCTTGACGCGACGAAGTATAGGAACGGGCTCCCACCCAGTCAAGGGCCTTGCCGCGGCGCCGCCATCGGCTGACTCTGTGGCAAATCGCCGGTGGCGCCATCCCTAGCCCGTTCGTGGTCCGACCCGCCACCACCAACGGACATCAGACACTTGGAACTGAACCCTTCCCTCAATCTGCTATTTCTATAGATGTTCAGACAAAGAACCGTGATTCGCATAAGCCCCGACTCGTCGGCGACGCGATTGGGCGAACACACAGGTTCGCCCCTACCCCGAAACATTACCTGAACGTCTATGGGTAGAGAGTGTAGTAATATGGAAGACGAGAAGACCGGAAGCTGTCAGGTGTTCAATCACTGTCCGGCTTCGAGGATGTTGACTGACCGGAACGCCGATAGCAGGCGTCCGCAGCATACCGCTTCGCTCAACACTGTCTGCTTGGAGTACCAAAGATGACCATCCGCCGCCTGTCGTTCGTCGATGCTTTGAGGGAGCTCCCGCCAGAATGGCCCCACGACCCACTCCCTGCTATCAGGTCAGCACTCGATGAAACACAGGAGAAGATCGTCGTTCTGGATGACGACCCCACGGGTGTGCAGACAGTCCACGATGTTCCGGTCCTTGCCGAGTGGCCTGTTGAACGGCTTGTTGACGAACTGACAAACGAGTTTCGGACACTCTACCTGCTAACCAATTCTCGAAGCGTGTCGATTGGCGAAGCGCGCTCCATCAACGCAGACGCAGGGCGCAACCTGGCAGAAGCGGCGCGGCGCACGGGCCGAAGAATCGCTGTCGTGAGTCGAAGCGATTCGACACTGCGAGGGCACTACCCAGGCGAGGTAGAGGCACTGGCTCGGGCACTGGGACAGGAGTCGGATTCACAGCTCTTGATTCCGTTCTTCTTGGAGGGCGGGCGCTACACCATCAACAACGTCCACTACGTGGCCGAAGGCGAGTGGCTCATCCCCGCCGGAGAAACCGAGTCTGCGCGAGATTTGACCTTCGGATACTCCGCCTCGGACCTGCGGGAATGGGTTCAGGAAAAGACCAAAGGGCGGATTCATTCCGACGACGTAGCCTCGGTCTCCATCGAGGACATCCGACTCGGAGGGCCTGACCGCGTGGCTGAGCGTCTTGCAGACCTGACTCGCGGCGCAGTGTGTGTGATCAACGCGGCCAGCATGCGCGACCTGGAGGTGTTCACGCAAGGACTGCTGGAGGCCGAGAGGCGCGGGCAGCGGTTCCTGTACCGTACCGCGGCCTCGTTTGTCAGGGCCCGCTCCGGGCTTGAGGCCCGCCCGCTCCTGACAAGAGAGGAAATGGACCTGCCCGATTCGGGGGCCGGACTGGTCTTGGTGGGTTCCCACGTACCGCGTACGACCGCCCAGCTCACACACCTCCTTGGCCAACACGGTGTCATTGGCATCGAGGTCCAAGTTGAGGAGCTTCTCTCCAGGGAACACATGGAGAGAGAGGTCCGGCGGGCGGCCCAGGAGACCGATGGAGGTCTTCGTGGGGGCAGCGACGTAGCGCTCTTCACCAGCCGCAGGGTTGCCTGGGGCAGAGACGCTCAGGAGAGCCTGTCGATGAGCCGACGAGTCTCGGAAGGTCTTGTCGCCATAGCGCGCGCGATCAAGGTGAGGCCACGCTATCTTCTTGCCAAGGGCGGTATCACGGCCAGCGACATAGCGACCCGTGGGCTGAGCGTGAGGCGCGCGATGGTGCTTGGGCAGGTCTTGCCAGGGGTACCTGTGTGGGAATTGGGGCCGGAAAGCCGCTACCCCGGACTGAAGTACATCGTCTTCCCAGGCAATGTTGGCGGCCCGGAGGCACTGACTGAGGTCGCGACGAAACTCCGGCGGACAGACCAGTAGCCAGTGGCGCCGGTCATATCTGCGCGAAGCGTGCAGCACGTGCGGCCTTGTGTCGCATAAGGACTGCAAGCTCGTTTTCGATAGAGGTACGCATGTTAGTCCCGACCACCGGCCTGTTGCAATCTGCCCGAGCTGGTGGATATGCCGTTGGCGCCTTTAACGTGTACAACCTGGAGGGCGTTCGCGCCGTCGTCGCAGCGGCCGAGGACGAGCGCAGTCCGGTGATGCTGCAAATCCATCCGGCGGCGCTGGCGCACGGGGGGAAGCCTCTGGTTGCGCTATGTCTGGCAGCCGCTCGGCACTCCTCGGCGCCCATGTCCGTGCATCTGGACCACGGCGCGTCTCTCGAAGATGTTCGCTGTGCGCTTGATGCAGGGCTTGCCTCGGTCATGGCCGATGGCTCTCACCTACCGTATGCCGACAATGTCGCCTTCATGCGCAACGTGACCGGGTTGGTCCACCAGCGCGGGGGCGCAGTCGAAGGAGAGCTGGGACGACTCACCGGCACAGAGGACGACTTGACCACGCCCGAGGCCCGGGGGAGGCTCACCGACCCAGCGCAAGCGGCTGACTTCGTCGCGCAGACGGGCGTGGATGCACTGGCGGTCTGCGTCGGGAACGTCCACGGGCGCTACCGAGGCAGGCCTCGCCTCGATTTCGAGCGTCTCGATGCCATACGAGATGCTGTCTCTGTCCCACTGGTCCTGCACGGCGCATCCGGCCTGCCTGACACGATGATACGGCGGGCGATCGAGCTAGGCGTGTGCAAGTTCAACGTCAACACCGAGGTGCGGGAGGCATACATGGGTGCGTTGAAGAGACAGCTTGACTCGCCGGAAGCGCCCGACTTGCTGAAGCTGATGCAGAGAGCGGTCGAGGCAATGCGAGCGGTGGTTTCAGCCAGACTTCGGACCTTTGGATCGGTCGGCAAGGTCTGAACGCACTTGCCCGGGCGCACCGATAGAGGAGAGTGGCAGGAGGAGACCTGCCCGACACGCAAACGTGCCCCTCTCCAAGATCATCCAGCGCCCTTGTTATCGGGGAGGCTTCAGGTATCGAGAAGGCCAGCGTTCGCCAGTATCCTCCAGAAGGCCATATCGGCGTGGTGAACGATCTCCCCTACAAGGCTCCTCTTGACGAACTCCCCCTCCATTGAGTGGGCGCCGGCGATGTGCGCGATGCTCTCCGGTAGGCCCGCCGACAACGCAACGTGGACCCCGTAGACGGTATCTCTTCGATCCGCGTGTACTGGCTTGTCCCCAGGGATATCGCCCAGGTGTCATAGACCCGTTCTCTCAATTCCCTGTCTCTGATCTGCTTTGCCTCGGGGAGCGATTCGATAACGCCTTCACGTATTCCTTCATCGATCCTCATTTGGTCCTCCCTTCCTGGTCTATCAAGGTACTAGCACTCTGTCCACATAGTCTTGACGTAACGATTTCACCCCCCCCCATCCCAACCTTCCCCGTTTGTACACACATCGAGGGAGAGTCTCGATGAGCATCCCCCCGACGCGTCTGGGAGGATCCTCGACTTGTCGGGAAAGCATCATCGGACCTCTCTGACTCTCCCCCAGAAGGGGGCTCACTGGAGTAGGTATCGTGTCTGGAGACCCACCACAACCTGTCATTCCGAGGAGCGTAGCGACGAGGAATCCAGATCGCGTTGCCACGTCGAGGTTGCTTTGCTGGATCGACATAGGTAGGCCCTCACGGGCTTTCCCTGTCACACCACCGTGCGTCCCGACATGTCGGGACACGGCGGTTCGGTGAGTTAAGCAGCGCGGCTAGTAACCTAACCCCACTACCGAGCTTTCGTCCGCACCCTACGCCCTGGACGCGTCGATCCCTTGAACAGTGGCTCTTGGAGCTTCACCCCTACGTCCCTCAGTCAAGGCCAATTACTGGCTTTTCTGCCGCTATGCCTCCAGGAGATGGGTACTCCTACTCGCCACACCTACCGTTCGGGCCTTCGTCCCGATCCCATCGGGACTACTATGCCCTCTGCTGACTTCTGCGACGCGTTCAGCAAGCCTCTCGACTTCCTCAGTCCCGACTACGGGACACGACCCAGACCTCCCGGGGTAAGACCGTCAGCCTTCACCGCGCACCCGCCGAATTTACACCACTGACCCTTGACGGATTTGGACTTCGTGATCACTCGCTCACTCGTCCGACCAGCACTGCCTCGTATCCGATTTCTGTTCGTCGGGTCGCGGTTTTGCTCCACGCTTCCTTCAGACCTCGCCTCGCGACGATGCCCTTG
>SDBU01008841.1_pt1 | contig 11381 bp, 14 predicted proteins | sample 2277071 | NCBI WGS metagenome assembly SDBU01 (sample SAMN10397929, study PRJNA504765) | marine sediment metagenome | isolation source: marine sediment core GS08_GC12, 126 cmbsf | place: Arctic Ocean: Gakkel Ridge, Loki's castle | collected 2008 | reverse complement strand
AAGCAGGCGACGCACGGCGCGGAGGCCCGCGCGCTCTTTGCCGAGGGTCGGAGCATCGTCCAGATCGCCGAGGCCATGGGGGTCGCGGCGAGCACGATCTCTCGCTGGCGGGACCGTGACGCGAAGGCGCTCCGCCCGTGGGCGGCGCTCCGCGAAGAGCGGCGGCTCCGCGACCCGACGGCGGTCCTCGCCACCCTCGAACGGAAATTCCTCGCGGTCGCTGAGGGGGAGCTGTCGCTCGGCGCGAAGATCGACGCCCTCTACAAGCTCGACCGCATCATCCAGAACATGCGATCGCGCGTCGGAGACCTCCCCACCGTGCTCGCCGTCTTCACCGGCTTTGCCGAGTGGGCGGGTGCCCACGCGGCGGAGGAGGATATACCCGTGCTACACCGGCTCGTCGAGGGATATCTGTCTGCCCTCAAACGGAGGGCCACATGATCGATGTGATGCGGCTGATTTTTGTGATGGCCGGCGCGGTGATCGGCGGATTTGCAGGTGGCTGGATGGTGGCGTTCCGCCTCGGGACGTGGCGCAGCGATATCGAGGCGCGGGTCCAGGCCAACGAGGCGCGGCTCCAGCGCGGCGACGCCCACGTCGGCAAGGTGCCGGTGCTCCAAGAGCGCATCGATACCGTGCTCGCCGAGGTCCGCGACATCAAGGCTATGATCCGGGACCAGGTCGTCACGCGGCTCGAATGCGACAGGAGGCATGAGCATGCCGGATAGAGAGTCGATTGAGAAGCTGCTGGTGACGATCCGCGCGGAACGCGAGGACGCCGAGGCGCTCGCCTGCCAGGCGCGTGACCGGCTCGTCCGCCTGGCCAGTGGCATGGTGCCACTGGCAGGGCTCGACGTCAAGGACCTGCGCGCTGCCGCCGACACAATGGCCGACGAGACCGCGCGCTTCCAGGCGCTCCGGCGCTGCACGCGCGATCTGAGGGGGCTGCTGACCTGATGGCGCAGCGCTGGACCAGGACACACGAGCGGCAGCGCGAGGCCATCCTGGCCGCGCTGATCCGGGAAGCGCGGCCCTTCGCCGATATGGGCGATGACGCGCGGGCCGAGCGGCGCGCCCTGCCGTTCCTCGATTGGTGCCGGACCTACCTGCCGCACTACTTCACCGCGCCGTTCGCGCCCTTCCATCGCCGCATGGTGGAGGCCGTCGGCGAGCCCGCCATGCCGACGTTCATTGGCGCGTTTCGCGGCGCGGGCAAGAGCGCGTTCCTCTCACTCGCCCGCCCGCTGCACCGTGCGCTGGGCGGCGAGATCCCGTTTGCGATCTACGGGAGCCAGGTGCAGCGCCTGGCCGCACAGAACATGGACTACGTGCGGCTCGAGCTTGAGCACAACCCGCGCATCCGAAGCGACTACGGGCAGGTGACCGTCTCAGGGCCGGAGGACGACTGGGTCGTCGAGCTGCGGCACGCGGAGGGGATGGCCTTCCGCTCGTGCAAGTTCGAGGCGTTTGGCATCGGCATGAGCCCGCGCGGCCGGCGCCACGGCGCCCACCGTCCGCTCGAGTTCATCGGCGACGACCTCGAGAACTCCGAGCTGGCCCGCAACCCCCGGCGCGAGGCGCAGCTCTGGGAGTGGCTGACGGGCGACGTGATCCCCGCCCTCGAGCCCGACCGATGGGCCCTGACCGTGATGGGCACGATGTTCGGCGCCGATTGTCTCCTCGAGCACGCGCGCAAGGAGGCCGCGAAATCCGACCCGGCGGGCCGGCCGCTCGCCAGGTTCTTCCGGCAGCCGGCCACCGAGGAGGGCCTGAGCGTCTGGCCCGGGCGGTTCAGTGAGGCGGGCCTGGCGCGGGTGCGCGCCATGGTGGGCCCCCGCGTCTGGCTGCGCGAGTACGACCTGACGGCCGAGGACCCGGACGCGCCGTTCCAGCCCGCGTGGTTTGAGGACCGATACGAGAAGGTGCCGCGCGACCTGGACACCGTCGCCTTTCTCGACCCGGCGCTCTCCGAGTCCGCGTCCGGCTGCCCCCGCGCCATGCCCGTGATCGGCGCCGATCCGGACGGCGTCCGCTACGTGCTCGACGCCTGGATATGGCGGGGCACGCCGGAGCAGATGATCGACAAACTCTTCCGCGTCCATGAGCGCTGGCACCCGCGCGTGATCGGCGTCGAGTCGAACGGCGGCTACGCGCTCATCCGCCCACTGCTGGCGGTGTGGGAGCGCGAGAAGCGCTACCGCATCCCCGTGCGATACGTCACGCACAGCCGTGCGAAGGAGCTGCGCATCGAGGCCCTCTGCCCGGAGATGGAGTCCGGCCGCTGGCGCTGGCCCGAGCGCCCGAGCGAGGGCGTCCGCACGCTCGAACAGCAGTTCCTGTCCTACCCGAACGGGTGGGTTGACGGGCCGGACGCGGCCGCCGGATGCACCGAGTTCCTGCCGTCCGCATGGGGCGGCGGGCGCGTCCACGGCGCCCCGATCTACCACACCATACAGCCCCGTCGCGACCTTTCAGGAGTGCTCTGATGGCCGAGACTGCGGTCAAACCGGAGACCGATCTCCAGGCCGAACCCAGCGAGGGCTGGGGCGCGCGCCGTGTGCCACGCGAGACGAACATCGACGCGCTCACGCCGGCCAACATCAAGACCCTCCTGATCGATGCCGAGGCCGGGCACATCGAGGCGCAGTCGGAGCTTTTCGAGCTGATGGAGGAGCGCGACGGCGAGCTCGCCGCCCACCTCCGCACGCGCCGGGCGGGCGTGCTGCGCTCCCCGTGGTCCATCGATCCGGATCCGGAGGCCGAGAGCGCGTCTGCGGCGGACCGCGCCGTCGACTACTGCCGACAGGTCATCGCCGACATCCCGGACATGGAGGAGACGCTGGCCGACCTGCTGGATGCGATCGGCAAGGGCTTTGCGATCCAGGAGATCGAGTGGGCCACGTCGCGGACGGCGTGGACGCCGACGGAGATGATCTACCGGCCGCAGCGGTGGTTCCGCCTGGCCGGGGACGGCCGGACGCTCCGGCTGCTCGGCGACACGGCGGGCGAGACGCTCCCGATCAATCCCTTGAATTTCGTCGTCCATCGGGTGCGGTCGCAGAGCGGGTTCGACTGGCGCACGGGGCTGATGCGCTCTTGTGTCCGGGCCTTCATCGTGCGCTTCTTCGCCTGGAAGGACTGGATGGCGTTCGGCGAGATCTACGGTATGCCCCCGCGCGTCGGCTATCTGCGTGAGGATGTGGCGTGGGATAGCCAGGAAGCCCAGAACCTCTATTCGGCGGTCCAGGCGCTCGGCACTGACTGCGCTGTCCTCATTCAGGAGGGCAACAGGATTGAGTTCCCCGGCGGCCAGCGGGCAGCCGGCGAGGGCCAGGTCTATCAGGCGATGCTCGACCGCGCCGGCCGGGAACTGACGCTTGCCATCCTCGGCCAGCTCCTCACGTCGGGCGGCGAGGGAGGCGGTTCCTATGCGCTCGGCGAGGTGCACAACCAGGTCCGCTGGGATCTCATCGTCTCAGACACGCGCAGCCTCGAGCGCACGCTGCGCGAGCAGCTTCTCGCGCGCATCGTCGCGTTCAACCTCGGCCCCGACGCGCCCGTGCCCATGTGGTCCTTCCGGGTCGAAAAGCCGACGGACCTGAGTGAGCTCGCGACGGGCGTCAAGACCCTGGTCGAGGCGGGCATGCCGATCCCGGTCCGGTGGGTGCGCGAGCGCTTCGGCATCCCGGAGGCCGAGGCGGGCGATGCCATTCTCGTCCCGCCCGCTGTTGCGCGCCTGGGCGGCATGGCGGACGCGGCGAATGAACAGGTCCTCAACGCACCGTTGACGCCCCGTCAATCCGGCGTCGAGGTGCGCAACCAGGACGAGGGAGACCCGGTCGCCGACGACCGCGCCGAGGGCACCGTGCCGGAGCTCGGCATGGACTGGCTGCGGCAGAAGCGCGTGGTGGATGCGGGCGTGTGGGGGACGTTGAGTCCCGCCGGTCGGCAGCTTGCCTGGTATGTGGAGGGCCTCTCGACCTCGCGGATCGCCCTGGTCGCGGGCGAGCTTATGCAGTCGTTCGAATCCGGCGAGACGCAGAACGACTTCCTCGCGCGCCTCGAGGCCGCAGGCATCTCCGTGCCCGGATCGCAGGTGCCCGAGGACGGGCAGATCAGCGCCGCGCACGCGCGCCTGGTCGCTCGGCAGAACCGCTATACGGCCTACGGCGCCGAGAGTTATCTCCGCGCACAGGAGACGCGAGAGGATCGGCCGTGGGGGCAATACGAGACGATCGGCGACGAGGCGACGCGCCCGACGCACGCCGCGCTGCACGGAATAGTCAAGCCTCTGGGCGACGTGTTCTGGGACTCCTATTGGGCGCCGTGGGAGCTTGGGTGCCGGTGCCGTGTCAACACGATCTCGGAGTCCGAGATGGAGCGCGAGGGGCTGGCGCCGGCGGACGACGCGGAGCTGGCCGCACGCTACCAGGTCGCCCAGGTGCTCGCCGGGCAGATATACGGCGAGGATGAGTTCCGCGCGGCTGTGCGCGGCATGAGCGGCGAGCTGCGCCAACGGCGGGATGCGGGCGAGGACCTCGCCTCGCTCGCGCCCCCATCGAACCCGCAGTTCACCTTCGCCCGCGGAGACGCGTATTTCCTCGCGTCGCGCGGCGAAGAGCCTGCGACCGAGGCGGGCCGCGCCGAGTGGGCGCGGCTGCTGGACGTGGGCATGGGCGTCGAGATATTGAGCTAAAGGAGGCGACCGTGAAGGCGATAGCTAACGCCGTGGCGAGTGCCGAGATAGCGGCCGACGTGCCGGCGTGGGTGCAGATCGGGCAGGTCGGTCGCTGGCTTGGCCATCCGGCCGGGCCCGAGACGGTCTCGCGGGACATGCTGATGGCTGCGAAGGGCTATTTCGAGCGTCACTTCGTCGCGAACGGCGTTGACCTGCTCATCGACTATCACCATGCCAGCACCCTCCCGCCGGCGGCCGAGAACCTGGCACGCGCCGCCGGCTGGATACAAGAGATGGAGCTGCGCCAGGACGGCGCGGAGCTCTGGGGCAAGGTGATGTGGACGACCCAAGCGTCGAACGCGATCCGGCAGCGGGAGTTCAGGTATCTCTCGCCCGTGTTGCGCTTCAACGCACCCGACCGGGTGTCCGGCGAGCCGGTGCCCCTGCAGATCCCGAGCGTCGCCCTCACAAACACGCCATTCCTCACCGAACTCGAGGCACTCAACGATACCGCCGGCGCGAATGCCGGCACCCCCACTACCCCAGATATGGGAGGCGAGAGCATGACGCTGATCGAGATGCTCGCGCAGGCGCTGGACCTCACGCCCGAGCAGGTGGCCTCCAAGCTCGGGCTGACGGAGACGGACGATGCGGCGGTGGCCAAGAGCCTACTCGGCCTGGCCGAGCGCGTCGCGGCACTGGAGGCGGACGCGGCCGAGGAGACACCGGCCGTGAGCGAAGAGGTGGCGAACGCCCTCGGCGTCGCGACGATGGCCACGGTCAACGACGTGCACGGCGCCATCATCAGGCTCAAGGCGCCCGGCGCGGGCCTGGGCGCAGTCCGGACCAGGCTCGGCCTCGAGGAGTCGGCGAGCGAGGCGGACATCTGCAACGCCATCGGCACGCTCCAGACCTCGCACCGATCGAGCGAGGCGGAGGAGCTGGTCGACCGCGCGGTCGCAGACGGCAAGATCGCCCCGGCGCACCGGGACTACTATCTCGGCCATGCGCGGGAGCGCTTCGACGCGACGCGGGACGTCATCAACTCGATGCCCGTGCTCACGGCCGCGCCTGACCTGTCCGACAGGCAGGATACCAAGCCCGGCATGACGGACCCGGAGGCGCACATCGCTCGCCTGCTCGGGCTGACCGCCGAACAGATGGCGGGCGCGCGGGCCTAACGCCGCCCGAGAGGAGACGGACCCCGAGTCCACGAGACAGATAGGAGACGACGATGGCAGCGCTCACAGCAGCACGCAACACAGTAATGGCCAGGACCCACTATGGGGACACGCTCCGTATCCCCATGGCGGCCGACGCGGTGATCTTCCTCGGCGGCCTCGTCAACGTCGACGCGGACGGCTATGCCGTTCCGGCAGCCGACACGGCCGATCACAAGTGCGCCGGCGTGGCCATCGGGGATCCGCAGGACCCGACCGCCACGGCGAACGATGGGAAGTACAACAACTACGGTGGGGACGACGGCGACGTCGAGGTCGTCGTCCGCAACACCGGTCGCGCCCGGTTCCTTCTGGCCGAGCGGACGCCGACGCAGGACATGCTCTTCGCCATGGTCTACGTCTACGACGACCAGAACGTGGCCGTGCACGCATGGGACGTCACGAACGAGGTCCGCTGCGGGCACATTGTGCGCCTGCCGGGGACGACGCTGGCGGCACACCCCGAGACAGAACTCGCGGCCAACGAGGTCGAGATCGAGTTCTCCGGCACGCCGTTCGAGTGGGATGGCGACGTGACCACGACGACCGCGGCGGCGACCACCACGGCGGGCGCATGACGATAACCGGTGGGGTCGGCCCCGGTCGGCCCCGCCACTAACATACTCCGAGGAGGAAAGACGCATGGAGATCACGCAAGGCAATCTGACCGCGCTGTTCACGGGGCTGCGGGCCACGTTCCTCGACGCGGTGCGGGCGGCAAAGCTGCCCGCGAACGTTGCGGACCTGGTCTTTGAGAGCTCGAGCAGCAAGGCGACGGAGCAATACCCGACCGCCGCCGTGCTGGGCGACCTCGAGGAGCTGCTCGACGAATACACGCAGCTCAACCTCGGCGAGTTCATGCAGAACGTTGCCAACCGCCATTTCGGCCGGGACGTCAGCATCCCCCGGATGAACATCCAGAGCGATAGCATCGGGATGTACAAGCTCATCATGGGGAGAATGGGGCGCCTGGCCGCGACCTTCCCCTATCGGCAGATCCCGCAGCTGTTCATCAACGGATTCGCCACGGCGTGGATCGACGGCACCAACGTCTGGGCCAACGGCCACGTCTGGCCCGGCGGGCAGGCGTGGGACAACCTCGACTACCAGGCGCTGACGACCCCGGGCTACCGCCTCGTGCGGCAGCACCTCCGCGAGAGGATCGGCCCCGACGGCCAGGCGCTGGAGCTTATGCCCACACACCTGATCTGTGGCGCGGCCAACGAGGCCGCGGCCAAGACGGTGCTGCGGGCGGATCTCACCGGCGGCAGCACCAACGTCGACCGCGACGAGCAGATCGACATCGTGATCTGGGGTGGGTTGACGGGGAACTACGCCTACTACTGGTTCCTCGTTGACGCCTCCGACGTGCGGCCGGTCGTGATCCAGAACTTTGACGGCCCCGACCTGGTAGCAAACGACGCGCCGACGAGCAACGCCCGGTTCAAGAGGGAGCGCATGGAGTATGGGGCGCGCCGGACATTCGGCGAGGCCATCGTGGCCCCCTGGGTGGTGCAGGCGGTGCGCGGCGACGACGACGGCACCCCGGCGACGACCAGCACGGCCGCCGCCTGACCTAGCAAGGACTGAGGATACGCGCCACAGCGCGGGGTCGGTCACGCCGGCCCCCGCTGCGGCCCCCATGACCACAGATCAGGAGAGCACAGATGCACTACTGCACGGTAGACGAGATACAGTCCCGCTACGGCGAGGTCTTCCTCGCGCGGCACGCGGGCGATGGCGAAGGTGGTCTGGACGCCGGTCTGATATCGGACTGCATCGCGGCCGCATCCACGCTCCTGGACCCCGTCGCCGACGCCCCCGGCGCGGCGCTCGGGCTGCTCCAGAACCATGCGACGACCATCGCGGCGCACCGCCTGGCGTTGCAGACGGGTCTGGGCGACCGCCGGGTCCGTGCCGACTACGACCAGGCCCTCGCCTGGATCGAGCGGATGAAGGCCGAGATGGCAAAGGCGGTCGAGCCGGTCGGCGAGCCGGACACCGAGCCTGTCGTCGAACGTAAGACCACGACGACGGCTGCCGCCGCCCCCGAGCCTGAGGACGAGCCCGTCGTCGATCCCGAGACCAAGACAGCAACCGACGCCGACCCAGAGTCTGAGGGCGAGGACGACGACATCCCGGAGGCCTGAGCCGTGTATTGCACGCAGACGCATATCGAGCGGCGGATCGGCATCGATGATCTGGTGCTGCTGTCCGACTACGACGAGGACGGCGATGCCGATGCCGCAGTCGTGGCACAGGCGATCAGCCACGCGCAGGGCGACATCGACTCGTATCTTGCCGTCAAGTTCAGCGTGCCCGTGTCGCCCGTCCCGGCCGTGCTCCAAAAGCACTGCACGACGATGGCCATCTACTACCTCCAGCTCGGCCGCGACAGCGTGACGGAGAACTACCGCAAGGCCTACGACGACATCGTCAAGTGGCTCAAGGACGTCGTCGCGGGCAAGGCATCGCTCGGCGTCGAGCCGGCGCCGGCGGAGTCGTCCGGCGCGCCCAACGTCCGCTATACCGGGCAGGACCGTATCTTCGGGAGGGACCATCCGCTGTGAGCCTGTCGATACGCAGCAACGTCGCCAAGGTCTCTCGCGAGATCATGGCCCTGGCCCGGCAGGTGGCCGACATGGGACCGGTCGCCCGATCCTTCGGCGCCCACATGGTGCGCGCGTCGGTCAGGCGCATGGCGCGCACCGCCAAGTGGCAGCCGTCGTCGCCCGGCTCCGCGCCGGCCCGACAGAGCGGCGAGCTGGGCAACAGCCTCTCCTGGCGCGAGCGATCCGGCGGCGACGTCGTCGAGTGGGGCAGTCACCTCGCCTACGCCCGCATCCAGGACGAGGGCGGCACGATCCGACCGCGCCGCGCACGTGCCCTGACCATCCCGATCGACGACCGGGCGCGTGGCAAGCGTGCGAAGGACTTCGCCGGGCTCTTCATGATCCCGATCGACTCCGGCGACCCGGACACCGTCGGCCTGCTGGCGATCCCCGGCACGAGTGATGACGACTTCCAGCCGCTGTTCGTGCTGCGGACCAGGGTGGATATGCCGGCGCGCCCCTATCTCTACATCGACGATGACGACGAGGCGGAGCTGCACTCGATCCTGGAGCGACACCTGAGCCGATCATGAGTGTCTATCTCACAGACGCACGCACCGCGCTGGTCGCTGCCCTCGAGGCGGATGTCACGCTCTCGCTCAAGGTCGTCAAGTGGTTTACGTGGGGCCCGGGCCTGCGCAAGCGTTTCGATATCCTTCCGGCGGTGTGCCCGCTCGTATCCGTCGTGCCCGCCGAGATGGGCCAGGACCAGGTCGCCAACGTCACGGCCGGCATCGACCAGGACCTCGAGATCGGCATCGCCACGGACGGCCAGGACGCAGCGCCGTGCGAGGAGCTGGTGGCCGCCGCGCTTGACGTGCTCGTGGCCGCCGCACGGAGCCGGCTCGGCCTCGCGGACGAGGGCCTCAGTAGCGTCGAGATCGTGCGCGTCCTCTGGCGCGCAGTCAAGGACAAGGAAGACGCGCGCGTGCGCTGGGAGGCAACGATCACCGCGCGCATCCACTGGATGCGCCTGACCACATAGGCCATAGGAGGGACACACCATGCCCGGCATAGCAGGCAACCCCCACCACATCTACGACCGCCACGTGCGGATCAGCCAGGAGGCGGCTTTCGGCGAGGTCAACGGCGCGGCCGACTGGCAGGCCGTCCCGATCCTCGGCGACGGCTTCAAGCTTAAGGGATCGAGCCCGCGCTTCTTCCCCGAGACGAACCTCGCTAGCTACCGCCGCATGGCGATAGCCCATCAACTCGTCGTTGAGGGCGCGTTGACGACGCTTGCCTGGGTGGATTTCATCGATTACCTGCTCGCCATGGCGCTGACGCGCGATGCTAACGGCGACCTCTACTCCTATACCTTCGACCACTACACGCCGACCGACCCCCGGCGCCTCCTGGGCGCGGTCGCCGAGTCGCTCACGCTCCGCGTGACCGGCACGGGCGACGCCGACGTGCAGGTCGAGCTCGCGCTGAGGGCCAAGCTCGAGGCCGAGAACGACGCGCTCGACACGGGCGACTTCGATTACAGCAGCCTGGTCTGTGTGCCGTTCGCGTTCCGCGACGCGCGGATCGAGATCGACACGGTGCACGTGACCGACGTTGAGGCGTGGACGCTCACGGTCAACAACGCCGTCAGCCAGGGGCCGATGATCCGAACGGCCGGCACAGACTTCGGCACGGTCGCCTACCTGGTGGCCGGCCGTCGGGAGATATCCCTCGACCTGACCGACGTGGATAACGACGCGCGTTTCAACGAGGCGATCCGCAGCGGGGATCCGCTGAGCTTCACCGCCGATTTCTTCCACCCGTTGGGGCACCTGCTCCAGATACAACTGCCGCTGCTCGCCGTCGAGGAGAGCGACGAGTCGGCCAGCCAGGCGGACCCGACGAAGCGTGCCCCGAGGCTCCAGGCCATCGTCCCATGCGAGGGTGGAGACGAGATCTGCTGGGCACTCGATCGCGGACCGACGACAACCACCCTCGAACCGCTGTCGACCACGCCGGCGCCGACGACGACCACAACGGCAGCCGCGACGACGACACCAGGAGAATAATCTCGACGCCCGTGCGGCGGGGGACTTGCACTCCACCCCGGGGCAAGACCGGCGCGAGGCCGCCTAAGCGCCGGTACAGAAAGGAGTGCTACATGGCGCTCACCAAGACGATGCCGGACTGGCTGGAGCGGACGGACCTCTGTGAGGCGCGGGTCAAGCTCGGCGGGAAGGACGACCACGCCGTCATCCTCGCCCTGACGCCTGACGTCGTGATAGGGCGCATCAACGAGCTGCGCGACGCGGCCCTCGCCATGCTGCCCGAAGCCACTGACCTCGACGTCTCCGACCCTCAGGGTCTCCTGGACGTCGCGCGGGACGTGCTGCAAAGCGCGCTGACACCCCACGCAGCCGGGAAGCTCATCAAGCTCGTCTCCGACCTCATTCGCTGCCACGTATCCTCCTGGCAGATCACGGGGATGGACTTCAATACGAAGCCGGGTGACATCAACCCCAAGGCGCTCGACGCGATAGTGCGCAAGCTCCCCATCCCGATCATCGGCCGGATCGTCCAGGGGCTCGTGCTGCTCTCGGGAAACTGGTAGCGGAGGTCGGCCCGGCCATGCTCGAGCACGGCCGGTCGGATCTCCTGGAGATGCTATGGCTGGCGAAGTGTGGACAGCTTGGATCGTATTGGCGCGCCCGGTTCGGGTGCGACCCGCCCGCCGAGGCATGGCACGTCGTCCTGTCCACCGCACGGATCGTCGGCGAGCCACGCTCCGCCGCCGAGTCCCTGGTCATGATCGCCGACGCGCTGACCACTGCGTTGGAGGGCTGACCCGTGGCACGTAAGTTCAGATGGTCGATTGAGGCCCACTTCCGCGACTACGCCAGTCGTAAGATACGCTCGCTCGGCCGG
>SDBU01008840.1_pt1 | contig 11382 bp, 9 predicted proteins | sample 2277071 | NCBI WGS metagenome assembly SDBU01 (sample SAMN10397929, study PRJNA504765) | marine sediment metagenome | isolation source: marine sediment core GS08_GC12, 126 cmbsf | place: Arctic Ocean: Gakkel Ridge, Loki's castle | collected 2008 | reverse complement strand
GTGTTGGTCCCCCCGGCGCGGACTTACTCGCCGGTAGTGTCGAAGTGCGTGAAGCGCATTGCATTCCTACTGCAGCTCAGCGTCAGGATGCGCATGGGCGAGTGCGCCCCCAGGCTCAGTCGCACGGCCGCCGGCTTCGGCGGCGCCTCGCGGGAGACGGCCGGGGTCAATCTCCGTGTGATCAGCCGCGTCAGGCAGCTCACCGCATCGGCGTTCAGGGCGATGATCGGCCGGATGGCCTCCTGGAGGAAGACCACCGCCTCCGATTCGGCCACGGCCACGACGTCGGCGCTGGAGGGGTTGCCTGTCAGCAGCGACATCTCCCCGAAACACTCCCCCGGTTCGACGGTGCCGATCCGCTGCCGCGACGGGGTGTCGTGGTCGCGTACGACCTCGAGCTTCCCGTTCAGCAGCACACCGAAGATCTCTCCCGCCTCGCCCTGCCGGATACACGAGTCGCCCGGCTGGTACGTGATGGGCGTGCCCTCCCGCACGGCTTCGGCCAGGGCCTCGGCCGTGAAGGTCCGGAATAGCGGGTGCGATCGAAGTTGGCTGGCAATGTCCATCTCACACTCCCAGATGCCTCTCCTGCCAGGGGTCCCACTGCCGAACCGTGCCGCCGGCGCGGACGATCAGAACGGGCGTCCGGACAAGCGTGACACCAACTGCTCGGAGAGGACCACGATGTCCTCGATACAGAGGAACGCTTCAACGTTCCTCGGCAGCAGCAGCGTGGCCGAGGGGCCGAACTCCTCATCGGCGGCGTGCCAGATCATTCGCACGGCCAGCCGCGGAAATACGTCGAACTCGAACGCCATGTCGCCGCCGTCGACCGTCCGGCCGCCCAGGGCACCGGCGGCGGCGGCGAAGGTTTCGCCCTCCCTCCCGGCCGTGGCGCAGAACCGGGCGAGGACCCTCTGGCGATAGACTCCCGCATACGCTCGGGCGGCCGGGAGATCGGCAAAAGTGATCTCCGCCGGCCCCGCGATGGGTCGGTCGACCCTAGCCAGGTAGTGCAGCAGGAGGATCCGCCACGACGGGGCGACGGCCTGGCCGGACGCGGCGACCACCTCCCCGGTGTCCAGGTCCGCCTGGAGCGTCTCACCCAGCACCGCCAGTCGGCAGGTCCCTCCCTCCGCGGCGGCGCCGAGCCAGGCGAGCTGCTCAGCGCTCTGGCCCCGCAGCGCCTCAACCACCTTGGCCGTGGCCGTGCGCAAGTTGTGCTGCGGGGGAAGCACCTCGCGGTGCGATTCGTCGTCGCGCGTTTCGTTCACCGTCGTCCTCCCCGCGGCCGGGGCGCTCCGCGGCGCGATCAGTCGGCCTCAGGCATGCTTGGCGGCGTCCAGATAGGAGTCGCAGTAGATCATCCGCTCCATCAGCAGGTCAGTCGTGATGGCCGTGTTCATCAACTCGGTGTCAAAGGGGTCCATGATCGCCGCATCCAGGCCCTGGGCCATCGCCATCGCCAGGTACGTGCGGTTGATGAGCTTGCGATTGTTGCATCTCTGGGACACGTTCGACAGCCCCAGCACCAGATGCGGCGGCGGGTCGGCGAACAGCTTCAACTGGGCGATCGCCTCCATGCAGTGCCCGGGATTCTTGCCCGCGACGTTGACCGGCAGGATGATCGGGTCGACGAACAGCTTCTCGAGTTCCAGCCCGCCCTCCATGGCCAGGGTGATCAACTGGGCGCCCAGCTCGACGCGCTTGTCCACGTTGCCGGGCACGCCGTCGGCGTCGATGGTCAGCCCGATCACCCCCGCGCCGTTTTCGACCGCCAGGCCGATGTACTGAGAGGCGATCTCCGGGTCGGCCTTGGTGGAATTGAGGATCTTCTCCCCCGGCACCTGCGGCACCACGGCAGCCATGATCTCCCACTTGGCCGTGTCGATGACCAGCGGGGCGTCGCTGACGCCTCGGATCGCCTCGGTCAGCCAGAGCATGCCCCCCTGGGCGTCGGCGACCGACGGACCCACGTTGACGTCCAGGGCCGACGCCCCGGCGGCCATCTGCCGCTTGGCCAGGTCCTGGATCACCTCGGCGTTCTTTCCACGAATCGCCGCCTTGACGTCCTCGAACATCCCATTGATGCGTTCGCCGATCACGTACATGCCTGTGCTCCCTGGTTACGTATAGATTCTGTTTTGCCGTCGGTAAGCTACGGACCTCCGGTCAGGCGCCGGTCGGCGTGAACCGGCCGATCGCCTTCTTAACGTTTTCGATGGCCTGTGGGTGGCGCATCACCAGCAGTTCCACCCCGGTTTGCAGCAGCACGATGGCGGTGGCGGCTTCCCACATGACACCCCACTGGCCGCGTGTCTCGTCGGTGACGCCCTCGAACGGAGGCGCTTTGGCCTCCTTGGCGCGCCACGCCTCGAAGCCCACGTCGCACATCACCGGTTGGCCCAGCAGCTTGTCGCCGCTCAGTCCGGCCAACCGGCCGCGCTCCTGAATGCTGTAGACGTACTCGATGCCGTAGCCCAACGCCCCGGTGGTCGGAAAGGTCACGATGTCGCTGAGCGGGAAGCCGGCGTCGGAGCACAACACGTTCACCTGCTTGGCGATGTTGATGTCCAAAGGGCTCTCGGCGACGAGCTTGTGCTTGTCGGCCAGGCAGACCGCCACCACCGTGCGGTAGTTCTTCTCCCGGGCCGTGCCAATCAGGCAGTTCTCCCCCTTGGCCGCCGAGGAGACGGCCGGGAGGACCTGGTTGTCCTTCTCGTCGGCGCCGCAGCCCCAGATCATCAGCGGCACGCCCACGGCGCCGAGGACCTCCTTGACGGTCTCGGCGCATTGATCCGGCGAGCGGTCCCCGGCATCGGGGTGGGCGCCCATCAGGCGGAGGCAGATCATGTCGGCACCGAACTCCACAGCCTTGCGCGCCCAATCGGCCGGCGAGTTCATCACGTCACCGTAGGCTTGGCCGAGCGCCTCGGGCCAGACCTCGGCCCCGGCGTCCCAGACCTCCACCGCGATCGTCGGCGGATGGCCCAACTCGCCCTCAAAGGCCAGGAAGGGCAGGGCTGTGGTCCCGCCCAGGGTCACCGTGCTGGTGCGCGTGCCGCCGTCCTCGGCGGCGGCACCGACCACCACCGTGTTGATCTTGCCGCTCCATTTCTCTGCGACGTCCGGTACGCTCATGGTCTAGACTCCTGTTGATCGGGTGTCGTTTGCGCTTTGGGGGTGACGCCCAGGCACCGGTCGGCCAGTTCCGCCACCGCCGGCCGGGCGACCGTGCCGGCCTCTTCGTCGACCGGCCTGCCGGCGGCGCAGCGATCCGACAGATCGGGATCGAAAGGCACTTGGACAACCGCCGAGATATCCTGGATATCCAACGGCAGCGCCGGTTCCCAGCCTGGGGGTACCTTGTTCAGCGCCAGGATACGGCGCTGCACTTTGACGGATAGGGAATTGGCCAGCTTGGCGATTCGCCCGGCGGTAGCCAGGCCGATCGGCGTACTCTCGGCCACCAGGACGAGCGACTCGATGTCGTCGACGACAAGGCGGGAGAGGTACTCCATGCCGGCTTCGCAGTCCACCAGGATGTAGGCGTAGCTTTTTCGCAGCAGCGACAGGTACCGCCGCAGCAAGCCGTTAACGTAGCAGTAGCACTTGGGTCCTTCCGGCCGGCCCATGGTCAGCAGGTCGTAGCCGGTCTGTTCGTTCAGCAGTTCGGCCAGGTACTGGTCCATCAGCCGTGTCTTGGGGATTTCGCTGACTTTCTGCGCCGCCTCGCCCATGCTGTCTCGCAGGTCGGCGATCGTCTCGCCTTCGTCGACCCCCAGCGTCATCGCCAGGGTGGCGTTGGGGTCGGCGTCCACGGCGAGGACGGGCTTGCGGCCCGAGCGGATCAACTGGCGCAGCACCATGGCCGTGGTCGTGGTCTTGCCCGAGCCACCCTTACCGCTGAAAGCGACGATCTTGGCAGGCACGTCAGCGATCTCCTTGGTTCAATCGGGCCATCACGCTGGGGAACCGTTCGATATCGGTATGCGGCAGGAAACACGCCGCCACGAACTGGTCCATGAACGTCGGTTCCGTGCTGAGCTCGAAATACGTGATTCGCCCGGCAAGGTCGAGAATCTCATCGTAACAATCATCGCACAGGGCCGCCAGCTTCGCTCCGGCCAGCGAGGTGTTGCCGACGAATCGCAGCCGCTCCAGGGGAACATCCGGCAGCAGCCCGATGAACACGGCGTTCTCGACGTTGAGGAAGTTACCGAATGCCCCGGCGACCATGATCTCGTCCATATCGTCGTAAGTCATGTCCAGCGCGCGAAGCAGCACGGCCGTGGCGGCGTAGATGGCGCCCTTGGCGCGCAGCAGGTTCGTCACGTCGGCCTGGGTGATGAGAATGTCCTTCTCGCCGCCGGCCTGATCGGCCGGGATGAGCACGTACTCGAGTTCCTCGTAGGGCCCGCGCCGTATCTTCGTGTCCGAGGCCTGCGGCTGGATCCGGCCGGTCTTGTCGATTACGCCGACGCGGAGCATCTCGGCTATCAAGTCGACGTACCCGGTCCCGCACATGCCCAACGGGGCGGCCGCGCCGATGGTGGAGTAGCTCAACACGTGATCGGCATCGAGCAGGCGGACGTGGTCGATGGCCCCCCGAGTGGCCCGCATGCCGCCGGTGCACTCGGACCCCTCAAAGGCTGGGCCGGCCGAAGCGCTGGCGCAGACCAGGAAGTCATTGTTGCCGATGACGATTTCCCCGTTGGTGCCGATGTCGATAAGCAGGCTCACCGGCTCGCGCCGGGCCATGCCGGTGGCGTAGATGCCCGCGACAATGTCGGCCCCGACGAAGCCGGCGACGCAGGGCAGGCAGTACAGCAGCCCGCGCGGGTGAATCTGCAGGCCCACCGCGGCGGCGCGGAAGGGGGGCAGCCGGTAGGCGGCTCCGATGTAGGGTTCCCGGCGGATGTTGTCGACCGGCAGATCGAGCAGCAGGTGGATCATGGTGGTGTTGCCGGCGGCGACGACCAGGGAGATGTCCCCCAGGCCCAGCCGGTGGCGGCTGGCCAGCTCGGCGATCAGCTCGGTCAGGTCCGAGATGATCGCCTTGTGCAGTTCGCGCTGGTGGCCGGACGATTCGCCGGCATGGATGATCCGCCGGATCACGTCGGCGCCGTAGCCGGCCTGCGAGTTGTATTTCGCCGCCTGGCCGAGGGTCTGCCCGTCGGCCAGGTCCACCAGATGGCAGACGACCGTGGTGGTGCCGATGTCGGCGACGACGCACATGTGACGGCGGGTCGTGTCGCCGGCCTCGACGTCCACGATCTCGGTAAGGGGCCCGCGATGCCCGGTGACGGCGGTGATGTCCCAGTTGGCCTTGCGGAGCACGCTCGGCAGCCGGCGGGTCACCGACAGGCCCATCTGAAACGCCTCGGGGCCGTCCACCTTGCCCAGCGCCGACTCCAGCCGCTGCAGGTCCGCCTGGTTGTCGTCGAGGTTGGGCGGGCCAAGGCGCAGGTGGCGCTTGCGGACCAGCGGCGAGAGGCTCCGGCTCCGGCTGGCCGTGCGGCTGAGGTCGGTGAGGGCGGGGATTTCCCCCTCGACGTATTCGGGGACGCGGCCCTGGCGGGCCTCGGGGGGAATCTCCACCTCCAGGTCCGACTCGACGCGGGCCTGGCAGGCCAACATGTGGCCTTGCCGGATCTCCTGGTGGGTGAAGAACTCCGTCGAGCTACCGGTGGCCCGGCCGGAACGAGCGATCACGCGGCACCGCCCGCAGACCCCGTCCCCGCCGCACAAGCTGTTGACGTAGACCTTCGCCTGCGTGGCCGCCGCCAGGATCGTCGTGCCGGCCGGCACGGTCACCCGGACGTCATCGGGCAGGAACAGGATGTTGCAGTCGTCCGCCATGGGGTTCCCGTGCCGCCAACTCAGGCCGGAGCGCTCCTTATGCCACCTTCCATTCGTTCTTCAGGTACGGGCCGATCGCCGAGGCGTCCTTGGGGCCCACCTGGACCTGCCAGCCGGACTCCTCGGCCAACGGGACCGACAGCACCGCCACCAGCCCGGGGATGACCGCGTGGTGGTGGGGCACCTGCTCGGCGGCGCCGGAGCCGGACAAGGCGGCGGCGATGGTCTCGGCGTTGAACTTATCCGCCGCCCAGGCCGTCAGCACGCTGGTGCCTTCGGTGTCGACGGCCAGGATGCGGCAGGGCACGCGGGAGGCCTCCACCTCCGACTCCACGGCGTAGTAGCTCAGCGAGAAGTTGGTGGTCACCAGCAAGGGGCTTTCCGCGGTGACTTCGCCGATTTCGTACAGCTTCGGCTCCACCTGCACGGGCTTCTGCGGGTCGGTGTAGATATTCTGCCGGGTGGTGAGGATCGGCACCAACAGGTGCGGCTCCCAGGCGTTGGTGACCACGATCCCGGCGTACTTGGCCAGGTAGGCGCAGGCATCCAGCGCGGCGGCGGTCCGATCGTCGTCGCAGGCGATCGCCAGCACCGGGCAGCCCAGCGGGCGGAACTTCTTGGTCAGAGCGGCCCGGCGGGTCTGGGTCAGGAACGTCAGTGTTTCAGCCGCCGGCCGCGGGCCCGCAGAGATAACCACGTCCTTGACGCCCTTGTCGGACAGGGCCTTGACCGCCTCAGCCACCGTGTCGATTTCCCCGGCTACGCAAATTGGGCAGGAGGTGGCCTCGGCCAGCTCGGCCAGTTGATCGACGGTGACCTCCCCGCTGCAGTACAGCAGCGGGCGCTGGCCGGCCAACGGGCCGGTGGCCACGGCCGAGAGGGCCTCGGCATTGGCGGAGATCAGCACCATCGGCGTGGCGAGCCGCTCGAGCACGATCTTGGCCGCGGCGACCATGCCGTCGGCGGTGCCGGATTCGTTGACCAGCGCCACCAGGTCCGGGGCGATCGCCTCGCCGACGCGCGTGAAGCTCAGGGCCTTGAACGAATCGCACGCGGCGGCGACCGCATCGGCGTCCCCGGCGTCGGTCATTTGCATGGCGACGCCGGTGGGGTGGTGGAACCGCTCGTCATGCCGGAACAGCACCGTCTCCTGCCCGATCTCCAGGGCGTGGCCCTCCGGGCCGATCTTGACCAGCCGCTGCGGCGGCGCCGAGGCCTCGCCCAACTCGGCCAAGGCGTCGGCCGAGAGGCGAGGGCAGGCGTCCAGCCCCGCCTGGCCGGCGGCGACCTTCATCGCGAAGGCCAGGCACGTCGGCAGGCCGCACTCCTTGCAGTTCTCTTTCGGCAGGAGCTTGTAGATGTCCAGTCCCTTGAGTGCCATCGGGCCATCCTTTCTCAAGTGAGGCGGTTCGCCAGGGGCGAACGCTCGTGCGATTGACAGTTGCGATACGGCCGACCGGCTAAGCGGTCTTACGTAACTTCGTGGCGTTTCTGCTGGTTTCCGCGTGGCCTGCCGGCGTCGCCCTGCATCGACAATGCTTTGGCATTGCCTGCTTCGGTCTCCTTGTCAGGCCGCACGGCTCCTGCGCAGAATTCACTACGAACTTCCGTAACACCGCTTAGAACAACGCTTCCATCGCCATGGCGGGGTGCTCGACGGAGGTGAGGTGCTCCAGCAGTTCCTCCGGGGTCGTGGCCACGGTTTCGTCGGCGATCTTGTCGACGAGTCCGTCGAGCCCCTGCTCCGCGGCGCATTTCTCGAGGCGTTCCCGCATGGCTTCCTTCAGTTCCTTCGGCATCCATACTAACCGGCCCAGGCCGCCCTCGGCACTGATGAACTTGCGGCTGGTCAGGTACAGCCGGCCGACGCCGACGAACCCGGGCGTCTGCGCCCCGCCGCCCACGCTGCCGGCCAGCGTGGAGAACGGCATGCCGATGGGCGTATCCCCCCCGTATTCCCGGTTGACCACCATGACCCCGTTGGCCTCGGGCACGATGGCCACGATGCACTCGAAGCAGCCACACGAGGTCATCGGGTTCTCCATGAGGCTGTAGGCGCTGAACTGCTCGACGGACCGGTTGGAGTTGTCGAAGACGAAACTGTTGATGCCCTCGTACTCGCCCAGGCGCTCATCGATGCACTTGCCCTTGACGATCGGCCGGTTGTGGCCTTTGGGGTTGATCTCATAGGAGGCCTGCCCGTCGAGCCAGTTATACGCTCCGCACAGCCCCAGCCGCTCGGGGGTGATCACGCACACGTGATTGGGGGCGAACGACTGGCACAACGTGCAGGAGTAAAACGTGTCGACCGATTCGTCGGTCATGCCTGCCACCCGCTCGTCGCGGGTATCGTACACCGGCTGGGCTCGGGCCAGCAGCTCGGTCACCTGCGCCGGGTCGGTGGTGATGGTGACGGCGACCTTGTCGACGATGCCGCCGAACTCGTCGTGCAGCTTCGCGTGCACGATGGTGCCGATATGCTTCAGCCGGAAGCCCGCCTCGACGGCCGTCTTGCTGAACCGGCACCATATCTGGTCACGCTGCCCGGTATGCATGAAGCCCATGGCCTCGTTGCAGTAGCGGTGGAGCTGGCGTTCGAGGATGCCCTCGAAATCCGGTTTCATTTTCCGCCCCGCCGCCCGGATGTGGATCCCCAGGGGCATGGCGCCGCCGACCTCGACGGTGTCGACGTCGTCACCGTTGACGATGATCTCCCCGTCGTTGACCTCGTCCATCTCGGCCGACTCGAGAAGCTCCACCGCGTCGGTGTACTTGCCGCCAAACTGCAGGTGCATGTCCTCGCGGCGGACGCGCTCGCCCTCGAAGGCCGCCGAGAAGGACACGGGGATGTCCACCTCCTCGACGGAAACCTTCACCCCGCGGACCTCGATGCAGGTCGGCACGAGCTGTTTGGGATCGGTCTGGCGAACCAGGGCCTCATACGTCGTCACGCCGGTCGGGCGGATCTCCGGGGTCGATTCGTGGTCGGAGATCACCGGGAAACCCATGACGATGGCCCCGGCTCCCACGGCATACCAGTCGTCGGGGATCGGACCGAAGGTGATGCCGAAGGCGAAGATACGATCCTTGCAGTACTTCAGGCAGCTTCGCCAGTCGCCTCTGGCGTGCCCGCCGAACGTCAGCGCGCCGCGGATGGCCCAGTCCAGCACGTAGATGGCCGACTGGGTATCCCGGCCGGCTGGCACAATGTAGGTGTCCCAGCCCATTTCCACGCCCTGATTGTCGAGCTGGTCCTTCATGCTCAGCCCGTCGCGGTTGCACAGCAGGAACGACAGGATGCTGCGCTTCTGCAGTTCGCGGACGGTCTCCACCGCAATCTCCTCGGTGGGGGCCGGGCCGAGAATGGCCGCGAAGCCCGGCATGCGCCCGTCGACCAGTTGAATGCCCAGCTCGCGGAGGATGGTGTCGCTGATGAAGCCGGTGAAGCCCGCCTCGATGGCTTCGCCGTTGACGTAACGGATGGCGCAGGTGACCTCCATGGCCAGCAGCGTCGCCACCCCGGCGTCCAGCCCGTCGCCAAGGTAGGGCAGCCAGACCGACTCGGCCGGGACGGCGGGGAGCAGGTCGCGGCAGTGGTCGATGACCGCGGTGAGCTCACCGAGCTTGGTGACCTCCAGGCCCATCAGCGCGTGGATCATCGGTAGTTGGAAAGCCGTCTCGGGGAACTGCACCGGATGGTCTTCGCCCTTGGCCTCGAGGGTCTCGGTCAGAGCGGCTACGGCCTCTTGGACAAAGCCCGTGGCCCCGCGAATTATCGATGCGATCACTTCTCTCGACATCACCCAATCTCCTGTTGAGGTTCGGTGCCGTCACCGACGGAGCGCCCCGCCGGTGCGGCGAGGATGTTTGCGGCGGTTCGGGCCCGCCGGCACGCCGGACAGACCTGCTCGACGGCCAAGTGCTCGGGCAGTTTCGCCCGTATATGGTCCAGTTGTTTTGCCGGGGCGACCGGCTTCCCGCAGACCTCGCACGCGGTGAGGTCCAGTTCGGTATGCCAGGTTCGCATGTGGCGTCGCCCCTGGGTGTCGGTGCTCATAACGTGCCCGGTGGGGCACACCGCCGCACACGCCTGGCAGCCGATGCAGGCGTCGGAGGACTCGTGGAACGGTGCTCCCACCAAACGCGAGGCGCCACGCTGAGAAAAACCAATGGCGCCGGCGCCTATGAGATTCTCGCACACCTTCACGCACATCCCACAGAGGATACAGCGGTTCATCTCCCGGCTGGAGCTGAATCGCGGCTGCCGGACGCCCATCTCGCGGGCGAGGTCGGCGACTTCTTCCGCCGCCGGGGCCTCGGCCCAAAGCAACTCCAAAGCCATCTTGCGGGCCTTGAGCACCTCGGGCGTGCCCGTCCGGATCGTCAACCCCTCGCGGATCGGCAGATCGCACGAGGTGGTCAACCATGTCCATCGGCCCTTGGTGACCTGCACGATGCACAGCCGGCACGCCCCATAGGGCTCCAATGCCGGATGATGGCACAGCGTGGGGATCGTGATCCCCATCTCCCGGGCCACACCGAGCGCCCAGCGGTCACGCTCGACCTCGATCTCCCGCCCGTCGATGGTTGTCTCTACGAACGCCATTATCCTACCTGTTTCAGGCTAAGATTCGACTCGGTCCGCCGCGTTGCGGCCAAACCGCGCGGAGCAAGCTCCGCCGCTAAACGCTGATGTCGATCCTTTGCTTTGCCGTATCTGCGTTTATCTGTGTTCATCTGTGGCCAACCTCTGGCCTGTCTCGTTCCTACGTAGCCACCGCATCGAACTTGCATGCGTCGCGGCACATGCCGCAGGTGATGCACTTGTCCTGGTCGATCTCGGCGGGGACCTTCTTCTTCCCGCCGCTGATGGCGTCGACCGGGCAGGCCTTCACGCACATGCCGCAGGCTTTGCACGCTTCGGCGTCGATGGTGAACGTCGTCAGGGCCTTGCACACCCCGGCCGGGCACTTGTGGTCCACCACGTGGGCGGTGTATTCATCGCGGAAGTAGTGCAGCGTGCTGAGCGTCGGGTTGGGCGCGCTCTTGCCCAGCCCGCAGATGCTTGTGTCCCGCACGTACGTACTGACCTCTTCCAGCAGCTCGACGTCTTGGATGGTGCCCTCGCCGGAGCTGATCTGCTCCAGCAGCTCGAACATTCGCAGGACGCCCTCCCGGCAGGCGACGCACTTGCCGCAGGACTCGCGGCGGAGGAAATCAGTGAAGTACCGCGCCAATTCCACCACGCAGGTGCGGTCGTCCATGACGATCATACCGCCTGAGCCCATCATCGAGCCGGCCTCGGTGAGGCGGTCGAAATCGACGGGCAGGTCGAGCTGGCTCTCGGGCAGGCACCCGCCGGAGGGCCCGCCGGTCTGCACGGCCTTGAAGGGCCTTCCGCCCGGCAGCCCGCCGCCGATGTCGTAGATGATCTCCCGCAGGGTCATGCCCATAGGCACTTCGACCAACCCGGTGTTGTTGATCTTACCCACCAGCGAGAAGACTTTGGTGCCCTTGGAC